>OFHG01000361.1_pt1 | contig 18709 bp, 14 predicted proteins | sample 1521931 | NCBI WGS metagenome assembly OFHG01 (sample SAMEA2468438, study PRJEB22500) | soil metagenome | biome: Glassland; feature: Farmland; material: Clay | place: Australia | collected 2013-01-31 | depth 0.55 m
CCTCGTTAAGCGGCCGATTGCCGAGGCCCGGGTTGTTTTTGTGAACGTTGCGGGCCAGGTCCTCGCGCCAAGCGGTCATGTCGTCCAGGAAGCTCTCGTCGGGCGGGATTCTGAGCCGCTTGGTTCGGCGGTCGCGGGGAAGCATCGCCTCAAGCGACCCTGCCGAGACTCGGTCGCGGGAGAATTCCCAAAGCTTGGCGGCGTTCTTGAGGTAGTCCGTGTACTTGAAGCTGAGCAGCAGCCCCTCGTCGGGCTTGCGCTCATCAGGTTTGATCGAGGCGTCGTAGAAGCGGAATTCCTCGAAGTCGGTGAGGATGACGAAAGAGACAGCCTTGGTGTTCCACGCGTAAGTCTTGGCTTGCAGGATGTGGCGCGGCGCATCGAGCGGCTCAGCGGGGGCCTTGGCTTCGACAAAGAATTTCGTCTGGCCGTTCAGTCGGAAATTGTAGTCCGGGCGGCCCGTGGTGTCGCTTTCGCCGCGCTCGACAATGACTTCGCGAGCGAGATGCGGAAGCCCCGCCTCGTTCTCTACGTCCCAGCCCAGCGCCTTGAAAAGCGGCGTGATGAAGTCCACACGCGCCTGGGCCTCGGGGTAGGCCTTCGACAGGTAGTAGTCTTTGTCAGCCTCAAACTTGCGGGTAAGCGCTTCGAGCTTTTCCTGAAAAACCTTTTCTGAGGTCGGCAAACCGGATCTCCAATACTAAAGGAGTAATGTGCGCTGAAGTGTAACTGCGTGACAGGGAATTTTCAATAACTTTAGCAGGCGGGAAGCCGCTCCGCTGCCCCTCCCGCTCTCGCCCAACTACGATGCGCTGGTGGCCGACGGCAAGGACAACGTTTTGGTCGCCAATACCGGCGATAATGGCGACGGCATCGCCGTCATTGACCTTTCTTCGATTCCCGAGCCTCCGGTGCCTGCCTATGACGTTGGGATCGCCCGCGCAGGCCTGCGTCCGCCGTCGAATGAGATGCAGAGGGGGCACGCCGCGAGCACCTCCGTGCCGACCGGTCAGAAAGACCGGCGCAAAGCGCTGTTTCCCGCGCAGAGCATCCCGCACGTCACATCTGACCGGTTGCTGCGGCGATCTACGCCGCTCCGGCGGCCATAAACTGGGCCTGTCGAGCCACTGCGGCGAGGGGCCGGCGCCGTCTCGCCTTTGGAGTGCGGGAGCTCGCTTCCGCTTTGGAAAGCGGCGGCAAGCCGCTGGGTAGCGGACACGGTCTGAAACGGCGGGCAGATCTGTCAGCCGACGGACCGCTACAGCCGGGCCGGCCTTGTCGGGTACTCTGGCCAACGCTGCGGCACCGCTCGGCGCCTGCGCTGAGGGACGAAGAGAGCGGGAAAGAAGGGAATGCGCCGGCCATAGAAGGGCGCTACAGCGCCGAGGGCGAAGCGGGAGCTCTCGGCGCTGGCGTGTAACCTACATATTCATAATGGCTTATCTTGCGGACTGATCGCGTCTTTCAAGCAAATCCAACTACTCCTTAGGTGGCAAAGGGTTAGGTGCACGACAGAATGTCAGGTACACGACATTTTGTCCTATATTGCCCGTGCCTCAGCGAGGGCGATGATAACCGTGATACGGCTGACACGGTTGACACAAAATCTTTTCAGGGGCTTGCGGCCGCATCTATCAGGGCTGAGGGCGCGGCGGCTTCTGCAGGCGCTCGGCACAGTGGGCCAGAACGTAGCGGCGAACCTGCTCGGGCATGCGGCGGTCAAGGCAGAGCTCGCGCAGGTCGTTCACGGCGATGTCGGGAAGGAACTCGAGGACGCGCCCGAGCGGCGTGAGCGGATTGCGGATCAGCGCCTGCCGCAGGCCGTAGCGATAGGACCACTTGATGTCCACCGCGATGGTTTCCACCACCACGCGCGGCAGGTTCTCGCGCGCCAGGACGCGGAGCAGGTCGGCCTCGGAAAGATACGGGTTCTCCAGCGCGGCGCGAATCAGCTCCTTGTCCTCGCAGGTTAACAGCTGCGCGGCAATGCGGCCTGAGGCGCGGCGCGCCAGCGTGATCTTCTCGCCGCGCGGAATCGCTTCGACCTTTTTCAGGATGCCTTCTTCAGCGGCCATCTTCACGTCGGTGGGCACGCCGGGAGTCTGGAAAACCCGCACCAGATCGAAGAGGTAGAGAAACTTCAGCAACGGCAGCGAAGTCAGCCGCGGAGTCTTGGGATGCCGCGCCAGCGCCAGTTTCAGGCTGTAGCTGCGCGCGCCCGTTGGGTGCGCGGGGATTTGCTGGATGGCTCCGCGCGGAAGTCCCCGCCGCTCGAGCAGCCGCAGCAGGTCGCTCTCCAGCAGGTTGGGATTCCCGGCCAGCGCCACGAGGACTTCTTTGGCGGACTCCTTGAAGAACGGCGCCAGCAGGTGCCGAGGCGCGTGTCCGGCTCGCTCAGCGCGCTCTGCCAGTTCAGCCTTGAACGGCGGTGAACCCATCGTGCTCCAATTGTAATAATGGGGCGTTATGGCCGCAAGCCAAGCGTGGGTCTACCTGGGGTTGCCTCGGGCGGCAGAATCTGCATCCTAGTAAGGCAGGGACCGAATTAGGTATGGGCAGAGATTTTGCTTGAAAAATTCGCCAAGTCCTGATATTTGGTGTGCGTCACATGAGAGGGTGGCTTGGTAGGTAGTCAGCCTCCTTGGCCGGAGCCCTCGGGATGGCCGCGTACGCGTATTGGCAGCGTCCCAACTCGCAGAGATTCAAACACTCCCTATGAACTGAGGTAGCTGAACGATGAAGAAAACATCTTCGTTGGTAGCCCTGAGCCTGATGATTGGGCTGGTTTCCGCGGCCGCCGCCCAGCGACGCGCCAATTTCAATCTGAATGCCGCGCTGCTGGCTACAGGGCCGATGCTATACGCTTCTCCCGCTGGGGCGGCACAAGCCTCGGTGTGGAAAAGCCAGGATGAATACAACGCCTACATGGCGATGCACAACGAGAAGGACAATCAGAAGAAAGTCGCGCTGGCCGAAGCTTTCCTGGCCAAGTACACCGATGCGGCGCCGCAGGTCAAGGGTTATGTCTACACGGAAATGCTGGCGACTCTGCAGCAGATCGGCGACTCCGCCAAGGCGATTGCCACCGCGAAAGACCTTCTCAAGATCGATCCCAACAATTTGGAGGCTTTGCGGTACCTCAGCTTCACCTTCCCGTTCACTTTCAAACCCACGGACGCTGATGCGGCCGACCAGCTGTCGCAAGGAGAAACCAATGCCAAGCACGGTTTGGAACTTCTCGGGAAAGTGCCCAAGCCTGCCAACATGAGCGACGAGCAATTCCAGACGGCCATCAAACCCGTGCGCGCGACTTTCAACAGCACGGTCGGCTTTGTCGCCTTGCAGCGCAAGGACTATGCCGGGGCGGTGACTGCCTTGAAGGCCGCTTTGGAAGACAACCCCAACGATCTCTACGCTTCCAATTGGCTGGGGACGGCTTATCTCTATTCCACGCCGCCGGATTACAGCAATGGCCTGTGGTATTTGGCCCGCGCCGACGCCCTGGCCAAGAGCTCGAAGGGCGCCGATGAGTCCCAGATCAACAAGTATTTGTCTGAAAGGTACGCCTGCTATCACGGCAGCGACGATGGCTTGGATGCTGTCAAGAATCAGGCGGCTTCTTCGCCCAATCCGCCTGCTGATTTTCAGATCGCGGCGCTTGCGGCGCCAGCGCCCACCGGCAATCCCAACGTGGACAACTTCAACAAGCTGACCTACCGGCTCAAGGTGCAGGGATGCCCGGAGATCCCCCAGCAGATCTGGCCGCAGCTCAAAGGGCAGCCGCTGGGGCTGGGCGGCTATGTCAACAGCGTTGACCCCGGGCCTGACCCGAACACCTTTCTCGTCAAGATCTCGCTTAACCAGTCGAAAGCCGCTTCCGGCTATGACATCGTGCTTCAGGACTCTCAGCCCAAGGTGGATGATTTGGCTGAGGGCGACCCGGTCCGTTTCCAGGGCACGATTGACTCTTACGCGGCCACACCCACGTTCTCTCTGACGCTGACCAACGGCAAGATTAACCAGGACGACATCGACGCGGCTACTGCCAAGGCCAAGTCGCGGCCGCGCCGTAAGAAATAGTTCCGAATTGCCACTCGCTTTCCGAAGTCAGGCCCGGGCCGAGGCTCTCGCCTCGTGCGCGGGCCTTTTCCTTTTGGGCGCGCCAAACGGCTTTCAAAAAGGCAGCGGGGATTGGTTAGCGGGACGCCCGGCGGCGGCGCGGGCGGTGGTCGAGGCCGAGATCGTCAATCTTCCGGCTCAGCGTGTTGCGGTGAATTCCCAGCGTGTGCGCAGCGCGGGAGCGATTTCCGTTGCTTTTGTCCAGCACCTTGCGGATGAACCGCTTCTCGAACTCGCTCAGCGCGTCCTCGTAGGCGACGCCGCGTTCCACAAGCTGGCTGATAAGTGAATCGAGTTGCTCTTTCACGTTCAGACTCCGATTCGAAGTGTGCGCTCGATGGTTGCGGTCAGTTCTTGGTCGCGTTCTTGTCGTGCTCCGCAAGCGCCTGGCGGAATTTCTCAAATCCTTCCGCAAAATTCGCTTTGAGGTCACGCGGCATCGCCAGGACAATCACGCGCGCCCCGGCTCCCACGAACGGCGCCAGCACCGATTGCTGGACCGAATCCGTTTTGATTGAAAAAGCGAGCATCACCATCAACAGAACGCAGTCAATGGCGATTCCCCTCACCAGTCCAAAACAGCCGCCCAGGAACCGGTCGAACGCCTGCAGCCCCACCGTCTGAATCAACTTCTTGGAGGCGGCAGAAGCGAAGGCTCCGACCACCAGGGTTCCCAGGAAAAGAACCAGAAAACCCAGTCCCAGCGCGACGGCGTGCGATTTGGTAAGGTCCTCAAACCAAACCGCAGCTCCGGTATAACCGAGCGCCGCGATCACCAGGGCCGCCACCACAGTGGCAAGCGATATCAGTTCCCGAATAAAGCCTTTGATGACAGCCGCCGCCACGGAAGCGACGACGATGGCCGTCAGGACCCAATCCAGCCAGTTCCAGGTGCCCATGCTTCGCTCGGGAGGCCGTTCCGCGCCTGGCCCCGCCTCCTCAATCGAGCGGCGTTCCCGTCAGCAGGCGGTAGGCTTCCCGGTATTTTCCGCTGGTCTTCTCCACAACCTCTTGCGGGAGATGCGGAGGGGGCGGCTGCTTGTTCCAATGCAGCGATTCCGATTCCAGGTAATCGCGCACAAACTGCTTGTCGTACGATGGCTGAGGCCTGCCAGGCTGGTAACCCTCGCGCGGCCAGAAGCGCGAAGAATCCGGCGTCAGCACTTCGTCAATCAGAATAATCTCGTTCCCGCGCAGGCCGAACTCGAATTTGGTGTCGGACAGCAGGATGCCGCGGCTCTCGGCATAATCCCGCGCCTTGGAGTACAGCAGCAGGCTGTACTCGCGCAACTTCTCCGCCGCCGGAACGCCGATTCGCTCCACCACCTTTTCCCACGCAATGTTTTCGTCGTGGCCGCTCTCCGCCTTGGTGGCCGGGGTGAAAATCGGCTGGTCGAGTTTGGAGGATTCCTGCAATCCGGCGGGCAGCTTCACTCCGCAGACCGCGCCCGTCGCCCTGTAATCCTTCCATCCCGACCCGGCCAGATATCCGCGCACGACACATTCGATGGGGAAGGGCTTCGCCCTGTCGGTCAGCATGGCCCGGCCTTCGACCTGGTCGCGGAACGGTTTGAGGCTGTCCGGGAATTCGTCCACGTTTGCCGTCAGGAAATGATGCGGGACTACGCCCTGAAAGAACTTGAACCAGAATACCGAAAGCTGAGTGAGGATGGTGCCCTTGTCAGGAATCCCCTCCGCCATGACGACATCGAAGGCCGAAAGGCGGTCCGTCGCCACCACCAGCAGCTTGTCTGGCGGGACTTCGTACACATCGCGGACCTTGCCCCTCGAAACGAGCTTCAAGCCCGGGAGACTGGTCTCACGGACAACCGGTTTTCCTGCGAGTGAACTCACGGTGGTTTTTTTAAGACAAGCGACATTCTAGAACATCACTCGGCGATGTCAACGGGAAAAATCAGAAGGGAATTTGGAAAATGAGCCGTGCAAAAAGTCCGCGAAAAAGAACTTGACTTCGCGCGCAAAGAACCCTTGGCGAAAGGGAGGGCGATGGTGAAGCGAGGGCTCAGGCCGGAACGGCTTCGGGCTCGTTAACTACTTCATCAAAGCGCACCGAAACCATTTTGGAGACACCCGGCTCCTCCATCGTCACGCCGTAGAGCAGCTTGGCGATTTCCATGGTGCGCTTGTTGTGGGTGATGAGGATGAACTGCGTGTGACGGCTCATCTCGCGGATCATGCGCGTGAAGCGGTCCACGTTGGATTCGTCAAGCGGCGCGTCCACTTCGTCGAGGACGCAGAAGGGGCTGGGCGTGTAGCGGAAGACCGCGATCAGCAGCGCCAGCGCCACCAACGCCTTCTCGCCGCCCGAAAGCAGCAGGACGTTTTGCAGCCGCTTGCCGGGCGGCTGGACCACAATGTCCAGGCCGCTGTCCGGGTCGGTTTCATCGCTCAGCCGCATCTGGCCCGTCCCGCCGCCGAACAGCGTCTTGAACGATTCGGCAAAATACTCGTTGATGGCCTTGAAGGCTTCCATGAACTGCTGCTTTGAAATCTGGTCGATTTCCTTGATGGCCTGCGCGGTGTCCTCGATCGAGGCGAGCAGGTCCTGCCGCTGCGCCTCGAGGAAAGTGAAGCGCTCTTCGGCTTCCTGAAGCTCTTCCAGCGCCATCATGTTGACCGGGCCCAGATTTTCGATTTTCGTCTTGAGCGCGCGCAATTCGTCCTCGGCAACTTGCAGGGTTTCGCCCGCCAGCACGCTCTCGGCCGGGAGTTCCTGAAGCATTTGCGCGGGGTCGACCTTCAGCTCGTCGCGGATCTGCTGCGCGTGGTGCACCTGGTCGGACTCGGCGCGAGCCAGCGCCACTTCCGAGTTGGTGCGCATCTCGCGTTGGGCGTCGAGCGCCGCGCGCGCCGCCTCGATCCCCGGCGCCAATTCGTCGCGCCGCTGGCGGGCCTGGAGGGATTCTTCCTCTGCCAGCCGCAATTCGGTTTTGAGCGTCTGCTGCCGCGTTTCGAGCTCTGCCCGTCGCAGCGTCCCGGCTTCGATCTCTGCCGCGAACCGACACTGCTCCTCGCGCCAACCGTGGCTCTGCTCCGCCAATCGGCCGAGGCGCGCCAGGACTTCATCACGCCGTGCCGCGAGTCGCACGCGCTCCGTCTCCATGGCGTTCGACCGTTCTTCCAGGGCGCTCGCATGTACTTGCGCCTGCGCCAATTCGCCGGTCACGTCCTCAAGCTGCATGCGGAACTGCCGCACCGCATCGGTGGCGGCGGCAATTTCCTGCTGGTGCTGTGACTGCGCCGCGGACGCCGACCCCAACTGACTTCGCAGCGTCGTCTCTCGCTCGCCGAGCGCCTGGCGCTCGGCGCCTAGGGTCGCGGACTCGCGGCTCAACACGCCGAGCCTCTCTTCGGCGCGCTGGAAGGTTTCGCGCGTCTGCCGCAGCTTCTCATCCGAGAGGACGAATTTCTTCTCCGCTTCCTGCTTCGCCGCCGCCAGGCTATGCAGTTCGGCATCCAGGCGCGCCACTCGTGCCGTGGCTTCGGCAAGTTTGTTTTCGCTTTCGCGCAGGCTGGATTCCAGTTCGCCCGCGCGGCGTTCCAGCTCGCGGAAGTCGCGCCGCAAAGCCAGCGGGCCGGCGCTCGCGCCCTTGCCGCCCGTCACCAGCCGGTTGTGATAGTGCTGGCCGTCAGCGGTCAGAAAGTGGCAGTCGGGAAACTCGCCCACCAGGCGCTCCGCGGTTGCCGCCTCGTCCACCATGTAGGCGTTTTCGAGCGCCGGCAGCGTGAAGTCGCCGTTCAAGCCCAGCCGCGATTCGAATCGCACCAATTCGCGTACGCGCGCCACCACGCCCGGCGATTTCATCACGCGTGGATCGCCGCCCGGCGAAGGGTGGTGAGAGGGAACGTGCGTGACGAAAAATGTGGAGCGCCCCGCCCCCTCGCTTTGCAGGAGCGCGATGCCCGAGCGCGCTTCGGCGTGGCCTTCCACCACCACGCAGTCCAGGTCGTGCTTCAGGAATTCCTCCACCACCTCTTCGTAGCCCGTTGAAACTTCCACGAAATCCGCCAGCAGACCGAGCGCCTTGAAACCGTGGCCGTTTGAGGGCGTTTGCAGCAGCCGGCGCACGCTTTCGGTGGTGTAGGCATGGCGCGCCAGCGATTCCTCCAGCGCCTGCTTGCGCGCCGTCGCCGCGGAGAATTCCTGCCGCAGAGTTTCGATTTTCGAGCGGCATGCGGATTCTTCCTGCCGCGCCGATTCTAACGACTGCGCCGTCTCAGCGTGCGAGCGGCTGAGGGATTCGACGTCGCTCGAGCCGCGTTGCTGCTCCGATGCAAATGCTTCAAGCTCGCGCTTGAGCCGCTCGACTTCTGCCTGGGCGCCGGATTTTTCCGCGTCCGTGCGCGCCAATTGGCGTTCCAGCGCCAGGCCGGCTTCTTCCGCCTGCACCAGTTGGTTGCGCAACTCGGCCGCGCTTGCCACCGCCGCCAGCAGCGCTTGTCGGCAGGCCTCGGCCTGAGCCTCGCCCAGCGCCAGTCGCCCCGCTGAGGTTTCCTTGCGGCCCGCCAGTTCGGCGCGCGCTTCCTGCGCCGCCGTCGTTTCCTTCCGCATCTCTTCGGCGCGGCGTTCGAGTTCGACGCTCTCAATTTCCAGGTTTGCGGCCTGCGCCTGGAGTTGTTCGCTCTCGGCCGCGGCTTCGGCAAGGCGCGCCTCGAGCGCCGCGGTCTGCTGGGTCATCTGCTCGGCCTGCGATTGCAGCCGCTGGCGCTCGAGATCATTCTGAGCCGCCAGCTCGCGTGCCTGAGTCAATTGCGATTCCAATTCCTCGTGGCGCGCCGCGACGGACTTGTGTTCACGCTCCAGCTCGTCGAGCTGCTGCGCCGCCGTCGAGCATTCCTGCTGCAAGGCGGCCAACTCGCCCCGCAGCCGCGTGCATTCCGCCTCCAGCGCCATCAGGCGCGAGGTCAGAACCACCTTCTGCCGGCCGCGCAGCTCGTCGTGCATCTCGCGATAGCGCCGCGCCTTGGAAGCCTGCCGCTTCAGTGAGTTCACCTGCTTGGTGACTTCTTCCAGAATGTCGGTGATGCGCGCCAGGTTGTTGCGCGAGGATTCCAGCTTCGCTTCCGCCAGCCGCTTGCGCGTTTTGAACTTGGAAACGCCCGCCGCCTCTTCGATAATGGCGCGGCGGTCAGCCGGCTTGGAACTCAGGATCTGCCCGATGCGGCCCTGCTCGATGATGGCATAAGACTCCGGCCCCAGCCCGGTGCCCATGAAGAGGTCCTGAACGTCGCGCAGGCGGCAATTCTCGCCGTTGATCAGGTACTCGCTTTCGCCCGAGCGGAACAGCCGCCGCGTGACCACGATTTCGCCCGCCCGGTGCAGCAGGGAAACGGAGGAAGGCGCGGCGCCGGTTCCGTTGCCATTGCCGCTCCCGTTCACGCCGGGGCTTTCTGCGCCCTCAACCACTTCCTGCGACTCGGCGAAAAGCTCGGAGGTTTCGTCCGGATACTCCGGCGCCTTCGGTTCAATTTCCGGAAGTTCGGCGTACTCGGGATTCACTAGCGTCAGGTTGACTTCCGCCATGCCGGTGGGCGGACGCGTCCCGGTGCCGTTGAAAATCACGTCAGCCATGCGCTCGCCGCGCAACATGCGCGCGCTCTGCTCGCCCAAGACCCAACTGATGGCGTCCGAGAGATTGGATTTACCGCAGCCGTTCGGGCCCACCACAGCGGCCACGCCGTCGCCGAACTCCAGCCGCGTCCTGTCGGCGAAGGATTTGAACCCTAACAGTTCGACTTTCTTAAGTTTGAACAATTGGAAACCCTCCGGCCCGGGCCCCGCGGGCGGTCAAATTGCAGAAACGCAATGCGAAGGAAGAAAGCTCTAAGACCGAGCGCACAGGAGGCTGGCGCCGACAACCGCCTTTACCGAACTCCCCGTGCGAGACACACGAGGAGCGAAATGTCAGAGCAATCCTGTTTTTAGTCACCCGGCCATCCGTGCTGGCGCACGAGCTATGGCTGACGCGAGTTTCCCCTACAACTCCCCTGCAAACTAGCACGAAAAGGGGTCAGTGTAAAGGCAAAAAACCGCAACATTATGGTGATTTTCGGGGTTTAGGCCCCAGCTGTGGTATGGGGTGGGCGCGCGGTATTCGCCTTATGGTGGCCCCGGCAATCCGGTCTGAGGATTCATCCTTGGGTGGGCTTGCCGGGGGTTGGGACCTTGTCAATGTCGCCGGTGATCAGCCGGGCGGAGCGTTGAAAAGTGAAGTAGGCCCAGGCCCATTCGAACATCACTACGAAGCGATTGCGAAAACCGATCAGAAAGAAGAGATGAACGAATAGATAAGCGAGCCAGGCAAAAAACCCGGAGATCTTGACAAATCCGAAATCCGCCACGGCTGCCGCGCGGCCGATGGTGGCCAAGGTTCCTTTATCGAGGTAATGAAACGGCTGGCGCGCTTTTCCTTTCAGATCGCGCAGGATATTCCGCGCCGCGTGCCGACCTTGCTGGATGGCGGCGGGAGCGACGCCCGGCAAAGGTTTTCCCGTCTGGTGAAGGAAACACGCGAGGTCGCCGATCACAAAGGCTTCAGGGTGTCCGGGAAGGGAAAGGTCGGGTTCGACGATAGCCCGGCCGGCCGGGTCGAGTTTGGTTCCGAGAGACTGCGCCAGCGGTGATGCTTTGACACCCGCGGCCCAAAGCGCGGTGGCGGCCGAAACCTCGTGGTTGCCTGCAACGACGCGGTCGTTCTCGATGTTGGTCACCGGCGAGCTCGTCCAGACTTCCACACCCAGTTTCCTGAGCGAAGCCTCGGCTTTGGCGGAGAGGTCTTCAGGATAAGTGGCGAGCACGCGCGGTCCAGCTTCTACCAGAATGACGCGGGCTTCGCGCGGGTCAATGGCGCGGAAATCGCGGACCATCACTTGGCGGGCAATTTCCGCGATGGCGCCGGCCAGTTCCACGCCGGTCGGGCCGCCGCCGACCACGACGAAGGTCAGCAAGGCGCGGCGGCGGGCTTCGTCGTCTTCCCGCTCGGCGAGCTCGAAAGCGTAGAGAATGCGGCGGCGAATCTCCAGTGCATCCTCCAGGGTTTTGAGTCCGGGAGCCAACCTTTCCCAGTCGTCGTGCCCGAAGTAGGAATCGCCGGAGCCGGTTGCGACGATCACGTAATCGTAGTCGAGCGAGCCGTCTTTCAGGACCACCTTGCGCGCCTCAAGGTCCACTGCCCGCGCTTCCGCCAGCAGCACTCGCGTATTCTTTTGGCGGCTGAGGACGGCGCGAACGGGGTAGGCGATATCGCCGGGTGAGAGCCCCGCGGTCGCCACCTGATAGAGCAGCGGCTGGAAGAGGTGATGGTTGCGCCGGTCAATGACGGTGATCTCGGCGCGTGCGCGCCGCAGGGCTCGGGCGGCGTAAAGACCGCCGAAGCCCGCGCCGATGATGACGACGCGAGGCGTGCGCGCGGCCGGGGTGTCGGGTGCCGCCATAGGCTCCAGTCTGCCACGAAATCATTCAGCTTCGGAAAGGTTTAGTGAGAGTTGGCTAGCAGGGCTTGTTACCGCGAAGGGGCTAATTAAGTTCTGGCCGGAAGCGTGGTTTTGGCTTTTGGCTTGCGCGCGGGTGATCCTCATCTACGACACGGACATCCTCAATCCTTGAGGTCGTGATCCGTCCGAAGACAGGGTGAACGAATTCCAGGTGCATCTCGCGGCCCAGGAACCTGATCCAAAGCATGGAACCACCCCATGTGGAGCCGGAGATCTGCACCAGGGTGGGAACCGGGCAGAAAAGGGGATGGCCGCTGATGATCCCTTTGCCATCTCCTCGGTATTCAATCGCGTAATAGCGATTCTCGGTTTCTACTTCCAACTCGGTTCCCGCCGGGAGCTCATCCAGCTTCACTCCGCCCGCGATCTCGGCCTGTGCGATGTTGTCGTTGACGACATCAGCCAAGCTGGGATGAGGCCGGAACAGGTCCGGCTCGGAACCCGACGAGCCAGATTGTTTCCCAGCCTCGGGCCGCCAGTTCCGGTTTTTGCGCGAGTCGAATTCCATGTCCTCCGCCGGCAACTTAAACTTCCTCAACCATTTCCGAGCAATTTGAGTTCCACAGCACTTGCCTTCACTTGCCCGCCTCCCTCGGCCTTCCAACGGCCAACTTCTACAAGGGTTTGATGCCTTGAAACTGCGAGGGACGCAACAATTCATCTGACGCCTAGAGTGATTTCCCACATCCCCGGGGTTGCAGTGCGATGGGTTTTACACTCGTGCGGCAGAAAATACAGAGTGCGGATCAAGATGCTGCGCATCGTTTCGTGATTCACCAGGGTTTCTCGCGCGAGTGATTCCTCGCTGGGTGAAAAACCGAGCCTGCGGAACGAAACACAGGGCTTGGGAACCGAACCGTTATGGTGTAGGCTGTCGGTTCGAAACTGGCCCTCTTATGAGCCTGGTTGAACTGATTAGCGCATCCGTCTTTGTCACCGCAGTCGTGATGGTCTATGTGCTCACGGTGGATATCGCTTTCAGGGCCTGGAAGCGGCGGAAGCAGCGCGACGATGCGCCGGCCACTGCCTGGCGCCTTTGGTACCCGCGAATCGTGCTCACGCTTGCGGCAGTCGGCCTCGTGTGCATGGCTTATGCGCGATTTGTCGAGCCCAACTGGCTTCAGGTGACGCACGTCGAAATCAAGTTGTCGAAAATCCCGCCGGCAACATTTCCGATCCGCATCGTCCAGATCTCGGACACCCACTCGGAGGCCAAGCCTCGTCTGGAACCCAACCTGCCGGGAGTGGTCTCCGGGTTGAAGCCGGACCTCATTTTCTTCACCGGCGATGCCGCCAACGGGCCAGCGGGAGTTCCTGTCTTCAGGAAGCTCATGAAGGATTTGAGCGTGATTGCGCCCACCTACGCGGTGGCTGGCAACTGGGATGTGCGCCACTCCTGGGGCGACCGGCTTTACGGAGGCCTGGGCATTACGGAACTCGGCGGCAAAGCGCAAAAGATCACGATCCGCGGCGTGGACATGTGGATCGCGGGCGCGCCTTTCGATCAACCGGGACTGGTCAATCCCATGCTTGCTGCCATTCCCCAAGGAGCGTTGACGTTGCTCCTTTTTCATTCCCCGGATTTGGTACGATCCCTTCCGCCCGGCAGAGTGGACCTTTATTTCGCCGGGCACACGCACGGCGGCCAGGTCGCGCTGCCGTTTTACGGCGCGCTCATCACCTTTTCAAAATTCGGCAAGGAATACGAATCCGGACTGTCCCGCTACGGCGACACGCTGATCTACGTCAATCGGGGGATTGGCATGGAGGGCGGCCCCGTTCCGCGCGTGCGCTTTTGCTCGCGGCCGGAAGTAACGGCGATTGACGTTGCGCCGGTCCAACAGTGGGGAATCAAACTTACAGAAGAGGAACTTGCGGCCCCAGCCGCGTTTTAGGGTTTCCAGCGCAGCACGGGCTTGCGCGCGGCGGCGGTTTCGTCGAGCCGTGTGACGCGAGTGGTGTAAGGGGCCTTCAGAACGAACTGCGGGTCTTCCTCCACCTCGCGCGCAATCGAGCGCATCGCGTCAATGAAAGCGTCGAGTTCCTCCTTGCTGGCGCTTTCGGTCGGTTCGATCATGAGCGCGCCGGGCACGATCAGCGGGAACGACGTCGTGTAGGGGTGGAAGCCGTAGTCAATCAGCCGCTTGGCGATGTCGCCGGTGCGCACGCCCCTGGCAGCCTGGCGGCGGTCGCTGAAGACGCACTCGTGCATGGACGGCGCGTCATAAGGCAGGTCGTAAACGTCCTTCAGTTGCTCGCGCACGTAATTGGCGTTGAGCACCGCATCCTCGGTTGTTTGCCGCAGTCCCGGGGCGCCGTTGGCCAGGATGTAGGCGAGAGCCCGCACCGCCATCCCGAAATTCCCGTAAAAAGCCCGCACGCGCCCGATGGATTTGGGACGCTGGCGGTCCAGTCGAAACGTCCCGTCCTCATCTTTTTCGACGGTTGGCGCGGGCAGATAAGGCTCAAGGAATTTCTTGACGGCCACGGGCCCCGAGCCCGGTCCGCCGCCGCCGTGCGGTGTGGTGAAGGTCTTGTGCAGGTTCAGGTGCATCACGTCCACGCCAAAGGCGCCGGGCCGCGCCACCCCCACCAGAGCGTTCATGTTGGCGCCGTCCATGTACAGCAGCGCGCCCTTGGAGTGGAGCAGTTCGGCGATTTGCTTGATCTGCGGCTCGAAGATGCCGAGCGTGTTTGGGTTGGTCAGCATCAGGGCCGCGACTTCCGGCGTGACGGCGCGATCCAGTTCGGCGAGGTCAATGCACCCGCGCGCATCCGATTTGAGGTTGCGTACCTGGTAGCCCGAGATCGTGACGCTGGCGGGATTGGTGCCGTGCGCCGAGTCGGGGATCAAGATATACCGGCGCGCATTGCCGCGCTCCGCGAGGCAAGCGCGGATCATGAGAATGCCCGTCAGCTCGCCCTGCGCGCCCGCCGCCGGTTGCAGGGAAACGGCGTCCATGCCGGTGATCTCCGCAAGGCAGCGCGCCGTCTCGTGCAAGACTCTCAGGCAGCCTTGCGCGAGCGATTCCGGCGCGTAAGGGTGGTCGGTGGCGGGTCCTTCCAGTCGCGCCACGACCTCATTAATGCGCGGGTTATATTTCATCGTGCAGGACCCGAGCGGATAAAGGCCGGTGTCCACGCCGTAGTTCCAGGTGGAAAGGCGCGTGAAGTGGCGGATGACTTCAAGCTCGGAGATTTCGGGGAAGCCCTCGATATCGGCGCGGTAGAAATCGTCCCCCAGCGCCTCGGCCGGCGAAACGGCGGGAACGTCGAGCGGCGGAAGGTCCACGCCTGATTTCCCCGGGGTCGAGCGCTCGAAGATCAGGTCTTCATTCCGGGTGACGTGCGGCCGGGCGACGCGAATGCGGTTTTCCATGTTCACCTGGGACGGTTTTCTCGGATCAATTTTTTCTCACGGCTTTAGCGGACCGCGGTCTGGACCGATCGGCCTTGTGATTCGCGGCCGCTGGAAAAGCGGCGAAAGACGGCCGCCATCCGGTCAATAGCCTCCCGGCTGACGGTTTCGGTGGCGCAGACCAGCAAGTGGCCTTTCAGTTCGGGATAAAATGCTTCGACGTCCAGCCCGCCGATAATCTTCTCCTCACGCAGCGCCGCCAGCACTTCATCAACCGGCGCGGGTGCCTTGACCACGAATTCGTTGAAGAACGGCCCCGCGAAGGGAAGGGCCGAGCTTTGCGAGAGTTCTCGTGCGGCGTAGTGAGCCTTCGCCAGATTCTGCTCGGCGAGAGCCTTCAGCCCGCGCTTTCCCAGGAGCGACAGGTAAATCGTCGCAGCCAGCGCGCAGAGGGACTGATTGGTGCAAATGTTTGAGGTCGCCTTTTCGCGGCGGATGTGTTGCTCGCGCGTCGCGAGCGTCAACACGAATCCCCGCCGGCCCTCGGTGTCCTGCGTCTGTCCCACCAGGCGGCCGGGCATCTGGCGGACAAACTGCTCCTTCGCGGCGAGGAAGCCCAGGTACGGTCCGCCGAAGGCGACGGGCACGCCGAAGGATTGTGCTTCGCCGCAAACGATATCCGCCTCCACCGGAGGGCGCACGATGCCGAGCGAGAGCGGTTCGGTAACTACGACAATCAACAGGGCGCCGGCGCGGTGCGCGACCGCGGCGATTTCGCTGGTGCGTTCGAGCACGCCGAAGAAGTTTGGCGATTGAATGACGACCGCCCCCGTCTCGGACTTCAGCGACGGTTGGAGCGCCGCCGCGTCAAGCTGGCCGGAAGGCGCATAAGACAGCTCGCCAACCTCAAAACCCTGGTGGCGAACGTAGGTGTTGAGCACTTGCCGGTACTCGGGGTGGACCGTATGCGTTACCAGGACGCGCTCGCGCCGCGTAATCCTCAGCGCCATCAGAACGGCTTCGGTCATCGCCGTCGAGCCGTCATAGAGCGACGCGTTCGCAACGTCCATGCCGGTCAGTTGGGCGATCAAGGTTTGAAACTCGAACATGGCCTGCAAAGTGCCCTGCGCCATTTCCGCCTGATAGGGCGTGTAGGCGGTGAAAAACTCGCCGCGCGAAAGCAGGCTGTCCACCGCGACCGGCCGGTAGTGAGCGTACGCGCCTGCTCCCAGCATCGAAACGTAGTCGCGGCTGCTCTCTCGCGCCGCCTGGCGGAAGAATTCCAGGATTTCCGGCTCGGAAAGGGGGCCGGGAAGCTGGAGCGTGCCCTGCACCTTCAATTCTTCAGGAATTTGCGCGAAGAGTTCTTGAATGGAGTCATGCCCCGTCGCGCGCAGCATAGCCTGGCGGCCAGCGGCTGAATTTGGCAGGTAGCGCATCAGTGGCCTTTTTCTTCCTGGATGTACTTCTCGTATTCGTCGGCGGACATCAGGCTTTCGGTTTCACGCCGGTCCGTCAGGCGCACGCGGATCATCCAGGCTTCGCCATGCGGGTCGGAATTGACCAGTTCGGGATTGTTCTGGAGTTTGGGATTGATCGCGGTTACCTCGCCCGTAACCGGCGAGAAAAGCTCCGAGACTGCCTTGACCGACTCGACCGTCCCGAAGGATTCCCGGGCCGTGACCGCGTCGCCGGGCTTGGGGAGTTCGACGAAGACGATGTCGCCCAACTCCGACTGTGCATGGTCGGTGATTCCGATCGTGCCGATGGACTCGTCCACGCGAATCCATTCATGTTCCTTGGTGTAGAGCAGTTCGGGAGGATACATTTAAACCTGCGCTTTCCGCTCGCAGGCGCCGCTGCGCCGAGACTGTCCCGCGAGTCGAGTCTATTTGGGCCGTTTGTAGAAGGGCAAGGCCACGTGGCGGGCGCCGACCGTCTTGCCGCGGATGTCAATTTGAAATTCGCGCCCCGGCTCGGCACAATCGGGCGGCACGTAAGCCAGGCCGATGTTCTTCTTCAGGAAAGGGGCGGGCGAGCCGCTGGTCACCGTTCCCAGTCTCCTGCCTTCCACCAGCACGTCGTAGCCGTCGCGAGCGATGCCACGTTCGGTCATTTCAAACCCGACGAGTTTTTTTCGCAACCCCTTTTCGCGCTGCGCCGCCAGCGCGTCGCGGCCGACAAAGTCCCCCTTGTTGAGCTTGCAGATCCAACCCAGGTTCGCTTCGAGCAAGGTCGTCTCCTCGTCCAGCTCGTGGCCGTAAAGCGGGTAGGCCGCTTCCAGGCGCAGCGTGTTGCGCGCTCCCAACCCGCACGGTACGAGGCCGTCCGGCTTGCCGGCCTCGAGCAGCCCGCTCCACACGGCCTCCGAGTGTTGCGGAGGAAAGTAAAACTCAAAACCGTCCTCGCCCGTGTAACCCGTCCTTGCCAGAATCCCGTTCACGCCGCAGCAGGAAGCATCAACGAACCAATAATAGCGGAGGCGGTCGAGCTTGGCGTCTGTCACGCGCGCCAGAATCGCGGCCGCGCGCGGGCCCTGGAGGGCCAACTGCGAATATTCGCCGGAGACGTTGCGCACCCCGGCGCCGAAATCATTCGCGGCCAAAATCCAGGCAACATCCTTATCGGTATTGGCAGCGTTGACGCAGAGAAAGTAGCTGTCGTCGGCCAGCCGGTGCACGACACAGTCATCAACCGCGGCGCCGTTGGGGAGCATCAGCGCGGAATACTGCGCTTGCGAGACCTTGAGCCGCGCGGCGTCGTTTGAGGTGATGTGCTGGAGTAGGGCCAGCGCGCCCGGGCCGCGCACTTCGATTTCGCCCATGTGGCTGACGTCAAAAAGCCCGGCGGCGTTTCGGACGGCGAGGTGCTCTTGGGTGATGCCCGCGTATTCGACGGGCATTTCCCAGCCGCCGAATTCCACCATGCGGGCACCCGCGGTCTTGTGGACTTTGTTGAGCGCCGTCCGCTTCAGCGCAACCCCAACCGGCGTGGCCAAACGCAACCTTTCGGGCGAAAAAGTTGAACGAAACCAGAAGTGCCAAACTAACACACCGCCGCGCACAGGGTCAAGGCGGTCCACCGGCGGGTTGATTTTGCCGCGCAGTTATTTGACAATGGGATGAGAGGCGGCTAGGCCGTCAATCCGCAAGATCGAGGCATCTTGCCATGGCCTACAGAGAATTTCGTTGCATCGTTTGCGATCAAACGGAAGAGAATTGTCATTGTCTTCGGTATTGCGCGCTCTGCCAGTCGGACTACGGCGTCCGGCTTACCGAGGACGGGCAATACTACTGCGCCGACTGCCGCGAGGCCTGCGACTACAGAACTCAGGACGCCGTCTAGACAAGTTATCCCACAGGTTTTCAAGGAATTCGGCAGTTGATCGCAGCTCGCGCGTGGTGCATGCCCCCGCGTGTCAAGGTGCGCGGCCAGGCGGCATTGGAGTTGCCAACCGGAACACTGCCTTGCGTACTGCCGGGGAGTGCTTGAGAATAGTAGCCGGAGGCGCTGATGAGAGTTATTGCTCTGGAAGAGCATTACCGCAGCAAAGCGATTGCCGAGGCGTTGGGGCCGAGCCTTGGCTACTTGCAGCCCGCGCTCGCCGCCGCGGAGGAGTTCGCGAAACGGCTGGCCAAGCTGGACGAACTGGATGACGTGAGGATCGCCGACATGGACGCCGCGGGCATCGATCTTCAGGTGCTGTCGCACACGGTG
>OFHG01000363.1_pt1 | contig 18705 bp, 21 predicted proteins | sample 1521931 | NCBI WGS metagenome assembly OFHG01 (sample SAMEA2468438, study PRJEB22500) | soil metagenome | biome: Glassland; feature: Farmland; material: Clay | place: Australia | collected 2013-01-31 | depth 0.55 m
ATCCTGCGGTAGTTGCCTCGATCAGTAAAAACCACACAGAAGAGCCGATCGCCCTTGAGCGCATATCCGATCATCCGGATCTCGCCGTAGTCCTTACGCCAATCCTGTGCGCTCACCAACGTATCCCATTCCAGATCCTGCGCCTCCGACAAAGACACCCCATGTTTCTCAATGTTCGAAGTGTCCTTGGCAGGATCGTAAATGATCTTCACAAGAATTATTGTATGCACATTAATTACCAAGTCAATACGGTCGAGGCGTTGCAGCAGGCGCGAACGCGGCTTGCCCACACTCTGGCTGCCCTTGGCCGCCAGTCACCCACAGAGCCGCCCACCGGCCTGCCTGGCGCGTTATACGCGCTCCAGGCGGACGGCCCGTGGACGGCTCTGCTGCCCTCCGGGCAGCCCTGCGGGTGGATGGCCGTGTGGACAAGCCGCGAGCCGCGCCGTTCCGGCGCAGATCAAGACTTTGATCACCCCCCGGAGCCCCCCTTGCGGGTTGGACCGTCGGCTTTTCTCGCCGGCAAGGGGAGGCCGGGTCCGTTGCTCACTTGATTCGCTCGCTGCGTCCACACCACCCCCCTCCCTTCCTCCCTTGACTCGCAGCCCTTGGCCGTCGTGGGACTTGTCTATGCCAAGTGAATGGCGGCCCATTCACTACGTATTCCGAGTGAGGCCGGGAAAGCCCGAAGAGGTCGATATATCAACCGATGGAGGTATTTACTGATGCAGATCTACACATACACGACGAAGGACGGGAAGAAGGAGCGGATGGAGATTTCCCAGACGGAGCTGACCGAGCGTGACTTCGATATTCACTCCTTTATCCCTGATGAGCACCGGCCGTTGACCGAACTGACGTGCGTCGGCGAGGAACCCGAGAAGGAGAACTGAACACCGCAGGGGTCCGTGCCATCCGACTCGGGTGGCACGGGCTGCCGGCGCATCGAAAAGGAGAGATAGATGGAAATCATCGAGATCAAGGAATTGTGGAAGGGGAAGGGATTGACTTGGCTGGTGCTGGCGTTGGGTCTGTTCCCTACATTCGTCGGCACCGTGTCCTGGGGCAGGCATAACGCTAGCCATGTGCTGGCGCTTGGCCTGGGCATGGAGTTGTTCGCATTGTTGGTGCTCGCGTACTCGCGGGCCAGGGTGTACAGGCTGACAGATCGCGGGATCGAGGCACAGAGCGGAATCCTGGGACGTTCGGTGAAGAGCATCCCGTTCAGCAAGATCCGCTGCGTCAATGTCAGCCAGTCGCTGAGGGGGCGGTGGCAAGGCTACGGCTGGGTGGTTGCCACTACCGCAAGCGAATCTGGAAGGGGCAATAGCTACGACACCATCAGGATGATGGGCGTGGCCAATCCCCAGCAGATCAAGGAAGAGATCGAGAAGCGGATGGGTGGCCGGTGATGGCCAGGGCAGCGAGGATAGCCCACTTCTCACAGTCCGATGTGGACGACATGCATATGCGGCTGATTAAAGAGTCGCTGCACAAGCTGGGCGACGGAAGGAACGGGCAGCAGACCAGGGACGATATCCTTGGCTGGGTGATGGAGGAGGGGATGTGGCCCTTTTCGTTCGATGCATGCTGCGCGTTCCTCGCCGTCAACCCGGACCGGATGCGTCAGTCAATCGCCAGGCTCGTTCGTAAGTGCGATTGATCATGGGCTTGCGTTTCTCAACAGCGTGTTAGCATGGATGGAAAGATGGCCTGGAGGTGTGTATGAACAAGAGGCAGAAACTCAGCCTGATCGAGAACATAACGAGCATGGGCAAGTGGATGTTTATCCTGGGGGTATTCTTCTGGATATCTAAGGAGCCTGTGCGGCTGCTGCACGGGTCCATTGTGTTGCTGGCAGCAGGGGCCATTCTGTGGGTGCTGGGGATGTGGATCGATTTTCGGTTCCACTATAAGGAGGAATAGCTCTGTCGGAAATCACAACCGGCGATCTGATGATCGGGATTTGGGACAATTTCGGGACACTGGGACAGTTATACAGCATGATACTAGTGTTATGTAGGATGATGCGAATATAGCAATATCAATAACTTACGTGATATGAATGAGGCTATTTTTGGGTTAAAATCAGACTTTTAATCTGCGGGTCGCTGGTTCGAGCCCAGCACGGCTCACCATGTAAATAAAGGGGTTGCGGGAATTCCGGCCCCTTTTATCTCTTTCGTGCCACGAGGCCGGCTGGGGCAGAAGGCAACGGCCCCGATGCCGGGGCCGCTGCCTATCCACACGACCAGACTTACAGCTTGGCGGATTCCTCGGCCAGGTACGAAGCCACGCCCTTGGCATCCGGCACCATGGCCTTCTCGCCCTTGTGCCAGCCGGCCGGGCAGACCTCGCCATGCTCCTCGGTGAACTGCAGCGCATCGACCATGCGCAGCATCTCGTCGACGTTGCGGCCCAGCGGCAGGTCGTTGACGACCTGGTGGCGGACGATGCCCTTCTGATCGATCAGGAAGGAACCGCGATAGGCCACGCCGGCCTCGGCCTCGACGTCGTAGGCCTGACATACCTCATGCTTGACGTCGGCCACCAGCGGATAGTCCACAGGGCCGATGCCACCGTCGGCCACCGGCGTGTTGCGCCAGGCGATATGCGTGAACTGCGAATCGATCGAGCAGCCAATGACCTGCACGCCGCGTGACGTGAACTCCTTGATGCGGTGGTCGAATGCGATCAGCTCGGTCGGGCAGACGAAGGTGAAGTCCAGCGGGTGGAAGAACAGCACCACATACTTGCCCTTGTAGTCCGAAAGCTTGAAATCCTCTTTGATGCTGCCGTCCGCGAGCACCGCCGCGGCAGTGAAATCGGGGGCGGCCTTTCCTACCAGTACACTCATGATTGATGCTCCTTGATGGTTTTGGTCGGCGGTGAATCCGAGTCTAGTCGACTGGCCCCGACTTGCCACCCTGTTTTCGTCATGGTCTTTCCCCCCCCATCTTCCCTGTCCATGCCGCCATGCTAGGCTGGGCGCATGTGGTCCTACCGGCATGACGATTTCACCGTGCACCAGCTGCCGGCGCTGAACGACAATTACATCTACCTGATCGATGCCGGGGATGCGGTGGCCGTCGTCGATCCGGCTGAGGCGGGGCCCGTCGAGGCCCTCCGCACCCAGCTGGGCCTTACGCCGACGCATGTGCTGAACACGCATCACCACTGGGACCACACCGGCGCCAACCTGGAGCTCGCCGCGCGCTACGGCTGCCATATCGTCGGCGCCAGTCATGACGCGGCCCGCATCCCCGGCATCGACACGCGCATCGACGAGGATACCGGGCTGAGCCTGGGGGACCTGGCCGTGAAGGTACTGAATGTGCCCGGCCACACGCTGGGACATATCGCCTATGTCATCGATGATGCCCTGTTCTGCGGCGACACCCTGTTCGGTGGCGGCTGCGGCCGGCTGTTCGAGGGCAGCCCCGCCCAGATGTGGGACAGCCTGCAGAAGCTCGCCGCCCTTCCACCCGACACCCGGGTCTACTGCGCGCACGAATACACGCTGTCCAACCTGCGCTTCGCCCGCAGCATCGATGCCGGCAACGCGGCGCTGGATGCGCGCATCTCGCGCGACACGCGCATGCGCATGGATGGAAAGCCGACGATCCCGTCGACCATCGGAGATGAGCTGGCCACCAACCCCTTCCTGCGCCCGCTCTCATCCGCATTCTGCGCCGCCTATGCCGGCGCCTACGGCACCGAGGATGCGCCGCTGGCCGTATTCACCGCCATCCGCGCCCAGAAGGACGGGGCCTAGTCGCGTCTGAGGCGCTCGGACAGCGCCACCGGCGTCGGGTAGCGCAGGATCGTCACATAGGGCGAGACGATGAAGGTCAGGATCGTGGCCAGCTGGATCAGCGTGGCGGCATGGGCACCGATGCGCTCTGTATCCGCCGCCAGGACGGCGATCAGGATCGAGAATTCGCTCATCTGCCCCAGGCGCACGCCGCCCTCGCCGGCGATGGCGCGCGGCTCCCCCTGCCGGCGCATCAACAGTGCGAACAGCAGGGGCTTCAGCGTCAGGGCGATCACCGCCAGCAGCAGCGCCGGCAGCCAGACGCCGTGCAGGCTGTCCGGATGGAAGCCGGCACCGACCGAGAAGAAGAAGATGACCAGAAAGAAATCGCGCAGCGTCTTCAGCTGTTCGGCGATGAACTGGGCGATGGGGCTGTTGGCCATGGTTACGCCGGCGACGAAGGCACCGATCTCCAGCGACAGCCCCAGCGCGTGCGCCAGCTCGGCCATGCCGAGGCACCAGCCGATGGCCAGCAGGAACATGTATTCCTGGATGGTGTCGAAGCGGCGCAGCAGACGGATGATGACAAGCCGCTCCAGCGCCCATGCCACCAGGTACAGGGCCGGGAAGCTGACCAGCGGCCGCGCGAAATCCCACCAGCGCATGTCGGATGCCGGACGGATCAGGAGCAGCACCAGGATGGCCAGCATATCCTGCAGCAGCAGGATGCTGATGATGATCTCGCCGGTATGGCGATGGTGCAGTACCGTCGTCGGCAGCAGCTTGATGCCGATGATGGTGCTGGAGAACATCAGGGTAGCACCGATGACCAGGGATTCGAAACCGCTGTAGCCGAAGGCGTGCGACAGGGCCGCCCCGGAGCCCGCCAGCACGACGGCACTGGCGACGGTGACGATCGTCGTCTCGCGTACCAGCCCGACCAGCTTCTGGGGCGGCAGGTTCAGTCCGAGCAGGAACAGCAGGAACAGGATACCGATATCGGAGATCTGCCGGATCATGGCCGCATCCCCCACCCAGCCGAGGACAGCCGGGCCCAGAATGATGCCGAGCAGGATATAACCGACCAGCATCGACTGGCGCGCCAGCATCGCCAGCGTGGCCACGACCGCGGCGCCGAAGAAGATCAGGAACATGATGTGCAGGACCGAATCGGCGTTCACGGGGCACCGACCCTGCCGGTTCTGGATTCAACCATGACTCGAGCCTAGGGCCTATTCACATGAAATGCGAACGAAGCGCGACCGTGGCGCGGCCCTCTCAGGCGTGCTGCTGGTAGGCGGGACAGGACGCCTGGGTCACCGTAGGGGGCCAGCCGGCATCCAGGCGGGCGGCACTCAGCGCCCCACCCCATACACAGCCGGAATCCAAGCCCAGCACATGCGGCTGATCGGCGACCAGGCCCATGGCCGACCAGTGGCCGTACACGATGCGCCGCTGCCACCGCCAGGGGGCATCGAAGGCGAACCACGGCTGCTGTTCGGCCAGCTGCGCCGGGCCGGCGCGATTGCCCCAGTCGAACAGGCCCGCAGCCGTGCAGTAGCGCGTGCGGGTCATCACCGCCACCGTGAACAGTGCGTCGGCCATGCCGCCGGCTTCCGGCTGGCAGCACGGATAGGCATCGTGGTGGAGCTGCAGGCAGAATTCCGCCCAGGCATCGCCTTGCAGGCGCGCCTCAACGGCGGTCGCACGGCGCATGGCCGCATGCACATCCCAGGCCGGATGCAGGCCGCCGTGCACCATGCTCAGGCCGAGGCCGGCATCGTCGTGCATCAGCGGCAGCCGGCGCAGCCAGTCCAGCAATTCCCCGGCATCCGGGGCATCGAGCACGTCGCGCATGGTATCGCGGCGATAGATGCTGCCGCCGGCGGCCAGCGTCAGCAGGTGCAGGTCGTGGTTTCCGAGCACCGAGATGCATGCCGGACCCAGGCTGCGCGCGAAGCGCAGCACGGCCAGCGAATCCGGGCCGCGATTGACCAGGTCGCCGGTGCACCACAGCCGGTCCGAGGCCGGGTCGAAGGCGACGGCGTCGAGCAGGCGCCTGAGCGGATCGAAGCAGCCCTGGATATCGCCGACGGCATAGGTGCTCACGATGCGGCCTCGGGATGCAGGAGATCGCCGTTCAGCCGCTCGCTGCATTCGGGACAGATGCCGTGCGTGAACTCGGCGCGAGAATGCGCGGCGATATAGCTTTCGATCTGGGTCCAGTAGCCCTTGTCGTCATGGATGCGCTTGCACCATGCGCAGATCGGCAGCATGCCCCGAAGCTCCCGGACCTCCGCCAGGGCCGCCTGCAGCTCGCCGTTGCTGCGGTCCAGTCGCTCAATCATGCGCAGGTAGAATCGGGTCATGAACGGTGAAATAGCGAAGGGGCAGAATGCCGCCAACGCGACGCCCACGTCCAGGCGCGGCAGGCCGAAGGCCAGCATCAGGGTGACGGTCATGGCCACGGACGCGGCCATCGTCAGCAGGGTCGTGATGGCGATGGCCCTGAACATACCGAACCTTCCGAGCAGGAATCGCAGCATGGCCGGCAGAGAGGTCATGGCCGAAAATCAGGCCTGCAGAAAACCCGCAACCGCATCCAGCGCCTGCCCCAGCTTGGCGGGCTCGGTGCCGCCGGCCATGGCCATGTCCGGTTTGCCACCGCCCTTGCCGCCGCAGATCGCCGCCACCTCGCGGATCAGGTTGCCGGCATGGAAGCGATCCAGCAGGTCGGGGGTGACGCCGGCGATCAGCTGCACCTTGTCATCGCCGCGCTTGACCCCGAACACGAGGACGCCGGATCTGAGCTTGGCCTTGGCCTTGTCCATGGCATCGCGCAGGTCACTCACCGATGCCGGCAGCTCCGCAGCGACCAGCCGCACGCCTTGGATCTCGACGGCCCCAGCCACCACATCGTCGAGCAGGCCCGAGGCCTGCCTGGCCTTCAGCGAGGCCAGCTCGCGCTCGGCCTCCTTCAGCTTCGCCTGCAGCTGTGCGGCCGCCTCGGCCGCCTCCTGCGGGCGCACCTTCAACTGCCCGGCGACACCGGCCAGGGCAGCGCTGTCGTACAGGAAGCTGTCATAGGCCGCATCAGCCGTGACGGCCTCGATGCGGCGTACCCCGGCGGCGATGCCGGCCTCGGTAGTGATGCGGAACAGGCCGATGTCACCGGTATGGGCCACATGCGTGCCGCCGCACAGCTCGGTGGAGAAGCCCGCCTGCACCACGCGCACCTCGTCGCCGTACTTCTCGCCGAACAGCGCCATGGCGCCGCCGGCCAGCGCCTCATCCTGGCTCATGACCTTGGTCTCAACCGTATCGTTGGCCCAGATCGCCGCGTTGACGCGCGCTTCGATATCGCGGCGCTCATCCTCGGAAACCGGCTTGAAATGGGAAAAATCGAAGCGCAGGCGCTCGGCGGTGACCAGCGATCCGGCCTGCTTGACGTGATCGCCGAGCACCTGGCGCAGCACCGCGTGCAGCAGGTGCGTGACCGTGTGGTTGCGGCGGATGGCGGTGCGGCGTGCGGCGTCGACGGTGAAATGCGCCGTGTCCCCAGCGCGGATCTCACCCTGCTCGACCACACCGATGTGCACATGCAGGTCGGCCAGCAACTTCTTCGTATCCTCGACGCGGAACACGCCGCCATCGTCGGTGCGCACGTAGCCGGTATCACCGACCTGGCCGCCGGACTCGCCATAAAACGGCGTCTGGTTGGCCACCAGCCAGCCCTTCTGCCCTTTCGACAAGGCCTCGAGCATGGCCCCGTCGCCCAGCAGACCGGTAATGACGCCCTCGGCGGCCAGGGTGTGGTAACCGAGGAATTCCGTCGGCCCATGGCGCTCACGCAGCGCGAACAGCTCGGAAGGCACCGCGCTCTCGCCGGATCCCGACCAGGCGGCGCGGGCACGCTGGCGCTGCTCTTCCATGCAGGCCTCGAAGCCCGCCATGTCCAACCGGATGTCGCGGCCCTTCAAGATGTCCGCGGTCAGGTCGGTGGGAAAGCCGTAGGTATCGTACAGCGTGAACAGGGTCTTGCCGCGAATGGTGCCGCCGGCGCCTGCCTCCTCGGCGGCGTCCTCGACCAGCGTCAGGCCGTTGTCCAGCGTCTTGATGAAGCGCTCTTCCTCGATGCGGATGACCTGCTCAATATTGCGCTGGCCATCCTGCAGCTCGCGGAAATGACCGCCCATAACCTCGACCAGTACCGGCACCAGGCGGTGGATAAAGGCCTCGTGCATGCCGAGCAGGCGCCCATGCCGGCAGGCGCGGCGCAGGATGCGCCGGAGTACGAAGCCGCGCCCCTCGTTGGACGGCAGCACGCCGTCGGCGATCAGGAAGGACACCGAGCGCAGATGATCGGCGATGACGCGCAGGCTGGCCGTGGTCTGTGCCTCGGCGCCATAGCGGACACCGGTCAGCTCGGAGGCTGCCTCGATGATGCGCTGGAACAGATCGATGTCGTAGTTGTTGTGCACGCCCTGCATGACGGCGGCGACGCGCTCCAGGCCCATGCCGGTGTCCACACAGGGATTCGGCAGCGGCTTCAGATCGCCCGCCTCGTCGCGGTCGTACTGCATGAACACCAGGTTCCATATCTCGATATAGCGGTCGCCGTCCTCGTCCGGCGATCCCGGCGGGCCGCCAGCGATCTCGGGGCCATGATCGTAGAATATCTCGGTGCACGGGCCGCAGGGCCCGGTGTCGCCCATCGACCAGAAATTGTCCTTGGCACCGATGCGGGCGAAGCGCGGGGCCGGCACCCCGATCTGTTTCAGCCAGATGTCGGCGGCCTCGTCGTCCTCCTCGAACACGGTGACGAACAGGCGCTCCGGATCCAGGGCCAGTTCCACGGTCAGGAACTCCCAGGCGAAACGGATGGCGTCGTGCTTGAAATAATCGCCGAAGGAGAAGTTGCCGAGCATCTCGAAGAAGGTGTGGTGACGGGCCGTGTGGCCCACATTCTCCAGATCATTGTGCTTGCCGCCGGCGCGCACGCATTTCTGGCTGGAGGCGGCGCGCGTATAGGCCCGCGTCTCGTTGCCGAGGAAGACCTGCTTGAACTGCACCATGCCGGCGTTCGTGAACATCAGCGTCGGATCACCGTGCGGCACCAGACTGCTCGACGGCACGATGCTATGCCCGTGGCGTGCAAAGTAATCGAGAAACCACGAACGTATTTCGGACGCCTTCACCTTAATCCTCCACATTCCCGCGCTGCAGCGCGCGCAGGATGGTAGCCGAATCAAATCCCTTTTGCCTCAAAAATCGCGCCTCGCGCTGCCAACGTTTGGGATCATGAAAGCGCTGCCGGCCGGGATCGCGTCGCGCCAGCATGGCCGTACAGGCGGCATCGGCATCGAAGGCTTCGAGAGCCTCTTCGGCAGCACGCTCCAGAGCCGCCGCATCGACGCCGCGCATCCTGGCCTTCTGTGCGGCCAGCCACGGCGCTTCGCCGCGGCGCAGGCGCGCACGCAGAAAGCCCTCGGCGAAGCGCTGCTCGCTCAGATATCCGTGTTGAACCAACCTGTGAACGGCATCGTCAATCTCATCGGAATCAAAGCCCTTTTCGGCCAGCTTCTCCCGCATCTCGGCGGCGCAGTGCTCGCGCCTGGCCAAGGCGCGCAGGGCGGTGCTGTAGGCGGTCGGCTGCGACCGGCCCACGGTCGCTTATCCCACCGCGATCTTGGCCTTGGGCGCCGGGATACCAAGCTTTTCGCGCACCTGCGCCTCGATGTCGGTCAGCATCTCCGGATGCTGCTTCAGGTACTCGATGGCGTTGTCGCGACCCTGGCCGATGCGCTCGTTACCGACCGCATACCAGGCCCCGCTCTTCTTGACCAGATCGTAGGTCACGCCCAGATCCAGCACCTCACCGGCATGGGACACGCCCTCGCCGTACATGATGGTGAACTCCGCACTCTTGAACGGCGGCGAGACCTTGTTCTTGACGACCTTGACCCGGGTTTCGTTGCCGATGACCTCGTCACCCTTCTTCACGGCACCGATGCGGCGCACGTCCAGGCGCACCGAGGCATAGAACTTCAGGGCGTTGCCGCCGGTCGTCGTTTCCGGATTGCCGAACATGACGCCGATCTTCATGCGGATCTGGTTGATGAAGATAACCATGGTCTTCGAGCGAGAGATCGACGAGGTCAGCTTGCGCAGCGCCTGGCTCATCAGCCGCGCCTGCAGGCCCATATGCGAATCGCCCATATCGCCCTCGAGTTCGGCCTTCGGGGTCAGCGCCGCCACGGAATCGACAACGATCATATCGATGGCCCCGGAGCGGGTCAGCATGTCGACGATCTCCAGCGCTTGCTCGCCGGAGTCAGGCTGTGAGATGAGCAGGTCCTCAATCTTGACGCCGAGCTTCTCGGCGTAATTGACGTCCAACGCATGCTCGGCGTCGATGAAGGCGCAGGTGCCGCCCATGCGCTGGGCCTCGGCCACCGCGTGCAGTGCCAGCGTCGTCTTGCCCGAGGATTCCGGGCCATAGATCTCGATGACGCGCCCGCGCGGATAGCCGCCGACACCGAGGGCTGAATCCAGCGCCAGGCTACCCGTCGAGACCACCTCCACCGGCACCCGGCTCTCCTCGCCCAGGCGCATAATCGTGCCCTTGCCGAACTGTCGCTCGATCTGCGACAGCGCGGTCTCCAGTGCCTTCGCTTTTTCAGACATCGTTATTCCCCCAATGGAAAATCTTCCAGAATCCGGTATCGCGCCCCTTCCGGGCGCAGCATGGACTGCATCAGACACAACGTGCCGGCCGTCCATGTCAGCTCCGGCAGTGGTGGCATGGCCGCAAGCACCTCGGCCTCGATCGCCAATGCTCCAGACGCGCGCGCCAGCGTCACATGCCCGCGAAACGGTTCGTCCCGGGCCGAGCGCTTGCGAAGCGTAGCATGACCGGCAAGCCGGCAACAGCGGGCAAGCCGCATCAATTCCCCACTGCCGGTATCCGCCACGCCGGTCCACAGCGCGCGCGGGCGCGTGAGCGACGGAAAGGCACCGAAGCCATCGAACGCCAGTTGTAGCGGCCCATGGCGGCCGGCGCAAGCACCCAGCGCCTCGGCGAGATCATCCGTATCTCCCCCCTCCACCTCGCCGAAAAAGGCCAGCGTCAGATGCCAGTTGTGCGGCGGCACGTCCCGCCATACGGCGGGCGGATAATCGACATTGGCGGACTCCCACCAGGCATGTAGCTCCTCAGCCACCGTGGCCGGCAGATCGAGGGCGGCGAACAGGCGCATGGATCAGCGTCGGAAGGCCGTGGCCAGCAGGAACATTTCGGCCGAATCGCGACGACTGGCCGCCGGCTTGATCGCCTTGACGGTGCGAAACCAGCCGGACAGCTCGCGGCGATAGGCGTCATAGCCGTCGCCCATGAAGGTCTTGAGCAGCAAATGCCCCCCCTCCTTCAGGTGGTTGACGGCAAAATTCAGAGCCATGTCGTTCAGGTGCATCATGCGGGCCTGGTCGACGATCTTGTTGCCGCTCATCTCCGGCGCCATATCCGACAGCACCAGCGACAGCGGCCGCCCACCCAGTGCCTTCCCGATGGCCGCAAGCCCCTCGGGGGAGTCGAAATCCCCCTGCAGCATGGTGCCACCCGGCACCGGCACCACCGGCAGCAGGTCGATACCGACCAACAGCCCCCCTTCCCCGAGGCGGGTGGCGATCTCGGCACTCCACGAGCCCGGGGCACAGCCGAGGTCGACGACGGCGGCGTCCGGCTTCAAGGCCAGGCCGTGCTTATCGAGGATTTCGGTGAGTTTGAAGGCCGCGCGCGAGCGCTTGCCCTCCTTCTGTGCGCGTTTGACGAAGCCATCGTTGACATGGCGCTGGTACCACTGGGTGCTTCGATTCTTGGTGCCCATTACTCTTTCAGCCTCCACCCCGTACGCCAGACCTGCCAACACAGGGCGATGCAGCCCAGGCTGACCAGGCCGACGATCCAGACGGTGCGAATCGGATCGGTATCGCCGACACCGAGAAAGCCGAAGCGGAAGCCGTCGATCAAGTAGAAAAACGGGTTGGCCTCGTTCAGGTGGCGCCAGAGCGGTGGCAGCTGCCCGGCGGAGTAGAACACGCCGGAAAGAAAGGTCAGGGGCAGGATGACGAAGTTGCTGATCAGGGCGATGTCGTCGAACTTGCGAGACCAGATGCCGCCGACCAGCCCCAGGGAACCCATGATGATGCTGCTGCATACCCCGTAGTAAAGCATCAGTAGCGGGTGGAAGGCAGGGAAATGCACGAACGGGCTCAGCACCCCCAGGAACACCGTGGCCACGATCAGGGCGCGCACCACCGCCGCCGCCAGGAAAGCGGTCACGACCTCGCCGGCCGACAGCGGCGCCATCAGCAGGAAGATGTACACATTCATGACCTTGCTGGTGACGATGGAGCTGGAGGTGTTGGCAAAGGCGTTCTGCAGCATCGACATCATCGCCAGGCCCGGCACCAGGAAGGTGAAGTACGGCACCTCCAGGCCCGGCACGTGCCGATCCCCCATGGCATAGCGGAACACCGCCAGGTACAGCAGCGCCGTCAAGGCAGGGGCCACGATGGTCTGCATCTTCACCTTCAGAAAGCGGCGGACCTCGCGCATGAACAGCGTCCAGGCCCCGTATGCATTGACCGGCCTCATGCGTCCTCCCGGGTCAGGCGCAGGAACACGTCCTCGAGATCGTCCTGGCGTACGCTGGCATCGAGCGGTGGGCCCAGGCGCTCGACGGCCGCCGAATAGGCGGCGTGGAAGGTCGTGCTGTTGGCATCCGGATGCTGCAGCGTCAGGCAGATGCCGTCGTCCATGCGCCGGGGCAGGAAGTCGGCCAGTGCCGCCATGTCCTCGGCGCCCGGCTGGTGTCCGGGCCCGTAGCGCAGCCACAGGTAGGAGCCGGCCACCTCGTGCATCAGCGCACGCATCGGCTTATCGGCGATGACGCGGCCGTGATGAATGATGGCCACGCGATCGCACAGCTCCTCCGCCTCCTCCAGGTAATGGGTGGTCAAGAGGATCGTCGTGCCCTGCCGGTTCAGCTCGCGCATGAAGGCCCACAGGCGCTGGCGCAGCTCGACATCGACGCCGGCCGTCGGTTCGTCCAGCACCACCAGCTGCGGCCGGTGCACCAGGGCCTGGGCCACCAGCAGGCGCCGGCGCATGCCGCCGGACAGCTGGCGCGTATTCTTGCCGGCGTGCTGGGCCAGCTCCAGGCGCTCCAGAAGCTCGTCGATCCAGGCCTCGTCGGGGCGCTTGCCGTACATGCCGCTGGTCAGACGCAGCACCTCGCGGGGCGTGAAGAAGGGATCGAATGCCGCCTCCTGCGGCACGATGCCCATACGCCGCTTGCACCAGGCCCGCTCAGCGAAGATGTCATGACCGAGAAAGCGTGCCCAGCCGGCCGTGGGGCGCACGATGTCCGCGAGGATATTGATCAGCGTGGACTTGCCGGCGCCGTTCGGGCCCAAAAGCGCATAGAAACTGCCGGCCGGGACCGCGAGGTCCACACCGTGCAGGGCCGTCTTGCCGTTGCCATAGACCTTGGCCAGGCCCTCGACCTGCAGCGCAAGGTCAGACATGTTTGCTTACAGTTCGGCCGTATGGATGCGGGGTTCGGACACCGTCAGTAGCCAGAGTTGGCGCAGCCGCCGCCCGACTCGGAGGGGGTGAAGGACTTGCCGCAGCCGCAGGTGGATGCGGCGTTGGGATTGCGGATGACAAAGGAGGCGCCCTGGATGCTCTCCTGGTAGTCGACCTCGGCGCCGTTCAGCAGATCCAGGCTCATCGGGTCGACCAGCAGTTTGACCTCCCGGCTCTCGATGACCTGGTCGTTGTCGCCGACGGCGTCATCGAAGGAAAAGCCGTACTGGAAGCCGGAACAGCCGCCACCGGACACGAAGATGCGCAGGTGCAGCCCGCTGTTCTCCTCATTGGCCAGAAGGGCGAGGATTTTGTTGGCGGCGGATTCGGTCAGGCTCAGTGACATGGGCGTACTCTCAACATAACAATCTGTGTGCATTATCCGCCTTGGCCCCTGCTTTCGCAACCCCATGCGCATTGGGGCCGCCCAGCTTTCGCTTGTCAGCGCACCCGGCACCGCCACAATGCACGCATGCCCCTCCGGATCCGGTGTATCGCGCTGCTGCTGATGCTGACATCCTGCCATGCGGGACCACGCGTCTACAAAGAGACGCGCTTCATGATGGGCACCATCATCACCTTCACCATCGTGGGCGTCGACAAGGCCAGCGCCGCCGCCGCTGTGAAAGACGCCGCCGACACCATGCAATCCCTGGCCGACGCGCTGACGATCTACGGCGATCGTGGCGATTCCGTCAAGGCCTTCAACGCCTCGATCCCCGGCACGCCGATGCGCCTGTCACCGCCCGCCGAGACGGTGCTCGAGACCGCCATGCAGGTCTACCGGCAGAGCAGTGGCGCCTTCGACCCGGCACTCGGTGCCCTGGACGTGCTGTGGGGCTTCTCGCTGCAGCCGCCCCCGACCGCCCCGCCGCCGGAAGCGGCCATCCGCCAGGACATGGCCACGGCCCGCTGCCTGAGCCGCCAAGGCAATACCTGGCTGCGCGCCAGCACCGTCTGCCAGCTCGATTTCGGCGGCATCGGCAAGGGTTATGTCGTCGACCGGGGCATCGCGGTGCTGCAACACCACGGCATCGCCAATGCCATCATCAACGCCGGCGGCAACCTCGACGTCATCGGCAGCCACGGGAAACGGCCCTGGCATATCGGCGTCAAGCACCCCAGGCACCAGGCCGACATGCTCGGGTCCGTCGACCTGCATAACGGAGAAAGCATTTCCACATCCGGAGATTACCAGCATTTCTTCATGTACAAGGATAAGCGCTTCCACCATATCCTGGATCCCGCCACGGGCTGGCCTGCGCGCGGGGTGGAGAGCGCCACCATCATCGCCCCCTCGGGCATGCTGTCCGACGCCTGGAGCACGGCGCTGTTCGTCATGGGCACCAAGGGCCTGCCGCTGGTCGCCAGGCTCGGATTCGACGGACTGATCGTCGATGCCGACGGGCGGCTGCACATGACCCCCGGCATGGCCAAGCGCTTCAGTCCCATCGACACTCAGTGATCTGCATCGCTTGCGGCACCAGGCCCCTGCTCCTATGCTGCAAAGCACGCCACATCGTGCCACGGGGAGATCATGGACGTTTCGGAACTGCTCGCCTTCACCGTCAAGAACAACGCCTCTGACCTGCACATCTCCTCCGGTGAGCCGCCGCTGATCCGCATCCACGGAGACATGACCCGCATCAAGATGCCGCCGCTGCAGGCGCGCGAGGTGCAGTCCATGCTCTACGACATCATGAACGACACCCAGCGCAAGGCATTCGAGGAGCACCTGGAGCTCGATTTCTCGTTCTCTCTCGGCGACATCGCCCGCTTCCGCGTCAACGTCTTCTCCCAGAACCGGGGTATCAGCGCCGCCTTCCGCGTCATCCCCAACGAGGTTTTCACCATCGATCAGCTGAAGAGCCCGGCGATTTTCAAGGATATCTCCATGACGCCGCGCGGCATCTGCCTGGTCACCGGCCCCACCGGCTCCGGCAAGTCGACGACGCTGGCGGCCATGGTCGACCACCGCAACCAGAACGAGCGCGGCCATATCCTGACCATCGAGGATCCCATCGAATTCGTGCACCGCTCCAAAGCCAGCCTGGTGTCGCAGCGCGAGCTCGGCGCGCATACGCATGCCTTCGCCAACGCCCTGCGCAGCGCCCTGCGTGAGGATCCGGACGTCATCCTCGTCGGCGAGCTCCGCGATTTGGAGACGATCCGCCTGGCGCTGACGGCGGCGGAGACCGGGCATATGGTGTTCGGCACCCTGCACACCTCCTCGGCGCCGAAAACCATCGATCGTATCATCGACGTGTTCCCTGCCGCGGAGAAGGACATGGTGCGCGCCATGCTGTCCGAATCACTGCGCGCCGTGATCTCACAGACCCTGATCAAGACGGCGGATGGCTCCGGGCGCGTCGCCGCCTACGAGATCATGCTGGGCACGCCGGCCATCCGGAACCTGATCCGCGAGAACAAGGTGCCGCAGATGGTATCGGTGATGCAGACAGCGATGCGCGAGGGCATGCAGACGATGGATGTGCATCTGCAGGAACTGGTCAAGGGACGCAAGATCACGCAGCAGGCGGCACTGGAGGTCGCGAGCAACAAGCGGCTGTTCGGCGGCGGCGCCATCTGAGCCCCGACCGGGCCGCACTGAGGAGGGACGCATGAGCGCCAACGAACCGGGGCAACGCCTTTCGATCAAGCAATTGCTGATGGTCATGGCCAAGAAGGATGCCTCGGACCTGTATATCACGGCGGGCATGCCGCCGGCCTACCGCATCAACGGCAGCGTCTACCCGCTGAAGCAGGAACCGTTGAACAGCGTGCAATGCGAACAGCTGGCCAATGCGGCGATGAGTGAGAAACAGCGCGCCACCTTCTCGGCGACGATGGAGATGAACCTGGCGCTCTCCTACCCCGATCTCGGGCGTTTCCGCGTCAATATCTTCCGCCAGCGCGGCAGCATCGGCATGGTCATCCGGCAGATCAAGACGCAGGTGCCGACGCTCGAGGCACTGGGCCTGCCGGAGGTGTTCAAGGACCTGTCCATGTCCAAGCGCGGCCTGGTCATCATGGTCGGCGCCACCGGATCCGGCAAATCCACATCGCTGGCGGCGATGATCGACCATCGTAACAGCCATGAGGCCGGCCATATCATCTGCATCGAGGATCCCATCGAGTTCGTGCACGCGCACAAGAAATCCGTCATCACCCAGCGCGAGGTCGGTACCGATACGCTCGAATACAAGGAGGGCCTGAAGAACACCCTGCGCCAGGCCCCGGACGTCATCCTCATCGGCGAGATCCGCGACCGGGAGACCATGGAGCACGCCATCACCTTCTCCGAGACCGGGCACCTGTGCATGGCCACGCTGCATGCAAACAACGCCAACCAGGCCCTGGAGCGCATCATCAATTTCTTCCCGGAGGAGGTGCACCCCCAGGTCAAGCTGAACCTGGCGCTGAACCTGCGCGCCATCCTGTCCCAGCGCCTGGTCAAGAGCGTCGATGATGCACGTACACCGGCCATCGAGATCCTCATCAACACCCCGCGCATCTCGGATCTGATCTCGAAATGGGAGATCAGCGAGATCAAGGAGGCCATGGCTGCCGGCAAGAACTACGGCATGCAGACCTTCGACCAGCACCTGCTGGAGCTGTGGAAGGCCGGCACCATCACCGAGGACGAGGCGCTGCGCCATGCCGATTCGGTCAACGACCTTCGCCTGCACATCAAGATGGCACGACTGGAGGGAAGCGACGAGCCGGTGGATGTCGACAGGCTGGGCGCCGGCGACCTGAAGATCTGATGAGCGAATGGCACCTGATCGACGATCTGCTCCTGGCCGCCCACAAGCACAAGGCCTCGGACCTGATCATCCGCACCCATGATCGCATCCGCATGCGCATCCACGGTTCCATCATCACCGTCTCCCCGGACAAGATCCCGGAGCCCGATCGCGAACAGCTGAAGTCCATGATCGCGCATGTCACGCGCGGGCTGCACACCGAGGTTCCCATCGAGCAGATGCATAATCTGGATCTGCACTACTCGCTGGAGAACGTGGCGCATTTCCGCCTCCACATCCTGCGCACGCACAACGACTTCGGTCTGGTGGCGCGCGTCATCCCGCAGTCCATCCCCGGCTTCGACGAGCTGCGCCTGCCACCGGTGGTGCGCGAGATCTGCGGCTACCGCAGCGGCCTGGTGCTGATGGCCGGCGCCACCGGCTCCGGCAAGAGCACGACGATGGCGGCCATGCTGAACCACGTCATCTCGCACCGGCCGGTGCACGTGGTGACGCTGGAGGACCCGATCGAGTACCGCTACAGCGCCGAGCGCAAGGGCACGGTCTGCCAGCGCGAGCTGGGTCGCGACGTCATGAGCTATGCCCAGGGACTGAACGACGCCATGCGCGAATCGCCGGACATCATCGTCGCCGGCGAGGCCCGGGATGCCGCTGTCATCCAGCTGGCCCTGCAGGCCGCAGAGACCGGACACCTGGTGATGGCGACGGTGCATGCGACGACGGCCATCGGCACCATGCAACGCATGCTCTCGGCCTTCGCGCTGGATGAGCAGGTCGCCATCCGTGAGCGCCTGGCCGAGAATCTGCGTGCCGTCATCGTGCAGAAGCTGCTGCCGCTGAAGAACGGCAGTGGCCGTATCGTGGCGCTGGAGATCATGATCCGAAATTCCGTGATCAAACACTTCATCCTCGATTCGGATCGCTGGCGCGAGATCCCGCGGGCCATGGAGGAGGGGCACACGCTGTACGGCAGCCAGACCTTCGATCAGCACCTGCAGCAGCTGGTCGAAGCCGAGCATGTCGCCTACGAGGAGGCCCTGGCCAACGCCGTATATCCGGAGGATTTCGTCATGCGCATGGGCCGCGAGTAAGCGCTAGCGCCACCGGCTCGGGAAGCGCAGTGCGCGCAGCGTCCGGCGGATAGCCTCGGCACCCTGGCGCATCTGCTCGCGCCCACCGTCACCCGTCGGCAGCACCACCGGCTCACCGAAACGGATGCGGGCGCGGCCCCTTCTCAGGAACGGGATCCAGAGATGCTTATGGTCGAAGGGCCAGACGCCGGCGACACGAAACGGGATCACCGGCGCCCCCGTCTCATGGGCCAGCACCACCGCCCCCGGCAGCACCTGTTTAAGCGGCACCGGCGGATGCGCCGCCCCTTCAGGGAACAGGCAGACCGCCTGGCCGGCACGCACCGCCTCGACCACCACCTTCAAGGCATGGCGGGTGGCGCCCCCCCGGCTCGCCCGGAGCACCCCCCCCGCGTCCGCGAAACAGCAGCAGGCGCGCACAACCCCTGCACACAGCCGCGCCAT
>OFHG01000364.1_pt1 | contig 18656 bp, 17 predicted proteins | sample 1521931 | NCBI WGS metagenome assembly OFHG01 (sample SAMEA2468438, study PRJEB22500) | soil metagenome | biome: Glassland; feature: Farmland; material: Clay | place: Australia | collected 2013-01-31 | depth 0.55 m
GAGATCGTCCGAATACATTGCACGCTCCTTGTTGCGGTCCAGCTTCCATTAAATGCGAGAGCGAGAATATCGGCTATGGCGGAGGGGTGTCAAATGGCAGTCGGTCACGCGATGGGGACTATCGGCCGCATCGCGCGGGCGTCCCGCGACTCCAGGGGGAAACGGGGACCGTTGTATGGAGACCGTTGTATCGTTGTATGGACACCCACCCCAAGCTTGCCATCAGGCGATAGCCGCATCCGGGGCGATCGCCCGGCGGAGCCGGGCTCCCACGAGTGACTAACTCAAAGTTCCTAACTGGAGATCGTTACGCCTATTAGTCGAGAATATCCACATCCTCCGGCCTTCATCGGTCCAAAGGAAGCAGCGTCGCCGCGGATACTGCACGATCCAGCGCGGTCATTCCGCGGCGCTTCCAGCCAGTTGCCGGGGCGAGCGCAGATATCTCGGTTCCCGTACAGATTGCAGGTGACCCGGCTTGCGGGCTGCGACACCGACATGTCAGGCCGGCGCCGCGACTTGCCTGTCTCGAACAGCGCCTCCGCCGTCGCCGTCGCCGCGGTGGATTCAGATCAAGTGACACCGGCACAAACGCTATCTACGTCAATGATTAATTTCAAGCAAAACAACATGATGTGGCGTTGACACGCCTTTCTATACCCCCATTACTCCATCCTATTTTCCCGCGTTCTGAGGCTGTTGTATGGTGGCGGTCTTGCCGCAGGCGCCGGGGCCGCGCCGCGCCCGATTTCGCTTCACCGGCCCGCCTCTTCGGTGGGAGCCGAAAAAATAACGAGAGAGGAAATAACGATGATCAAACCCGTAGGTTCCGACGAGCTGAAGCCGCTGTTTGTCTACGATTCCAAACAGCACGATGCCCTCAAGCATGAGGCCGAGACTCTGCCCTCCATGCTGCTGACCTCCCAGGCCGCGGCCAATGCGGTGATGATGGGTTCCGGCTACTTCAGCCCGCTGCCGGGCTACATGACCGTGGCCGATGCCATGGGCGCCGCCGAGAAGATGACCCTGACCAACGGCCTGTTCTTCCCGGTTCCGGTGATGAACATGACCACCAAGGATCAGGTCGACGGCCTCAAGGGCGCCAAGCGCATCGCCCTGCGCGACCCCAACGTCGAGGGCAACCCGGTGCTGGCGGTGATGGACGTGACCGCCATCGAAGAGGTGAGCGACGCGCAGATGGCCACCATGACCGATAAGGTCTACCGCACCGCCGATCCCGAGCATCCGGGCGTTGCCGCCTTCAACGGCCAGGGCCGTTTCGCCCTCTCCGGCCCGATCCAGGTGCTGAACTTCTCCTACTTCGCCGAAGAGTTCCCGGACACCTTCCGCACCGCCGTCGAGATCCGCAACGAGATCGCCGAGCGCGGCTGGAAGAAGGTGGTCGCGTTCCAGACCCGCAACCCGATGCATCTGGCCCACGAAGAGCTGTGCCACATGGCCATGGACCGCCTGGGCTGCGACGGCCTGGTGATCCACATGCTGCTGGGCAAGCTGAAGAAGGGCGACATCCCGGCACCGGTGCGTGACGCCGCCATCCGCAAGATGGTCGAGGTCTACTTCAAGCCCAACTCCGCCATGGTCACCGGCTACGGCTTCGACATGCTCTACGCCGGCCCACGCGAGGCGGTGCTGCACGCCTACTTCCGTCAGAACATGGGCGCGACCCACTTCATCATCGGCCGCGACCACGCCGGTGTGGGCGACTACTACGGCGCCTTCGACGCGCAGACCATCTTCGACGACGAGGTGCCGGCCGGCGCCATGGAGATCGAGATCTTCCGCGCCGACCATACCGCCTGGTCGAAGAAGCTGAACAAGGTCGTGATGATGTGCGAAGCGCCGGACCACGCCAAGGAAGACTTCGTGCTGCTCTCCGGCACCAAGGTGCGCGAGATGCTGGGCAACGGCATCGCGCCGCCGAAGGAGTTCTCCCGTCCGGAAGTGGCTCAGATCCTCATCAACTACTATCAGAGCCTGAACTAGTAAGCCTCATCGGCGGCTGGTTACGAGAAGGGCGCCATCGGCGCCCTTCTTTTTTTCGGCTCTGGCCGGCCACCCCATGGATACCGGCGCCCCTTTGTAACTTAACGATTTTTTTACCCACATGGGGTATTTCATTTCCCAGCCGAACCGTCTAGATTTTCTGCAAGTTACATAGCAGAACCGCGATTCCTATGAACGCTCCGTTGCACGATCCTTTCGGCAGAAACATCACCTACCTGCGCCTGTCGGTCACCGACCGTTGCGACCTGCGCTGCGTCTACTGCATGCCCAAGGGATTTAACGACTTCGAGACGCCGGAGCACTGGCTCGGCTTCGATGAAATCGAACGGGTGGTCGGCGCCTTCGCGGCGCTCGGCGTGCAGCGCCTGCGCCTGACGGGCGGCGAACCGCTGGTGCGCAAGGGGCTGCCGGAGCTGGCGGCACGGCTCGCCGCCGTGCCCGGTATCGACGACCTCTCGCTCTCCACCAATGCGGTGCAGCTGGCACGCCATGCGGCGCCGTTGCGCCAGGCCGGCATTACCCGCCTCAACGTCAGCCTCGACACCCTGGACCCGGTACGCTTCAAACAGATCACCGGCGGCCGGCTCGCCAAGGTACTCGACGGATTGAGCGCCGCCAAAGCGGCGGGATTCGCCCCGGTGAAGATCAACATGGTGGTGATGAAGGGGGTCAACGACCATGAGGCCGAGGCCATGGTCGACTTCTGTCTGCACCATGACTTCACCCTGCGCTTCATCGAGACCATGCCCATGGGCAGCACCGGCCAACACGAAACCGGCGACCACTTCCTCGACCTGGACGTGGTGCGCCGGCGTCTGTCCGAGCGCTTCGAACTGGTGCCGGCCGTGATGCCCGGCGGCGGCCCGGCGCGCTATGTCCAAGTCGCCGGCAGCGCCCTCAAAATCGGTTTCATCACGCCCTTGTCGCAACACTTCTGCGAAACCTGCAACCGCGTGCGCCTCAGCGCCGACGGCACGCTCTACCTCTGTCTCGGCCAGGACCACGCGCTGGCGCTGCGCCCCCACCTGCGCCAGGGCATCTCCGACGACGGCCTGCGCAATCTGGTCATCGAGGCCATCGCGCGCAAACCGCTCAAACACGAATTCAACGAAAAGCCTTCCCACGTACTCCGCTTCATGTCGATGACCGGCGGCTGACGAAGCCGCGGCAGGTTCTTCTGCGGCCGCCATCTGCACTACACTTGGATTGGTATATTCGGCCCAAATAATAAAGTTAATATAAGAAAGGCAGCTGTCCCGGACGACGGCTCACCCAGGGGGAGCTATGCCCGAGTCATCTTCCGAGAAATCCGGCTGGCACGGCGTTGAGCGGCGCAATCCATATCGCCGCGACACGCATGCCTGGAACGGTATCGAGCGCCGCGGCAGGAACGACGAACAGATCGAATCCGAGCTTATCGCCACCCTGGAACAGGAGATCGCCCGCAACCAACTGCTGCTGCCCACATTGCCCGAAGTGGCGCTGCGCGTGCGCCGGATCCTGGCCAATCCCGACTGCTCCGTCAACAAGCTGGCCCAGGCCATCAGCGGCGATGCGGCGATGAGCGCGCGGCTGCTCAAGGTGACCAACAGCGCCGCCTATCGCCGTCACAAACCGGTGGAGGACATGAAGTCGGCCATCACCCGCCTCGGCTTACAGCTGGTGCGCAGCATGGTGACCCAGTTGGCGCTGCTGCAATCGATGCATGTCTACGACGATTCAGTCAGCCGCAAACTGAAGCGGATGACCGACCATAGCCTGGACGTCGCGGCACGCTGCCACGCCCTTGCCGACCACTACACTACGCTCAACGCCGAAGAGGCATTACTGGCCGGTCTGCTGCATGATATCGGCAAACTGCCGCTGATCGTGCGCATGGAACAACTGGTCGGCCCGCGCATGGAGGTATTGCCTACCGATACGATTTTGGCCGACCTGCACACGCGCGTCGGCGGCCTGGTGCTGCGCACTTGGCAATTCGTACCGGAATTGATCGCCGTCGCGGAGGAGCATCATCATTGGCAACGCCGTCCGCTGGCCGCCATCGACTATACCGACATCACCATCGCCGCCGACATTCTCCAACACTTGGAGCGGGGCCAAGACGCAACCCACGTCGATGATGCGGCAGCGGCGCAGGTGTTCCGTAAACTGGGACGAACACCTGAACAGTTGCTTGAAGATCAAGAACTGGTGAAGAAAACCGAAGCCGTGTTGGAGCGGCTGCGTTTGTGACACTACGGCCAACCCTTGCCCTGCTTGCTCCGATGATCTAGGATCGCCGAGCTTTGATTCATGGAAATATTTTGTAGGATGCGCCGTACCTTTCATCTTGTCCTCGCCATATCGCTGCTGTTCCTCAGCGGACTGCAGATCGCGCACGAACTGGATCTGCACGCGCATAAGCTTGGACATGCCTGCGAAATGTGCCTGTTCACCGGCCATCTGGCCCACGGCGCCCCCTCTACCATCGCTACACTCAAACCGGTTCATAGCCAGTACGCCTTCTTTAGCATCAGCCTCTATCGTACCCCGCTCATCAATCGACAGTTCCGTTCCGATCTGACCGAACGCGCTCCGCCGTCCCGCGTCTCCATCGCCTAATTCGGGCAATACATACAACGTCGTCGTTGCGTCGTCTGCTGCGTGGCTCGGTGCCATACGCGGATGCCGTGGCTATTGGAGACTTGGAAGACGAAGACACGCCGGATGCGTCGCGCCCTTCACATCGTCATAGCAATTTCGCTGCTGTGCCTCAGCTGGCTGCAACTCGCGCACGAACTCGACATTCATGCGCACAAGCCGGGGCACGCCTGCGAGTTTTGCCTCTTTACCGGCTATCTGGGCCATGGTGCCACTGTCACGTTGGCCATGCCGAAGCTGGCCCATGCCCCGTACGCCTTCTACCGGGCCGGCTACTACCGCTCGCCTATCGTCAGCCAGCCTTTCCGTTTTGCACTGAGTCAGCGCGGCCCCCCTCCTGTATTCAGCGTCTGATCACCATCGAGTAATTCCGTCCAGTGCGCCTGCGATGTGTAGCGTCGTGGTTGCGTAGTGGAAATGCAGACACTGAAAAACAGGAACATGCAAAATGAAAATGAATCCCCGTCTTTATAGGCTGGGCACAGCGGTCACGTTCGCCTGTACCTTTGCGTCGCCGAGTTACGCGGCGACACCGGCAGCAACCGCCGCGACACCGCCAACCGCGACATCGGCACCGACTTCGCGGAATATCCACGGCGCCATCACCGATGCGCTGGGGCGTCCGCTGGCCAATGCGGCCGTCAATCTCCTGGCCGCCGACGGGCATACCCTCGGCACCGTGCACAGCGACGACGCCGGCCACTTTACGTTTACCGGCATCGCCCCCGGCACCTATGAACTGACCGCCGACAAAGCCACCTTTCAACAGGGGATGTCCATCGTCACCCTGAGCGCGCAAGCCGACGACACCACGACCCTGATACTCGCCAGCAACAACGCCCTGAACATCAAGGTCAAGGCGCACCGACTCGATATTGCGCGCAACGACATCTCGGTCGAGACCGGCAGCAGCACCTACCGCATGACGCACAAGGCCATCGAACACCTGCCCCAGGGCAGCAACACACCACTTAATCAGGTGCTGTTGCAAGCGCCCGGCGTGGTGCAGGACTCGTTCGGCCAACTGCATGTTCGCGGCGATCACGGTGACCTTCAGTACCGCATCAACGGTACCATCCTGCCCGAGAGCGTTAGCGGCTTCGGCCAAGTCCTCGACCCGGGCTTTGCGCAGAGCGTCAATCTGCTCACCGGCGCCCTGCCCGCCCAATACGGATTTCACACGGCAGGCATCGTCGACATCCAAACCAAAAGCGGTGCATTCGAAAAGGGAGGCAGCGTTGGCGTGACCGTCGGCAGCAACAACACCCGCAAGATCAACGCCAGCGTCAGCGGTAGCCGGGGAAATTTCAACTATTACATCACCGGTTCCCAATTGCAGAACGATATGGGTATCGAGAACCCTACGTCGTCGACCACGGCCATACATGACCATACCCTGCAGAACAATGGCTTCGGCTATTTCTCCGATCTATTGAACAACAATACGCGTATCAGTCTGATTCTGGGCAACTCCGACAATCGCTTTCAAATCCCCAACAATCCGGGACAGAGCGCCCAGTTCGCCTATACTGAACCGAGCAGCGGAATCACCTACGGCAGTGGCGGCGTCGACTACCCTTCCGCGCAGTTGAACGAGAACCAGAAGGAGACGACCAGTTACGGCATCCTCGCGCTGCAAGGCACTGCGGGCGCGGCCTTCAACTATCAGGTGTCGGCCTTCAGCCGTTACAGCAACGTCACCTATACGCCGGATGTCACCGGCGACATGGTCTACAACGGCGTTGCCGCCACCACCCAGCAGGCAGGGCAGGCCAGCGGCGTTCAGGCGGACTTCAGCTACCAGCTCAACGAGTTCCACACCTTGAGAACGGGACTGTTCTACAGCCAGGAGGATGTCACCAGCGACAACAACGTCCTGACATCCAACTCCTCCAGCCAGTTTCAGCCGGCAACCCAGATTAGCGGCACCAAACAGTTCCTGGATAACAGTCAGTTCACCTCCTACCTATCTGGCATCTACCTGCAGGACGAGTGGAAGGCGACACGGAAACTGACCGTCAATTACGGCGCCCGCTTCGACCAGGTCCGCAGCACGGTCAACGGCTCCCAGCTCAGTCCGCGTCTGGGCGCAGTCTATAAGCTCTCGACGCATACCACATTGCATGCCGGATACGCGCGTTACTACACGCCACCGCCGACCGAGCTGATCGCCGCCGAAACCATATCCAAATTCGAATATACGACCAATGCGCCCAACAGTTCGGTAAACGGCCCGGTGTTGCCGGAGACCGACGATTACTTCGACCTGGGTGTGAACCACCAAGTGACTCCGGCGCTCACGGTGAGCCTCGACAGCTACTACAAGAAAGTAAAGAACCTGTTGGATGAGGGTCAGTTCGGGTCGGCGTTGATCTATACGCCTTTCAATTACAAGGACGGAAAAATCTATGGCCTTGAGTTCAGCGCCAATTACCACGGCGACAAGCTGTCAGCCTATGCCAATATCGCCCGCTCCACGGCGCTGGGTAAAAACATCATCTCCAGCCAATATCAGATCGACCCGAAGGAACTGGCCTATATCCAGGATCACTGGATCCATCTCGATCACGACCAAACGATAACCGCCTCGGCCGGCATCTCCTATCCGTGGTACCACGTCACCTACGGACTCGATGCCATCTACGGTTCGGGACTGCGCAGCGGCTTTGCCAATGAACAGAATCTGCCGGCCTACACCCAGATCAACGCCAGCGCCAGACGCATATTCCATCTTGGCGGGCTGGGCAAATTTACCGGCCGCCTGACAGTGATCAACCTGTTTGACAACAGCTACGAGCTGCGTGACGGCAGCGGTGTCGGTGTCGGCGCACCGCAGTACGGGCCGCGGCGCGGCTTCTATCTCAGCCTGAACAAGAAATTCTGAATCCATCAAATAACGACGAGGGGCGGTGCGCCCCTCTCTGGAGACGCTCATGAACCTGAATGAAACCTGGACCGCATTGAAACTGGCCGGCATCGTTATTGTGCCGCTATCCATCCTCGCAGTGATCGCGCTTGCGGTCATGATCGAAAAAGCTGTGCTCTATTGGCGTCACGCCAAGCTTTCGATGAAATTGCTCAATCTGGTCGAGACCTACGGTTTTTCCTGGAAAGATCTGGAAACGGAACTGGTGGCACTCGATCCACGCAACTACTTCCGCCGTTTTTTTCAAACGGTGCTCACTAACCGCCATCACCCGGCATGGTGGACAGAATCCCGTGCCGCAGACGAAGCACAACTTATCGAGACCTCCCTTGGCAAACGGCTCTGGGTATTGGAAACCATCGTCACGGCAGCGCCGTTGCTGGGTCTGCTGGGGACGATCACCGGCATGATGCACGCGTTCCAACTCATTGACGGTAAAGGCCTGGTGAATCCAACCGGCGTCACCGGCGGCGTTGCGCAAGCGCTGATCGCGACGGCTATCGGCCTGCTAATCGCGTTGATTTCGTTATTCGGGTTCAATTACTTCTCGCGCCGTCAGTCGCAGACGCTGGATGAGATGGAGCGGCTCGGTACCCGATTGATCGATCACATCCGTCTGGATCAACAGGAGAAGCAGGAGAAATTCGATGAAGCGGCGTAAATCAAGAACCGCGCGCCGCGGGCGCATCGAGATCATTCCCATGATTGACGTCATGTTCTTTCTATTGGCGACATTCATGCTGGCATCGCTGTCGATGCAAAGGCTCAATTCGTTGCCGGTGAACCTGCCCAAGGGCAAGGCCGAGCAGATGACACATAAACCACCGGTCACGCTCACGATAACCGGCGCCAGCAAAATATTCCTCAACCACATCCCCGTCACCTTGGGAACGCTGGCGGTCGCACTCAAACCGTTGGTGCAGGGCAGCGATCACAGTCTGATCGTCGCCGCCGACAGCAAGGCTCCCCAGGGCGTCGTGGTGCATGCGATGCTCCAGGCACGCTCGGTCGGCATACAACATTTTCTGATCGCGGTGAAACATGAATAGCGCCGTATTGGCGTCCCCGTTACGCGACGAAGAGTCCGACTTTGGGCGCTCCCTGCTGCTGGCGGCCGTCGCCTGGCTGTTGATTATTTATGGCGTCGGCCGTTTTCTCACCGCGCCGCCGCCCGCGCCGCCGCCGCCCGCGCCGATCGATGCGCGCATCGTTCAGCTGCCGCCGCCGAAGGTGCAGCCGAAGCAACCGCCGCCGCTACCGGTGCCGCAGCCGATGCCGTTGCCGATACCGGTCAGGCACCTGGTGCACCATGTCGTCAACCCCAACCCCAAGCCGCGCCCGGTGGTCAAGCCACAACCGCCCGCACCGAAGCCGGCGGTCGAGGTGATGGGTGCGCGCGCGATTTATCACCCGTTGCCGCAGCTCCCCGACAATCTGCGGGAAGAGGCCGTGAACGTGGCGGCGCTGGCCCGCTTCACCATCGCCGTCGACGGCTCCGCCACGGTAGTGCTGGTCCAACCCACGCCCGATCCGCGCATCAATCAGATCATTCTGAATACCCTGCGCACCTGGCGTTTCTTCCCGGCCCTGAAGCACGGCAACCCCGTCGCCTCGGTGCAGGAAATCAGGGTACAAGTCGAGGTGGACTAGATGATCACGTAGCCCGCGACAGACGCCGTCCCGGCGGCTGACAGGTATCGATATCCCCGGCAGTTCGGCCAAGGCTGCCGGACGGGTTGTGGCGGGCGCCTTGCCGCTCCGGCAGCGATGGTCTAGTATCGGCCGGCCCGATCCAAGGAAGTGATTGCCGGATGCGCCGCAGTCTTCACATTGCTCTTGCCGTTTCGCTGCTGTTCCTCAGTTGGCTGGATCTTGCCCACCATTTCGACACCCACGCCCATCAGCCGGGGCATGTGTGCGAGTTCTGCCTGTTTACGGTACACATCGGGCACGGAGCGCCTGCCAGCGTCGCCACGCTGGACTCGTCCGGCGTCGACCATTTTTTTGAACTCCACACGTATCTCAACCCCGTCGTCAGACCGCCGTTCCGCTCCACCCTGAGGCAGCGCGGTCCCCCTGCCCTCCCCTGCGCCTGAATACAACGAACTGATTTTGTCGGCACACCGACCGCGGCTGCGGCCGGTGCGCCACATGCATGGGAGAACTCTTCAGAATGATACGCAAAGCGCTTTTGTTGGCGGCGGCCTGTGCCGTCCCCACCCTGGCGGCTGCCGCCGGCAGCAACGCCTTCAACCCCGATATCGCCCTGGTGCTGAGCGGCACCTACGCCGATCTGCAACACGATCCCAACAGCTACAAGATTCCGGGATTCCCGTTGACCGCCGACGCCAGCCCCGGCACCCGCGGCTTCGGACTCGGCGAATCGGAGCTGGCGATCTACTCCAATATCGATCCCGACTGGTACGGCATGCTCACCTTCTCCATGGCGGGCGACAACACCACCAGCATCGAGAACGCCTTCGTCCAGACCACCAGCCTGGGCAACGGCTTGACGGTGAAGGCCGGCCGCTTCTTCTCCGGCGTCGGCTACCTCAACGAGCAGCATTCGCACACCTGGGACTTCGTCGACATGCCGCTGCCTTATCAGGCGTTTCTCGGCACCCAGTACAAGGATGACGGCCTGCAGGTGCGCTGGCTGGCACCGACCGACATGTTCATGGAGTTCGGCGGCGAATGGATGAACGGCAGCAACTTCCCCGCCGGCGGCAGCGGCAACAACGGCCGCGGCGCCTATGCCGCTTACGTCCATTTCGGCGGTGACGTCGGCTACAGCAACAGTTGGGGCGCGGGCCTCTCCTATCTCGGCACCAAGTCGCTCGATCGCACCACCTGCGTCGACACCAACTCCAACTGCACCACGGCGAATACCGACACCTTCAACGGCAACACCAAACTGCTGATCGCCGACCTAGTGTGGAAGTGGGCGCCCAATGGCAACGACTACGACCAGAACCTGCGCTTCCAGGCCGAGTACCTGCAGAACCGCAACGACGGCCAGTTCACGCCGGCCACCTCCACTTCAGCCGTCGGCACACAGCCCTATGCGGGCACGTCGAACGGCTGGTATGTGCAAGCGGCCTACCAGTTCATCCACGGCTGGCGCATCGGCCTGCGCCACGATCAGCTGCACGCGGACAATCCGGGCGCGGCGTTCGCCGGCACCACGCTCGATCCGCAGGGCTACACGCCGTCGCGCAACAGCGTCATGGTCGACTACACCAACAGCGAGTTCAGCCGCATCCGGGTGCAGTACAACCGCGCCGATACCGGTCTGGTCACCGACAACGAATGGTACGTGCAGTACATCATGAGCCTCGGCGCCCACCCGGCCCACATGTTCTAAAGAGGGATCGAACGATGAAAACTTTTGCCAAGCTGTTTGCTCTCGTACTGCTCGCCGGCGTGCTGCGTCCCGCCGCCGCCGACGTCAACGTGTTCGCCTGCGAGCCCGAGTGGGGCGCATTGACCCAGGAACTGGCCGGCAACAAGGCCGACATCTACACCGCCACCAACCCGCTCCAGGACCCGCACCACATCCAGGCGCGTCCCTCGCTGATCGCCAAGCTGCGCCGCGCCGACCTGACGGTCTGCACCGGCGCCCAATTGGAGATCGGCTGGATGCCGATGCTGATGCTGCAAGCGGGCAACGACAAGATCCAGAACGGTCGGCCGGGCGACTTCCAGGCGACGCTGCAGGTGAAGATGCTGGAGGTTCCCGCCAGCGTCAACCGCGCCCTCGGCGACATCCATCCCGACGGCAACCCGCACATCCAGACCGACCCGCGCAACATCGGCGAGGTGGCCAAGGCGCTGACCGCGCGGCTGGAAGTGATCGACCCGGCCAACGCCGGCTACTACGCCGCCCGCGGTGCCGACTTCACCAAGCGCTGGGATGCCGCCATCGCCCGCTGGGAGCAGGAGGCGAAACCGCTGCGCGGCGTGCGCGTGGTGGTGCATCACGACGGCTGGGCCTACCTGTTCAACTGGCTGGGGCTGCAAGAGGCCGGTGCGCTGGAACCAAAGCCGGGCGTACCGCCCTCAGCCGGTCACCTGGCCGAGCTGAAGCAGGAGCTTGCCGGCAACCCCGCGAAGATGGTGATCTATGCGGCGTACCAGGATAGCCGCTCCTCCGACTGGCTGTCGCAGCAGACCGGCATCCCGGCGGTGAAGCTGGCATTCACGGTCGGCGGCACGCCCGGCGCCGGCGACCTGTTCGGGCTGTATCAGGACACCATCGATCGGATGCTCAAGGCACTGAAGAAATGAACCTCTCCAACCTTGATTTCAGCATCATCGGCCCCGCCTTCGTGGCGGGGCTGCTGGTGCTCTCCACTCATGTGCCGCTGGGGCGCCAAGTGCTCTCCCGCGGCATCATCTTCATCGACCTCGCCATCGCCCAGGTGGCCGGCGTCGGCGTCATCGTCGCCGCCAATCTGGGCTGGAACGAGCACGGCCTGGCGGCGCAATTCGCCGCCTTCATCGCCGCCCTCGGCGGCGCCGTGCTGCTGTGGGGCACGGAAAAATTGTGGCCCGACATCCAGGAGGCGCTGATCGGCGTGCTGTTCGTGCTGGCGGCCTGCGCCAGCATCCTGCTGCTGGCCCACAACCCCGAAGGCGGCGAACACCTGCGCGACCTGCTGGTCGGGCAGATCCTGTGGGTCAACTACGCCAGCCTGCTGATGCCGGCGATCATCTACGCCGCCGTCCTCGCCGCGCTGTTCCTGCTGCGCCAGAGCCGCCATCCGCTGCTGTTCTATCCGCTGTTCGCAGTCACCGTGACGGTGTCGGTGCAGCTGGTCGGCGTCTATCTGGTATTCGCCAGCCTGATCCTGCCAGCCATCGCCGTGCGTCGCCGCGACGGCCACGGCGGTCTCTGGCTCGGCTACGTGCTGGGCGCCCTCGGCTACGGCCTGGGACTGCTGCTGTCGCTGATCTTTGACGTGCCGGCCGGCGCGATCATCGTCTGGAGCCTGCTCATCTGCATCCTGCCGCTGATGTTCGCCCACCGCTCGAAGCCACAGGCAGCGGAATAAAAACCGGAACGGGAACCACCGAACTCGCGCGGCAGGGATGTTTTACCCGGCTGCGCGTCCGCTTTAGAATGACACCATGAACGACGAATCACGCTCGCAAATGGCCCGCCTCAAGCGGCTGCTATCCGCCGCCCGCTGGGCCTCACTGGCCACCGTCGACGAGGCCGGCATGCCCATGGCCTCGATGGTCGGTTACCTCAGCGCGGAACCACCGGTCTCCGCCTACATTCACCTCTCACGCCTCGCAGCCCACACCGGCAACCTGCTGGCCAACGGCCGCGCCGCCCTGGTGGTGAGCGAAAACGACGACGGCCAGGGCGATCCGCAGGAACTCACCCGCGTCACCCTGCAGGGCAAGGTGCAAGTGATCGAACGTGATGCGGAAGAATATGCGGCAGCGCGCGAGCGCTATCTGCAGCGGCTGCCCGCCTCGGAACGGTTGTTCGATTTCCCCGACTTCATCCTGTTCCGCCTCGACGTTATCGAAGCACGCTTCGTCGGCGGCTTCGGCCAGGCCCGCACCTTCAGCGCGGCGGATATCCAAGGCAGGAAATAACGGCAAGAACGCGGGAATCGCCGAACACACCGAAACGTTGAATGTAGGGTGGGTTGAGCATGGCGATACCCGCCAAATCGTACAGCAAATCATCAATGGGTTTCGCTACGCTCAACCCATCCTACATGCAATCTCTTTCGCTCTTATGTCCTTCGGTGGTTCCCTACGCCCTACTCCGCCGCCTCCAATGCCTCCTGCGGCATGCGCAGCTTGCCGATGAAGGTACGCAGCGCCTCGACCGCGAGCACCACGGCCAGCAGCAGCAGGAAGCCCGCCACCCAGCGCACCACCTCGGCGGTGCGCGCCTCGAACACCAGGATGCCGAGCGACCAGACCGTCATCACCAGCATGAAGGCCGTCGGCGCAATGACGTACCACACCTTTTTCCCCGCCGCCTGGAGCCATACGGTGACCACCATCAGCGCCAGGGCCGCGAGCAATTGATTGGTCGCCCCGAACACCGGCCAGATCGCTTTCCACACCGGGATCACCTGGCCGGAAACCGGGTCCCTGAAGGTGAGCAGGACCAGAATTGCGGGGAGGATCAGGCTGAAAAAGGTGGCGACGAATCGCCCGCCCCTATTCTTCATCGCGAAGAACTCCTGGAACACGTAGCGGCACAGGCGGGTGCAGGTATCGAGCGTGGTGAGCAGAAAGGTGGAGATCGCCAGCAGCCCGAACTGGGCGCCGAGGCTCGCGGGCATGTGCAGCGCCTCGAAGAAACGGCCCATGCCGAAGGCGAACACCTGGGTGGGCGCACCTTTGGCTTGGCCGAACGGCACGATCAACACCGTAATCAGGGCAATCACCGCCACCAGACCTTCGAGCAGCATGCCGCCGTAACCGATGGCGAGCGCGTCCTTTTCCGTATCGAGCTGCTTGGCGGTGGTGCCGGAACCGACGATGCTATGAAAACCGGAGACCGCCCCGCAGGCGACGGTGATGAAGAGAATGGGGAACATCGGCCCCAGGTGCGGCGCGTTCCAGGTGACGAAGCCAGGATAGACCGCCGGCAGGCCGCCGAACAGGATACCCAGCACGCTGACCAGAACCGCGGCGTAAAGCAGGTAGGAAGCGAGGTAGTCGCGCGGCTGCAACAGGATCCACACCGGCGTCACCGAGGCGACGAAGCAGTAGATCAGCAACACCGCATCCCATCCCACCTTGGCATGAGTGCCGAGAAAGCCGAAGGCCAGCGGCAGTTGCTGACCGAGCGCGATGCCGATGAACACCAGCGGCACGAAGATCAGGCTGGCGCGCAGGATCGACACCTTCCAGCGGTAGACGGTCATGCCGAACAGCAGCGCCAGCAGGATGTAGAGCATCGACGACGAGGCGACGCCGCCCGACTTGGTGAAGGTGAGCGCGGTCAGATCGAGGAACACGACCAGCACGTAACACAACGTCAGCCAGATGAATATCAGAAACAGGCGGTAACTCAGCGGACTCATATAGAGCGCGGCGATCTCGGCAACGGAACGGGCGCGATGCCGGATCGAGGCCATGATCGAGGTGAAATCGTGGACGCCGCCGATGAAGACCGCCCCCACCAGTATCCACAGGAAAGCGGGGATCCAGCCAAACGCCGCGGCGGCGATGATCGGTCCGACGATCGGGCCGGCACCGGCGATGGAACTGAAGTGGTGACCGAGCAGCACCGGCGCCTTGGCAGGCACATAATCGACACCGTCGTACTGGGTGTGGCTGGGCGTCGCCTTCGCCTGATCGATCCCCACGGCCTTGCGCAGGAACAACCGGCCATAGGTAAAGTAGGCAACGGCAAAAACAGCAACGGCGATGAAAAAGAGTACGGCGGTCATCGTTGGCTCCCCCCCTGGTTTTTTTCGCAGTATCGGACTGCCTGCTGCGCCGCGTCAAGGCGGTGGCAGCGCACCTGCTCATGATGTCGACATAGTGTAACTATGTCACTCGGCGCCTGACGAAATGCACCGGGGACGTGAATCAGAATTAAGGTAGTGAAGCCGCGTAGGCATAATCCACCTCACTCATTCAGCCACGCAATGGCTTCCGCCTCCTCACGAAAAACCTGCACGTCGTATCCTACGTTCCGAATAACTATCGACGCGAAGCTATGCGACTCGTCGGATGGCGCGATCAGGATGGCCGAACGAACATCCCGTTGCAGGTTCATCTCCTCCATCTCCGTGTAGGCGTAGTCGTAATTTTCCAGAACGCTCAACACATTTTGTGCGTCGCGCACATCGGTGAGAAATCGTTTGATATGCAGTTCCCGGCTCAGGCGATCCATTTCCTTGGTGAACGCTACGGCCATCGCCTTCGTCAACGGCCCGCTGACCCGGCAAACGATATATCTTCCGTCCTTCGACGGCTCGACGGTGTTACTCATGTCGCATCCCCCCAAGCCGTTCGCACTGAACAGTTCATGCGACCACTCCCCTCCGACCTGCCACGGCAATTCATCGGTTGAAGAAATCAAGTGATATGCCGGCTAATCCACGTCGACGGAGACCACTTCCGAAGTCTCCGGGCGATAGGGAAGCCGCGCCTGGAAAGTATGATGCCCTTTCTCCAACTGCCAACTCGCATTATAAGCAGGCGGCGAGGCAAGCTTGTAAGGCTTACCGTCCACATACCAGACTACCTGTCGCACCTCGGGCTGTGCCGTTACCCGTAGGGCCAACGTATTCATCTCCGGTGGCACGCCTGGATTGGTATATAGATGCATCTCGCGGGCCGGCGTTTCCAGCGTCAGTTTGACCGGACGCTCCGTTCGATGAAGCAACTGCCGCAACAGCGGGCGGTCGGCCGGACCGACGATTCTTTCCAGTGCATCACTCTCCTCGGAAAAATCCATCGGCAAAGCGGCGATATGATGTTGCGCGGCCCAGGGCAACAGAAATGTCGGCAACCTGATGAAGGTTCGTGGCTCGAGGTAACCACGCGGCGTGGCGAGCCCGGCAATATGATCCGTTCGGCTATCGACCCACAGGCGCAGGTAGCGGTCATCCGGCGCGGGGGGACGCGCGGCGGAAAACAACTCAGTCACGGTTGGTGTGCACAGGCCGTTCGCCCGTTTACCGGTATAGGCGCAGACCGTATAGGGCCTATAACCGGGTGGTAACGGAAATCTCAGGTCGCCCATACCTTCCCGTTTACCCTCCCCGTTTAGATGCATCAACAGTTGCTGCGCCAGGTCCGCGGCACTCCCTGCCCCTCCCAGCTGCCGCATCGGCATCGCATCGGGACGCCCGACCCATACCCCGATCATGTATTTTTGCGAAAAAGCGACGGTCCAGGCATCCCGGTAGCCCTGCGATGTGCCCGTCTTGATGGCGACGGGAAAGGGGTACTCTGTTGTCCCCATGCGTGCAAAACTGGGCAGTCGGGCCATCGGGTCGGCGAGAAAGCGAGTCACCAAACGCGCCGAGGCGACCGAGAGCAGTCGCCTGCGGGTACGAGGATGTGCCCCTCGGATCCAGACCATATCTTTCAGTACCCCGTCATTGGCGATCACTCCGTAGGCGCGTACCAGTTGCTCCAGCGTCACCGGCATGGTGCCGATGGCCATCCCGATCCCGTAATAATCGGCAGGCATGATATCGTCCTGCAGCCCCAGCAGACCGAAGAAATTGTAGGTCTCGTCCAGTCCCATGGTGTGGATCAGCCATGTGGCCGGTACATTGCGTGAGTTGGCGAGCGCTTCGCGCGGCAGCATCGGGCCGAGAAACCTTCTGTCGATATTGTTGAAGCCGTTGGAAAATTCCGGCAGGTCATAGAGCACTGTCCCGGACGTGATGACGCCGCGGTCCAGGGCATGAGCATAAATGAAAGGCTTAAGGCTGCTACCGGGGGAACGTACTATCTGCGTATAGTCGATCGCACCGTGAGCATCACCGAAGTAGCCCCCCGAACCGAGCCACCCCAATACTTCCCGGGATTTGCGCTTGAGCACAATCACCGCCACCTGCCGGGCACCGGCGTTGTGCCAACGTTGCAGCATGTGGGCGGCCAGCTGCGCCAGATACTGCTGGAGATCCAGATCGAGGGTAGTACGGATGATCGGTTCGCCACCCACACTACGCCAGCGCCCGTCATGCCGCAGCATCTGTTGCAGTTTGATGATGGCATGCAGCGCCGAGACGGGACGGGGTTGCTGCGCGGGCATGTGCAGCTGGCTGAGTTGCAACTTGGCCAAGGCGAAGGTGGCGGCGTCGATCACACCACGGCGGCGAAGTGTTCCGAGAATCTGCCGACCGCGCCGAATCGCCCGCAGGCGGCCGCTGTAGGTAAACGGGTTGGTCTCACCCGGTGCTTGTGGAATTGCCGACAGGAAGGCGATTTCAGCCCAACTGAGATCCCCGACCGGCTTGTCGAGATAGTGGCGGGCAGCGTAGACGATACCGCGAATGTTGTTACCGTAGGGAACCAGCAGCAGATACTGCTTCAGGACGGCGCGCCGACCATAGCGCGCGGTGAGAAAAAGCGCGGTAAAACTTTCGACCAGCTTGCGACGGAAAGTGCGCGGGCCCGGATTCTGCATCCTCGCCACCTGCATGGCGATGGTGGAGGCCCCCGAGACCACATGACCGCTGCGCAGGTCCTGCCAGGCAGCGCGCGCCATTGCAATCGGATCGACCCCAGGGTGACGCCAGAAGCGCTTGTCCTCAAGCGTCAGGGTGGCCGCGACAACACGGGGCGTCAGATGCCGCAACGGCCAGTAACCGGAACCGGCACCTGGCTTGCTGTCGCACTCGGCCAGGAAGCGGTCGTGACGGTCAAGCAGCAGCAGCGTGGGCGCAGGCGCTGTGAATTTTGCCAGGGTGGCCGCGTAAACGGCCACACCGGTCACGCCGACGGCTACCGTAACAACCAACGTCCGGAACCACTCCCGCCACCTCCAGCGTCGCAGTCGCCTGAGATGGTTGAAAAGTGCATCGCCCTTCATCGACGGCATGGACTCCTGCACACGACCCCTTCACCCGGCATGCGGACACTGACGCTCCACGGTTGACATTCACATCCTCGCCGACGCCCGACGAATTACTATCCGTGCACCGTTGCTGTTGCCGTAGACCGCATCCCTGTACATCATCTGGGCATAGGCAGCCGGTTCCGTATAGCGGCCGGGGATCGTCGCCCGGGTACGGAAGTAGAAGTCGTAGGTCCCCTTGGCCAGGGTGTCGTAATAGTAGGCCATGTGGTCATCGAGGTAGGCGACATACGAGGGCGCCTGCGTCAGCTGTCCCTTGGGTTTCGCCTCCGGCGGTGCCGTCGCCAGCGCCGGATTGAGAGGTTCCATCCCGGCCGCCAGCGGCACTACCACGGCGACATAGTGGCGATCCTCCGGATTGACCAGCACCACATGCTGTTCGATCACATCACCCACATGGAGGTCCACTTCGGTCCCTGGCTTATCGAGTTTGATCCGCGTGTCCGGTACCGAAGGATCGGTCGCAACCCGCAACAGCTC
>OFHG01000365.1_pt1 | contig 18622 bp, 19 predicted proteins | sample 1521931 | NCBI WGS metagenome assembly OFHG01 (sample SAMEA2468438, study PRJEB22500) | soil metagenome | biome: Glassland; feature: Farmland; material: Clay | place: Australia | collected 2013-01-31 | depth 0.55 m
TCCGAGGCGAGAAAACCCACTACGTCGGCGATTTCGCTCGGTTGGCCTGCGCGCTTCATCGGCACCAGCGCTGCGATCGTCTTGGCGTCGAATACGCCATCGATCATGTCGGTGGCGATGATGCCGGGGGCGACGGCGTTGACGGTGATGCCGCGGCTGGCGAGCTCCAGCGACAGCGATTTGGTCGCCGCGTGCAGCGCGCCCTTGGCGGCGGCGTAGTTCACTTGGCCGCGGTTGCCGGTGATGCCGGCGATGGAGGTGATATTGACGATACGTCCCCAGCGACTGCGGATCATCGGCAGCGACAGCGGCTGAGTCACGTTGAAGAAGCCGTTGAGGGAGACATCGAGCACGTTATTCCATTGCGCCGCGCTCATGCCGGGGAAGACGGCGTCGTCGTGGATGCCGGCGTTGTTGACCAGGATCTGGAGCGGCGCATCTTCGACCAGCGCCTCCAGCACGGTGCGGCTGGCGTCGGCATCGGTAACGTCGAAGGCGACGGCCTCGGCCGCGCCGCCGTTGGCGCGGATCGCGTCAACCACGGCATTGGCCTTGTCCCGGTTGCGGTTGGCGTGGACATAAACGAAGCAACCATCGGCCGCGAGGCGGTGACAGATCGCCGAGCCGATACCGCCGCTGCCGCCGGTCACGAGTGCGCGCTTCATTGGCTGATCCCCAGTTTGCCGGCGTCGAGTATCACGGCGGCACGCCCGCTCAATAAAGTCTTGCCTGCGGCGCTGACCGTGAAGCCGTACAGGATGTTGTTGTCGTCGCCGGACAGGCGCTCCGCTTCGAGCGTGAGGTCTTCGACGATATCGTCCAACCGCGCCGCTTGCAGTTCCACGCTGCGCACGCTGGTGAGGTAGCCGGTGCGTGGCCGTTCGTCGGCGGCACCGAGCAGGGCGCCGTGCGCCGCCATCGCCTGGGCCGCATATTCGATGCCGCAGGCGACGCCGAGCACGCCGTGGGCCCGCAACGGATTGTCGGGATGACGGTGGCTGACGGCACGGCAGCGGATCTGCTGCGCATCCCACGCCTCCACCTGCTCCAGCAGGCACATGCCGCCCTGATGCGGGATATGGGCGAGTAACCAGTCGCGGTCTAGCGACATGGCGCCACCGCTACGGAGAGGCTCAACGGCGCCAGGTAATCGAGCGCCACGCCGCCCGCTGCGCCGCGCGCCAGCAGTTGCAGCAGCGGCAGACCGCGCGCCGACGGTATCGTGCGGCGCAACGTCTCCAGCTCAGCGTCGGCCAACATGTCGCAGCGGGCATCGGTGATGCGCATATCGATGCGGGCGAGCGAGTGCTCACTGCGCTGCGGCATCAGCACCAGCGCGAGGCCGAACGGCGTGCTCAGCGGGCGCTTGGCGTTGAGCGGTTCGGGATACGGGGCGTCGTAGGTCACCAGCAGGCAGCCGATATCGTCCGCTGCCACCTGCGCCAGCGCCTCGACCAGACCGGCGCCGAAGCTAGCGTCGTACGCACCGAGTACCGTCGCGGCGGTCATGGCGCCGGAGGCAATACCCCAATAGCCGGCCGGTGCGTTGTGCACGGAGTTGTGAAAACGGGTGGGCGAAATGAGGCGATCGTCGGAGGCCAGGGTTTGGCAGATGGCATCGCAGTTGTCACCGTCGGCACCGGACGAGGAGAACACCGTCGCCAACTGTTTCGCGTCCTGATGGGCCGCCGCAATCGCCTCCTGCGCAACCGCCAGCGCCACCTTGACCGCCGTGCCGGTACGACGCCGTTCGGCCGGCGGCAACCCTTGCGGCGGCGGAATGATGATCGGTTGCGGCCGATAGGCGGTCTCGCCGGCCAGAATGGGACGCGCATCGATCCAGTTGGGCAGGGCCGGCCCGAGCAGGCCGATACCGTCAATCCACGCGCTGAGCGCTATGTTGGTGGTCATCATGTCAACCGGCCCGCCCCAGCACGATACTGCAATTGGTGCCGCCGAAACCGAACGAGTTGCTCAACACCCGCTGCGGCGCGCTCGCGTGGTTGGCGGTCAGATATTGGATCGGGATCGCCGGGTCCGGCCGGCGCGTGTTGACGCCGCCCGGCAGGAAACCGTGCTGCACCGCCAGCGCGCCGATCACCGCCTCCAGCGCGCCGGCGGCGCCGAGCGTGTGGCCGGTCGCCCCCTTGGTGGAGTTGCAAGGGACGTGCGCACCGAACAGGGCGGCGACGCCGTTCCCTTCGGCCGCGTCGTTGCTCGGCGTGGCGGTGCCGTGCAGATTGATGTAATCGATTTCGTCGGGTTGCAGAGCGGCGCTGCGCAGCGCCGCCTCCATCGCCATACGCGCGCCCAGTCCGTCCGGATGGGGTGACGACATGTGGTAGGCATCGCTCGATTCGCCGCTGCCGAGCAGCAGGATCGCGTCGCCGTCGAGCAAGGCCGCGGGCCGTTCCAGCAGGATGAACGCCGCGGCCTCGCCGACGGAGAGCCCGTTGCGCTGCGCGTCGAACGGCCGGCACGGCTCCGGCGAGAGCAACTCCAGCGAATTGAAACCGTACAGGGTGGTGAGACAGAGCGAGTCGACACCGCCGACGACGGCCGCATCGATCAGGCCCAGGGCCATCATGCGTGCGGCCGCGGCGAATACTTTGGCGCTCGACGAACAGGCGGTTGAAACCACCACCGCCGGCCCTTCCAGCCCGAACGCCGTACGCACGAAATCACCGACGGAATAGGTGTTCTGCGTGGTACGGTAGATGAAGTCATCGGGCAGCGTACCGCTCGCCGGGTCGCGTCGACGGTAGGCCTGCTCCGTCTGCAACATGCCCGCGGTGCTGGTGGCGAGCAGCACACCGACCCGCCGCCGGCCATGGCGCGCAATGGCCGCCTCGAGCGCCGCGCTGAAACCGTCCTGCCGCAGCCCGAGCCAGGCCAGCCGGTTGTTGCGGCAATCGTATTCAGCCAGCGACGCAGGCAATTCCACATCATCCACACCGGCGACCTCGCCGATGTAGGTCGGCAGGTCATGCACCGTCTCGAACCGGCATGGCGCCAGCCCGTTGCGCTGCGCGCGCAAAGCTTCCAGATTGGCCGCCAGACCATGGCCGAGGCAGCTGGTGGCGGTGAAGTGGGCAAGATGAAGTGGGGTCACTGGGCTTATCGGCTGTCGTTCATTGGTGGCGGGCGATTTTAGCAAAGTTCCGCGGCTAGGAACCGGCAGGCCGGGCGATCAGCATGACATTGGCGAAGGGCAGATCGCCGTTCATGCCGGCGGTCTCCACCGTAAAACCGATCCGCTGCAGCGTGGCGACCCAAGCCTGCAACTGCCGGCAATGCAGCGGAGGCAGACGGTTGCCGCGGAAGAGAGCGACGGTGCGATCCACCCAGTTGCTGAGCTTGAAACGCAGCCCGCCGCCGGCGTCGCCGACACGGGTGAGGAACACCCCCGAGGGAGACAGCGCGGCGCGCACCCGGCGCAACACGTCCTCCTGCGCGGCGAAGTCCACGTAGTGCAGCACGTCCATGATCACCACCGCATCGGCCTGGCCGTACTCCACGTGGCGCATATCGCCCTGCTCGAAGTGTGCCGGGGCGGCGAGCGAGGCGCCGGCGCGTCGTATGTCGCTGCCCAGCAGGTCGACGCCGCGGATCTCGGCCACGCGCGGCGGCACCGGCCAGCCGTCCGGCCAAGCGCCCGCATCGTAGAACTCCCGTGCCGCGAACAACCAGGCGGCCAGCAGCCCCTGGCCACAGCCGAGATCGAGGATGCGGCCGTTATCGGGCAGCAGGCCGCGCTCCAGCAGCGCCAGGAACACCGGATCGCTGCCGAGCTTGCCGCGCGCGAAGTGATAGGCGAAGCGGCCCGCGCCGCAGTAGTAAGCGCTGGCGCGATCAATCAGACGGGAGCGCAGAGTTTCGGTTGAGATGCTCATGAGATCAGCGATTGTTGCACATAAGCGAGGGTCGTTGTGCGCAGTCCGGCGGCGGCGACCGCGTCGAGCAGGAGCGGCAGCACGGCAAGGATAACCGGCTCGCCGGCGGCGGTGCGCGCCGCATGGCCGTCGTGCAACAACAGGATATCGCCGGAGGCCAGTTCGGCGGTTAGGCGCGCCGTCACATCGGCCGCGTCGCCGTTGCGGGTATCGAAGCCGCGCCGCGTCCAGCTGACCAGGGTCAGGCCGTTGCGCGCCAGGATCGGAGCGAGGAACGGGTTGCGCAACCCGGCCGTGGGACGGAAGAATTGCGGACGCCGTCCGGTGATGCGCGTCAACGTCTCCTGCCCCGCCATGACCTCTGCGGCCATGCGCCGCGGACCGAACAGCGAGAAGTAGTGACGATGGTGTTGGGTATGGTTCTCCACCGCATGACCGCGGCGCACGATCTCGCCACACAACTCCGGATAGCGCGCGGCGTTTTCGCCGATGCAGAAGAAGGTGGCCTGGGCTTGATGGCGCTCCAGCAGCGCCAGCACCGCCGGCGTCACCGCCGGGTCCGGGCCGTCGTCGATGGTGATCGCGATCAGGCCCACACGCTGCGCCGACGGCGGCAGTCGCGTCCAGTTGTGACCGAGCAGGCGGCAGCGCGGCAGCAGACCGGCAACGGTCAACAGCCCATGATCGGCGATCACGGCGCCCAGGCACCACGGCCATAAGGCGGGACGCCACAGCAGCAGCGCCAGCGCAACCGTGTGCAGCATGAGGCTGAACCACAGCAGCGGTGTCGGGCGCCAGCGCAAAGCCGATCGATGCGACGACGCGTTCATGCGCGGCGCGCCAGAATGGCGGAAAACATCAGCGCGAGGATCGCGCCGGGGCCGACGGTCGCACCGATCGCGTTGAGCACCGGCACACTGGAGAAGGCGAGTATGCCGAAACCGACCACGGTCGTGGTCGCCGCCAGCAACAGCGATGCCAGGGTACGCGGCGCGAGCTTCCCCTCTTGCGCACTGCGATCGAAAAACAGGGCGTAGTTGGAACCGACCGCGAAGATCAGCAGCATGCCGATCAGATGCAGGATGGTGAGCTGCTTGCCGGCCAGTGTGAGGCCGGCCATCACCACCGCTACCGCCATCGCCAGCGGCGCGATGATGCGCAGCACCCGCCATGGGCTGCGGGTGGCGGCGAACAGCAACACGACGATGGCGATCAGGCCCGCCAGCGACAGCAGAATGGCCTCATGCAGATAGCCGTCGTAGAGGCGATCCGATTGCGCCTTGAGGTCGAGGAAGTAGACGCCGGGCAGTGCGGCGCTCGCCACGGCGGCGCGCACCTTCGTCGCATCGATGACAGCGTCGCGCCGCCGTGGGCCGCGCAACGGCAACAGTGCGGTCCAGCGTCCCGCGCTCTTTACCAGCAGGGCATCCACCCCTTCGGACAAGGAGGTTCCGGCGATATCGTCCGGTGTCAGCGGCGCCAGGGAACGCGCCTTCGTCACATCGGCGAAGAACGGAGCAAAGCGATCGGCATGCACCGGCAGCGTTGCGGCCGCGGCCAGGAAGCGCCGGCGCAACGTTGCGTCGTCCGGTAGACTGGCCAGCCGCGTCTGCTGCGTGGCGACACTCGGCAAATAAACGGACGGACTTTCGAACCGTCCGATCACGCCCGCATCGACCAACGGCCGCAGGCGCGCGCTCACCTGCTCGCTTCCCACCAGTGCCGCCTGCTGCGTGGCGGCGGTAACGACCACCAGATAGCGCACATCCGGTGCCCCCAGATCGGCGCGCATCGTCGCATCCAGCGCCTGCGCCGCCGCCGGCACCGGACTCAATGCCGCCAGCTCCCGGTTCCAGACGTGGTCACGTTGCACCACGACCGTCGCACAGGCGGCCAGCACCAGCACGAACAGCGGCCGGCGTAAACGTTGCAGCCTAGGGAGTCCGGCCGCAAGATGCGCGCCGAACGGCGCGAGATCGCGCAGCCGCAACGTCGCGGGCAACAGATGCGGCAATACAAAACGCGTCACCGTCGCTGCCGTAATCAATCCGGCGATCGCGTACAGGCCGAGCTGCGCCAGTCCGGGAAAATCGGAAAGCAGCAGCGGCGCAAACCCGAACACCGAGGTGAGCACGCCGATACGGATGGTGGGCCAGAACGCCGCGATCCAGCGCCCTTCGGGGCGCCCCGTTGCATCGCGTCCGTGTTCGGACTGGGTCAGCAGATAGATTGAATAATCCACCGCCTCGCCGATCAGGGCGGTACCGAAACCGAGGGTAACGCCGTGCACCGTCCCGAAGCCGAGACTCACTGCCGCGATACCGGCCAGGGCACCGGTCAACACCGGCAACAGTCCGATGACGAGCGCCGGCAGCGAACGATAGACGGCCAGCAACAGGACGACGATGATCAGCATACCGAACCCCGACAGGCGCGCCACCTGATGCTTGATGATGGCGCGCGCCTGCACCGAGAAGGGACCGGGTCCGGTAGCGACCAACCGCAGCCCCGGCGCGGCAACGGCGTGAAAGGCATCGTCGATCGCCGCCAGCGCGCGCTGTTGGGCATCGGTATCGGAGCCTTGCGCGCGGGTGCGCGCCAGCAGCAAGGCGCGTTTTCCGTCGTGCGACACCCACACCCCGTCGGCCATGCGCGGCTGGTTGCCACCGCGCACGCGATCGAGCACGCGCAGAAACTCCCCGGTCGGGTCATGGGTGAGCAGCGTACCGCTGAACAGTCCCGCCGACGAAAGCATCTCGTCAATGCTCTGCGCCACCGCAGCGTGCAGCCCCGCCACCGTGAAATGGGCGGGCGTGACCGCCGGACTCAATACATAGCGATAATCAAACAATAGCTTGCGATCACGCTCCAGCCCCACCGCTTCACCATTGGCCACGTGAAGGAATTGCGGATCGGCGCGCAATCGCGCGGCAACGCCCTTGGAGGCGGCGGCCCGCTGCGCGGTGTCGCCACCCTCGATGCCGATCAGGATCACGCGTGACGCGACACCGGATCTCAGCTGCTCCACCAACAGTCGCTGTTCCGGCGTCGGCGAACGAGGCAAAAACACGGAGAGATCGGCGCTAAAGCGGGCGTGGCCGATCAACCAAATACAGACGGCTACGAAGAGGAGCCAGAGCGCAACCGCAACGCGACCTCGATTCATGGAGCCGTGGCCGCCTGCGCCATGGGTTCGATGTGCATCACCGAGCGATCGCCGTCGGACTGGTCGATCTCCACCGTGTGTACAAGGTTATGGTCACCCTGTAGTTCGATGCGCGCAACCACGACGCTCACGTCAGCGGAGCGCGGCGTCAAAAGTAACGTCCAATCGGCCAGCGTTCCGTCAAGGCGCAAATGGTAGACCCGCCCCAACGCCTTATGATCGCCGGCCAGGGTGGCACGGATGCTTTCGACCATGGCCGCCACCTGCGGGTATTGCTCCAGTTGCATCACCAGTTTGCGCTTGCCGTTGCGCATCGTGAGCGTATCGCCGTCGAGTACCAGCGATTCCGGCCACGGCTTCAGTGTGCGCTTCTCCAAGTGCGACGGTGCGACAAACAGCAACTCTCCCGACGACTTGAACGGCATCTCCAGTACGGCGATGTACCGGGTCTCGGTAAAGGTGGCGCTGCTTTGACGATTCCCCGCCAACACTTCCATCAACCGGTCGATGGTCAACGGCGCGGCATGGGCCGCAACGGAGAAACCGAGAGCGACCGCTGCGATGATCCGATTCCAGTGACGGTATTGCATGCCGCTACTTGTCGCCTCGCGGCTGCCAGAAATCAAAGAAGTTGAACCAATTGTAGGGCGCCGCCCGGCAGTGGCGCTCCAGGCAACGCGCATAGGCGCTCACCGCCTCGTGAATGGCGGTGTGACGCTGCGCCCGTTCCACCGCGCCGAAGTCGGCCAGACGTTCGAAATGAATGGCGTAACGATTACCGCCCAGATAGAGCCCGGCCATGAACAGTACCGGCCGTTTCAACATCGCTGCCAGGCGCATCGGACCGACGGGAAATGACGCCGTGCTGCCAAGAAAATCCAGCGCCACCGTGGGTTCATCATGCAGTGTTCGATCGGCCAATACGCCGAGTGCCATGCCGTCGTCCAGGCGCGCCTGTACCTGCAACATCGAGTCGAGCTGCCCCAGCGGAACGATGTCCTGCACCGCCGCCGGGTTGATCGCCGCCAGCGCTGCGTTGATCTTGCGGGCGTTCTCCTCGTACATCACCATGCCCACCCTGAATCCCGGCTGCTGCCGGCCGACTGCACGCGCCGCCTCGAAGCTGCCCATATGCGCGCCCATCAGGAATGCGCCATGCCCCGCACCGATCACCTCATCGAACAGTTCCACGCCGTGCAGCTCGATCTGGAACAGATCGAAACGTTCGTTCAGCAGAAACACCCGATCATGAATGGTGGAAGCGAAGGCGTTGAAGTGTCGGAACAGTTCAGCAAAGGTAGGCTCGCGACCGAGAATACGGCGCAGATAATCGCGCGAGGCGGCCTTGGCGCTCGGCGCGAACAACAGGAAATAGAGGCTGATGCCGGCCAGAACGAAACGCGCCGGTCGGCGGCCGAGACGCAGCGAGATCCAGCTCATCAGGCGCAGCATCGTCATGTTGCTGCGTTCCGGGCGCTGCGTCCATTCGGAGCGCTGCCCGCCGCCTTGCGGAACCTCGGGTTTGCCCATTACGCGCCCAGCGCCAGGGCGACGACGCCGCTGGCGACGCCGCGCGCATCGGCGCGGATCTCGAAACGCAGATCGCCCGACGGCGCTGCGCTGTAATGCAGCGTCAGCGACTCGCCCGGCGACACCGGACTGAGAAATTTTGCCGATTTGATCTGGCCGCCGGTGATTGCGTGTCCCGCGTGCCCGGCCAGCAGATGCAATGCGGCATCTAACAGCACAACGCCGGGCAGTATGGGACGGCCGGGAAAATGGCCGGCATAAGCCGGGTGGTCGGCGGCGATATTCAGCGGCACTGTCTGTCCGCTCATGCGCGTATCTCAACGGCGGCCTGTGCCCGCGCGAACAACTCGTGCGCTGCCGCCTGCGGACACTTGCCGGTGGCATTGCGCGGCAATTCGTCGACGAACAACAACGGCCGCGGCAAGAAGACGGGATCGATGCGCTGGCGCAGTTCACTTATCAGTTCGGAGGGGGTCATCCCAGGAGCAACAACCAACGCGCTAAGACGGGTGACGCCATCGGCATTCTCCTCTTGTGGAAACAGGAACATACCGTCCTTGACGCCGGGGATGGCATTCAACTGAAAATTCAGATAACCGAGCGAGGTACGCTTGCCGGCAACGTTCACCAGATCCGCATGCCGTCCGTGCAGCAAAAAAATCGTGCTGCTTTCGTCCTCGCCCTGCAGCTCGATTACGTCACTCAGGCACGTCGCGCTATCGATGTAATCCCCCTCGGCCCACACATGGTCACCATCGCGACGCAACCGCGTACCAGCCAGGGTCTGCCATTGCGCACCGGCGGTAGTCCGGCGCGAGGCGATCTGGCCGGCCTCGGTACAGCCGTAGATCTCAAACAGGGGGGCATCGAAACGCGTTTCCGCTTCGTGGGCCAGATGTTGCGACAACGGTGCCGTCGCCGAGAGCATCTGATCGACCGCCGGCAATTCCTCCTGCTCGGCCAACAATGCGCGCAGGTGAAACGGCGTCGTCACCAGCAGTCGCGGACGCGGCAGCTCGTTCAGGGCGGCGCAAATATCCGCCGGATAGAACGGCCTGCCGGCATGCAGCGCTGCGCCCGCCTGCAACGGCATAACTACCGTCGACTCCAGACCGTACATGTGTTGCGCCGGAACGGTACCCAGCACTGTGTGCGCGGCGGTGATACCCAGGCGACCGGCCTCCGCGCGGACGCTGCGCACCAAATTACCCCAGCGCTTCGCATGCGGCAGCGGCAGCCCCGTCGAGCCGGAGGTGAATACGTGGGCGACCACCTGACTGGCATCGATCTGCGGTATCGCGCGCTCGCGTGCCGCATCCCCCGCGCCGGGCGGAAAGCGGAATGTCGGCAGTTCGACCTCGTTGTCGTCCTGATCGGTGACGCAGAACACATCCGGCGCAATGCGCCGCATCTGGCGCACCATCTCCGGCGTATGCGTCGACGGCAACAGGCTGACGCGGCCGCTGACAATGCCGGCGGCCAACACCACGGTGCAGCGGTAACGATCGTTGCAGGTGTTCAATACATGCTGTCCGAACGGCAGCTGCGCGGCGATCCACTCCACGTCGGCCAGGAACTGCCGCACAGGAATGCTGCGGCCATCCCGGTAGGCAACGATGTCGTCGAAGCGGCGATGGGCGATGAGCGCTAACGTCGGCATATCGACCCTAGGGATTCTCGCTGGAAGCGCTGACGGTCGCACAGGCGCTTTTCCAGTAGGCACGTACACCGTCAAGGATGCCGTGTTCGCGTTCCTCGGGCAGCAGACGCAGACGCACCAGATACTCCATGATGAACATCCCGCCCACCAGCGGCCAGCTCAGGATGTTGGCGAACAGCGACCAAGTCGTGATCGGGGCCAGCAGAAACAGTACTGTCGAGACCAACGCCATCACTACGAAGAAGAGTGTCCAGGCAAGCGTGGCCTGTCGGGTGTAGCGTGCGACCGCGGGCGGCAACGGACCCCGGATAATTTCGGCAAGTCGGCTGATCAGCGGCCGGCGCCCGCCGACCAGGGTATGACCGAAGGCGAGCCCCAGCAGCATGTTGGTACCGACGTTTTGAATGAAATAGATCCAGTTGAAGTTCTGCTCCAGCAGCGGCCAGTAGACGGTCAACAGCAGCACCGGCACCAGACACAAGGCGAGCATCGACGCGCGATGCGGGGCACGCCACGCCAGCCAGAACAGAAATGCGAGTGCAGGAAACACCGAAACGGACAGACCGAGGGCCGGCACGTGCTCATGGGCTTCGGCAGTGGAACTGTAATAGGCCAGCAGGGAATAACCGACCAATAGGGCCGCGATCCCCAGCCAGCGACCGGCCTTGACCAGGAAATTGTATGCGGCGCGGATCACTTGGTACGGTGTTCGGCGATATGCTGGGTCAGGTTTGCCAGTGAGGAGAAGATACGCACATTGTCTTCGCTGTCGGAACGCAGTTGGAACCCATAGCGCTTCGACACGGTCAGCGCCACCTCCAGGATATCGATGGAGTCCAGGCCCAGGCCCTCTCCGTAGAGCGGGGCACTCGGCTCGATATCCGCCGGCGCCACATCCAGGTTGAGGCCCTGCACGATGAGCTCGGCGACTTCGTTCTGCAATTGCTGCTGCGTTTCAGGCATGACGTATCTCGCGACCAACAGGCGGTTCGGCATCACAGCCCGACCACGAAAATCTACAATTTTCTATAAAATTCCGCCGGTTACAGAACAGTATCGCATAACCCGACGCGCCCACGCACTGAACGGCGAAATGTGCGCCGAGCAACACGACGCCTCCGCCGACTCCGATTTCCGACCACAGTTATCCGGCCGGCATGCCGCCCTTTCCCGAGGAATTTTCTCCGCAAAGACTACGGGACCCCTAACGCCGGGAATAGTAAAGGCACTGGTTTTGCGATGCAATAGCGCCGCTCTTCGGCAAAAATCAGCGGCCGCGAAACACCAGCGCGGCGTTGCTGCCTCCGAACGCAAACGAATTGGACAGCGCATAGCGGGCGCCGCTGCCGGCAAGCGCCGTGCCGGTGATGTGGCGCACGCCACCGCAGGTCGGATCCAACGTCTGCAGGTGCGCCGTCGGCGGCAACAGGTCCCGATGGAGTGCGAGAACAGTGATAATGGCCTCGACCGCGCCGGACGCCCCCATCTGATGGCCGTGCATGGACTTGGTGGCGCTCACCGGGATCTCCGCTGCCCGATCACCAAACAGCGTGCGGATTGCCGCGATCTCCGCCGGATCACCCTCGCGGGTGGCGGTACCGTGGGCATTGACGTAATCGATAGCCTCGGGTGCGATGCCGGCATCGGCGATCGCCTGCCGCATGGCGCGAACCTGACCGGCCGGTGCGGGACGCACCAAATGGCTGTGATCGCAGGTGGTGCCGTAGCCCGCCAGCTCGCCGTAAATACGGGCGCCGCGTTCCTCCGCATGGGACCACTCCTCCAGCACCAGCGCCCCCGCCCCTTCGCCGAGCACCAGACCGCCGCGGTCGGCGCTGAACGGCCGACAGGCGCGGAACGTCGCCTCGCCGTCCGTCGGCGCCAACACGCGCAACGCCTCCCACGCCCGTATCACGCCCAAGGCGAGCGGCGCATCAGAGCCGCCGGCCACCATGGTCGTAACCTCGCCCTCACGGATGCGCCGAAATGCCTCGCCGACGGCCATGGCCGACGAGGCGCAGGCGACGCTGTAGGTGATACAGAGCCCCGCCAGTCCGAGGTGGATGGCGATATGCGACGCGACCGAATTATTCATCCCCAGCACCACCGACAACGGCGAAACGCGGCTGCGGCCGTTGATGTAGAGATCGCGATAGCCGTGATCGTAGGTCATCACCCCGCCGACGGCCGTACCCCAGGTGACGCCGGCATCGGTGCGCTCCTCCCCATCTTCCGGCAAACCCGCGTCGTTCCACGCGGAGTAGGCAGCGGCCGCCCCCATCTGCGCATAGCGGTCCATGCTGTGGGCCACCGCACGCCCCACGGCGGCCTCGCCGTCGAAGGCGGGACAATGGACGGCAGAGATATCCACCGCTTGCGGCGCATCCGCGGGAGCATAGGAACGCACCGCCGACTCCCCGCCGGCGATACGCATGAAGAAATCATCCAAATCACCGCCGAATGGACTGATCAGTCCCAGCCCGGTAACCGCAACGCGTCGTAGAGACATCAGGCTTTGGCCGCGGCCTGCAGGTCGTCCAGCAGCGCCAGCAGCTCGCCGACGGTATGGACCGCAGGAACCTCCTTGGTCAGCACGATACCCAGCCGTTCCTCAAGCTCGAACATCATATCGAGCATGACCAGCGAATCGACCTGAAGGTCGGCCAGCGTGGTTTCCGGGGAGACCCGTGCAGAGTCAATGTTCAGGCGATCGTGCAGAAACTCCCGAATGATCGTCAGGTGATCCATAGTTGCCTATAAACTCCAGATTAGGTACGGCCCGGTGGCGATATAGTTGATTTAATCCCAGGCGCGGCCATGAAGTCCCCAGCCCAAGGTGCCGCAGCAGGCAAAAGTTTACCCTAGAACCCGACGGCTTGTCTGTGCTGCATCGCCGCCCGGTGGGGCATTCTGTTACAATCGCGTCGCCCGGTATCCGTATTTCGGCCATCGGGGGGGGAGAGCCGAAAATCAGAACGACAAATACCCGGCACCACACTGTGGATTCCGGCGAATAGACGGCGCATCACTTGGTTTGGGGCGCATTCATTCCCGGCGCGGCGCGTCCATTGCCGACTTCACCGCGAAGATTTCCCCCCCCTTCGATCACGACGTGAGCTACATGCACAACACGCATTGTCAGACAACAGAAAAGGGACCGCTATCGGCGACGCCGTCTGCTGATCTGTTGTGGACCGAATATCTCCCGCTGCAACAACTTGCGCAGCAATCGGACGCATGGAACGGCCGTGTGCTCGGCGCTGTCTGCTTCGCTCCGGTCGGCGTGGACACCGGCCAGGTGATGATCCCGCTGCTCACTGTCCCCTCGCCGGTGCTGGGCGGCGACGGCGACACCCTGTGCGAGGTATGGCACAGCGGCGAACCGCTCACCGCCGGGGTATACGGTACGATTCGCTATCGCCACAGCGAAAACCTGCTGTTCGGCTGCATCAGTCTGCCGGAGCAAGTCACGGAGCCCGCTGTTCCGCCGCTGCAAAGCACTGCCGATTCAGCCTACCGCGCGATATTCGAGCTGCTTACCAGGCTGGGCTACGACACGGTGTTGCGCTTCTGGAACTACTTCCCGGCAATCAACGAGCAAACCCACGGCATCGAACGGTACCGACAATTCAACGCCGGGCGGCAAAATGCCTTTCTGGCCCATGGCTACCGGGTGATCGGCAACGTGCCGGCAGCGTGTGCACTGGGTTCCGATGCCGGGGGCCTGAATATTGCCTTCCTGGCGGTACGGCGCGAGGTCATCGCGATCGAGAATCCCCGTCAGGTGAGCGCCTACCACTACCCTAGCGAATACGGTCCGCGCAGCCCGACCTTTTCCCGCGCTTGCCTGATGACCCTTAACGGCAGGCCCATACTGTTCGTCTCCGGTACCGCCAGCATTGTCGGCCATCAGACACAACATCGCGGCAGCGTCGTCGCACAGACGCGCGAATCGATGATCAACATCGACAGCGTAGTCAGGGAGGCCCGGCGCCATAACCCCGAAGCGAACCTGGCGCTATCGGAGCTCTATTACAAGGTATATGTGCGGCAGTCGGAACATCTCGCGCAAGTACGCCGCGAGATCGAGCAATACGTAGGCGGTCCGGTACATGCGCTCTACCTGCGCGCCGACATCTGCCGCGCCGACCTGCTGGTGGAGATCGAAGCCACCGGCGGCCACCGCACAGAAATTCGCTGATCCGTGCGCCTCGCCACGACCACCTCGCTCCGTTGGTCTGCGGCGACACTGCTGCTCATATGCCTGGCCACACAACCGGCCGTGGCGCAGCAGAAGCCGTTATGGGAGATAGGCGCCGGCCTCACCACCCTCAATTTTCCCGACTACCGCGGCTCGGATCAGAACCGCACCTATACCCTGCCGTTGCCTTACTTCGTTTATCGCGGAGAATTTCTCAAGGCCGATCGTCACGGCGTACGCGGGACGTTCCTGCGCAGCGACCGCGTCGATCTCAACATCAGTGTCGGCGCCTCGCTGCCCGTCAACAGCAGCGACAACCGCGCGCGGGAAGGCATGCCCAATCTCGACCCGACGCTGGAACTCGGCCCCTCGCTGGACGTCACCCTGTGGCGTACGCCGCACGAGCGCTATAAATTGGATCTGCGCCTGCCGCTGCGTTCCGTCTTCACCGTGTTCGGCGGCATCCACGACATCGGCTGGGTCGCGACACCCTGTCTCAATCTCGACGTGGCCGATTTTGCCGGACATGCCGGCTGGAATTTCGGCATGCTGGCCGGCCCGATGTACGGCTCGCGCGGCTACCACGAATATTTCTATTCGGTACAGCCGCAATACGCCAGCGCGGCGCGTCCGGCCTACGATGCGCCCGGCGGCTATGCCGGCAGCCAGTTCGTGATGGCGCTGACGAAGCGCTACCCGAAATACTGGCTCGGTGCCTTCGTGCGTTGGGATACATTGCAAGGTGCCGTGTTCCGACAGAGTCCATTGGTGAAACGCGATTTCTATTTTGCCGCCGGTATCGGCATCGCGTGGATTCTGGGTGAATCGTCGACGCGCGTCGACGTGGGACAATGACCGATGCGCCGGCTGCTGCACACGGTACATGAATACCTTGCCCTCTGGTTCGGTCTCGGATTGCTCGGCATTCTGTCGCTGCTGTGGACGGTGATCGCCGCCCCGCTCCAGTACCTGTTGCCGCGCGGAGCCCAAATACGCCTCGGCCGCACGGTGATCATGCGCAGTTTTCGTTTCTATCTGCGCGCCCTGTCGGCCATCGGTGCCTGCCGTTTCGATCTGGCGGCGCTCGATGCGCTGCGCGCCGGCGGACCGGTGATCATCGCCCCCAATCATCCCTGCCTGCTCGACGCCTTCTTCGTGCTGTCGCGTCTGTCCAATGTGACCTGCATCATGAAGGCGAGCATCGTCGCCAACCCCTTCCTGGGCGTCGGCGCCCGCCTCGCCCATTACATCCGCAACGACTCGCCGCTCAACATGGTGCTGCAGGCGGTGGAGGAGTTGCAGGGCGGCAGCCACCTGCTGGTATTCCCCGAAGGCACGCGCACCACGCGTTGGCCCATCAACGGCGTAAGCCCCGGTATTGCCCGCATTGCGGCCCGCGCACAGGTGCCGGTGCAGACGGTGTTGATAGAAACCGCCTCACCCTATCTCACCAAGGGCTGGCCGCTGTTCCGGCGGCCGGCGATGCCGATCCACTACCGGGTACGGCTGGGCAAACGATTCGATCCGCCCGCCAATCCTGACGCGCTTACGAGCGAACTGGAACGCTACCTGACCGAGACCCTGCGCGATGCTCCCCGCTTCCTGCCACAGGGGTGCATAGCGCAACCGCTGCCGACCGACGCAACACCGCCGGAGGGATGAATAACGATGCAACAGAATCATCGGATAATCGGTCGCCGAACAACGCCGTTGTCATTTTAACCGTACCCGAATATCTGCCATGACCGATCTGCAAATCACGCCGTCCGCCACTCACTTGGTACTGATCCCCAGTTACAACCCAGGTCCCAAGGTCTATGAGACGGTGCGCGCCGCGCGCACCCAATGGGCACCCGTGTGGGTCGTCGTCGACGGCAGCACCGACGGTACCGCCGAACAGCTCACCGCGCTGGCGCAGGGCGACCCGCAGCTCACCGTCCTGCTACTACCCGATAACCGCGGCAAGGGCGCCGCGGTGCTGCACGGCCTCGATCTCGCCGCAGAACGCGGTTTCACCCATGCCCTGACCATGGACTCGGACGGCCAGCATCCGGCCGACCTGATTCCGGCCTTCATGGCCGCCTCGCAGCAGGCGCCGGAGAATATGGTGCTCGGCGTACCGGTGTTCGACGCCAGCGCCCCCAGCCTGCGTGTCAAGGGACGCAAGGTCTCCAACTGGTGGGCCAACCTGGAAACGCTGTGGATGGGCATCGGCGACTCGCTCTACGGCTTTCGTGTCTATCCGATCGAACCGTTACGCCGCGTGATGCGCGGCCAGCGCTGGATGCGCCGTTTCGATTTCGACCCGGAAGCGGTGGTGCGTCTATGCTGGCACGGCGTCCAGCCGACCAACCTGCCGGCGCCGGTGAAATATCTGCGTGCGGATGAAGGCGGCGTATCGCACTTCGATTACCTGCGCGACAACACCCTGCTCACCTGGATGCATGTCCGCTTGATGGTGGGCTTCCTGCTGCGTCTGCCGCTCCTCACCGTGCAACGTCTGACGACCCGCAGCGGTCGAACGAACTGACCAGCCACGGTCGCCGGCAGCCGGCGGATTACCTACTCCGGCTTGGTCGCCTGGTATTCGGCGAGGATGCTCAACCCTTTCGTTTCGATATGCCGGTGCACATCGGTAAAACCGGCGGCCTCCAGCGTCGCAATGACCTGTGCCGGCGACACGCAGGCCTCGATGGTGTCCCAGTAATAGCGCCACAGCTTGCTGGTACTGCGTTTCCGCCGGCCTACCAGAAAGGCCAGCAGCGGCACTACGCCCTTCATATAAATCTTCAGCAGCAGACGCCCCACTACCGTTTCGGGACAGGTGATCTCCAGCAGGCATAACTTCGCCCCCGGTTTCATTACGCGATGAAATTCCTTGAACGCCATCGACAGATCGCTGATATGGCGCAGCGCATACCCCATAGAGAGAAAGTCAAAGCTGGCGTCGGGAAACGGTATATCTTCGGCGCGACCCTCTACCATCCGCACACCTTCCGGCAACTTTGCATTGGCGATCATCCCGGGACTCGGATCCACCCCCACCACCAGTTGCGCATCGCCGGTGATACGTGCCGCGGCCCGCGCCACCAGACCGGTACCCGTGCCGACGTCGACGATGTGCATGCCCGACCGCAGACCGGCGCGCTCCAATGCCTGACCGCGATACCACGGACCGGAACCCAGCCCGAGGATCAATTCCATCCGATCATAATCTTCGGCGGTCGAATCGAACATCTCGCGCACGAAACCGGCACGATCGTTCTCACTGGCGTAATAATGGGTCAGTGGCGCGTGCGGCGTGGTAGCCGGCGAAACCTTGGCATTGGTAGACATGGTGCCTCGATCAGCAATGTTGTTGATGAAGTTGTTGATAAAATAGACAACAGCAGTTTTCTGCGGATGTATTTCAACGGACGTGCAAATCTATCCCGCATACGTAGATAGTAGAGATTAACACGGCGCCGGCTATACGTCCTCAATCGTTTACCGAATTCATCCAACTGCAACACCATGCACCCCAGCCTTACACCGCCCCGGCACTTACGCCGCAACCATTTCGCGAAACCGGGTCTGCGCTAATATGGCGTCCCATTACAGCGCTTGCATCTGCCGCATTCGCGTGGCGACAACCGCACCGCTGGGCAAGATTGTCAGATGCGACCCGTGGTTAGCGTGCTACACGTCACGCAAAACGATATCACCGCGGCAGACCAACCATGCGTGCGGGATTATCTTGCCAGCTACTCTTTGCCACGCAATATCCGCTTCGTAGGCGCCATATCGTCGGCCGTGGACCTCAACGCTTGCAATGCCGCCACGTAAGCCGACCGCTGCACCACAGCATGCAGCGGTCGGCAATAAGCGGGACTGCGGCCGACCCTCGCCGTTCTCCTTGCGCACGTCGACGTAACCGGCGGCCACCAGTTTTTTCAAGTGCGCGTCGAGGTTGCCATCGGAGACGTCGAGGGTGCGTTTGAGATCGCTGAAGGTCGCCTCGCCGGCCCACCGGATAGGCGACGAGCTGGGTGCGCAGCGCGCGGGGGCAGCAATGGATCGAGATTCCCCGCACGGCGGTCCTATTTCAGATCGAATTCGGCGCTGATCTTGCCGGGCAGCGGCCCCTTGCCGTCCTTGCAAGCCGGCAGCACTGCCTTTGATCGGCTTGTCGG
>OFHG01000366.1_pt1 | contig 18612 bp, 16 predicted proteins | sample 1521931 | NCBI WGS metagenome assembly OFHG01 (sample SAMEA2468438, study PRJEB22500) | soil metagenome | biome: Glassland; feature: Farmland; material: Clay | place: Australia | collected 2013-01-31 | depth 0.55 m
GGGCGGCGGGGCGGGGGCGGGCGGGGGGGCTGTTGGTGCGGCCCTCGGGTGGGCGGAAAAAGGGGCGCTGCGGTGGGCGGGGGAGTGGGCGCAGGGGCGGGCCCGGCCGGCGCCTACATGACGGGAAAGAAGAAAATCGTCCTGCCGGCCGAAACCGAGCTGCCCTTCGTGGCGGGGACGGCGTCGCAGGCGGCGACGAGCGCCTCGGCGCCCGCCGAGAGGACTTCAAGCACATCGCGCAGCGCCGAAACGTCGCAGCCCGCGGCCTCCTCGTCAAATTATCCGGAGCGCGAAAGCCGGTACGGCAGGGTGGCGCGCTACGCGGAGCCCGTTTTTTCAGTGCACGATAGGGAGATTATCCGCGACTACTATGCTGAGAGTACGGGCAACCTGCCCCCGGGGCTCGCCAAACGGCACGGCCGTCTGCCTCCGGGGCTCGAGCGGCAGTTAAGAAAGAACGGCACCCTGCCGCCCGGCTTGCAGAAGCGCGTTGAGCCGTTTCCCGACGACCTCAGCCGGCAGTTGGCCCCGCTGCCCTCCGGCTTCTCGCGCGTGATTGTGGCGGGAAGGGCGCTGATCCTGGATCGGAACAACACCATCCTGGACATCGTCGCGCTGGTTCGGTGAAGTCGCGGCAGGACAGTCGCATCGCTGGAAGCGGAAGGTTGAGAGGCCGAAAAGTGAGCCCATGAGAGGTCAGACCAGTGTTGCCTGAAGGCGAGAAACCGGGCGCCTGCATCCAACGCGAGACGCGCGGGTGCATCCAACCAAAAAGGCGCCTGGGGGGACAGCTTCCCCTTTGCGGCGAAGGGACATATAATGAAAGTTTGCGGGTTGAAGGCTCGCCTGAGCCGCAAAGACCATTCCAGGGGGAGAGGAATGAAGCGAAAGGCTTTGACGTACGTTGCGGCGTGCGCGCTGATTGTGGGCGTGGCCCTGCCGGTGGCGGCGCAGGAAAAGAAGGCGGCCTCGCAAGAAACCGAGGACTTCACCATACCCGAAGGCACGGAATTCAAGCTTCAACTCCACACCACCATCAACTCAAAAACCTCGAAAGTGGGCGACCGCATCATCACCACCCTCTACGACCCGGTTTACGTTTACGATGAGGACGTGCTGCCCAAGGGCACACGGGTGGATGGGCACCTCGGCGAAGTCAAGGCGGCGGGACATCGAGGCAAAGGCGGCCTGGTCACCATCGTCTTTGATTCGGTGGAATTGCCCAACGGTGAAAAGATGGCCATCCTTGGCTCGCTCACGGAAGTCTTCTCCAGCGAAACCGGCGGCGACCCCAAGGTGGGCGTGGAAGGGGACCTGAAAGGCGGCGGGGCCTCGGTCAAGGAGCGGGCCGCCATTATCGCTATCCCCACCGCAGCCGTGGCGGCGACGGGCAGCGTGGGCGGCGCCATCGTCGCGGGCGCGGCCAGCGCCATCGCGGCCTACATCATTCCCAAGGGCAAGCAGGCGCAACTCTCCGCCGGGTCGCTGATCGGCATGCGGCTGGACCGCGATGTGACCATCAACGTTGTGGTCGGTCCGTAACATGTCTCCTCGAAGGGCATTACTAATTAAACCCCCAACATAATCACATGTAACGCTTAGTGTGTGTCTGGCTCGATCTGCCGGTGCGCCGCAGGCGGGGAGAGGCGCGCCGTTTCCGGCAGGCGGACGAGTTCGGAGGCGGGCACCAGCTCGATGCCGTCGCGCTCGAGCTCCGGGAGAAAGCGCTTGAGCGCTGCGATGGTCGAGGGATGAGGATGCCCGATGGCGATGGCCGCGCCCTGCGCCTCGATGTCGCGCCGGAACAGGCGCAATTGCCCGAGCGTGTAGTCCACCGTCTCGGTGTCGTCGAGGAAGACGGAGCGGTAAAACGAGGGCACGCCCGCGCGCCGCGCCGCATGGAGCGCCGTGGACTGGGCGGTGGTGCGGCTATCCACAAAGAAGAGGCGGCGCCTCGCCACCACTCGCATCACCGCGGCCATCAGTGCGGCGTCGGCGGTGGCGCGCGAGCCCATGTGGTTGTTGATGCCCGCGGCGTGGGGCACCGAGTCGAGGTCAGCCTCCAGCATGCGCTCTACCTCCGCGCGGGTCATGCCCACTTTGATTTCACCCGGGCCGGGTCGCGCCGGCGCGCCGGGCTCGGGCTCCATCGGCAGGTGGAGCATCACTTCGCGCCCGTGCGCATGCGCTTCGTCGGCGGTGCGCACCGAGTGCGGCAAATCCGGCAGAACGGAAAAAGTCAGGGGATAGGGCAGCGCGAGCAGCATTTTCGCCGCGCCGGGATCGTTGCCGAGATCGTCCATGATGACGGCGGCGCGGTAAATCCGCTCCACCTCGCGGAAATTCCAGCGGCTGACGACGTGCCTGCCCAGCGCGAAGCGGGCTTCCACCTCGCGCCGGCCGCTTTTCCAATGGCGCGATTGAGCGTGCACAGCGAGGCCCTGGAGCACCGCCGTTTCCCTGGCTGCGCGCAGCCCCCGGTCGAACGACTCCCCCGTCAAGACAACATCGGTCACGGAGGGCGATCGAGGATCGCCGCCAGGACGGGGACTTCTGATCCAGACCTCGGGCTGTGCCGCTGACTGCACGGCGGCGCGCAACTCCCGGTCGAAGCGTGCCTCGTCAATCACGGGCGCGGGCTTGCGGCTCTCGAACCGCGAGCAGTCCGCTGAAATCATCACCAGCAGCAGGATGAGGGAGCAGCGTGTGGGAAGCGGGGGAAGGCGCCTGGGCGCCGCCGGGTGAAGCCGGCGCGAACACTCGCGCCAGAATCGAGGTGGATGTGACAACGCTCAGGCGGCCTTGGCGGACGCGGATTGTTGTTTCAGAATTTCGAGCGCCTTGTTGAGCTGCAAGTCGTCCTTGCCGCCGAAAAGTTCGGGTTCTTCCAGGCTATCGTCGTCGTCGTCGGCGTTGATGTCCGCACTGGTTGCGGACTGGACGACGCTGGGCTGAATGCCGTTGTCAATGATCGGCTTGCCGTCGTATCGGTAATACTTGGCCACGGAAAGCAGCAGGCCGGAGCCGTCACCGACGGGGATGGCTTTCTGCACAACGCCCATGCCGAAGCTGTGCGTGCCGACGACCTCACCGCGCTTGTTGCCGAGAATCGCCGACGCCACCACTTCCGCCGGCCCGGCAGTGGATTCGTTAATCAGCACCGCCAGCGGCTGGGTGTAGACCTTGCCCGCGGGCTCGACGTTGAAGTCCTCCCGCGGAAAGCTTTGCCCCACCGCGTAAGTGACCAGGCCTTTGTCCAGAAACAGGCTGGCGGTTTTGACCGCCTCGCTCATCTGCCCGCCCGCGCAATCGCGCAGGTCGAGCACAATTTTGGTTGCGCCCTGTGCCGTGAGCTCTCTGAGCTTGGCGGCAATTTCCACGCTCTTGCCCGGGTTGAAAGTGGACACGCGCAGATAGGCGGCGTTGTCCTCCATCAGCTTCGCGGTGACGGGAGGAGGGGCCAGGACTTCGCGCGTCATGTTGATGGTCTGCGGCTCGCCGCGCACTTGGCGCACGACGGAAACCGAAACGGGGGTTCCCGGCGCCCCCGCCAGCATGCGCTCGAGCTGCACTGCCGAAAGTTCCCGCGTGGGGTTGTCGTCAACGCGGTCAATCAGGTCGCCGGGTTTGATTCCGGCTTTGTACGCCGGGCTGCCGGGCAGGACCGAAACCACCGTCGAGAAACCCATCTTCTTGGAGAGAAACACTCCGACGCTCGCCGGTCCTGCGGTGGGATTCTCCCGGTATTTCTTGAACTCTGCGGGCGTGAAGTAGGTGCTGTAGGGGTCGAGCGATTCCAGCAGGCCGCGGATGGCGCCGTTGGTGACCTTGGTGAGGTCGGGCTGCGTCACGTAGTCCATCTTGATGCGCGACAGCACTTCCGTATAAACGCCCAGGTCGCGATAGGTCTTCTCGCTGGTGGATTCGCCGCGGCCCAGCGCGCCGCCAATCACCACGTAAAGAACCAGAAGGCCCGAAACTGAAATCAGGAGATATCGAATCCGGTTGGTCATCCAAACCCCTTTGTCGGCTGCGGGCAAATGGCTGCATTCGCCAGTCGGGTTGCCCCCACCCGAAGCACCCGGCGATTTCCAGCCCGCAAACCAAAGTATAGCATGCGGGAGCGCGAATTGCCATTGGGCGGACAGCGTCTGGAGCGCGCTCCCAGCGCTCCCTTCCTAGGATGCCGGGATGGCCTGCCGGGTCAGCCGGCGGCGAGTGCGAATTCCGCAAAATCTGCGGCGGCTCGCGCGCCCGCGACTACGCTCTGACCGGCGATCCCTTCGGGGAAGAGCCCTGCTGCGTGTATCAGCCGCGCGCCGTCGGCGTTCCGGCCTGAGGGTGCGGGTTTCGCTGGCAAGGCGGACTTGCGCTCGCTAAAATAGTCGCGGCATGGCCAGCTCAACCGCCTCGCGACTTGCCGCGCTGAAAAAGGTGCAGCTGCTCGCCGACCTGGAAGAGAGCGATCTGGAGTTTCTTGCTTCGGCAGCACTCCCCCGGCATTTTGATTCGGGTGAGATGATCTTCTCCGAAGGCGACGCGTGCGAGGGGCTCTACGTGGTCGAATCAGGCGTGGTCAAGATTTTCACTACGGCGGCCTCCGGGCGCGAGCAGGTGCTGACCTTGGATGGCCCGGGCGCGTCCATCGCAGAGCTGCCGGTCTTTGACGGCGGCAGTTATCCGGCCTCCGCCGCCGCTCACCAACCCAGTGACTTGCTCTTGATCCGTAAGAAAGACATCCGCGCGCTGTGCCTGGAGCATCCGCAAGTGGCGCTGAAAGTCCTGCGTGTGGTCAGCGCGCGGCTGCGGCGCTTGGTGGCGATCGTCGAAGAACTCTCCTTCACCACCGTGCACCACCGCCTGGCAAGCTATCTCCTGCGGGAAGCGCGCAGCAAGGGGAAGAGCACCGCGCGCGGGATCGAATTCACCCTGGGCATCAGCAACCAGGAACTCGCCTCACATGTGGGCACGGTCCGCGAGCTGGTTTCCCGAAACCTGGGCCGCCTGCAAGCCGCCGGGTTGATCAAGCTCGATGGCCGCAAGGTGATCATCCCCGACCTCGCGGCTTTGGAAGCCGAGGTCAAAGGCGAGGAATGAGCCCGGCCGAGCGCCGCTTGGATGGCCGGATTTTGGCCTTTCCAGTGGGCGTGTCAGCTATCATGGCTGCCGTTATCGGTGTATACTAGGTTTTAGCCGCCTGGGACGGTAGTCTGTGGGATGAGCCTCGGGGCTCTCTGTGGCTCACCCAAAAAGGAAAATGCCAATGGCGACAATCGGAGAAACTCTTCCCGCTACCCGCTCCATCCCCAAGTCACGAATTAGCGAGACGGCCGTTACCGCGCCGCTCAATCCCTGCGAACTCGAGATTGACCTTTTCTGCAAAGGCATGTGCGTGGATTCTTCCTGCACGGTGGAAGCCGACGGCCGGCCAATCCTGCGCACGCGCGCCGGGTTGGGCAGTGGCCTCGAGATCATTATTCCCGGGCGGCTCAAAGATGTCTGGGTGAATGTTCCGGTGGTGGAGAAGTTCGCTTCCCGCTCCTGCTATCGCCTGGCTCAGACCAAGAGTGGGTATGCGGTGTTCGACGACCGCCAGGGGTTTGAATATCCCGTCCGGCTGTCTTCGGAGCCCGCGTGGTATGACCGGGAAACCTCGCGCGGCGTTCCCATGCATCGCGTGGGAGTCTTGCAGGGGACTTACCTGGGGATCTATATTTCGAACTCCTGCGGGTTCTGGTATCACCACCCCCCTTGCAACTGCAAATTCTGCACCACCGGCCTGAACGTGGGCGTCAACGAGGTGGCGCTGAAGGACGTGGAAGACGTGGTGGAGGTGGCGCAGGCGGCCAAGGCGGAGTCCGGTGTGACGTTCGTCCACTTCAATTCCGGCTTCCAGACCAACCAGGACCTGGACCGCGCCGCTCCCTACGTGAAAGCGGTCAAATCGCGCGTGGGAACCCTGGTGGGCGTGCAACTGACTCCGACGCGCGACCTGTGGAAATACGACCGCCTGATTGACCTGGGCGCGGACCACTTCAGCTTCTGCTACGAGTTTCAAAACCCCGTCTACTTTGCGCGCTACTGTCCCGGCAAGGAAAAATACATCGGCCAGGAGGCCTTCTTCAGCGCCCTCGAATACACTTCGAAGAAGCTCGGCAAGGGCGCCTGCTCGGGTGAAATCATAGCCGGAATCGAGCCGCTGTCCGACACGCTGAAAGCGATTGACTACATCACGAGCCTGGGCGCCTTCCCCACCGTGTGCATTTTCCGGCCCACCGTCGGCGCCGACATGGAGGACTGGTCGCCGCCGCATTACGAGGACATGATCGTGGTGTTCCGTTACGTGTACGAGGCTTGCCGCCGCAACGGCATTCCCATGGACGTAACACCCAATATCGAGGTCAGCCTGGTGGTGCAGCCGGGCGACACGCGATATCTTGCCCCCGACAACTCCAGTACGTTCTGGTACGACGTCAAGCTCAAGGCCATGAAGCAGGCCGCCAAGCCCTATTTCTGGTGGAAACGCCAGCCCAAAAAGATCAAGGGCTCAGATTCGCTCACCGCGGTGTAGGAATTTCTCGCGGTCACAATCACGCTAAATCAGTTTTCTTTTGGTAGCCTGCATCACCGCTTCCAGGCGGTTGCGGGTGTGGAGTTTCTGGTTGACGTGGTGGATGTGGTTGCGCAGAGTGCGCGGAGTGATTTTCAGCTCCTGTGCCACGCGCGCCGGACTCTTGCCCGTGGCCAGCAGGCGCAGGACTTTCTGCTCCTGTTCGGTGAGGGGAGAGACCGGCGCCAGCGAGTTTCCATTCTCAGCCAACGATCCGACATCCCTGGCGATGGCGATCAAATGTCGCGTCAGCGCTTCTCGCCTCTTGCTCTCCGTGATATTACGCGCGAGGTGGACCACCAGGTTGTGATGGGCGCGCTCGTCGTGGAAAACCAGGATTGAAATATTGACCCAGATCTTCTCGCCAGATTTCGTCAGGACTTCCAGGTTGTAATTGGGAGTGACGCGGTGATGCTTGGCGCACTCGAGGATGTTGCAGTGCTGGGAGCAGATCTCCGTTCCCAGCGCGTCGCGGCCCTGAAATACGTCGGCGCAAGGCTTGTCGAGGACGTCCGACGGCGCGTGGCCGAAAAGCTCTTCCGCCGCATGGTTCCAGGAGCGGACCAGACCCTGCTCGTCAATCGCGTAGGCCGCGTCGGCTGTCCCTTCGAGAACTAAAAAAAGCTCGCGTTCGAGCATTCTCGCACTCCGCGCGATGTCGGGTGGGGCTCCCTGGGCGGCACAGGCGTCCCTCTTGTGTGCAGCATAGGCAATGCGAGGGGGCGTGTCAACCGAGGATTGAGGCAGCATCGCTTTCGGCCGCCCCGGCTCGAATCAATGCCCCTGGCCCGGCCGCCCGCGGCGCGGCCAGCCTGTTAGCGCCCGCCTTAGGCAATATGAAGCAGTCTTCTAGCAGATTTAAGTCTTATTGGTAATTGGAACGCCGTATTTCAACGGCCGAGCACTTGGCGTAGTCTGCCTGCGCGTCGGGTGTGGGTTTTTTCCGCTTTCAGGGCAACTGTCAAAACAGAAAGCCAGTTGAAGCGCTTCGGTTCGCCTGGCGAGCCGGCGCCGAAAAGGAGACTTCTATGCGCGCTCGCGGATTTGCAGCCGCGGTTGCATGTCTGGCGGGGCTGACGCTTGCTTCGGTTCGCCCGGCTTCCGGCCAGGGTTGAGTGTGCCAGAGACAAAACCCATCCGTGTTTGGTGGGTCCAGCGCTTACATGAAGAAAGGGCAGTGGCAGCTCACCACTTCCTTCTTCCATTTCTATTCCGACAAGCATTACATCGGCACCGAGCCCAACACCAGCATCAACGCGTACCGCGGTCCAGTCAACATCCGTAGCCAGTTCAACTTGGACCTGACTTATGCGTTGACGGATCGGTGGAACCTCTCGCTCGACGTGCCCATCCAGCATCAGACTTACAACCTGCACCGGGTCTTTCCCGAGTCGGGTTCCACGAATCCGGTTCCTCTCAATACCGGTTCCAACGGCCTGGGCGACATGACGGTGCGCGCCGGCCGCTGGCTCTTTTCCACCGAGCAGGGGAAAGGGAACGTCTTCGTCTCGCTGGGCCTCGAAATGCCTACCGGCAATGACGCGGCCACCTCCAACCTCTATGGCCGCGAGGTTCCTGTGGACATTTCCGTGCAGCCCGGGAACGGAGCCTGGGGCGTCGTGCCCACCGTACAGGCGTTCCGCACTTTCCGCAGATTTTCGGTTTACGGGGTTGCGACCTATCTGATCAACCCTCGCAACACCACAGGAACGAAGGCCTTCTTCCCCGACCTGCGCAACCCCTCGACCACTACCGTCAATTCCAGCGCCGACCAGTACGTGGCAGAGTTCGGCGGAGCCGTTGCGACGCCGATTCACTGGCTATACTTCACCACCTCGTACCGGTTTTCCGGCGTGCCGGTCCACGACCTGTTCGGCCCCTCAGACGGCTTCCGCCGTCCCGCCAACCTGCAATACATTTCGCCGGGATTGGAGCTCACGCTGCTGGGGCGGACTCTCAATTTTAGCGTGCCCGTCGTGACCTATATTGACGTCAAACCGCGCATCGTGAACGGCGTGAACACCAACACGGACTCCACGGTTCCCAGCTTCATGTTCTCCATTTCCTATCCTCTGCGCTTCGGCGGGGGAGGAGGACACAGCATCCGATGAGTGGGCGACGCACTCTCGTTCTTGCCGCGCTTTGCGGAGCCCTCGCGCTCGCGCCCTGCCTGGCCGCCGCGACAAAGCAGCCGCGCCGCGGCGACCAGGTGGCGGATTTCGCCTTCACCGATTTTGCCGGCGCCCAGCATCATCTCTCCGATTTTTCCGGGAAGTACGTCCTGCTCGATTTCTGGGCCACCTGGTGCCAGCCGTGCCTGAAAGAAACTCCTGGCCTCAAGCAGGCGCGCGAGCGTTTCCAATCGCGCAGGCTCGTCATCATCGGGATGAACAGCGATAAGAAGCAGGAAAACGCTCAGCGCTTTGTGCGCGAGAACAACATTCCCTGGCTGCAATCCTCGGCCGCCAGCACCAAGCAGGTCCTTCACCGCGTGCTCAAGGTCAAGTGGTATCCCACACTCATCCTCGTCGGGCCGCAGGGCAAGATTCTGGCTGTCTCCGAAGGCGAGAAGCCGCCGCTCTACGGCCCCTCACTCCTCAAGACCCTTGATCAAATGCTCCCTCCAGGCCGGCCGTGCAAACACAGCCGCGAAGGTAAATGAAATGGCGGAGAACCGGCGATTGGGCGCTTTCCATCTTCCTGCTCGTGCTAAGCTGGCGGCGACATGAATGCCCAAACCAGGAAGCCGCCCTACAGCGTTTTTGCCGAGTTCTACGACCAGATTGCGGGGCCGATGCGCGGGCCGATGGAGCGGGGGCGGGAGGAAATTCTCGGGCCGATCATCCAAGGCTTGCGCGAGCGCCGGGAACGTGAGGCCGCGCGGCCCACCTCTTGCGCCGCCACACCGAGCGCTACGAGCAAGTCGCGTGGACGGATGGTGAAATCCGCGCGGCGCTGCGCGGGGCCGGCCTGAGCGTCTGCGGCGCTTGGGACCTGGTGCGCTTTGCCCGCGGCGAGCCCTGGGCTAAGCCGGGTAACCGCACCTTCTGGCTGGCAGAGAAAAGCCGGGGCTAGGGACGGGGCCCTGGGCTGGCCGGAAGTTGGGCTATCGCCCGTGTTGTCAACTAGTTAGCTTTGCAACCCATCTTGGCTGCCTGGGTCTGGGGCAGGGAGGCAGAGGCGGGGGGTGCCGGGGCAGCATCTATCTCCTGTGTTTTCTTAGAAGTGGGGACGGCATGTAACTTCCGGGAGCCGGTCGCATCCTATGTGTGTTACAACGATATACGTTGTAACAAATAGATGCCCGGCGCGGGCCGGCGATGATACCCATGATACGGCTGACACTGATGACACAGTTTTTTGCGGCTTCACTTTTGGCCTCCATCGCAAGGTGGTACTCGCCGCTTCCGCACGCAGGAGGAAACCATGGTCAAGATCACCCGATCTGATGAACGCCACCACGCCAATTTCGGATGGCTCGACACGCACTGGCACTTCTCGTTCGACAGCTATTACGACCCGGAGAACACGAACTGGGGCGCGCTGCGCGTCTTCAACGACGACACCGTCGAACCCGGCCAGGGCTTCGGCACGCACCCGCACCGCGACATGGAAATCGTTACCTACGTCCTCTCGGGCGAACTCGAGCACCAGGACAGCCACGGCCATCGCGGCGTGGTTCATCCCGGCGAAGTGCAGGTGATGTCGGCGGGCACGGGAATCATGCATTCCGAGTACAACCACTCGAAGGAAAATCCCGTGCACTTCATCCAGCTCTGGATTCTTCCGCGCATCCGGGGCCTGAAACCGCGCTGGGAGCAGCGTCGCTTTTCGCGCGACCAGCGCGCCGGGAAATTGCTGCCGGTAGTTTCCGGCGGCGACCTGCCCGGCACTCTCGCGATTGACCAGGACGCGCAGATTTACGTCTCAGCGCTCGCGAGCGGCCAGGAAGTTGTTCACACCAGCAAAGCGGGCCGCCAAGCATATCTCTTTGTGACCGAGGGAAGCGTTGAGGTGAACGGCGCCCGGCTCTCGGCCGGCGACCAGGCGAGGATCGCGGACGAGACGAAGCTGAAGATCCTCTCCCAGCAAGGCGCCGAGTTGATGCTGCTTGATCTGCCGGCGCAGCGGTGAGCGGCGCCTCAGCGTAACCGCGCGCGAAGCCCATCCCGCGCGTTTACTTTTTTCGCCGCATGTGAAAGAATCCGCGTTTCACGGCGACGCTCGCAGTGATTTCTCAGAGCGGTCGCCGGCAGGGAATCATCTTCCCCGATTGAGTTCAGCCGTATCTCACTGCAAACCCGGAAAACCTTCTCCACGCCGCTTTTCCGGGGCCGGCATCGGGTGACGGGCCATGACCGAGCTTCGCTGGAATCCGACCGCGCGCGAGTGGGTTTCGACGGCGTCTCACCGCCAGCACCGCCCGCAGATGCCGACCGACTGGTGCCCGTTCTGTCCCCGTTCGGGGCGCGTGCCGGAAGATTACGACGTCTATCTTTATCCGAACGATTTTGCCGCGCTGAGCATTCCTGCGCCCGAGCCCGCCATTCGGGGAGACGATTTCTACCGCGTCGCGCCCTCGCACGGCACCTGCGACGTCGTCCTTTATCACCCTGACCACACGACATCGCTGCCGCAGCTCTCGCTCGCCCACCTGACCAAGGTGGTGCGACTGTGGCGGAAGCGCTTTGAGGAGCTCAAGCGCACGCCGGGAATCGAATACGTTCAGATCTTTGAAAACAAGGGCGCCATCATCGGCGTCACCATGCCTCACCCGCACGGGCAAATCTACGGGTTTCCCTTCGTCCCGCCGCGCCTCGAACGCGAGCTGGAAGCGGCGCGCGCCCACCGGCGCGCCAAGCGGCGATGTCTCTACTGCGACATTCTCAAGAAGGAGCGGCGCGCGCGGCTACGCATCGTGGCGGAGAACGCCGCCTTCACCGCCTTCATTCCTTTTTACGCCCGCTGGCCTTACGAGGTGCACATCTTCCCGCGCCGGCACGTTGACGGGATTGACCGCTTTCGCCCATCTGAGGAGCGCGCCCTGGCCGAAATCCTGAAGTGGGTGACGCTGAAATACGACAACCTTTTCGGCTTCTCGTTTCCTTACATGATGCTGCTGCACCAGGCGCCGGTGAAAGGGAAATACGATTTTCATTTTCATGTTGAGTTCTATCCTCCGCACCGCGGCCGGGATAAGATTAAGTACCTGGCCAGCGTCGAGACGGGCGCGGGGAGTTTTCTGAACGATTCGCTTGCCGAGGAGAAAGCCGCGGAACTCCGGGTGGTCAGGCCGCGCACGCGACAGGAACTGCTGGTCGGGAGCAGAAAGTAACCGAAGAGTTTCGGGAAGTCAGAAACCGATTCAAAGTCCAGAGGTCGAATGACGTGATTGAGGAATCGTTTGAGAGGATTTACGGGAGCAAGCCGGAAGTTGCGGTGAGCGCGCCGGGGCGCGTGAACCTGATCGGCGAGCATACCGATTACAACGACGGGTTCGTCCTTCCCGCGGCGATTGACCGCGCCATCCGGATGGCAGGCCGCCGCCGCGCCGACCGTGTGGTGCGGCTGCACGCAATGGATTTGTCGGACAGCGTCGAGTTCAGCCTGGATGGGATCGAGCGCGACGAGCGCCATTCGTGGAGCGACTACTTTCGCGGCGTCTCGAAGCTGCTCGAGGCCGATGGATTCAAACTCTCCGGGGCCGACGTCATCTTCGGCGGCGATATTCCGCGTGAAGCGGGGCTGAGCTCTTCGGCGGCGGTGGAAGTGGCCACGCTGGCCTTTTGGCGCAAGCTCGCGGGCCTGGATTTCGATGCCGTGTACGGAGTGAAGCTTGCGCGGCGCGCGGAAAATGAATTTGTCGGCATGCCCTGCGGGGTGATGGATCAGTTCGCCTCCGCCCTCTCGCGCCAAGGCCACGCGTTGTTTCTGGATTGCCGCGACCTCAGCTTCCGGCATGTCCCCCTGAAAGCGGACGTCAAGATCGTGGTCTCGAATTCCGGCGTGAAGCGCGCCCTCACGCAATCGGAGTACGAGATCAGGCTGAAACAGTGCCGGCAGGCGGTGGCGCAACTCGGCTCGACGGGGCTGGCGGTGAAGTCGCTGCGCGAGGTGGATCTGGACGACCTGGAGGAAGCCCGCGAGGCGCTGGGTGGCCTGCTTTTCCGCCGCGCCCGGCACGTGGTCAGCGAAAACCAGCGCACGCTGGAAGCGGTCCAGGCTCTGGAAGGCGGCGACCTGGAACGTTTCGGCCAGCTCATGTACGCCTCGCACGAGAGCCTGCGCGACGATTACGAAGTCAGCTCAAAAGAGCTGGACACGCTCGTGGAACTGGCGCGGCACCGGCCCGGCGTGCTCGGCGCGCGCATGACGGGAGCCGGATTCGGCGGCTGCACCGTCAATCTTGTGCAGGCCGAGGCGGCGGAAGATTTCTCCCGCGCCGTCCGCGACGGTTACAAAGAGAAGCTCGGTCTCGACGCGGAGATTTACGTCTGCCAGGCTTCGAACGGCGCCCTGGCGGGCTGAACGGGGCGAAGGTTCTTTCCTGCCGGCTGCAAGGGCTTGAGGAACAAAACCGTGACGCAAGGAGGTCTACCGTGACTAAGTGCACGCACGCCGACCAGGTCCGCGACGTGAAGCCGCATTCGCGCGGCTGTGAAGATTGCCTGAAAACCGGTGACACCTGGGTCCACCTGAGACTGTGCATGACCTGCGGGCACGTGGGTTGCTGCGATTCTTCCAAGAACAAGCACGCGACCAAACATTTCCACTCAACCCGGCACCCCATCGTCCGGTCCATCGAGCCGGGCGAAGACTGGGGCTGGTGCTACGTCGACGAGGTGGAACTTGATTTCTCCTGAGTGGCCCCCGCTTCCTTTCTCGGAGTGGGAAAGCACCTGCGACACGCTCCACATGTGGACCCAGATTGTGGGCAAAACGCGCATGGTGCTTTCCCCGCCGCAGAATCACTGGTGGCACGTGGCGCTCTACGTCACGCCGTGCGGCCTGAACACTTCCGCCATCCCCTTCGGGAAAATCACCTTCGACGTGGATTTTGATTTCATCGCTCACCGCCTTTCCATCCGGACCAGCGAAGGCAGGGAATACGGCATGGCGCTCGCGCCGCGCTCCGTCGCGGATTTTTATGCTGAGTACATGGCCGCGTTACGCGCCCTCCAAATCGAGGTGAGCTTCGACCGCACGCCACAGGAGTTTGATGATACGACCCCGTACGATGAGGACCATCACCATGCTTCTTACGATGCCGCGTCCGTCGAGGCGTTCCGGCGTGCCTTGATCAATTGCGACCGAACCCTGAAGCAATTTCGTTCGCGCTTCATCGGCAAGTGCAGCCCGGTGCATTTTTTCTGGGGGTCCTTCGATTTGGCCGTCACGCGGTTTTGCGGACGCCCGGCCCCGGTGCCTGAGAATGCCGACCCCATCACGCGCGAGGCCTACTCGCATGAAGTGATCAGTTGCGGGTTCTGGCCGGGCGATCGCAGGTTCAAATTTCCGGCTTTCTATGCCTATTGCGTTCCGGCTCCGGCTGGAATCGAAGCGGAAATCGTGCGCCCGAAAGCGGCGGGCTGGAATCGCCAGTTGGGAGAGTTCATTCTGAAGTACGATGACGTGCGCGGTGCCGAATCCCCCGGCCAGGCGATTCTCGATTTCTGCCAAAGCACCTACGAGGCCGGGGCCCGGCTCGCCAATTGGGACTGTGACGCGCTCGAGCGCAGGTGAGGACGTTTGACACAGGGACTCGATCCCGGGCGGAGCGCCCAGGGAAGGCTAGGTGATGCCCGTGCCTGATTTGGCAAAAAGCCAGCACGCGTGCGCCGGAAGAGACAAGGCACATTCTCCTGGCGACTCTAACCCTTCCGGGGCTGGGCCCTCCTTGCCGTCCCAGCGAGCGTCGAGCGAATCCAGGACTTTTCTCCAACGGCCGGCGGGCAGGGCGAGAGAGACCTCTGCACGGGATGATGAGAAGTTCGTGATTTGGACGGTCTCCTCCTGCTCGAACCACCTGCGCACGGCCAGAACCTTCTTTTCCTCGAACGAAGTGACCTCAAGACGCCTGTTGCTGAGGTGCGCCAGCGGCGCAAGTGCCTTGCGAAGGCGAATCAACTCCTTGTGAAATTCCAATAGACTGCGATGCGGGGCCTCTTCACGCAGCTCCCAGTGCAAATGCGAGCGAAGAAAGGTTGATTCGTCCTGTGGATCGGGGATTTTGCCCTGCCATTGGAATGCCGCAAACTCAGCCTGCCGGCCTTTGCGAACCGCCTCGATCAGCGCCCGGTCGCCGTGGCTGGTGAAATAAAGGAAGGGCGCGTGCTCGCCGTACTCCTCACCCATGAACAGAAGCGGGACAAAAGGCGAAAGCAGCACCGTTGCCGCCGCCAGTTTCAGCGCGTCGAAGGAAACGAGCCGGCTCAGGCGGTCGCCCAGCAGGCGGTTTCCGACCTGATCGTGATTCTGCGCGAAGACAACGAGCTGGCGGGCTTCGAGATGCCGCGAGGAATTGCCGTGCCGCCGGCGGCGATACTTCGAGTATCGTCCGGAATAGACGTAGCCCTCGCGGTAGGCCGTCGCCAGGTCCTCCACGCGGCCGAAATCCTCGTAATATCCCGAGCGCTCGCTGGTTAACAAAGTGTGCAAGGCATGGTGGAAGTCATCGTTCCACTGCGCGTCGAGACCGACGCCGCCTAATGAGCAGGGAGTCGCAAAGCGGCTGTCATTGCGGTCGCTTTCGGGGATGACATAAACCGTCCGTCCCAGACGCGCCGCCTCCTGGTGCACCGCGGCGCCCAGGTCCTCCAGGAACGGCCGCGCAGAAGGATCCACGATGGCGTGGATGGCGTCCAGCCGCAAAGCATCAATGTGAAAATCCGTGACCCAGGTGAGCGCGTTCTCAATGAAGTAGCGGCGGACCTCGTCACTCGAGGGCCCGTCAAAGTTGATCGCCGAGCCCCAGGGCGTGTGGTAGCGATCGGTGAAGTAGGGTGCGAATTCCGCCAGGTAATTTCCCTCCGGCCCCAAATGGTTGTAGATAACATCAAGCGCCACCGCGAGGCCGCGCTGGTGGCAGGCGTCCACAAATCGCTTCAGACCCATCGGGCCGCCGTAGGAAGCCTGCACGGCGAAGGGATAAACGCCGTCGTAACCCCAGTTGCGGTTGCCGGGGAATTGCCCCACCGGCATAAGCTCGACGGCGGTTATCCCGAGAGCTTTCAGCTCGTCCAGTCTTTGGGCCGCGGCGTCGAAAGTGCCTTCGGGAGTGAAAGTTCCGGCGTGGAGTTCATAAATAAGATAATCCTCTAGCGGTATCCCTTTCCAATTCCGGTCATGCCACTGGAAAGAAGGGTCCACAACTTCGGAAGCGTCGTGAACGGTCTCCGGTTGATAGCGCGAGGCGGGGTCGGGACGCTGCTCGCGGCCGTCCAGCCGATAGAAGTATCTTGCCCCCGGGCCGACGCCCTCGGCCTCGCCGCGATGATAGCCGCGCGAATCCTTTTGCAGCGGTATGGTGCGCTCGCGCGGCGAAACCACGTGCGCCTCGACGCGCTCAGCGCGCGGTGCCCATACCTCGAATCGGCAACGGTTGTTTCCCAGATAGTCGGCGCCCAGTTTCGAGCTCATGCGGCGTCCTCTCCCAGAAGCTGGAGGATGCCTTCGAGCGGCAACTTAACCCAGTCGGGTCGGTTGTTCAGCTCGTAACCGAGTTCATAACACGCCTTGTCGAGCAAATAAGCATCCAGCAGGAGCGAGAGCTCGCCTTCGGACGCGGGGAGGAAATCGGCCTGCGAAGCAAGATTCAGGTATTCGCTCAGGAACCGCGCTGAAACCCAGGACTGCCAGTAGTCCGCCCAGGCAGCGAGCTTATCACCCACCGCCTCACCGGCGCTGAGCCCGAAGGTTTGCTTTGCGAGAGCGGTGTGGGCGGCGTAGTGAAACGACCGCAGCATTCCCGCCACGTCCTGAAGCGGGCAACGCTTGGCCCGGCGCTCCTCGAGGGAGCGCGCCGGCTCGCCCTCAAAATCAATGATGACGAAATCCAATCCTGTGTAGAGGACTTGCCCCAAATGATAGTCGCCGTGAATCCGGGTTAGTTTCCCTGTCATTTCCTGTCGCGCGAAGGAATCGAACCGCGCCAGCAATTCCTTTTCGCGTTTCAAGACGGATTCAGCCTTGGCACGGGCCGAATCGGGAAGAGTCGCAAACCGCCGCTCAAGGGTTCGAAGGACGTGCGAAGCGAGGTCGCGCATGGATCGGTGTTGCGATTGTTGGAAAGACGGTGAGAACGGCTCCGGACGAAAACTGGGATCCTCGGAATTCGACGCCAGAGCCAAGTGAAGCTGAGCGGTCCTCCGGCCCAGCAGGCCGGCGGAGTCCCAGTACTCACCGATGGTAGCCGGAACGTCGGGTGGAGTTCTTGCTTGTCTCAGTTCCGCAACGCCGCGCAAGGAGGACGTCGGCTTCTCGGTGACACTGGCCGAGAGTGCGATTTTCTCCAAGAAGGAGTCCAAGGTCGCGAGCGTGTATCGCCACGCATCGCCCTGATTGGGCACAAAAGCTTGCAGAATCCCGAGCGTCATCGTCGGCCCGCCCGCGCGCCGATATTCGAGCGCACCTGCGAGCGGAGGCGTGTGCGGGAAGGCGGCCTTGTCGGCGAGGAAGATCCCGATTTCGAGATCGGGATTGATGCCTTCCTCCAACCGCCGATAGAACTTCAGGATCAGCCGGTCGCCAAAACGGATGGACGTGTTGCTCTGTTCCGCCCGCATCAGCGAAGGTCGAAGATCCGAGTTCGCCAGCTTCCAGCCGCGGAAGGATTGCGTGGACCAGGTCTTGATTTCGCCCGCTTGTCCGCCAAAGTCGCGGTCGGAGGCGATGGCATCAAGCAGCACGCTGGCGAACTGCTCATCCGCGAGGGCATCATGGAAGACCGGCCCCTCCTGATGGTCTTCACCACGCAGAACCAAACGCGGAAGAGTTTCTGCGCCGTCCGGCTGAGAAGCTGATTCATCCGGCGCGCGAACCAGAGGGACAGCGTAGACGTCGCCGCGACCTTCGGAATACTTCAGGCGAGCCAGAACGACGAAAGCCTCGCGCGAGCTTCCCTCGATGGGAATAACATCCAGCACTTCTGCCGCCCGGATGGCGCGCGCTTTTCCGCCGAACCATCGCTGGCGGGTGAGGAAGGCGGGAAGAACCTGCGGCAAAAAGTTCCGAATCTGCTGCGTCAGCGAATTGTGCTGCTGCTGTGCCATCTCCAAAGTCGGCAATAAGGCCCCAGTCGGGTGGTCGCAAGAATCATATCCGGCGCAGCCTGAACCAGAAGAACTGATAAGGCCCCAAGGTAAGAAGGTAGGGCAATTCCCCGATCCGCGGGAAGATGCTTCCCCCCGACATTTCCACGGGAATCGCACCGCGGAATTTCCTCAGGTCAATTTCCACGGCCTGAGCGGAAGCCGAAAGATTGTTGACCACCAGAATGGTTTCGCTGCCGAGTTTCCGAACGTAGGCCAGAACGCGATGATTTTCCGGGTAGAGAAATTCGGTGGTCCCGCTCCCGAAGGCCTTCACCGATTTTCGGGTTCGAATCAGCAGTTTCATCCAGGAGAGAAGGGAATGTGCTGAGCGCAGTTCCGAGATCACGTTGACCGCCTGCGGGCAATAGGTGATGTTGGAGACCACGGGTGAGTAGAGTCGCTCGGGGTCCGCCAGGGAAAATCCTCCCGTCCAGCCGCCGCTCCATTGCATCGGTGTGCGGACGCCGTTGCGGTCGCCGAGATAGATGTTGTCGCCCATGCCGATCTCGTCGCCATAGTAAACGATTGGCGTTCCGGACAAGGACATCAGCAGACCGTTCATCAATTCAATCTTCCTGCGGTCGTTTTCGAGCAGGGGTGCCAGCCGTCTGCGGATGCCGACGTTGATGCGCATGGAGAGATCCTTGGCGTACGAGTCGTACATGTAGTCGCGCTCTTGTTCGGTGACCA
>OFHG01000367.1_pt1 | contig 18611 bp, 18 predicted proteins | sample 1521931 | NCBI WGS metagenome assembly OFHG01 (sample SAMEA2468438, study PRJEB22500) | soil metagenome | biome: Glassland; feature: Farmland; material: Clay | place: Australia | collected 2013-01-31 | depth 0.55 m
ACCGGAGCCTGTCATGACGCTACCGAGCACGGTGGCTGATGTCCTGGCCGATCGCGTGGCCTTCGAGGTGGAGTGCATCGACCGGATGTACCGCAGCGTGTACGTGCCCCAGTTGCAGCGGGAGCTGGGGCTGATCGGCTACCTGCGCGGGCAGCTGGGCTGCACGGTGAGCTCCACCGCGCCGCTCGCGCCGGTGACCGGGGCGTTTAGCGCCGCCGTCCGCGGCTTCGCCCGCGACCACGGCATCCCCATCCGCGTCCGCGGCAGCAGCATCTACATGCCAGCCACCTCAGCCCCAGGCATCCACCCGCGCGACCTGCCCGAACCACTGCGCAGCGCCCTTATCGGTCCCCGCGCCCGAAGCCGCCTGCACCGGCTGCTGTTCATCGCCGGGCACCCCAGCATCACCGCCGCCGCCCAGGCACTCGGCATCTGGCACTCCGCCCTCCACCACCAGGTCGTCCTGCTCGAACGCGCCAGCGGCGGGCAGCTCGTCAACCGCAGGCTCCGACCCGGAGGCACCACGATCCTGACCCCGCTCGGCCGGCAACTCTGCCAGCAGGCCCGCGACTACCTCGGCATCTGGCCCGGACCAGGCACACCGTGAGCGGCACCGAGGCTGGCCTGCGCCGACCCGGCGAGCACCCCCGCCGTCATCAGCGGCCATGTCGTCAGGGCTGCACGCCGGCCTCGGCGGCCAGCCTCCGGAGTACCTGGATGTCGTCGATGTCCTTCTGCCGCCACGGCCCGCCGTTGCGCAGGCGCGGGTACTGCTCCTTCATGGCGAGCATGCCGGCGACGCTCATGGCCAGCACTGGCGCGCCATCGAGTATCCCCGGCTCGTCGCCGAAGGAGCCTGGCGGGAACAGCCAGTCCGACCATCGCCCCTGAAGCTGAATAGACGACCCGTCTGGCTGCCGGTCAAAATACGCAGTGCTGAAGCCGGTGCCGTCCCAGGTGAACTCGCAGGCCTCCTCCGGAGGCTGAGTCGCGAGGGCCGTGGCACCAGCTTCCACGAGCACTGCCTTCGACCGCCCAGCGTCGGTGCGCTCGACCCAGAACTCGACGTCGCCGTGCTCGCGGGTGATCCGGCCGATCCTCGCATCAAGGCCCCAGCCCCCGAACAGCCACGCTGAGATGCCGGCTGCCCCCAGCGCGTCCACCACAGCCTGGATAACGCGCAGCTGCGCGGTCGCCCGCTCGTTCACCGCACCAGTCTCCCCGAGGTCCCGCTGCCCGGCAACCGCAGAACATGCCTGGGGAAATGACAACTTCCCCGCACCGCGGGGCGAACTCCCGAGCTTTCCAGATGACAACAAGGCTGCGCGGAAATGACATCTTTACTGGATTCCTACACTCAGGGCGCAGAATTTTTTTTCTCGCGGCCGGCGCGGAGGGCCGGCCGCTTTATCAGATGGCGTGGACCTGGCGTGGACCTGCGATAGACCTGCGATGTACCTGGCCTGCGACGGCGTAGGTCACAGCGCTAATTGACCTGGGCTGCCGCGACGTCGCGGAGGGGTGCCAGACGCGGGTGCCAGCCCAAGTCCAGGCGCCAGGTACATCACAGGTCAACGCCAGGTACACGGCAGGTCCATCGCGGGCCGGCGCGGGGGATATCGCAGGTCCATGCCAGGTCTACGGGGGCTGGCTGGATGGGGCTCCGTTCCAGTCCGCCTCGCTGACCTGGAGCCCTGCATGGATCACCACGCCACCCCGCCCGCTGCAACCGGCACCGGCACGGCCCGGCACCCGGCCGGGCCGCTGGATGCCCTCGACGCCGCCGACGCCGCGTTCCGGCTGCTGACCACCGGGCCGCGGCCGCTGGCGGTACACGCCTCGCACCTGGCCGCCGGGCTGCCCGACCGGCCGGTCCCCCTCGATGAGCTGCGGGTGCTGCTGCTGCACCCGGCCACCAGCGCCGCCGCCCGCAACCAGGTGTGGGCCGAGCTGGTGCGCCGCGCCCGCACGCGCGGCCCGGCCTGGGTGATCGGGCTGACCGGGATCGCGCTGCCAGGCCTGCGCCGCGCCGTGGCCAGCCTGGCCGCCGCCTACCGGGGCGGCACCGCCGACCTGCAGTCCGAGGTGCTGACCGGGTTCCTGGCCGCGGTGACGGCCCCGCAGTAATAGATGTCCGCACAGGCAGAAGAATCCTCGGCGATCCGGCGCTGGAGCTCTACCACACTCTGTGGCAAGAACCGCTCGACGGACACGAGCTCACCCCGACTCGGGGCTGTTCAGTTCCCACCTTCCACGGCTCGGCAGCAGACCTGGCCGCCGTCGCCGCATGCCTGGTGAATCTCCTCGCCCTGCACCTCACCACCCCAGAATCAGGAACCCACCTCATCGCGCTGCCACACTCGCCAGGATCGGGTCCCTATCACCACTTCATCGCGGCCTAGGCCCGCCGATCCGGCTGGCTACACCAGGTCCATGGGAGGTATACCGCAGGTCCGCCCGAGGTCAATCGCAACGGGTAGCAGCGACCGTCCCGGCCAAGCCACTTCACCAGCCGCTCATGTACCTGAGTCTCGCGATCTACCGCGAGCTGCAGCGTTGCGTTATCGGCCTGCACCTCACCAGCGCACTGCACTGAGCACTCGATACTGCCCAAGGGGGCAGTCACTCACTGGGGGGCCCGCAGGTCCATGCGGGGTACATCGCAGGTCTACCGGAGGTCAATCACTCCATGTCGCCGCGAGCCTCTGGCAAAGCCTCCTCACCAGACGCCCGGGGCACCATGTTCGTCCAATCCGTCACGATCTTCAGCACAGTCCCAGGTACCGGGAACGCGCCCAGCTTGCAGCCACGCTAGCAGGGGATATTACGGACTGTATCTGCCGCCTGGGCGAACGACCGTCGCCCATGTTTGCTCCATGTTTGCTCGGATGTCGCGGTACGGCCCGGTAGCGGCCGGCACCACATGACACCCGCTCTCGCGGGTCGCCGTACAGTCCGGCAGGTCGCGGCACACCCAAGAAAACCCGACACAGCCCTTGACAGCAACAACAAAGAGGACTCGTTCTGCGCGGCTTCGGCGCGCCCGCCACCCCAACACGGGCGGCTGCGGATGGATCGATCTGGGCAGCCCCGTGGGCCGTGCCCGCGGGCGGCGAGCAGACTGTTGTTGTGCAGACGAGCTACGGCCTCGTGCCGATCGGGTGGGTGCAGTCGGCCTTGAGGGTCCTCGGCGATGCGCCGAACCAGCGCGAAGGCGCGCCCCGGGCGTGGATCCGCTTCGATGAGCGGGTCGCGGAGGGGGCTAAGGACCTGCGGCCGGGCGATGAGATCGTGGTGCTCACCTGGCTGCACCTGTCGCCTCGCGACGAGCTGAGCACGCATCCCGAGGACGACATGGGCCAGCCGCTGACCGGCGTGTTCAGCACCTGTTCGCCCAATCGGCCGAACCCCATCGGCCTGCACCGTGCCCGCATCGTGGCGCGCGACGGGCTTCGGATTGAAGTCGACGCTCTGGAGGCAATCGACGGGACGCCGGTGGTGGACGTCAAGCCGGCCATCGGCCCGCCCGCACGACGCGCTGTACGCGGCGGTCTTGTCCGGCGGCTTGCCGGCCGGAACCGTAGCTCCCGGTAGGGATGGGCGCTCCGTCCCGGGCCGGGTTCCCCGCTCAGCTCATCGAGCAACGCCGGCATGGGCTCGCGCACCGAGGTCTCGCAGCACGCCTTGTGCGCGCTCACGTAGGCCTTGGTGTTGTCAGCCTGAAGGCCCTTGAAGAACTGCATCGTTTCCGGGGACCAGCCCGAGAACCCAGGGCCACATCTTGAGGAGGGGTTCTCGCGGCGACAGGTACCCTGCACCACCGCGCCGATGACGCTACGCAACAAACCTTCGGTGCGCCTGACGCGCGTGTAACCGCCCAATGGTCGCCCAGCGCATCCCCGACATCGGGCGGCGGTGGCGTCCAGATCGTGTAATCTGTGCGACTGGCAGTCAGCTGTCCGACAAATACACGGGTATCCAAGGCGACGGTTTTACATCTCCAATAGGTACTTTGACCTGCGATTACGCTCGTAGCTTCGAGGATTCTCCGGCTATTCTCCGGGTAAGACATTTCTGCGGGATCGGAGGGGGTCTGTCAGGGGCTGGCGTATTCGGCGCGGCGGTGGGGTGTGTTGATGGCCGCGGCGGCGCTGAAGCTGTCGCGCACGTGCGGCTGGCCGGTGAAGAGGTAGCTGGTGACGTCGCGGGGGTGGCAGCCACGGAGGGCTTTGGCGCGGTGACCGCCGATGCCGTATTCGACGACGCGGGCTTTGCGGTCGTAGGCGGCGGCAAGGGTGCCGTACATGACGACGGCGAAGTAGGCGCCGCTGCGGGTGCCGAGGGTGTCGTAGTCGAACCCGGCGTACTTGGCGTAGAGGCGGTCGCCTTTCTCCAGCGACACGCAGCAGGCGAGGAGCTGGCCGTCCCGGAAGCCGCCGACGGCCAGCAGGGGGACGCCGAGTTCCAGCAGCCGGGCCAGGATCTGCGGGGCTTCGTCGTCGGCGACGTCTTGGCCGTAGCGGCGCCGGGTGGCCGCCTCCAGCGTGCCGATGCGGCTCAGGTGTTCGCGCAGTTCGGCGGTGGTGAGGGTGCGGACGTCCAGGCCGAGCGTGGCGGCGGCGCCGGTGTCCTCGCGGTAGCGGTACCGGTCCCGGTGCCGCATCGCCGCCACGTGTGCCGCCAGCGATCCGTGCCGCAGCGGCAGGTAGTCCTCCGTCGCCCAGAACGAGGCCACCGCCCCGCGGCGCCGTAGCTCGCGGCCGAGGGCCTTGCCGCTGCCCCGGTCGGCGACGAAAGGCGCGACGATGGTCGCGATGCCCTGGGTGCGGGCGTAGTCAACGGCCGCGTCGAGAAGGTCGGCGGCGAGCGCGGGCGTCCAATAGGAGTGCAGGATCTCGGTCTTGTACCCGGGAAGGGAGCCAAGCACCAGGGCGGGGAACACATCGGCGGCATCGAGCCCGGCCAGCACCTCTGCGGCGGGAGAGGCCTGCTGGGAACCGCAGCAGACCTGCCCGGCATTGGCTTCCATGGTCCCGCCGAAGTAGCTGCGCGGGTCGGCGTCGGGGGTGGTGGCGGCCCGGACGACGTGCAGGGGCAGGGCCGCGAGATGGCCGTTGCCCGGGCGGGCCAGCAGGTACCGGTACGGCGGCATCCGCGGGTCGATGCCGTCGCTGGCGCGCAGCCAGGACGGGCCCGCCATGGGCGAGGGATCCGGGGCGGACTCGACTTCCCAGGCGTAGGTCAGCCCGGCCAGGGCACCGGCATCTTCGACCGTGACCGGCTGGGTAGCTGCCGTCACGACCGTGGTTCTCCTCCCATGCCGGTGCCCGGCGGCCTAACAGCGGACGCAGCAGCGGGTGGCGCCAGCTTCGACGGCTTCCTGGCGGCGCTGCGCCCACAGCTCATCCACGGCCGGGTCGGGATGGACCCAGTCGTAGTAGAAGCCTCGGTCGATCAGCGTGACGCCGTCCAGCCACGGGGAGTCGAGCAGCGGGGAGCCCTTGAACAGCAGCAGCCGGGTTTGCCGGGCGGTGTGGTCGACCCAGCCGGCGATGCCGGTCTCATCCAGGAAGTCCTCCAGTGCCTGGATCTCGGCCAGGGTCACCCACGGGGTGAAGGTGATGAAGGTCGGCCGCAGCTCGACCCCGGCGGCCTTGGCGGCGCGGATGGCCTTCTTGATGCCGGGCACGTCGATGCCCTTGTCGAAGACCTGCAGCACCCGCTCCGAGGGGAACTCCAGCGCGGAGGTGATGACCCGCAGGCCCAGCCCGGTCATCTGGTTGATTTCGGCCTCGAACTCCAGGATGTGATCGAACCGGGTGGTCAGCTCGAACGTCACCGGGCCCAGCCGGTCGGCGACGGCCTCCATGGCGTTGAGCGCGTGCCTGCGGGTGTTGAAGAACTCTGCGTCCACGAAGGCGAAGTGACGGGCACCTTGCCCGGCGAGCTGCGCCGCGTCGGCGAGCACCATGCCGGAGTCGACCGGGATCGCTGCCACCCCGTAGGCGGCATAGACGGCGCAGTAACTGCACCGGTGGTGGCAGCCCCTGGTGGCCTCGATGTTGCCCAGCAAGCCGAACTTGGTGCAGTGCTCGGGGTAGTTGGCGATCGGGGGGAACAGGTCCCGAGCCGGCAGCTGCCAGTCCCGGGCGACGCGGCGCTTGGGCTTGGGGCGGGTTCCCTCGCCGGTGAAGATGCCGTCCACCTGGTCCGCGGTGACCTCGCCCCGGGCGAAGGCCAGCAGCGGCTCGGTCATGCCCTCAGGCTCGTCCACCACCACGCCGTCGGTCAGCGAGGCGAGCACACCCGCGTTGAGCCAGGCGTACTGCCCGCAGACCAGCACCCGCCGGGCGCCCGCCAGCTTGAACTGGCTGGCGACCTGGGCGCCCGTCTCGATGCCTTCATAGGACGGGATTGAGATCAGCACGAGGTCGAAGTCCCCGCTGGGGAAGTCGTTCGGGCACACGTCGGCGTCCCACGCGGCCACCTCGGCCCCGGCGCTGCGTAGCGCACCCGCGGCGCTGGCCGCGAGGATCGGCTGCAATTTCGCCTCGAATGCGGAGACGACCGCGACCTTCGGCGCGCTCATCGCGATCTCCTTTATGCCATACGGAACGTCGGGCACGGCCGGTCCCGGCACGGCCATGTTGTCGGGGAATGACTCAACAAGTATTACACGATATCGTTGACTAATGTAAGAGTGGTCCTGGCGGGCAACCTGCGGAGGCGGCGATTACTGCAGACGCATCCCTGGCGGCGACGGGCACCGTGCTGGCGTTTCCCGGCCCCGGCGTCCCGCAGTTGAGCGAGCGGCCGCTGATCGCCGCCGATCAGGCGGCGGAGGTGGCAGACCTGTTCAAGGTGCTGGCCAGCAACACCCGGCTGCGGCTGCTGCACGCGATCTCCCGGGGCGGCGAGGTGCGGGCCGGAGAGCTGGCCGCTGCGGTGGGGATGACCCAGCAGGCGGTGTCCAATCAGTTGCAGCGCCTGGTGGACCGGCGGATCTGCGCCACCCGGCGGGCCGGTACCGCGATCTTGTACCGGATCATCGATCCCTGCGTGGTGAGCCTGCTGAACTACGGGGTCTGCCTGGCCGAGCCGCCGTGCCGGGTGGAAGGGACCTAGCCGTGGCACAGGTGGAGGCCGGTCGGGCCCCGCAGGCGGGCACGGGGCGAAGCAGGTTCCGGCTCGCGGAGAGCACCTGCGCGGGATGCGCCGCCGACATCAGCGGGGCGCTATCGGCGATCCCCGGGGTGAGCGATGTCCGGGTACTGCCCGCGACCAGCACTGTGGTGGTCGAGCACGACCCGCAACTGAGCCTGGAATCGCTGCGCCGGCAGGCCGCCCGGGCCGGGGTCGGCCTGATCCCCGCGCCGGTCCGCCGGGCCGGGCCGGGCGCGCCGTGGTGGCGGCAGCCGAAGCTGTACGCGCTGGCCTCGGCGATCCTGCTTCTGGCCGTGGGCCTGGTGGCCGAGCACCTCGCCCACGCCACGGTGGCGGCGGACGCCGCCTACCTTGCCGCCCTGGTGGTCGGCGGCTTCTACACCGCCAAGGCGGTCGTGATCTCCCTGCTGGCCCGCCGGGTGACCATCTCCACCTTGCTGCTCGCTGCCATCGGCGCGGTCATCCTTGGCCTCTACGAGCAGGCCGCGGTGCTCGCCGTGGTGTTCTCCCTCGGCCAGGTCCTGGAGGAGTATGCGGGCGGGCGGGTCCGCAACTCGCTGCGTGCCCTGATGGACCTCGCCCCGCCGGTGGCCAGCAGGCTCGGCGAGGACGGGACCCTGACCGCGGTGCCGGTGGAAGACCTGGACCCCGGCGACACCATCATGGTCCGGCCCGGTGAGCGGATACCCACCGATGGGGTCGTCGCCGCGGGCACGTCCGCAGTGGACCAGAGCCCGGTCACCGGTGAGCCGATTCCCGCCGAGGTCACGGCCGGCAGCAGCGTCTTCGCGGGCACGGTCAACGGCTCGGGCGCGCTGACCGTCACGGTCACCAAGCCGTATGCCGACACGACGCTGGCGCGGATCATCCGCGAAGTCGAGGAAGCACAGGCCAGCAAGGGGCGATCCCAGCGGTTCGCCGACCGGTTCGGCGCCATCTACGCCCCAGCCATGCTGAGCCTGGCCGCGGTTGTCGCGATCATCCCGCCGCTGATCACCGGCGACTGGAGGCAGTGGTTCTACCGATCGCTGGTGGTCCTGGTGGTGTCCTGCTCGTGCGCCCTGCTGATCTCGGTGCCTACCGCGGTGGTGACCGCGATCGCCCGCGCCGCCCGCGACGGCATCCTCATCAAGGGAGGCGCCCAGCTGGAGACGCTGGGCACCCTGCGGGTCCTGGCGTTCGACAAGACCGGCACCCTGACCCGCGGAGTCCCGGAACTGCTGGACATCATCCCGCTGCGCAGCGGCGACCCTGAGGAGCTGCTGCGGCTAGCGGCCAGCGTGGAGGACAGCAGCGGCCACCCCCTGGCCGAAGCCATCCTGACCGCCGCCCGCCGCCGGGGCCTGCCCTGGCTACCCGCGCAGACCGCCACGGTGCTGCCCGGCCGGGGAGTGCAGGGCACCGTCGCCGGGCACGACGTCTACCTGGGCAAACCCGAGGAGGACGGCCTGCCCGCCAGCGTGGCCGCGCAGCTTGGGCGGCTGGAAGATGACGCCAAGACCGTGGCGGTGCTTACCGTCGACGGCCAGCCCGCCGCGCTGCTTGCCGTCGCCGACCAGATGCGCCCCGAAGCACCGGAGGCAGTCGCCGCGCTGCACCGGGCCGGGATCCGGCCGGTGCTGATGCTCACCGGCGACAACGACCGGGTCGCGGCCGCCGCCGCGGCCCACAGCGGCCTCGACGGCTGGCGTGCCGGGCTGCTGCCCCACGACAAGACCGAAGCAGTCACAAGCCTGCGCGCCGAGCACGGCGCGATCGCCATGGTCGGCGACGGGGTCAACGACGCGCCAGCCCTCGCGACCGCCGATGTCGGCATCGCCATGGGCGCCATCGGCACGGATGTCGCCCTGGAGACCGCCGACGTCGCGCTCATGGCCGACGACCTGGCCAAGCTGCCACAGGCCATCGCCCTGTCGCACCGGGCCCGCCGTGTCATCCGGCAGAACATCGCCATGTCGGTCGCCGCGGTCGCCGTCCTCGTCACCGCAGCGCTGGCCGGATGGCTGTCGCTGACCGCCGGGCTGCTGCTCAACGAGGGCACCGCCCTGTTCATCATCGCCAACGCCCTGCGGCTGGCCCACCCCTCGCACCGGGACAAAGAGCTGGCGGGACAGGCCGCCACGGCCGGATCCACGCTGGCGACCGCCGAGGCGGAAACATCGGGATGCTGTTCACTTGCCGCCAGCGCACCCGCGGAAGCGGAATCCCCGGCATGTTGCGCGGCGGCCACCGGTGTACCCGCGGCCGGAGAAACCCCATCGTGCTGCGCGCCAGCTACGCCTACCGCCGAGGCGCCCTCGTCCGGACAGGTGTCAACGGCTCAGGCCGCGCGAGGCGGCCGTAACGATCTCTAAGCGGTCCCGCACTGAGGGTCTTCGACCAGGCAGATGCCAGCCTGCAGCAGGGCCGGGATGCACGGGTCGGCGATGCGGTAGTAGACACTCGTGCCCGCCCTGCGGGTTTTCAGAATGCCGCGGTCGAGCAGCCGCTGGAGCTGGTTGGACACCGACTGCTGGGTCATTCCCACTTCGGCGGCAAGATCGCTCACCCGGACCTCGCCGCCCCGGTGCAGGGCGTGCAGCAGCCGCAATCTCGTGTCGTTGGCCAGGATCTTGAACAGCCCCGCGAGCCCAGCGGCCTGATCGTGATCCAGCAAGGGGATCTCGTTCAGCGGCGGCCCGGGCAGGCCGATGCTGGTCACGGCGGTAGTCACGATTCGATCATCTCACCATTTACCTGGGGATTACCATCACCGTTTAACAATTAGCTCATGTATTAGTTGTTCACCCTGGCCGGTCGGCCGGCAGTGTCACAAGGTGCCACGAATTGTTACGAGCTGTTGCATACCCATCGGTTGTGTGATACACGAGATAGTTGATACATGGTTCAGTGTTGGATGAGCTGGCACCGTTCCTGGCCTCTGGGGGGTTGGGAGTCCAGATGCCTGAAATTCTGCGCTTAGCGCTGCTGGCCTTCCCGGCGGGGCTGATCGGGTTCATCGCTGCCCCGTGTTGCAGCCTTCTCGTCCCGGTCTACCTGCCGTTCGCGCTGGCCACCCCGGCGCCACCGGCACCGGTCGCGGTGCCAGCCAGCCGCCAGCTGTTGCTGCTGAACCAGCCCGGCGGGAACCTGGCCGCATCCGATACCACGGGGGAGGCAGCCCTTCGCGCGCCGCCTGTCCAGGCGACGCCGTCGCGTGCCCGGGCTGTGCGCAGCTTCGCGGCATTCCTGGCCGGATTCTGCCTGTTCTTCGTGGCGCTCGGCGCGACCGCAAGCGCGCTCGGCGGAGTCCTGCTCGCGCAGCTTCCCGTTCTGGAGCGAATCTCCGGTGCGTTCATCATCTTGCTCGGCGTGATCATGCTCACCCGGATCCGGATCAAGCTCCCGGGGAGCAACGCGTGCGTCAACGTCTCCCGGCTGCGGAGCGGCCCGTTCGGCGCCTTCGGCATGGGATTCGCCATCGCCATCACCTGGACGCCCTGCACCGGGCCCACGCTGGGCGGCATCCTCGCGCTGTCCGCCGTCAGCGCCACGGTGTGGAACGGGTCCGCGCTGCTGTTGTTGTATGCGCTCGGCCTAGCGGTGCCTTTCGCCCTGATGACCATCGCCCTCACCACGGCGCGCCGGCTGGTCGAGTTCCAGCGGCGCCACGCGCGAATCCTCGAAATCGCCGGCGGCGCCCTCATGATCGCCGTCGGCGTGCTGATCCTGCAGGGCGGCTGGCAAAGCTGGCTCGGCCCGGCCACCGGATGGCTGAACAACCACGGCTGGCCGCCCATCTAATCCCCAGGAGGGTCACCGATGACCGCCCCTAACTGGCAGCGCCTGCCATTAACCCTCGCAGTGACCGCAGCTGCCCTCATTTCACTGCTGGCCGCCGGATGCGGCGGCAGCACTAGCAGCAGCCCGTCGGCGGGCTCCTCGCATAGCAGCGAAAGCGCTTCCTCCAGCGGCGACACCGCCCGGGAGACCGCCGAAAAACGCCTGGAAGCCATCGGCCCGCAGCTCACCAAGGTCCTGACCATGTACAAGGCCGGGAACAAGCAGCAGGCGTACACCATGGCCAAGTCCGTCAGCACGAACCTGTATGAGGGAACCACCGAAGGGATTGTCTCCAAGGCGGATCCGGCAGGGGAACGCCAGATCGACCCGCTGCTCGCCTCGACCATCCCCGCCGCCATCAGCAACGGGGAATCCGCGAGCCAAGTGGCCGTCCTCATCCACCAGGGCCAGACGCTGGCCTCCAGCTGCCTGGACGCCATTCACAAGAGCGAGGCCAGCGGCGGCTAGGGCGAACCCGCTGGCCACGCACGTCAGCGCATCATCGAAGGGACACGTCATGCCTCCGGCCCTGCGCCACTGGCGCGCGCTCCGCGCCGCCGTCTCCGGCCTCGCCTGCCTGGCCCTTGCCTGCTCCGCCTGCGGCAGTAACTCCAGCAGCCATCCGGCGACAACCAAGGCATCGGGCCTGGCGGCCCAGGTTCCGGCAGCGGTCCGCAGCCGCGGCGTGCTGCGCGTCGCGACCAACGCGACCTACGCGCCGAACGAGTTCCTCGCCGCCAACGGGCACATCGTCGGCATGGACGCCGACCTCGCCACCGCGATCGCGCGGCAGCTCGGCCTCCGCGTCCAGTTCTTCAACGTCTCCTTCGACCAGCTCATCACCGGAATCACCGCGGGCCGGTACGACGCCGCGATGTCCTCAATGACCGACACCAAAGCCCGCCAGCAGGCCGTCGACATGGTCACCTATTTCAACGCCGGAAACTCATTCGTGGTCCTGCGTTCCAGCCCGCTGCACGTCAGCAGCTTCGCCGGCCTGTGCGGCCACACCGCCGCCATCGAAGCCGGATCGACCTACGTGCCGCAGGTCGCCGCCGAGCAATCGCACTGCACCGCGGCCGGCAAGCCGCACATCCACGCCCAGACCTACGCCAACCAGGCCGACGCCAACCTCGCCCTGCTCAGCGGCCGGGCGCAGATCACCATGGAAGACTCCCCCGTCGCCGCCTACCAGGCCCGCCAGGACCACCGGTTCCGGGTGACCGGGCGGATCTTCGGCACCGCGCCCTACGGAATCGCCGTCGCCAAGACCAGCGGCCTGGCCGTGCCCATCCGCGACGCGCTGCGCGCCTTGATCGCCAACGGCGCTTACCACTCGATCACCAGCAAGTGGGGCATCTCCACCGGCGACATCACCAGCCCGATGATCAACGGCGCCACCAGCTAGCCCGCACGCATGCGCACCGAGGCCCCCAATTCAGCGCCACTGGGGGCGATCCGCGCCGTCCCGGTCCGCCATCCCCTGCGCTGGGCCGCAGCCGCGGTTGTATTGGTCCTGGCCGCCATGTTCGCCCACATGCTGGTCACCAACCCCAACTTCGACTGGGACCAGGTCCGCCACTACCTCACCAACGCCCACATCCTCAGCGGCGTCCTCGCCACGTTCTGGCTCACCGCGGCCGCCATGGCCATCGGCATCACCGGTGGGGCGGTCCTGGCGCTGATGCGCCTGTCGGAGAACCCAATGGTGGCCGTAGCGAGCTGGCTCTACACCTGGTTCTTCCGCGGCACGCCGGTACTGGTCCAGCTCATCTTCTGGTACAACCTGCAACTGCTGATCGGCAACATCTCACTCGGCATCCCATTCGGGCCCATCTTCGCGACCTTCAACACCAACGCCCTCGACACCACCTACATGGCCGCGGTGCTGGGCCTGGGCCTCAACGAAGCCGCCTACATGAGCGAGATCATCCGGGCCGGCATCATCTCCGTCGAGCAAGGGCAAAGCGACGCCGCCCTGGCGCTGGGGATGCGCCACCTCCAGGTGATGCGCCGCATCGTGCTCCCCCAGGCGGCCCGGGTGATCATCCCGCCCACCGGCAACGAGACCATCTCCATGCTGAAAGCCACCTCGCTGGTCTCGATCATCGCGGTCACCGACCTGCTCAAGGCCACCGAGGACATCTCCAGCGTCAACTACCAGGTCATCCCACTGCTGCTGGTGGCCAGCATCTGGTACCTGATCCTCACCTCGGCCCTGTCCGCCGGGCAGTACTACCTGGAGCGGCACTACAACCGCGGCTCGCCGGGCCCACGGCCCGCACCAATGCAACTCCTGCGCCGGAACCTCACCACATTCCACGTCAGGCCGACGGTGCCGCGCAGGCCCGGGGGAGGCGCTTAGCGTGGGGCCCGACCCGGCGGGCCAGCCCGCGCCCATGGTGCTGGCCCAGCAGGTGTGCAAGAGCTTCGGCAGACTTGAGGTCCTGTGCGGCATCGACCTGCACGTCGGGCCCGGCCAGGTGATGTGCATCATCGGCCCGTCCGGGTCGGGCAAGTCCACGCTGCTGCGCTGCATCAACCACCTGGAGAAGATCGACTCCGGGCGGATCTACGTCAACGGGCACCTGGTCGGCTACCGGCAAGACGGCGACCGCCTCCACGAACTGCGCCCCCGCGAGGTCGCCGCCCAGCGCCGCGACATCGGCATGGTGTTCCAGCACTTCAACCTGTTCCCGCACATGACCGCCCTCGGCAACGTCACCGAGGCGCCCACCCTAGTCCGCAAGGAACCCAAAGGCCTGGCCGCCGAGCGGGCGCACAAGCTCCTGCACCGGGTCGGCCTGGGCGACAAGACCCACTGCTACCCCGCCCAGCTCTCCGGCGGCCAGCGCCAGCGCGTCGCCATCGCCCGCGCGCTCGCCATGCAACCCAAGCTCATGCTCTTCGACGAACCTACCTCCGCACTGGACCCCGAACTCGTCGGCGACGTCCTCGCGGTCATCCGCGACCTTGCAGCCGACGGCATGACTATGATCATCGTCACCCACGAAATGGGCTTCGCCCGCGAAGTCGGAGACACCCTCGTGTTCATCGACCATGGAGTCGTCATCGAACAGGGCAACCCACGGCAGGTACTGGCAGACCCCCAACATGCCCGCACCCGAGAGTTCCTCGCCAAGGTCTGCTAAGGCACCTCGCTTGTATCCCCGGCGCACGGCAGGGCGAGTGCCCGCCCCAGCCACGGGAGGGCGTATCCATGGGTCGCCACCGCGTTCGCTACGAGCACCTGGGTGCCGAGCAGCGACGCGGCGATGTGCCGGGTCTGGGGGCCGGGCGTGATGCCGAGATCGGTGAGCCTGGCCTCCAGCAGGCTCAGGGTCCGGCGGACGGCCTCGGGGTGGCCCGCTGCGGCCTGCAGCCGCATGATCTTCTGGTAAAGGAACTCGTTGTAGGGGTCATGGCCGAGCGCGGACTCTAGGGCGGCCAGGGCCCTGGTCTGGGTCGCGGGGCTGGAGGACGCAGCGGCCCTTCCCGATGGCACTACTCGGTGACGGCAGGGCAATTAGCGATCAAAGGTGACTGATGCGGCATGATCCTGATTCCTGCCTGGATTATCCTGTCTAGTGCTTCTGGGCTGATTGTCACCGTGCCGCTGACCATGAAGGTCCGTGCGGAAATGCGATGATCCTTAGTAAGTGAGGGTGCCCAGGGACCGCTGGGCAATTCGCCGGCCTGGCTCCGGCCGCGACCGCCGGCGGCTTGGTCATGGCGACCGCCGTGCCGTTGCAGCACAGTCCCTGCGGCCTGCCGCCAGGTCTTCCGGCTGGCAAGCGAAGACCGCCGTCAGCTAACCCGCAGGCCGCAGGCACCAGGCTGGCCCAGCCGCCGCCCTAGCGGCCAGGACCTGAGGCGGCCACGAACGGCAATCCGTTGCATTTCAGGGATTCAGGCGTGGCGCTTCCAGAACTGCACCGAGCCGGCACCGGTTGCGACATGAGCCCTGCGTGGGTGCCCGGAGCAGCGTCACACCATCGAACGAAGGCCATCCGCCTGGCAGCCCGGATCAGGCTGAGCCTTGATCGTAGGTCCGCGGGATCCCCAGAATCGCGCGCATCTCTGCAGGGTCCGGCGTAACCACCGTATGCGGCCGGCACGATGCGCCGGGCGGGCATTTCGCCACGAGTACCGGCCGGGCATGACCCCGCGGTTCCCACCAGAACTCATAGGCCGGGCACGCAGCACGCAGCCCGGTCAGCACGCGCCGCTGGCGGCAGAACTCTGCCACCACGCTGCCCGCCGTAGGGTCAGCGGGATCTGTGCCACGATTCGTGTTCACGTCTCCGCCGGTCCAGGCTGCTGTGCGGATGCCCGCGTAACCCGGCTCGCCGGCACCCAGGCCTGGAGGCGGCAGCACGCGACGTGCTCGGTCCCCGGCCGCGAACTTAGCCGCCGTCCGTCACCTGAGGAGAAGTACTCAGCCTGGCTCGCAGGCGCTGCGGGGAACGCGCGGAGCAGCACGGCCGCGGGGTCAGGTGCGCAGTCCAGCGCCGCGGCGATGACGGCGGCCAGGTAGGCCTCGCGGGTGATGCGCGCCTGGTACCACCAGCGGCGCGTGTCGCTCTCCCATGAGTGCTTGGCCCGCGACAGCAGTTCCTTGCGCCACAGAATTGTCATCACGGTCATGACCGTGGTGTACGACGGGTCGCCGCCACCCCCGGTGCGGTAATCCAGCCGGTCACAGGCCGCACGGACGGTCAGCGGCTGGCCAGCGTCCCAGACCGCAGTCATGATCGCCGACTCCAGCGGCCCCAGACCAGGGACGATCACAGCGCACCCGCCAGGCCAGCCCGCCGCACCCGGATTACTGGCGCAATGCGTAATCGGCGGAGACACGTATGGATCCCGTCAGTGCTGTCCACTACGGTCACGGCCTCGGCCGGGATTCTCGCCACATCGGGTACATCAGGGGCCCGTCAGGGAGCTGAATCGGCGGGCCGTGGTCGGTGTAACCGTGGCGCAGGTAGATCTTCCGGGTGCGCAGGTCGGCGGCTTCCAGGTAAGCGGGCGCGCGAGCGTCCTGGTCGAGTATCTGGTGGTAGGAGCGCAGTAGCGTGGTGCCGGTTCCCTGGCTCTGCTTATCTGGCCGTACGGCGAGGATGGCGAGGTGGTGGTGGGGGATGCCGGCAGGGTGGTGCCGGGCGAGTGCCGCGTCGAAGGCCAGGAACCGGCCGGTCCAGGGACCTGTCGCGGTGGCGAGCCGTGTGCCGTAATCGGCGGGCTGGCCGCCTGTGCCCTCGCCAACGTGGATCCACAGCGCTGCTGCTGCGCGGTCGGCGGTGGTGAGGACTGCGCCGTTGGCCATCGCGTGTTCGACATACAGCCGGAAGTACCGTGGGAAGATCTCCCTGCGGGCAGCTGGGTCGGCTATCAGCCATCGGGAAGGCGCCAGGTCGTGGAAGGCGTCGGCGATGACCTGGCTGAGGGTGTCCAGGTCTGCCGCATCTGCGCGGACCGCGCTGCCGTGCAAGCCGCCCTCCGGCGTCAGCGACCGGCCCTGCGGGACGCTCATCATCACGTTCTTTCGCTGGCCGGGGTCAACTGGCCGGTGACGGCGTGGGCGCCGAGCCCGATCGCTGCGTACACCTGCGGGCGCCGGATCTTGAGTACCAGCCCCCAGCCGAGCCCGGCCGCGGCGACCACGGCATAGCTGACTGGCAGCGCCCACGCGGCGGGAGCGCCCGCCGGGACGCCGAGCAGCGTGCCGTAGTGCATCACTGCGAGTACAACGATGCCGGCCAGGAGGATGGCGGCCAGGGCGGGCGCGATCAAGCGTCGCCAGGCATTTTCGCCGTGTGGGTGGCGGCCGAAGAACGCGATCACCGCGACGGCGGTCAGCGCGAGCAGGACGAGGATGCCAAACCCGCCCGTGGTGCCCAGCCAGAAGAACAGGTGCGTCATGGGATCCCACCCGGCCAGCGCGTACACCACGATGACGACCAGGCCGGTCAGGCTCTGCACCAGCGATGCGGCCTTCGGGATGTTGTTGCCGCCCGTGCGGCCCAAGGCGGCGGGCAGCACGCTCTCCCGGCCCAGCGCATACATGTAGCGCCACACGCAGTTGTGGAAGGCAAGGGCTGCGGCGAACAGCGAGGTCAGGAACAGTAGCTGGGCGGCCTGTGACAGCCCGCCGCTGCCACCGAGGCCGAACAGCAGGCCAGTGCCCTGCTTGGCGGCTGCGGCCACGACGTGGCTGTCGCCGTTATGGACGGCCATGGCCCAGCTCGCCCCGGCGTAAACGACGGCGATCATGCCCAGGGCGAGGTAGGTGGCCACGGGGATGGTCCGGCGGGCGTTGCGTGCCTCTTCGGCGAGCACCGGTGCCTGCTCGAAGCCGACAAAGCCGAGCACCGCGACCACGGCCAGGACGCCGAACGTGCCGAAGCCGGCTGAGGTTAGAGCTGTCGGCGAGAGGGTCGCGAAGCTGAGGCGCCCACCCGCCGGGTGAGCAAGCCCGGATACCGTCTCGGCGAAGATGACCAGGATCTCGGCACTGAGCAGGACACTAGGACGGCGCCGGTGATGTCCACCCGCAGCAGGCCCAGGATGGTGATGACGGCCCAGGCGCCCAGTGCCCACGCCCACCACGGCGCGTGCACGCCGAGATGGGCGGCGGCCTCGCTGGCCGCGGTAGGCCCGAAGGCGCCGTAGAGCCCGACCTGCAAGAAGGTGTAGGACAGCAGTGCCACGAGGGCGGCGGAAACGCCGGCGGTGCGGCCGATGCCCCGGGCGACGAAGGATCTGGGGGCCGGCGTTGGTGATGTGCCGTGTCATCGCCACATACCCGATGGCGAACAACGCAAGGATCACCGCGATGACCAGGAAGGCGGCCGGGATCCCGGTTAACCCGGTCGTCTGGTAGGCGGTGGGGACGACCCCGGCAGCCACGGTCAGCGGGGCGACGCCGGCAAGGACGAAGAACAGCACGGCCGGGACGCCGAGCCGGTCGCGGGCGAGCGCCCGGGACACGCTGCTCGGCTTGCTTCCTGCTGTTTGCGTTCTGGACATGACGTGCTCCTGGTTACTGGATCGGATGGGTCAGGCGTTTACACGCGATGGGAGAGCAGGGCGCTGTCCACTGCTGCCTGGGTCTGGGCGATCAGGTCACGTAGGCCGGGATCGAGCTGGAGCATCACCTGATCGAGGCAGCCGCGGACCTTCGGCGGTGCGTACAGCGACAGGCGGGGGCCCCGCCCGCAGGCCGCGGCCAGCCGCGCCCGGCGCGCCCCCACGCCGGCGCCCGGCCCCACGACCCGGGCCGGGCCGCACCCCGGGCGCACTCATCCCCCGGCCGGCTGCGGCATCGGCTGCGCACCACACGCCGCCAATCGATCCCCTCCAGCAACATCGAAAGCTGCGCCGGCGTCAGCGCCACGGTTCCGCTCGCGGCTTGCGGCCAGATGAACCGGCCGCGATCGAGCCGCTTGGCAAACAAACACAGCCCGTCGCCGTCCCACCAGAGCACTTTGATCAGGTCCCCGCGCCGCCCGCGAAACACGAAGACGTCCCCTAAAAACGGATTCTTTCCCAGCCCCGTCTCCACCACCCCCGCCAGCCCGATGAACCCGCGACCCAGGTCCGTCACGCCCGCCACGATCCAGATC
>OFHG01000368.1_pt1 | contig 18585 bp, 17 predicted proteins | sample 1521931 | NCBI WGS metagenome assembly OFHG01 (sample SAMEA2468438, study PRJEB22500) | soil metagenome | biome: Glassland; feature: Farmland; material: Clay | place: Australia | collected 2013-01-31 | depth 0.55 m
TGCGGAGGAAAGGGGGGGGCTTTACCGGAACGAAGGGCACGGCTTCTTCATTGACGAAGCGTCGCGCACGCAGGTGGGCAAGTCGAGCCGGCTCACGCTGGGCTTTGGCTGCTTCTTCTTCGATTTCGATCTGGACGGCCGGTTGGACCTGCTGGTGGCGAACGGCCACATTGACCGGACTATCACGCACGTGGAATCCGCGATCAGCTATGCGGAGTCGCCGCACCTTTTCCACAACGACGGCCACGGCCAGTTTCGCGACGTTTCCAGGCAGGTAGGGAAATCGTTCGCCCTCCCCAAAGTCGCGCGCGGCTGCGCCTACGGGGATTTCGATAACGACGGCGACCTGGACGTGCTGATCACCACCAACAACGGCCCAGCCTATCTTTACCGTAGCGACGGTGTGACGAATCACGGCATCCGCTTTCACACCATAGGGTCCCGCTCGAACCGGGACGGCATTGGGACCAACGTCCGCATCTGGGTGCCGGAAGGGATGCGCTGGCTGACCGTCAAGAGCGGTTCCAGTTACCTTTCCCACAGCCAGCGGGATTTGACTTTCGGCCTGGGCGATCATCACGGCGTCGAGCGCGTGCAGCTCGAATGGCCGAGCGGCAAGGTGCAGGAGCTTGGCAAGCTGGAGGCGGACCGAATCTACGTGGTGGATGAGGACAAGGGAATTCTTTCTTCGACGCCATTTCGAAAGACACGATAAGAAATGAGTGAGCCGGTTTCAGAACACGAACTGCTGCAGCAGATCCCGTCGCCCACCAAACGCCTCTGGGTAGGGCTTTTCGTCATCTTGACGATGTTCCTGGGTTTTGCGACCTACGCCATCTACGAAATCCGCTGGCTGGAGAGTTTCCAGGCCAACGTCGTGCAGCAGAACCGCAAAGCCTCGCTGCAGCTCCTGCGATTGCAGAACGACGCCTATCTGCTGGCCATTTCAATTCGCGACATGCCCCACGACGAAGCGCGTTATCCCATACGCGACTGGCGCTCGGAATTCGACCGTCTGCGCGACGATATGGACAACGCGGTTGAGCTTGAAGGCCGGTATGCGGTCCGGACGCCGGCAAGCGACGACAAGCGCGCCCAGTTGCACAGGGTCCTGGCGGACTTCTGGGGCACCGCCGACTACATTTTCTCCTTAGCGGAGCACGGGAGGGAGCCGGAGGCGCGCCGCTTGATCGAGATGGAGCTGGAGCCGAAGCGCGCCGTGATTACCGAGATTGTGGCCCGTTTGCTGATTCTGAACGACCGGGCGCAAGTGGATGCGGCCGAAAAAATCGCCGCCGTCTACGCCAGTGTTAAAGAAGAAATTCTCATATTAATCGGGGTATTATTCCTCCTGGCGCTGGGCACCGGCCTTTACACGCTTCAGGCCAACCGCCGGACGTTTGAGAAGTTACAGAACCTGGCGGAGAAGTTGCAGGTACAATCCGAGCAGCTCCGCAAGCTTTCCTGGAAACTGATCGAAGTTCAGGAGAACACGTTGCGGCACGTGGCGCGGGACCTGCACGACGAATTCGGCCAGATTCTGACCGCGGTAGGAGCCATGCTGAACCGGGCCAGCCAGCGCGGGTTGGAGAAGGATTCGGTCTTTGTGCAGGACGTCGAGCGAGTGAAGAAGATTGTCGAGGATACGCTGCAAAATGTGCGCGACACGTCGCAGATGTTCCGCCCCGCCATCCTGGATGACTTCGGCATGGAGCAGACCCTGGAATGGTTTGCCGCACAGTTTTCGCGGCAGACGGGCGTCCAGGTCCACTTCGACTGCAACGTCCCCGAGTACGGGGTTGCGGCGGAATCGGCGATTCACATTTATCGCATCGTGCAGGCGGCCCTTTCGAACATCGCCCGGCACTCCGGCGCCCACGAGGCGTGGGTGAGTTTGCAGGCCCGCGACGGCAAGCTGGCTCTCGAAATCCGCGACAACGGCAGGGGATTTGACGCGGCCGCCGCGGTGGATCGGAATGTGGGAGATGGCATCGGACTGATGGGGATGCACGAGCGCGCCGAGCATATGAACGGCTCGATTGAATTCCGCTCGGCGCCAGGGAAGGGAACGGCAGTAAGAGTCTTGATTCCGCTCGATGCGCAGGCGTCACAGCCCGCCACGGAAAAGGTGGGGTAAACGATGAGCTCCAATCCGGAAGAGAAGAAAATCCGCGTCCTGCTGGCGGAGGATCACACCCTGGTCCGGCAGGGGTTTCGCCGCATTCTCGAGGACGATCCGCGCATCACCGTGGTGGGCGAGGCGGGGACGGGACTGGCGGCCATCGAGCAGACCAAGACGCTGAAGCCGGACGTCATCATCATGGACCTGGCCATGCCCGAGCTGGGCGGCCTCGAGGCCAGCGCCGAAATCCTGAAGTTCGACCCGGATATGAAAATCCTGATCCTCAGTATGTACTCCAACGAAGCCTACGTGCGCAAGGCGCTCGATATCGGGGCGCGAGGTTACGTGCTGAAGAACGCCATCGAAGTGGATTTGACCCGCGCGGTGCTGGCGCTCGCCGAAGGTCACAACTACCTGAGTCCCGAAGTTTCAAAAGTCGTGATTGCGAACATGAAGTCGGGCCCGCGCGGCGAGCCGGGCGGCGACTCTTACGAACGCCTGACGCTGCGTGAAAAGGAAGTGCTGCAGTTGATTGCGCAGGGAAAATCCAACAAGGAAATCGCCACGCTGCTGAACATCAGTGTCAATACCGTGGCCGTCCACCGCGCCCACGTCATGGAGACGCTGGGCTTTCACCGCACGGCCGAGCTGGTTCTCTACGCGGTCAAGAAGGGAATTGTCGTCCCGCCTTAGGGCCGGTTATTCGGCGCGCCCCACCTGCTTCAGCCACGCCGCAACATGCTGCTTGAAGATTTCCTCCGCCCGCAGGGTCAGCGGCCCAGGGGCGGCATAGTTCCAGTCAGGACGTATTTCGCAGATGGGAGCGACCTCCCGCGTGGTCGAGCTGATGAAGACTTCGTCGGCCGTCGAGAGATCCAGCGGGCCGAGCTCCTGCTCCTGAATTTCGATTTCCGCTCGCGGAAGGATTTCCATCAGCACTTCGCGCGTGATTCCCGGCAGGCAGCCTGAGGACAAGGGCGGCGTCTGTATCTTGCCGCCCCGCACGACGAAGACGTTCGCCGAAGTGCATTCGGCAAGCTGCCCCTTTTCGTTGGTGAGCAAGGCGTCGTCGAATCCTTCCTGATGGGCCCGGTCGAGCACCGCGGCGTGGGAAACCCAGGAGAGCATCTTGGTTCCCGCATAGTGCCCGCCCGCAAAAATCCCCGAGGTCTCCAGCGTAAGCCGTTGTGCCGCCGGCCAGGCGACCAGCTCACGAGTGAAAATCAGCAGGTCCACTTCCGGATGGCCGTCCGCTTGCGCCCATAGGCCGCCATGGTTCTTCACGCAGGAGAGTCTCGCCATACATTCCGGATGGCCGTTGGCGCGAACCAATTCCTCCACGGCGCGCGCGACCGCCTCCCGAGAGTAGGGCATGGGAATGCCCAGCCGTTCGGCGTCGCGGCTCATCCGCGCCCAGTGGCGCTCGAAGGCAAACGGCAGGCCTCGATACACGCGCAGCGTGGTGAAAACGCCCCAGCCCATCAGCAGACCCACTTGGCCCGGCGAGAGGTGAGCCTCACTGAGCGGAAGGACGCGATCATTATGAGAAATCAGCTTGTCCATGGGGGTGAATCATCCGAGGCGTGACGCGGTTCGCGAAAGCCCAACGCCTTGCGCCGCTTCATCCGGAAGCGGCACCCTGCAATGTCAATGGCCGTCTGCTTTAGCCGCGCACCTGAACCGTCACCGGATTGTTGAGGCGAATGCGGAACTGCGTTTCCGGCGGCACGTGAACCTCACTGCCGCGGGGCGCCAGAAGTTCATAGCCCAGGAAGGCGGCGCCGCTGGCGGGCAGGGAATAGGCCAGCGTGGCCACGCCGGTTACCGCGGCGCGGATGGTTGCAAATGAACCGGCCGCGGCGATGCCGCCGACCATCTTCTTGAACGAGAATCCCCGCGACCCTTTCAGATTTCCTTCGTTGTCTATGCGCGCATTCTTGAGTTTCGAATTCCCCATCGCGAACAGGACGGCGGAGATAGGCGCCCTTTGTCCGTCGGGAAGGGAAATCGCGTCAAACCGGAAAGACATCTCGGCGGGGTGATGCAGGCGGCCGGCTGGCTGGACGCGAGTCACGTGTCCCTCAATCAGCGTGCCGTAAGGCAGGGCTACTCGGCCCCCGACATAAACCGGCTTCAACAGTCGCGCTTCAACAGGATCGTCCACGTGGCTGAATCGTGTGTGAAGACCGGAAAGCATCTCGACGGCCGCCTCGGTGTCGGCGGGAACCGTCACGACGGTGATCGAGCGATGGGTGACTGCGCTTTCGGGCAGTTGGGCCCGCGGCGCCAGCGTCACGCCCGAGGGCGCTTCCTGCCCGGCGCCGACCGCAGCGCTCAAGATGAGAAACGCAAAGGCGAGCAGCGGCTTCTTCATGCGATATCCCTCCCGACGGTTACACGACCAGTGATAATCCCATGCCCTGAGGCTGATAGAACACGGCTGCAAACCTCTCTTTTCAATCCCAGGAGCCCAGACTTGCAATGCAGCCACATTCTGCACCTGCTCGGGCAAGAAATCAAGTCGAATACGCGAGTCAGGTTTTTTGAGGCGGAAGGCACGATGTGAATGGAACAGTGTAGAAGAAAATAGGCCCAGCCTTCGGATTGACAAGCTGGGCCAGGATGAAATTTGGCGGAAGCTGCTTACCCTACCTTGGTGACCTTGTCCGCCTGAGGCCCTTTCTGGCCTTGCACGACCTCAAACTCGACAACGTCGCCCTCTTGCAGGGTTTTGAAGCCCTCCCCTTGAATGGCCGAGTAATGAACGAAGACGTCAGCTCCGCCATCCTGGCCGATGAATCCGTAACCTTTGCTGTTGTTAAACCACTTCACTTTGCCTTGAAGTCTTGCCACTTCCGTGCCTCCTTGATCGCGTTAGGGATGTCAGCCATCGGAATCCCGCAGAAAAAGAAATAGCCGAAGGTTCTACCGAACCCCCGGCTCAGCTTTCAAAACGGTTTCCCGATGGACACACCTTGCAAACTCCCGAGGTAATAATTATCGGTAGAGCCTCGTGTTTGTCAAGGAGATATTCGCGCCGGTGCTGAATTCGTCAGCGCTGGTGCCGTTCCCGTTACGCGCTACCCAAGAACCACAAAAGCCCAACGAGAGTCTTTCCGTCATGAATCCTTCCGGAAAGAATCATCTGGCGCAGTTCGCGGCGCGAGAAGCGGCGCACTTGAATCCGTTCGTCGGCGTCGGGCCGGGCGCGGCTCGGCGCGAGCCCCGACGCTTCGAACAGCCGCATTTTCTCGCTGAGAATTCCGGGACTCGGAAAAAACTCGCAGAGAAGTCGCAATTGTCGCGCCTGATAACCTGTTTCCTCGGCCAGTTCGCGCTGCGCGGCGCGACGCGGCTTTTCTCCCGGCTCGAGCGTTCCCGCGGGCAATTCCCACAGCGACTGCCCCGCCGGGTGCCGATATTGCCGTACCAGCAGCACGCTGCCGTCCGGGAAACGGGGCACCATCACTGCCGATCCCGGATGGCACACCACCTCGCGCCGGACTTTTACGCCGCCCGGCTCGACCAGGCTCTCCAATCTCAAGCTGACCGCCCGGCCCCGATAAATCATCCGTGAACCTACAATTCTAGCCAGAGCTTTCACAGTTGTGGCATCCTCCTCGCGTCGCTTTTTGATCCGCGTCGCGCTTCCCCACCCTGAACTGAAAGCACATGCTACCACCTCGGGGCAAAGAAGTCGCTACGCCAGGGAGCTCGAAGGAAACGCGCTCCTTGACTGCGGGCTGCTATAATAAGAGCGTGGAAGTGAGTGCTGCGCCGAGAACCTAGCAATCAGGGATGACCGCATGGGAATTCGAACCTTGATCGTGGATGACGAGCAGCCGGCGCGCGATGAGCTCGCGTTCCTGCTGAAATCCTTCCCTGACATCGAAATCGTCGGGCAAGGGAAGAACGGCGTGGAAGCGGTCAACCTGATCCGCGAGTTCGAACCGCAACTGGTTTTTCTCGATGTGCAGATGCCCGGCCTCGACGGGTTGGGAGTGATCAAGCGGTTGCTGGAAAAAAAGACGCCGCTGCCGCTCTTTGTTTTCGCCACCGCCTACGACCATTACGCCGTTCACGCCTTCGAGGTCAACGCCCTCGATTATCTGCTCAAGCCCGTCGAGCGTGCGCGGCTGGAGAAGACCATCGCCAAAATCCGGCGCGTGCTTGAGACCGTCGCTTCGACCACCGAGAAGCTCGACCGCCTGGTGCAGATGGTTGAAGACAGGCCCGCCATCCAGAAGACGCGGCTCACCGTGCGCAGCGGCGGGCGGATGTTCCTGGTCGACTCCCAGGACGTCATCTACGCCGCCATCGAGGACGGAGTGATTTCTATCGTCACCAAGGACCTGGAGGGGCACTCCAATTTCCGCACCGTCGAAGAACTCCAGGCCATCCTCGATTCCAAGATTTTCTGGCGCGTGCACCGTTCCTATCTTGTGAATATTAACAGAATTAAGGAAATCGTCCCCTGGTTCAAGAGCTCCTACCAGCTCAAGATGGACGACCGCAAGCAGACCGAGATCCCTGTCAGCCGCGCCCAAACCCGCAAGCTGCGCGAACTGCTGAACCTCTAGGCCCTGCCGACTTCGTTACGCACTTCATGCCGCGTTGGCCCGTGCACGCTTATGTGTTTACTTGCGGCTTGAGAAGCAGTTGATGAGGGCGGCGACAAGTCCGGGGATGGTGGACTCCTTCGCTTCGATATCAACGTTCAGCCCCAGCTTGCGCAGCGTCTCGGAAGTGATGGGCCCGATGGAAGCGATGGCAACGCCGGAGAGCACATTTGAAATCGGCACATCGCCTAGCATCTGGGCAAAGTGCGTTGCGGTCGAGGAACTCGTGAAGGTAATCGCGTGCGGAGGGGGCATGAGCATCTGCCGCATTTCGCCGGCTGGGATGCGTGGCACAACAGTTTCGTAGGCAGCGACAATCTCAACGCGCGCGCCACGTCCACTTAAAACTGTGGGGACCAGATCGCGCGCTACTTTGGCGCGGGGAATCAGGAACGATTTTCCGGCGACCTCTCGCCCCTGCAAAGCTTCAAGCAAACCTTCCGCGCGATATTGGCGCGGGACAAAATCCACTTTGATGCCAGCGCGCTCGAATTCCGCCGCAGTGGCCGGCCCGATGGCGCCGATGGTCAAGCCCTTCAAGTCGCGCGCGTCGCGGCCCACCGCCTTCAGTCGGGCCATGAAACTGCGTACTCCGTTGGCTGAGGTCAGGAGCAAATAATCAAAATCCTGGAGGCGCCGGAGGGCGTCGTCCAGCGGCTTCCACGATTCAGGCTCGCAGAACTCGATGGTGGGAATTGTGACCGTCTCAGCGCCCAGTTCTTCCAGTGATTCAACCAACGTCCCGGCTTGTTCGCGCGCGCGCGTCACGGCAATGCGCCTTGCCGCGAGCGGCAGCGCGTCGCGCCAATTCAGGTGCTCGCGCATCTTCACTACATCTCCCACGACGATCACGGTGGGCGGCTGGATTGTCGCGGCGCGTTCCGCGATATCCGCAAGCGTTCCCGTCACCACTTGCTGCCCCGCGCGCGTTCCCCAGCGAATCACGGCGGCGGGTGTGTCGGCGGCGCGGCCACCTTCGACGAGTTTTTCCGCGATTCCGGCCACGTTGCGCGTGCCCATGTAGAAAACCAGCGTGCCGGAACCCGCGGCGATGCTTTTCCAGTCCAAACCGCTGCCTTCGCGCAAAGGATCCCTGTGCCCGGCGATGAAGGTCAACGAGGAAGCAAAATCCCGGTGTGTGACCGGAATTCCCGCATAGGCCGGCGCGGCGATTCCGGAGGTAACTCCGGGAACAACTTCGAAGGGGATTTGCGCCTTGGCCAGGGCTTCAGCTTCTTCCCCGCCGCGGCCGAAAACAAACGGGTCGCCGCCCTTCAAGCGCACTACAGCTAGACCTGTCTGCGCCTTGCTGATCAGGAGTTGGTTGATTTCTTCCTGCGGGCGTCGCGGCCCACCGCCTCTCTTGCCGACAAAAATCTTTTCTGCCTCCGGCTTCGCGAAGCGGAGCAGGGAAGCGGCGGCCAAGAAATCGTAGACCACGCAGTCGGCGCGCTCGAGCCTCGCCTTGCCCTTCAAGGTGAGCAAGCCCGGGTCGCCCGGTCCTGCACCGACAAGATAGACTTTGCCTGGCATAGCTTGAATCTCGCGCTCTTCGCGACGCGCGCCAAACGTTTCACATAGCGTCGAGAATCTCCCGCGCGCCTTGCCGCAAGAGATCTTCAGCGACCTGCGCCCCTAAATCTTCAGGTTTTTCGGAAGTGCCCTCGGCTGACGCCCGGATAAGCCGCGCGCCATCCGGGCTCGCCACCACGCCCGTCAATTTCAATCCGCCGTTCACCGGCGACGCGTGGGCGGCGATCGGAAGCTGGCATCCGCCGCCCAGCCCGCGCAGCACCGCGCGCTCGGCGCGGACCGCCTGGTGTGTGGGAGCGTGGTCGAGTGGCATAACGGCCGCACGTGCGCGCTCATCGTCGCGGCGAATCTCGATGGCCAGCGCGCCTTGTCCCACCGCCGGGCAGATCTCGTCCTCGGAGAAATACTTGGTGATGTGCACGTCGAATCCCAGACGATGGATGCCGGCCGCGGCCATCACCAGCGCGTCGCAATCACCGCGCTCCAACTTTTTCAGTCGCGTGTCAATGTTGCCGCGCATGGGGACGGTCTCGACGTCCTGCCGAAGGCGCCGCAATTGGGTCTGCCGTCGCAGGCTGCTGGTGCCGATGCGCGCCCGGGCGGGGAGCGCGGCGAGCGAGGATCCATTGTTCGAAATGAAAACGTCGCGAGGGTCTTCGCGTTTGGGCACGGCGGCAACGTAGAGCCCGTCGGGTTGGTCGGTCGGCAGATCCTTCAGGCTGTGCACGGCCAAATCCACTTCCCGCGCCAGCAAGGCTTCTTCGATTTCCTTGATGAAAAGCCCCTTGGTGCCCGACTGCGTCAGCGACACTTCCAGCTTGTCGCCGGTCGTCTTGATGATTTTGATTTCGATCGGGTGTCCGGCGGACTCCAACTGCTGGCGGACCCAATTCGCCTGCCAGAGGGCCAGCTTGCTGCCGCGCGAGCCGACGGTGAGCTTCATTCCGAAACTCCGAAGATCTTGCGAATCAATTCCACCAGTGCGCTGTGGTCCGGATGGCCGGCCGCACTCTTAAGTTCGACGATGGGACCGTGCAGGATCTTGTTCTGGATGCTGCGCGTCAGCACGTCCACGGCTTCGCGCTGCTCGAGGGTCAAGTCGCCGAGCCTTCCCCGCAGCCTCTCGGTTTCGCTTTCACGGATGTGGTTCAGCCGCTCTTCCAGAGCCACGATGGTGGGAACGACCTCGTGCGAAGCCAGCCGCCGCATCGTCCGCTCTACTTCTTGACTGACGATCTCCTCCGCCCACGCCGCCTCGCGCTCGCGCTGTTTGCGATTAGCTTCCACCACCTGTCCCAGATCGTCAATGTCATAGACGAAGGCATTTTCCAGCTCATTGATGCTCGGCTCGACGTTGCGCGGCACGGCAATATCCACAAAAAACATGGGCTTGTGCTTGCGCGCGCTCAGCCATTTTTCCGCCTGACTGCGGTAGATGACGAAGTGGGGCGCCGCGGTCGAGCTGATGACGATATCCGCCTTCTCGATATGGTCGAACAGATCTTCAAATCGAATGGCGGTCCCGTGAAACGCCTGCGCCAGCTCCACGGCGCGTTCGTAGGTGCGGTTGCTGACGAAAATGGCGCTGGCGCCGCTGCGCAGCAGGTGCTTGGCCGCAAGTTCGCTCATCTTGCCCGCGCCGATAACGAAAATGGTTTTGCCCGCAAGCGTTCCGAAGATCTTGCGCGCCAGTTCCACCGCGGCGTAAGAAACTGAGACCGCCGTGGTACCGATGGCCGTTTCGCGCCGCACGCGCCGCGCCACCGCCAGGGCGCGGCCGACGATTTCATTCAGCGGGCCGTCGAGCGCGCCCGCCGACCGTGCCGTCGCGTAGGCGCTTTTCAACTGGCCGAGCACCTGCGGCTCGCCCAGAATCATCGAGTCCAGGCTCGAAGCCACGCGGAAAAGGTGGCGAATCATATCCCGCTGGCGATGCCAGTAGAAATACTTTTCGTAGGGGGCCAGATCGCAGTGATGATAATCCGCCAGGAAGTTGCGCAGGGCGGGCTGCGGGTCAAGCTGGTCGCGCAGTCGCGTGACGACTTCCACGCGGTTGCAGGTGGAAAGGATCAGGCCTTCTTCGACGCCGTCGCGGCTCACGAGGTCGGCAACGGCGGCGGGCAGGCGCTCCTCCTGGATGTTCATGCGCTCGCGGATCTCGACCGGCGCCGTTCGATGATTGATTCCGACCAGGGCTAGGTTCATGGGAAATTGCTCAGATTCGGAAAATACCCGTGCGGACCGCTTACAAAACTGATGCCCAGAAAGGTGACCATGACCAGCGCAAAGCCGAAGACGGCCAGGTACGCGGCGCGGCGCCCGCTCCAGCTTCCGCTCACGCGCGTCGCAAACAGGATCAGGTAAATCACCCAGGTGACCATCGCCGCCAGAATCTTGGGATCGAGTTCCCAGGGGCCCTTCCACGTCCGGCTGGCCCACACGAATCCCATGATGAGGCCCAGGCTCAACAGCGGCAGCCCGAAAAGCAGCGAGCGGTAATAAAGCTTGTCGCAGATTTCCAGCGACGGCAACCGGTAATAGATCGCGCGCGGGCGCTTCGACTTCAGCTCGCGTTCCTGGATCAGATACATGACGGCGGCGACGAAGGTCACCAGCAATCCGACGTAGCCCAGGAGAATGGCGAGGATGTGAACCAGCAGCCAGCCGCTGCGGAACGAAGGCGAGTCAAACGAGTGGCCGGGCTGAAGCGCCGAAATCAGAGACAGCAGAAAGACCAGTGGGACCATGAAGAAGCCGAGCGAGATGATCCGGTAGCGCAGATAGATCAGGAAAAAAGCGACCGTGGCCAGGAAGGCGAAAGAGGAGAGCGCGCTGCGCACGTCTGTGATGGGCAGGCGATGGAGCTCGACGGTGTGAACGGCGAGCGAGGCCCCGTGCAACAACAAACCTGTCCCCACCGCCGCCAGGGCGAGCGTCGAAAGCGCAGGCCTCCGCCGCAGGACCGAGGGAACGGTCAGCAGCGTCCCGACACCATAAAGTAATACCGCCAGCCAGAGTAGGATTGTGGGCATGGGTTTCCGGAAGTGTTCAAACCAATATTATAGCACCTGCGGGCCGGCCCGGAGTGGGTCGGAGCACGGCGAATTCATGCCGGCGCCAGGGCACGGCGGGGGTTCCGGACCAGCAGGGCAGTCACGTCTTCCGTGCCGGCGCCCACCGCGAGCAGGGCGGGCACGAAGTGCGAAAAGACGACCGTGTAAGGGCGGAAAGTGCCCCCGCCCGGTTCTCCAACGTGATACCACCCGGAGTCCTGCGAGATGAGCACCCGCCCCAGAAATCCTGCCCGCTTCATATCCAAGACCAGCTTCACGGATTGAGGAATCGTTTTCGGGGCGATGCCGTCGAATTCCACCCAGGCGCCGAGCGCGGCGGCTTTCCGGTGCAGCTTCGTGTCGGGTTCATTTTGCGCGTGGACCCAGATGAAAGCGGAAGGCGACACGCTCATTTCCTGCAGCAGTTCGAGTTGTGCCATGGCGGCGGTGCCGTCGCCCGTGTGCGAGGCGATGACCAGCCCGGTCCTCTGATGCGTGAGCGCCGCAGCTCGAACAAGCTTGGCGTCGATTTCCGAGAGCGGCCCTGAGTCAACGCCGATTTTCATGAAGCCCGGTTTGACGCCCCAAGGCGGAATCCCGTCCTCGGCCTCACGAATCCACCGGGCCGCCAGTTGCTGGGCAGACTCGTGCAACGCGTAGGCTGGAACATACTTGTCATTTGCTGCGCCGTAGATTCCGGTGTTGGTCAGAATGTGCAGGCCGCATGCGCGTGACAGTCGCCCGAGCAACTGCGGGTTCCGTCCCAGGTAAGCGGGCGTGCACTCAACCAGTGTGGCGCAGCCCGCAGATCTGAGCTCCTTCAAGTGGGGTAGGGCTTTGGCGAAAACCTCGTCGGGATTGTAGCGCCCTGGTCGGATTCTGTCGGCGCCGACAAAATCCACCAGAACGTGCTCGTGCATCAGAGTGCGCCCAAGCCGGTCAGGCGCCAGGGGACCGAGGACCGTCATAATCGTCTTCTTCGCGGGGCTCGCCAGCAGGGTTGGCGCCAGGATCGGAACCGCTCCGAGCACGGACGTCTGAAGAAATTCGCGGCGCTTCATGGCTGGAGAAAACCATACACCTTCAGCGCGTCGCATTCTAGTGGGTAGATTGTGAGGCGCCCCAGTGGGATGGGGGCTACTCCGCGCGAATCTTGGTACGGCTGGCGCGTCAGGAGAGCAGGTTTTTCAGGAGAGCGTGCGTGGTGAAGACCTCCGAGGATTTGACGGCCACCGAGAAAAGCTCGCGCGGGTCGAGACTGTAATCCAAAGAATATTCCTTGCCGACGAAAAGCCGCGCGCAGAAGGCGCGAATCTCCGGCTCCAGTGACTGGCGCGTGCAATCATTGTTCGGTGCGAGAAGGCGGTCATTGACGGAGAGTTCCAGATTTCGTCCGTCGAAGCGGATTTTGCCTTCCAAACGTGCGTCATTTTCGAAGAGCTGGCAGCAGTGGAGCGCCGCGCGCACGGACTGCTCTAATCGGTCCTGGACGCTCCCGTCGAGCGGCGCTTTGCGGTTGTAACGCACGCCCAGCCGGCCATCGGCATTGTCCAGACCGTAATTCGCCTCGTGCCCGATCAGGACCACGCCAGGCCCTGCCGGCACGTGCCGGTAATCGGCCACGTCGAGCAGGGTTTCCTCGAGCGCGCGGTCCTGGATCCAACCGTGGAACACGGGAATCACCCGCTCCAGATCCACGCTCGCAGGGTCCCGCACCTGCAATTTCGCATTGACGTGTTGAAGATCCATGTTCTGCCTTCCTCAGACGGTGAACGGCGCCGCCAAGCGGTTGTAGCAATTGTGCGAAGCCTCGATGAAAAGCTGCGCCTCTTCGATCACGTGGCGCGCCTTTTCGGGAGTGGGCGCCTCCGCCGAGTTCCGCTGCGCCGCGAAAAGGGAGTGCGCGAACTTGCCGCCGGCAAAGGGATCGTAAAATTTCCGGGTGTCGTAGAAGCGCGCGCGAAACTCCCGGATAATCTCGCCGGGGTCGTCCGAGACGCCGCCGAGTTCAGCTTTCACCAGCGCCTTCGCCGCCTCGAGCATGGATTGGTACGCGGTCTGGCGCGCCGCCTTGAAATCGCCGCTCTCGAGCTCCAGTTGCGCCTCGAAGACCTGGCGCTCGGCCGCCGCCAGGCCGAAATCGGCCGAGGACACGACTTCGCCGGCGCACTCGCCCACTCCCAGGTCGCCGAGGCTGTATTCCCTCGGATCGTTCCAGTCGCGGAAGAACGAGCGGTCGCTCGAATCTTCGGGTGGGCGAGTGAGGTCATCCAGAAGTTTCCTGACCTCGCTCTTGCCAATGCGGGCGATGAACTGGCGGAAGCTCTCGCCGTTTTTGCGCGCCACCACGAAACGACCGGCCAGGGGGGTGCCCCCTTCCGAAATTTTCTTCGACGGCACCGCCACAACCGGCAGGCCGTACGACCCGGCGTTGCCGTCCCACTCGCCGCCCAGAACGACTTGAAAGTGGGGCACGGCGTAACCCGCCATCTTGCGGCTGACGCCGTAGAAGCCCAGGTCCGCCAAGTGATGCTGCCCGCAACTGTTAAAACAGCCGCTGATCTTGATGTGCAGATTGCGCACCGCCTCATCCCGCTCGAAGTTTTTTTCGCTCAGCCGCTTGCGCAACTCCGCCGCGAGGCCACGGGACGATGAAATCCCGAGCTTGCAGGTGTCCGATCCGGGGCATGAAACGATGTCCACGATCGTTCCCGCGCCGGGCGCAGCCAAGCCCGCCGCCAGCAAATCCTGGTAGAGGCTCTCGAGATCGGCGCCGCTCACCCAGCGAATGACGAAGTTCTGTTCCACCGTCGTGCGCACGGATTCCTTCGTGTAGCGCCGCACGATGTCCGCCAGCGCGCGCAGCTGAGTCGCGGTGATGTCGCCCAGAGGAAGCGCGACGGTCGCGGCAAAGTAACCATCCTGCTTTTGCGGGCGTGCGTTGGTCGAGAGCCATTCCCGAAACGCGGGTGAATTCGCGGCCGGCGCGGGGCCGGGTGCTCGCAGCGGCCTTTCGGCCTCGGTTTCCGCGGCTTCGACAAATTCTCTCCAGCGCGGGTCGTGGGGGAGATTGCGCCGCTCTTCCAGGACTAACTCCCGGAACCTCTCGATGCCCAGATCGTGCACCAGGAATTTGAGCCGCGCGCGGTTGCGATTTTTCTTCTCGCCCAACCGCGCAAAGACCCTGGCGATGGCTTGCGCCAGCGGCAGAAGTTCCTCGGGGGGAACGAACGCGTCGAAGAGCTTGGCCTGGTAGGGAACCGCGCCCAGCCCGCCGCCCACGTACATTTGGAAGCCGCGTCTCTCGGCGCCGTTTTCGGTGCGCTTGACGGCGACCAGCCCGAGGTCGTGCATGCTCGCCAGGCCGCAGGCGTGCTGGGCGCAGCCGCTGAACGACGGCTTGAACTTGCGCCCGAAGTTCTGGCAATCGGGATGCCCCAGGAGGAATCTTGACAGCGCGCGCGAATAGGGCGTCACGTCGAAGGCTTCGTCCCGGCAAACGCCCGCTAGCGGGCACGCGGTCACGTTGCGGACGGCGTTTCCGCAGGCTTCGCGCGTGGTGATTCCGGCCGCCGCCAGCCGCCGCATGATCGCAGGCGTATCGTCAATGTGGACGTAGTGAAGTTGAATGTCCTGCCGCGTCGTGATGTGGGCGATGCCGTCCGAGTATTCCTCCGCCAGTTCAGCCAGCGTTTCAAGTTGCGCCGCGTTCAGGCCGCCAGCCGGGATCTTGATGCGCTGCATGCCGGGAGCATCCCAAAGCGTGTTGGGACCTTTGGTGAGCGTGCCGGAAGGGTAGGCGATCTCTTGCACTTTCTTCCCATCGTGCCGCTGGCCGTTGTCGTAGCGCTGGCCATAGGCACCGCGGCGCAGACGCGTCTCGGCAAAAACGCGCTCATCAATCTTGCCCTGTTTGCGCAGGCTGATTTCGTTCTCGAAAATTTCGATTTCGCGCGCCAGGTCTTCCGGCATTTGGCCCGCCAGTTTTTCCGTCCAGAGAGCGTTTGAAGCTTTCATGCTGGTTCGTCTCCAAAAACAAAAAACCCACCGCCGGATTTTAGGTCCGACAGTGGGTTGAGAAGCTTGATTCGACTGACTTAAGACTTAGGCCGCTCCTCCACACGCCGGCGCTGGATTACAACAACACATCACGCCGACTTGGAGGCAGAGTGCCATAACCGCGAAAATCAATCTTAAGAGGAACCAGTCAAAATGTCAAAATAATTCGCCCAGCCTAGAGGTGCGGGACGGGCGGCTCGACAGCGGCCCCAGGCGGTATCCCCTTGCGCATCAAGTGCCTGCGGTAAATCTTCCCGTCCGCTTCCACGTAAAGGTAATCGAAATTCGGGCCGCCGAACGTGACTCCCAGCAGAGGCCCGGGAGCCGGCGGGTTGATGATCGCAACCACGCGGCCCGACTGTTCGCAGACCTGGATGCCTAGTTTTGTTGCAACATAGAGATAGCCCAAGCTATCTGCCGTCATGCCCGCCGCGGCGGTGTGCGAAGAGTCGTCGCGCGTTTCGAGGCGGTAAAACGGCTCGCCATTCTCAAGCGATCCGTCCGGCTGAATCTGAAATGACCCGATCCATCGCGAGTCCGGATTGTCAACAAACAGGAGCGACTGGTCCGGAGAAAGGCCAAGCCCACTGAGATGAGATATTTCGGGCACGCGAAAGGTTCGCTCCGTCCCGGATGCATCCCGAAATTTCACCCCACGGTTGGCAGGATCGCCGGAGTACATCCCTCCGCTTTTCGTTTGGGCGGCGCCCGGCAAAATCTTGGTCGGAATGGGCTCCCGCACTTCTTCCCAGTCGCTCGCCGGGTCGAGTATCGCGTTCAGCTTGTCCCCGCTGTGGTTTGGCGCGGGCTTAACGATAGGCTGCGGGTAATCGCGCCACAGGCAGCGCAGGGCGTCAGGAAGAATCGCGCCGCCCTGAATCATGTCGTGATCTTTGCCGCCGGTCACGAACTTGACGTCGTATCCCGCCCACTCTAGCGCCGAGGCCACGGATTGATTTGCCAGCCACCAACTTCCGGCATAGAGATTCAGATCGTGGTCGCCGTCCTGCAAGAACACGCGCAGGGGCTTGGGCTCGGTCTTGCGGATGAGCGATGGGAAAATGTCGCCGCCGCGCAGGTCGGTGAAGCTGCCGATAAAGCTCAGCACGCGGTGGAACGCCTCGGGATGTGTCCAGGCGACGTTGAAGGCGCAAATCCCGCCCGAACTCAGCCCGGCGATGGCGCGGTCATCGGGATTCTTCGACAAGTTATAATGCTTCGCCACCTCGGGCAGGATTTCTTGCAGAAGAAACCGTGCGTAGCGGTCTCCCAGCGAGTCATATTCGAAGCTGCGGTTGTAGCGGTTCTGCTGTTCGGGGGAGAGCGCCTTGAGCACGCCGGGATTGATGAAGATGCCGATGGTCACGGGCATTTCGTGCTTGGCGATCAAGTTGTCGAAGACGATGGGGACGCGTGCCCGGCCGTCTTCCTTGATGAACATGGCGCCATCCTGAAACACCATCACGCAGGCGGGCTGGCCGGATTTGTACTGCGCGGGAACATAGACCCAGTAGTCGCGCGTGGTGCCGGGAAATATCTTGCTGCTCCAGGTGTATTGTGTGACGGTCCCTTGCGGCACGCCCGGTTGGCGTTGGGAGTCCGGGCCCAGCGGGTATTCCTCGGCGGCGCGCAGCGTTCCGAGCGCGGAAGCGAAGAGAAGAACGATCAGACCGATTCTTTTCATGACGGCCCCTTTCGCGGACGCAAGCCATCCTAGCAAATGGACGCTGCAGGCGGAAGGGATACTGCCGCCCTGACGGTCCGCGGGCCGGCGGCCGCGCCGCGCGCTTGACTCACCGCCCCGAAAAAAGCTAGATTACCTCCGTCAGCTCTCGCCGTGGGCGGAGAGAATTGAACAAGCTGTAACATCCAACCGCAAGGAGCGTGAATCCGTGCCTGTTCCCTCGATTCAACTGGGCCAGCTTTGGAAGCTGAACGAAACCGGCGACACCTGGCTGGTCACGAAGACCTATTCGGAAGCCTTCACCTCCTACGCCATGCTGAGAAAGGTGGGCGGGATGGACGCGGACGTTCGCCGCGTCAAAGTGGAGAAGTCCGCGGACTCGGCCACGCTCCCGGGCTACACCTTCGCCCAGGAAGCCGAGGCTTTTTAGCGGGCGCGATTTCCGCTTTCCTCGCCGGCGGGCAGGCCGCTTCAAGCCATTCCTCCTTCATCCGCCTCTCGATGGAGGATACGCTCCGGATAAATTCTCCTCATGGTGACTTCTTTCATCGAGCTTTTGGGCCGCTTCATCATCGCCGTCATCTCCGGCAGCGGCTACGCGGGCATCGTGCTCTTGATGGCAATCGAGTCGGCGTGCATTCCGCTGCCTTCGGAAGTCATCATGCCGTTCTCGGGCTTCCTGGTCTCGACCGGCCGCTTCAACCTGTGGGTGGTGGCGGTGGCGGGAGCGCTGGGATGTAATCTGGGCTCGCTGGTGGCGTATTACATCGGCGCGTGGGGCGGGCGGCCGCTGGTGGAGCGCTACGGGCGGTACGCGCTGGTCTCGCGGCACGATCTGGAAATGGCCGACCGCTTCTTTGCGCGCTACGGCGAGTGGGCGGTTTTCATCGCTCGCCTGCTGCCCGTCATCCGGACTTTCATCGCGCTGCCCGCGGGCATCTCGCGCATGAACGTCTGGCGCTTTCACCTTTACACTTTCCTCGGCTCGCTTCCCTGGTGCCTGGTGCTTGCCTATTTGGGATTGAAGCTCGGGCCGCGCTATACCATCCTTCGCGAATATTTCCACCGCTTCGACACCGTGCTCGGACTATTGATCGTCGTCGCCGTCGCCTGGTTTGTTTACGACCGCTGGAAGAATCGCCTGCGCGCATAGCTCAATTACTCCTGCTGAATGCAGGGTGTTTGTGAACGGCAAATCGAGGGCTGAGCGCCGTCTGAACGGCGACGAGCAGCACGTTTCGTTTCCGGCTCGCGGCCGCATCCTGCGCGTGAAACTGGTTCGTCCCTAGGCGGCGTTCAGGTTTTTTCCCGCAGCGGGTGAGAACGCGAAGCTTGGGGGGCTTCTCGAGGTGCGGTTCAGCGGCGAACTCTGCGTCGAGCGGGATGCTTTGCCCTGGCGGGAACCTTTTTGCCTCGAGCCCTGCGGGCACGAGATACGGGCGGAGCGTCTTGCGAGTGGGCCTCGATGGCCTGGGCGCTCGCTTCCAGTTTTGCGGCCTCCGCGGGCCGATTGGC
>OFHG01000369.1_pt1 | contig 18575 bp, 23 predicted proteins | sample 1521931 | NCBI WGS metagenome assembly OFHG01 (sample SAMEA2468438, study PRJEB22500) | soil metagenome | biome: Glassland; feature: Farmland; material: Clay | place: Australia | collected 2013-01-31 | depth 0.55 m
GTCTGCGGTGTTCTCTCTGCTTAGTTCGCGTGTCGTGATTCCCCGTTAGACCCCAGGTGCCGCCCGGGCTTGCGGTGTGCGGTGCCGGGTTTCTACGGCCTGTCCTCATGCTTATGAACCTGTTCTCTTCCCGGGGCTGGGAGTCCTGGGATCTGGGGTGCCGCCCCTTGCTGGCGAGGATGCCGCCGGGCCGGTAGGCCAATGTGATCGCGAAGGCGCGGCTTCTGTCCGCACTCACCGTGTGCAGTCGTGTTCGTGTGGCGATTCTCCACGAAGGACGGTGGCCCCAGTGGCGCCGGCGTAGCCGCCGTGTGTCGTTTCGATGCCCGCCAGGAGCGGCGGTGTTCAAACGAGGTGAGGGCCTGTCTCAGGCGACGTAAAGAGCAGCAACGAGGAGAAGGTGGGCAGACAGTGCCGGTCCGTAGGTCCGCGTTCTCGCATGCCCCAATGCCACACGGAAACAAAGCAGAGAGAATGTGCCTGAGCATGTGGGGGTGCGGCCTGGTGATCGGCACTCCGGCGGCCTCGGCGAGGCATCGTAGGCGCCGGGTGGCGGCGTGGCGGTCCATCCGGGCGCCGCGGCTGTTGAGCAGGATCGGCCCGCTGGTACGGGTGCCTATGGACCGGTCGATGGCCCGGCCGACCGCTGGCGGCAGCGGGACCAGGACGACCTTGGCGCCTTTGCCGCACACCCGCAGTACCCGGTGGCCATGATCTTCCCCCAGGTCGGCGATGTTCGCGCTGGTGGCTTCGAAGATCCGCAACCCGAGCAGGCCGAGCATGGCCACCAGCGCGAAGTCGCACGGGTTGGGTGACTGGCGGGCGGCGGTCAGCAGGGCCTCGAACTGCAGGTGGGTGAATCCCAGGGTTGGTGACTCGGCGGGCACCGTCGGCCGCCGGACGTGCTCGGCAGGTGAGTGTTTCAGGAGGCCGTCGATGACGCAGGTCCGGTAGAACCCCGTCGCTACCGAGAACCGCCGGGAGACAGTGGAGGGCTTGAACCGGCGGATCTCCTGCATCCAGCGGATGTACAGCTCCAGGTGCGGACGCCGTGCGGCCAGCGGATCCAGGCCGCGCTCGCCGCACCACGCCAGGTAGCAGCGCAGATCGGAGTCGGTGTGATAGCGGGAGGAGCCCTTGAACCGGGCCAGGTAAGCGCCACCGCCAGCCGCAGCTGATCAGTGAACGGAACCAGATGATCGGAGGGGACTGAGGCCAGCTCGGTGATGTTCATCATGCCCAGACGCTGCGCCTCCCCCTTCTCGCCGTGAAGCCCGCCAACCCACACCAGGCGCGGCATGTGAGTGAGTGTGCTCGTGGCATGACCGGGTGACCATCTGGCTGAACGGCGCTTTCGGCTGCGGCAAGACCACCACCGCGTCCGAACTGAGTTCGGTGATTCCTGGGCCTCGGGCCCTGGCGGTGAGAGTCCTCACCAAGTCGCGCAGGTTGGGGCTTGCCGGCGTCCCTCCGGCACTGCGACGATCGTCGCCTGAACGCCAAAGCGCCTGGACAGCGGTCTTTCGACGCAGCTGTCCCTGGCGGGCTCGATATCGAGGGTGAATGATGGCAATGTCCGGCGCCGCCACGCGGCGCTTCTTGTGGTTGGCGCCATGCGCGACGGCGATCCTGTCAATGCTTGGAGCATGCGGTGGTGGTGGTGCTGCTCGGCCGACGGTTACGGCCGCGGGGCCGGCCCATCCGAGCGCGACCCGCACGGCGCCTGCGAGAACGGCCCCAGCGGGAGCCTCGAGCAGCGCGCCGCATGCGACTGGCCGACCGGGAATCCTGGCGGTCACCAAGACCGGCGCGCTGGTGCGGATCGACCCGGCGACGGGGAGCATCCGGCAGACGCTGGTCGCCTCCCGCGTCCTCGGCGATGAGATATCGGTCAGCCCGGATCATTCGACCGTTTACTACGCTCAGCGGTCTGGCTGCGACGCCGAGATCAAGTCCATCAGCACAGGCGGCGGGACCCCGACATCGATCGCGCCCGGCCAACTTCCCGCAATCAGCCCCGATGGCGCCAAGCTGGCTTTCGCGCGGCAGCCTCTGCTCACGCCCGGCTGCCTCCCGAATCAGCCCAATCTGGCCAGCCTCTTCAAGGTCGTGATACACACCCTGCCCGCCGGATCAGAAACAGTGCTTTCGGTGTCGCCTCAGGTGCAATCGAGCGGGCTCTTCGCGCCAATCTCCCACCTGTCATGGGAGGCGGACAACGTACGGCTCGCGGTCTCCACCACGGCGGTCCAGGACAACGAGGGCTGGGCCCTGAGCATCGTCGACACGTCGGCCGCGCCTTACTACGTGCGGCCCGGACCCGGCGTGACCGCCGTCTCTGTCACCGGGTCGCCGGACGCTCAGGGCAGCTATATCCGCGAGGGCATCTTCCTTCCCAACGGGAACCTGTTCATCAGCCGCGCCTGTTGCGGCGGGGTCCCCATACACAACACGTCCCGGCTGATGTGGGAAGTCACGCCAAGCGGCGCCTTCGTTCACCAGGTGGCGATCGGCTATCCGGACTTGGAGCACGTAAGCCTGGCAGCCAGCGCGACCGGCCGGTTCCTGCTCTACCTCGCGGGCAGTGACCTGTACGTGTCGGAGAACGGGAAGAGACCATCCAAGCTGGCCTCGGGGATGATCGCCGCCACCTGGATGTAATCCGGCCGCAGGCTGTCCAGCCCCGGCATGCGGCCCTCCTGCGTCGCCGTCAGGCCGGCCAGGGTTGGTGCTGGTGGCGCCGGGTGACTCTTGCATGCCTGACCGCCGGGTTGCGTGTCCTGCTAATGACATGTCCCCGGTGCTGCCAGCACCGGCCTGGCCACCCTCGTTGGCCTGATCAGGAGCTTGTCCGGCTCCTGGCCGTGACTCATCACAGGATTGCCGCGGGAGTTTCCCTCCAGGCCGGTGCCGCCTTTCCAGGATGACGCTGAGGAGGACAGAGCATGCGTGTTGCGGAGGAGGCCGACCTGATCATCGGGGTCGATACTCACCTGGATACGCACACCGCAGCGATGTGCGATGCCCGTGGCCGGGTGACGTCACAGCTGGAGGTGCCGCCGACCATCGCGGGATACGCGTAGTCCGGCTCCTGGGGCGGCCCCGATCCGTCGGCGGATCTATCCCCCCGACTCGGGTGTTCGAGTCGTGCTAAGTGGGCGCTTGATCATGAGGTACCACATCATGAGCCACATAATGGCCCCGAGCAGGAGGAACCCTAGCGCGACGGCGAGTTCGCCCCAGCTCACTACCGGCACGAAGCTGATGTAAGGCGGCGGGAAATGGTATGAGGTGACGAAAAGAACGGCCAGGACGACGCCCGCACCCACTGCGCAGGTCCAGGCGACTTTCCACCAGATCGCCGACCCGGACACCCGGGACAGGCGGCGCAGCCCGAGAAGTAGTACCGGAATCGGCATCCCAAGCCAGGGCAAGAACGCCAGTGTGCCCGCGAAATTGATCAAGGAACCAGCATCAGGGCTGATCCCCGTCCAGGCGGGTGGATCTGGAAAGCCAGCGAACGGGTCGGCGACACCCGCCTGGCCGGGTGGAGAAGTTGACAGCACGAAAAGCCAGCCAGCCCCAACCGCTCCGCTCAGCAGCCAGCAGGAAACCAGCACGGCCAGCCACACAGTCACCCGCTCAGGCTTCCGGGCAATCGTGCCGGGCACCACGGACGCGCTGGAATGCCGCACAAGCCGAAGTTAAGCACGTGCGAAACCCAGCGTCCGCTATTCGGCATGTGCGGTCGCCCCGGAAGCGCGCGGCGGCTCGCCCGGGCGCAGAACGACCTGATCTGGCTTGCATGTGGTTAGGGTGTGGCCGCGTGGTGGACACTGGTCGCAGGTGCAGCCGGGCGCGGGCTGTCTCTCCCCGCGGAAGAAGGTACGGCGCGTGACAGCGAAGATGGAGCAAGACTGCGTGGCGGTGCCCGGAACCCAGCCGTCGGTCGTGTGGCCGGGGATCTCATGACAGAGGGGATGAGGCCGTGGCTGTGGCCGGGAGCCGAAGATGACAGCGCGGCCGTCTTGCCACGCCTGGGCGAGGTGTTACGCGAGTACCGGACGGCGAACCAGCTGACTCAGGCTGCGCTGGCCGAGCTGCTCCAGGTGGACCAGACGTATGTGTCCATGATCGAACGTGGGCGCCGCCAGATCCGCGATGTCGGCTTCCTGCTGCGGGTTTCGCGTCTGCTGCGGATACCGCCCGCCGATCTGGGGCTGTCGAATGAGCTGCTGGGCGCGGGTGAGGCTGCCGGGTGGGGGCCGGCGCGGAAGACGGGCGGCCAGCAGCAGCCTGCGGGGGCTCATGCGTCAGTGGAGTCCAGCCAGGGTGAGTGGCGTGCGATCCGGCGCTACCTGAATCACCACCGCAGCGATCTCGCCCGGTTGGCCGCCGGCCTTTACCCCGCGGAGTTCCGGATCAAGCGGACGCCGCTTATCTGCCCGCCGTCGTGGCTTCCAGCCGGACCCGTCGATCTGGCCGACATCGAGATGGCGTGGGTGAATGACGCTCCGGCTCTGCGTGTGACCGGAGCGGAGCCGGAGACCCAGCCGGTCCGCCCGCTGCGCGTGCCGGGCACCAGTTCGGGCGGTACACGACCGCGATCCGGTATCTGGACCCACCGTCGCTGTTCGAGAACCGGCCAAGTTACCGGTTGCTCGGCCTGGCATGGACCGGGGGAACGGGTGCTATGCGGTTCGGCCTGGCGACCTATTTCGACAAGCTCGACATCAGCGAGGCGGTGGGCCATGAGCTTGCCCGCGCCCGGGTCGGCACAAACGGCGAGATCAGCGCCAGCGACCTGCCGTTCCGGTCGCTGATCAGTGACCCGTTCGATCTTCAGCGGCGGGCTGTGCTGCCCGCGGTGACTACGCTGACGCTGCGGCGCAGTCGCGGCACCGCGAGCTTTTTGCTGCACTGGCGTGACCCGCGCAAGGTCGCAACGGCCGCTGGTGTCTATGACGTGATTCCGGCCGGTGAGTTCCAGCCGTCCAGCATTGCACCACATGACCTGGTCAACGACTTCGACATCTGGCGCAACATCGTCCGCGAGTTCAGCGAGGAGTTACTCGGTGAACCGGAGCACGACGGCTCCCGCAGCACACCGATCGACTATGACGGCTGGCCGTTCTACCGCGCGCTTGGCCAGGCCCGAAGCGAGGGCAAGCTGAAAGCGGCCTGCGTTGGTGCCGGGCTCGACGCGCTCACGCTTGCGGCGACGATCCTGACCGTGGTCATCATCGACGATGACGTGTTCGACGAGGTGTCCCGCGACGCCGTTCAGGTCAATGCGGAGGGCATCACGGTGTTTGACGAGCAGGGCCACGACAGCGGCCACGGGATCGCGTTTACCGGGCAGAACGTCACCCGGCTGCTGGAGCGCGAGCCGATGGCATCGCCGGGGGCGGCATGCCTGGCCCTGGCCTGGCGTCACCGGATCGCGCTGCTGTCCAGGTAGCCAGTTAGTGTGGCCAGGACCGGCTGAGACCGGTAATCCGCAGAAGGGACCTGGGCTATGCCCCGCGCCGTGCGCCACACCGTGGACACCCCGGAGCACTGGCGAGATGTCCGCCAGCTGCTGAACCGGCACCGCCACGAGCTAGCCGGGGCAGCCAGCTACCTTTACCCCGGCGCTGGCCGGGTCGCTGCCAGCCCGCTGCTTTGCCGCCCGCAGTGGGTTCCTGGTGCGCCAGTAGAACTGGACCGGGTGATGCTGGGCTGGGTGGAGGATGCTCCGGCACCGTCCGTGGTCGGCACGGAGGCGGTGGCTGAGGGTGTGCTGCCCTTCCGTACTGACGCGGAACGCTACCGGGCATACGCGAATGCGCTCGGTGCCCTTGACCCGCCTGCGGTGTTTGAGAACCGGCCAGCGTACCGCCTGCTGACCGCTGACCTGACCGGCGAGAAACCACGTATGAGCCTGGCCCGCGGCCGGTACTTCGATGGCGTGAACGTCGGCGAAGCGGTGGCCCACGAACTGGCAGCTGCCTGGCGCGATGACCCGGCGGAACTGGCTCTGGACCGGTTGCCCTTTCGCCGTGCCGTGGGAGATCCGTGCGATCTGCCGCGCCGCAGCGCCATGCCCGCGATCACCACGCTGACCCTGCGGCGCCTCCCGTCAGGCGAGGCGTCGTTCTTGCTCCACTGGCGTGACCCGGCCAAGGTCACCCACGGGGGCGGCCTGTACCAGGTTTTGCCTGTTGGTGTTTTCCAGCCCGCCGGTGATACACCGGCTGACGAGCGGAACGATTTCAGCCTGTGGCGGTGTATGGTCCGCGAATTCAGCGAGGAGGTGCTGGGCGCTTCCGAGGACTATCGCAGCCTCGGCACCCCGCTCGATTACGGCCAGTGGGCTTTTCACCGGCAGCTCTCCAGTGCGCGCACGGCAGGCAAGCTGGGTGTTTACTGCCTGGGTGTTGGCGTGGATCCGCTGACGTTCGCCGTGGACATCCTGACCGTGGCCGTGTTTGACAGCGACGTCTTTGATACCGCCTTTGACGGCCGCGCCGCAGTCAACGCCGAAGGACGCGTGATCAGCGAGCCCGGCAACGCTGGCGTCCCGTTCACCCGCGGCACCGTGGCCAGGTTCATTGGCGGCACCGAGCCGATGCAAGCTGCTGGCGCAGCGGTCCTCGAACTGGCCTGGGATCACAAGGCACACCTGCTCGCGTAGCAGGGCACGCGCGCCGGCCGGCAGGATGCCCGATACAGCACGGCGTGCCCGGCCACCAGCTCACCCCGGCAGCAGAAAACTACCGGGAGCGGGCGATCTGTGTTTATGACTGCAAGTCCTAAACGGCTACAAGAGCAGGACAAGCTGTCATAAGCGTTCCCTCCGGTCCTCCCTAGGCTCGCATTGCATAACGAGCTGAAGGTGGATGTGAATCCAGAGGAACGCAGAATCGTGGCTGGTGAATGCGCGCTGCCCGGCGCGGAAACCGGTGCGCTCGCTCACCGACGCCGCTGGCTAATAAGCAGCCCATCGCAGTCAACGCTTGCGGTAAAAGCTCCTCCCCGGCGGGGAGGACGCGGGGTGAAGAAATGATCGCCATTACCATCTTAATCGCCGTATTCGTGGCCGGCGGGGTGATCACCGCTCTGGTGCTCGTGTGCCTTGGTAGCGGCCTTGAAGGCCGTGAGGGGACGCTCGCCGACCAGCCGCCCACGAGACCCGCAGCCGCCGCCCGCCGGCTCACAGGACTCTACGTGCGGAGAGCTGACGCACCCCGAAAGCACCAGGGTGAACACCCAGATGAATGACCTGCCCTCCCCTCCCCAGCCACCACACGGCCCGCGACACTTCCGCACTGGAGGAACAGAAAATGAATGCCACGATGCCGACTGGCCCGCACGATCACCGCGCGGGCGAGCCAACCGAGACCCACCGTCATCTCGGACCCGTGGGGACTGTGGCCGGAGCCGCCCTGCATGCCGCGCGCCGGTCCGCAGGCGCCAGCGAATCAGCCCTGGCGGCAGAGCCTGGCGTGGTCCGGGTGGCGGTAGTCGACCTGGGTGGGCCGACCGAACGCGCGTGGTCCCCTTCGGTGAGGCCGGTGGAACCGCGCGCGAAAACGGGCGAGGCCTGTACACCGTGGCCTGCCTGGCGAAGCAGTGGGACTGGGAACTCACCGGCGGTGGGCGGCGGGGCTGGGGGGAGCTGGCCGACGACGCCCCGCTGTGAGCGGCCCGCCGATCCCCCGGCGGCGGCGCCGCCTTACCGCGGGGAGCGCATTGACCGGACGTGAGCTTTCCGGCACCCTGTCTAGGGGACCCGGCCCACTTCTGGGCGCGGGGGAGGGAGGGCACGGGGAGCTGGAGAGGATCGGGCGGATCAAAGATCCGATCGAGATGCTTCGTGCCAGCACGGAACGGCTCGCAGAAGCCCAGCGCGAGGTTACGGAACTCGCGCGGCTGCGACGGCGGCTCATCCAGGAACTGCACGCTCAGGGCATGTCCTACGCCCAGATCGCGGACGCCGCAGGGCTCAGCCGTGGCCGTATCCACCAGATCCGGCACACCGGCCCAGCGCCCGAGGGGGCATTCCTTGGCACTGGCGCGGTCACCGTGGTGACGCCGCTGCGGTTCGACGAGGTCACCGGCCGTTCCGTGGTCGCACTGGATGACCTGCGGGCAGGCAAACGGCTGGAAGATCTGGCCCGGGCATTCGGCCTCGATGTCGCCACCGACAACGTGAGCCCCGACGGCCAGGTCGATCTCAACCGCCCAGGGCTCCTTGTCATCTGCGGTCCCCGCATGTCAGAGGCGGTGCGGGATGCGTACGCGCAGGACCCAGTGATCCAGTGGGACCGCGACGGCGAAGGCTGGGTGCTCCGCGACACCCGTACCGGGCAGGTCTTCCGGCCGGGCACCTGGGAGCATCCGCCACGGCCTGCCGACGCGGCCTATCTGGCGCGGCTGCCCCGGCCGGACGGCCAGGGCTCGTTCCTCGCCATCGCCGGCATCCACCCCAACGGCTCCCTCGGCGCCGTCCACTTCCTCACCAACGAGATCTCCACCTTGTGGGGGCAACTCGGCGGCAGCCAGTTCTCCACGGTGATCGGAACCGACTACGACGCCGGAAGCGGGGAACCCGTCAGCACCAGCCTGCTCACTCCCATCTACCGGCACGACCTGGCCTGACCCGGTGGAACCGCGCCTGGTCACGGAAGCGGCCGAGCCGGGCCAGCCAAACGAGGACTTCACCGCCGCCACGACGGATGCCATGGTCGTCCTCGACGGTGCCACCACCCCGGCCGGCCAGCCGACAGGATGCCGACACGGCGCCGCGTGGTACGCGCGCACTCTCGGCAGCCTGTTCCTGGCCGCCATCTCCCCCAGCCACCCGCTCACCGGCGCGCTGGCCGAGGCCATCGATAACGTCACCACGCTGCACCGGGGAACCTGCGACCTGAGCCACCCCGGCACCCCCTCGGCAACCGTGGCCGCCGCGCGTATCCAGGCAGGCGTCATGGAGCATCTGGTCCTTGGCGACTGCACCGTCCTGCTGGACCGGCACCGGGTGGGCCCCCTCGCGGTGAGCGATGACCGGCTCGGCACGATCGTCCAGGACAAGAGCGTGCAGGGTGCGCGCGCGGCCCTGCACGCTCTCCCGGCCGGGAGCCCAGAACACAGCGGTGCCTACCGCGAACTAGCTGAAGCTCTGGCGGCGCACCGGAACCGGCCCGGCGGGTTCTGGGTCGCCTCCACCGACCCGCGCGCCGCCGCCGAGGCACTAACCGGAACGATCCCCGTGAGCGAACTGTCGGCCGTCGCGCTGCTCAGCGACGGCGCGGCCCGGCTGGCCGACCGCTTCGGCCTGGCCGGCTGGCCCATCATCGCTGCCCTGCTCGCCGCGCACGGTCCTGCGGAAGTCATCCGGCGCACACGCGCGGCCGAGGACAGCGACCCCGATGGCAGCCGCTGGCCACGCGCCAAGCCACACGATGACGCCACCGTGGCCTACTGGCCGCTGGGCCCGCCCTGAATAAGATTGTCAGCCCCCGGGCCCAGCGCTGACAGAGGGAAGCCTTCCGCACCGAACGCTTCGGCGCAGGCGATGCGCACGCATGCCAAGCATTCGCCCCCAAGGCACCGGCCCACCGCGCCACAGCCGCACGCCGCGTCGCGTTCCGGGCAATCCTCGAACGCCACGTGCCCGTGCCGGTCCACTGGCGGGAGCGGGGTTCAGCCAGCCAGCCACAGGAAGGTCTCCATCATCGCTTCCATGCGCCCGGCCACGACGGGCTGGCCGGCCTCCCGTGCCTGCCTTGCCCCGGTCATCGCCCCGCGGGCATCGAGCGAGACCTGGTAGAGGGCCGGGCGCCCGGTGGCCCGCACGCCGGTCAGCGGGCCCACCCCGGTCACCCCGCAGACCCAGTTCAGAAGCTGTACCACGCCGTAGGCCCAGCCGCAGGCCAGCCACGCGCCAGCCGGTGCGGCATCACCCGGCCAGGGGTGCCGGTCGCGTGCCAGCACCGCCCAGAAGTAGACCTCCTCAATCTCGGCAGGCGGGCGCGCATGCTCCGCTCCTTTGGTGACCTGCGGCCAGGCCGGCCCCGCGTTCCACAAGTGGCAGGGCCTCAAGCCGCCCGGCCAGCCGCAACAGCACGTACCTCGCGTGCATGACCTGGCCGCCAGGGTCATCCCTGCACCCCGCGAGTTCGGCGCGGGCCTCGGCCTCGGCGATCAGTTCACCGTGGTCCGGTGGTCTCCCGAGCGGGGCCAGCGTCACCGGGGATGGGTACGCCCCGGTCAGCGCCCAGCGCCACGCCAGCGCGGTCCGGCCGTCCGCCCCCTGCTCGCCGAGGCTGCGGGCGAAGACGTTCCATACCCGCCCGGGAGGCTGCATGATCGCCTCCGGCAACTGGCTAAGCAGCTCCACGATGCCCACAGCTCGCACGATAACGCCGGGGGTTCCCACCGCGTCACCCACCGACGCTGCACCCTGGTGCGGAGTGAATCAGGAGCGCCGGCACCCCCTGCTTGCTCACGTGAGCGGCGGGGTGCCACGGTGGAAACCGTTATGCATGCCCGGGTTCCCGGGCCGCCGAGCGGTCTCCCATCCGCCGCGCGATCTCACTGGCTGGGACCACGGCGGGTTTGGGAGGCTGGAGGATAGCGTCGCGGCCGCGGCGGGCGAGGACTCCCCACGCGGGCCCGAGGTATGCGACCTCGTCATCGTCGGCGAACTCGGGGGTGCCGCGGTAGCAGTCGATCTTCTGCTGGGCCCTGCGGACGTTGTCGCGGATGCGAAGGACCTGCGCAGGGATCTCATCGCTCACAGTTTCGGGAGTCAGGCCGAGTGCCTCCGCTTGCCCCGGAACGTCACGCAGAACGTGTCGTCGGTCATCTTCATTTCTTCGCACACCCCATGACGTAGCTGCTGCCGCCTCGCACCAGGTGCCCTCTTCCGCACCAGGTGCCCTCTTCAATGTCTCAGATACGGGGAGGCTGCCAAGCCGACGGTCCCAGATAGTGCGCCCTACGTGACGAGATGGAATGGCTCATATCCGGTGAGACAAGCGCCGCGATCACGTCTTACGCCATCCGAGCCACCGCAGGTCACGACCTAGCCGTGGCTCGGGTCGATTGAGACAGGACAATCGGGATTGCTCGCGTGACGTGCGGCCGATCGTTGGCGGCTGTCCTCTGTCAACGAACTTTCCTTCTTGCCAATTAATCGTCCTCGCCCGGTGCCGCCTGCCACTCAACTTTCCTCGGCCCACGGCCTATCCAGCCGTCGCCCCGCACGTTGCTGCAGCCTGAGAGCGCGCAGGAGCCGTTGGCCGGGCTCCGGGCGGGCAATCTTCGTTGTCACGAGCGGCCACTTCGCCGTCAGGGGAACCGGCAAACCGGACACCGTTGGCGTCGCGGGCTGTCAACGAAGATTCCTCTTCGCAGGTCAGACGCATGGGTCACGGAATCTCCGCTGTCACGGGACAGCGGCTCACCGAGGCGCCACCCACGGTGCTGGGCCACCCGGGGAGTGCCCGCACCCAGCGATCGAGCTGTCCGCCCCCGGTGTGTTGGGCCGCCGCGGGAGGCCCAGCCCGGTGCCTCACCCGCCCGTAGCTGCTCCCTGCAGCCGGGCACCGAACGCCGTAGACTTTCACCGTGACAGCGGCCCATGACTATGACGACCTCCACCACCTGGTCGACAGGCTCACCCCGCGCCAGGCGGAGCGGTTGCGCGTGCTCGTCGCGGCCGACCCCGAACTCGCATCCGCCACCGAACCGGAGGGCGAGCCGGCACCGCGACGGCGGTTGTCGATCATCGGGATCTGGGAGTCCGGCCGTGGCGATCTCTCCGAGCGGCGGCACGACGAGATCATTCGCGAGCGGTTGAAGCGCCCCGCGTGACGACGCTGTTCGACACCGGCCCACTCGTCGCGGCCATCGACCGATCCGACAAACACCGCGCCCGCTGCGCCGCCCTCCTGAAGTCCCGCGATGGCCCGCTCCTGATCCCGACCACGGTCATCGTCGAGGTGTGCTGGCTGGTGGAGGAACGCCCCGACGTTGAGGGCGCTTTCCTGGAGTCCGTCGTGTCGGGTGAGTTCAAACACGTCACTATCACCGCCGCCGACCTGGCGCGGATAGCTGAACTCGTCCGCACCTATGCCGACCTGCCGCTCGGCGCGGTGGATGCCTCGGTGGTCGCGGTGGCGGAGAGGCTGAAGCTGACCGACGTGGCCAGCCTGGACCGGCGCCACTTCACCGTCGTCCGCCCAAAGCACGTGAACGTCCTGAACCTGCTCCCATAGGCGCGATATGTGGGTTGATCCCGGCATGTCGCGCTGATCATGAAATAGCCCCTTCAGCTCATAAGCGGCTGTCGAAGACCGTGGGGCCGCGCACTGCTCGCGGTCATTTGGAGTATGTCACATTAACCTAGTAGCCTTTACTTTGTGGAAGAACCACACTCGTGCACGAGGACGACTAGGCCGAGGGCCTGGCCTCATCCTGCAGGTACTCCAGCGCCGCCTGGTTGCCGATGGCGATGCACTCCCACACCTCGGCTGCGGCCTGTTCCCAGTACCCGGCCGCCCCCAGGTCGTTGCGCGCCCCGGCCGGTCCAGCGGCCTGGTGGCTCTCCTCCCTTGGCTGCCGGGGTCAGGTAGTGGCCGAGCGGTGAGGCGTCGTCGCTAGCCTGAGTGGTGCCGATCTGCCGCCACGGGTAGGACGCGTCGTGGCCAGGGGAGATGGTGAGGATTCCCGCCATCGGCGTCCTCCCCGGCGGCCCCGCGCCGTTCCGTGATCATTAGTAATGCCTAAGTGTGGTTTCCTGGGCTATTGGCTGTTCCGATCTCAGTAAGGCCGCTGGGTGGCGCGGCGGCCTTGACTGTCCGGTCCGGGTGAAGGTTGCGATGTCAGGGTTGGGTTGCGAATCGCTACAACACCAGCGGCGCCTGTCTTGCGCGCCGTCGGCGCCCTCCACGGTCACGGCTGGTCGTCGGTGCCGTCAGGGGCCCGGCGGAACATCAGGACCGGACGGCGTTCCCCGGTGTGCAGATCAACACGGCAGAGTCCGGTTCACACGGCCAGACCGTCGAGAGAGCGCCGCGATCATCGTCAGCCTAGTGCAGTTGGAGCCTGGCGCCAGCCGGCCGCTGCTTCGACGCTGGCCTAATCCCTTGGGCCGCCTGGGCTGCCTGTCCGGCGGGCTCACCGAAGGCCTGCCGGCCGTATGCGGCCAGCGCCCGCACCGCCGGGCTGGGATTGGGTCGCCAGATGAGCGCCAGCAGGGCGGGAGCGGTGACGTCGTTGATCCGGTGTGCGGTGAGCTGGCTGCGGTAGCGGGCGGCCATTGACTCGCTGAGGATGCCCACGCCGAGCCCGCGGGCGGCCAGGCCGGCGATGGCGTCGGCCGCACTGGCCTCCAGGGCGATCGGGAGCCGCTGCTGGCGGGCGGCGCAGGCCTGGTCGAGCACGGCGCGCAGACCGGTGCCGGGCGGCATGCAGATGACCGGGCAACCGGCCAGGTCACGCAAGGTGACCCGGTTCTGCCGCGCCAGCGGGTGATCCGGCAGGACGGCAGCCACCAGCCGCTCGCTGACGATCGTCAGCGCCTCCAGCCCGGCCGGGACGGCGGCCGTCCCCACCAGCGCCAGGTCGACGGTGCCGGCACGGACCGCGTCGGTGAGCCGGGCCGAGCTGTCCTCTAGCAGGCGGACCACCACCCCGGGGTGTGCGTCCCGGAACGCGGCGAGCGCGTTGAACAGCGGGTCCATGGTGCAGCCGTTCACCATGCCGACCGTGACCTGGCCGCCCATCAGCCCGGTCACCGCGCTCACCGCCTCGCTCACCGCGGCGGCGGCGGCGAGCGCGGCGCGGGCGTGCCCGAGTGCGGCCTTGCCCGCCACGGTGAGGGTGGCGGTGCGGGCAGACCGGTCGAACAGCTCGGCCCCGAGTTCCCGTTCCAGCTGCCGGATCTGGGCACTCACACCGGACTGGCTGATGTGCACCTGCTCAGCCGCCCGGGTGAAGTTCCGCTCCTCGGCGACCGCGACGAAGTACTCGAGCTGACGCATTTCCATGACTACAGATTCTAGCTATCAGCAGAACTATGCGTTGGACTTCTGGTACCCAGGCTGGCCAGGATGACAGAGGGAGCAGCCGAGTCAGGAGGAACCCCCATGCCAGAGCACGAGAAGGCGATGCGCCCGGAAGACATCACCCGCCTGTTCGTGGAGCGGTCCAACGCCGGTGACGCCGCCGGTGTCGCCGCGCTCTACGAGGAGAACGCGGTGCTGGCCTACCCGCCGGGCCAGCAGACGGCAGGCCAGGAGGCGATCCGCGAACTGTGGGAGAAGGTGCTGGCCAGCCGTCCCCACTTCGAGCCGGAAACGCCGCTGCCGACCCTGATCAGCGGCGACCTCGCGCTCACCTCGACACCGCCCAAGGACGGGGCCGGCGCCCGCGCGCAGGTGGCCCGGAGGCAGCCGGACGGAAGCTGGCTGCGCGTGCTCGACCAGCCCGAATTCGTCCCACCCAGCCGCTGACCGGGCCACGCAGCCGCACCTGCACGGTCTGCGCCGGGTTGCTCTGCGCTGATCCGCACCTTGCAGACCATCCCCGCTCCGTGGCGCTGCCAGGCAGTTCCCCGACGCAGCCGGGATCGGCCTGGCGGCTGCCGCCGGGCCTGGTAAAAAAGAGAGCCGAAAGCCATCAAGGCCATGGCGCGGTATTTTGCAATCCGGCGCGTGACCCAGAATTGGAACAGGACCACAATGGCTGCGTTCAGGCTCAAGATATATCCAAAACCTTCCGGCGATATGCCGTGGGCGTCCCGCAGGTAAACGGATAGGGTGCTGTTCATTTGAACGTAGACCAGCGCCATCAAGGTGGAGATTACCAGGAAAGCGATGAAAACCCAATCCTTGAGGGCCTTCTCGTAGCCACCGATCGAGCCGGTCAGACTTTGAGTGGATTGCTCAGAGTTCAATTCCGGCATGGTTTCGGGTAGCGCCACGAGCACAATTCCGGCAGTCACCAGGCTGGAAAGCGCGTCGCCGATGAACAAGAGCAGATAGGAATTTGTTGCCAGCAGACCCCCAATCGCCGGGCCGATGGTGACTGCCAGGTTAGCGATCACACGCAGAACGCCGAAACCTTCCGTTCTCTGGCGCGTCGGCAACAGGTCGGCCACCATGGCTTGCTGGGCAGGTCCGGCGGTATTGGATAGCAAGCCTACCACCAGGACAGTGGGATATGCCAGGCGAAAATCATTGATCAAACCCAGGGCCAGGCTGCTGAGGCCACTGGTGATGAGCCCAAATAAAAGCATTTTCTTGCGACCGAAGCGGTCTGTCATAGCGCCGCCGAAAATATTGCCGACCAGGCTGGCCAGGGAATAGATCAAGAAAATGATCCCAACCTGGGTCATCCCCACCTGAAACTTGTACGTCACGTAAAGGGCAATGAATGGATAAATCAGCGCACCACCCAGGCGATCGATGAAAGCTGCACCGATTAAAGTCCAAAATGATCGCGGGTATTCTTGGTAAATGGCTGATATTTTTCTGAGCAACGATGTTCTCCTCGTTGAGTTTAACACCAATTAGTTGTAAATGATTTTGTCAAGCTGGGGATTCCCCTACCTTGACATTAGGGGAATCCCTTATTGCAAATCGTTTGCAATATAGGTAAATTTATTAATGGTTAGCGACAACCAAACAGGGTGGAGTTGAGGCAGGTTGTCGGGGAATAATGGGGGATTGGGATTTCTCCTTATCGGTTGAATAGGTCCGCAGCACAAGTGAGCATATGCTGCGGACCTATTCATTTCTTTACTTTTATCTGAGCTCTATCTTTAGACTTTATTTCTTTTTAATGTGCACATCCACTTCCTGGGCATATGTTTTCAGTGGGCGAGCCAAAATGGATTGCCCTGGTTGTAACGCCGGTTGGCGTCCCTGGGAAGGCTTCAGAGCGCCACTGAGCATCAATTCGTAAACCTGCTCATAGCGATTCAGGGTGTAATCCAGGCTGTGAGTTCGCACCTTATCCAGACTGGCGGCTTGCATCACAGGCCAGCGTTCCTTTTGATCCATGATAAGTTGGATCGCCCTGGCAGCATCGCGGGCGTCACCCGGGTTGAACAGGTAGCCGTTGATTCCATGATCAACCAGTTCAGGTAAAGCTTGCGAGTTGGCCGCCAGAATTGGCCGTCCGCAACTCAAAGCCTCCAGGGAAGCAATGCTGAGTAGTTCCGCCTCACTGGGCATGGCAAAAACGTCCACGCTGTTGAGCAAACCGGGCAAATCCTCGTCTGGAATGTAACCGGTAAACTGTACTCGATCACCCAGGTTTAAATCATTAGCAAGTTTCTTCAATGTTCCTGCTGCCGCGCCTCGGCCTGCCACTGCCAGTTGAATATCATCTCGATTGATCAGGTTCAAGGCGCGTATCAGCAAGTCGATACGCTTTTCGCCATCCACGCGACCGACGAACAAAAGCGTGTAACGGTCCAAATTCAGGCCGTAGCGCCGGCGCATAGCCTGACGGTCGATGTCCGGCATGGGGCGAAATCGCTGCGGATCCACCCCACAGGAGATTGGAAAAACCGGAATGCGCAGGCCCTTTCTACGCAGGATTTCAGCTGCAGTTCGTGATGGAGCAGTGGCGATATCGAGTTGGTTGTACAGGGTCAACATCCATTTCCACAAGGCCCAGTTGAACCCCGGTTTAAACCAGGCTACGCCTTGCAGATATGGGGCCAGGTTCTCTGGCATAAAATGGTTGGTCCCTGCCACGGGCACGGCGTACTTGTGCCCCAGGTTGGCAATTGACCAACTGATTGGGTAGTGATCCTGGATATGGACCACATCTGGCTTGAAAGAGCGAAAAACCCGGTGCACAGGTTCGCCTGGGAAGAGGCTGAGGTAGGCACTGGGATTCCAGCGGGTGAGAGCGATGGAGCGCACGCCAAAAATCTTTACTCCATTGCGTATGATCTTATAGGGTTTTTCCCGTATCGAATGCGTGATCATTACGACTTCGTGTCCGTGGCGGGCCAACCCTTCTGCCAGGTGAACTGTGAAGATCGCCTGGCCATTTACTGCAGGATGATATGTGGTTCCCGCAATGAGAATGCGCATTTTTTTGTCCTTATATCCGGTTTAATTTTTATTCGGTTAATGTTTCTTGTCGCTCTTCCCGCTTCCGCAAGATCCGGCGTACACCCCACAAGATGAAGAGCAAAAAAAACGCTGACGCTGCAATCCCCACGTACTCGACGCCGCGCTCAATTTGTTTTACTGCTTCGGTGGCGTAGTATCCGATCAAAACCAGCGTCCCCGTCCAGATCATCTCCCCGGAGAGGATTACCGGAAACCAGCGTTTCCACGGTATTTTAGCGAGTCCGGCCGCGATTAAGGATGGAATGATGAATCCGGCAGTCAATTTTGCAATTAGCAGGATCTTGGTGGCATGATTGTGCATTTCCTCGGTCAGGCGCTCCAGGTGGCGCTTTCGGACGCCAAATCGGTGTCCATAATGCAGTAGCCAATCCAGACGCCCGGCAGAGCCGAGGCTGTACCACAAACTATCAGCAGTCAGATTCCCGATTGCTGCGGATACGAAAACCCATCCTGGTCGCATAAATCCCGCCGAAGCAGCAGCGGCCCCCAACAAGGTCGCAATGGGTCCCTCCACTGCGACCAGTATTGCTAAGATCAAGTAACTCCAAATCCCAAGTTGTGGAAATTGGCCAGCACGCAAACTAATCCAAAATGAATGTATCCACTCCATAAACCTGTCCATAGATAGACAACGCTATTATATCAACGACGCCAGGACAAAACACCGAGGGAGTGGCAGCTTTACCCTTCTTTCGCGATCCCTTAACAAATCACCCTAGATCAGCGCTACCAATCAGGGAGTTACAATCTGTACCTCTAATTCCCATCCCCAATGCTAAAGTATACCATTGACGTGACCATAGGTCCGTCTAATTCCCGCAGGCTCTCCAGGTACTTCCGTGATAAGTCCCAAATCTGGAGATCTCCCACGGCGACTACTCAGGAACCTTCCCGTGCGAGAAAGGGACAATTGTTTTCAACGGAATTTTCAATGGTGCCTTCGATGTACGCAACCCGCATGAGCCTGCCTCCAAATACTATATTTAAGTAGTCCCCTGACCAGCCGAAAAACTCACCACCTGACCAGGATAGGGCCCCCCCAGCGGAGGGGAGACAGGTTAAAGGTTGCGAGTTACTATTAAGACATGGATAGTATGAATATGCAAATGATTGAAGATAAAGTTACACGGATTTTAGTGGCCGATGATCAATGGGATGTCTGTTCGGCTTTACAGTTGCTTTTATCCCATGAAACTGGTATGTTGATTGTTGGTCAGGCGCAGAGCGCCCAGGAGCTGTTAACCTGCCTGGGACAGGCCTCACCTGACATGGTCCTCTTCGATTGGGAATTGCCTGGCCTGGATACCTCCATGGCGCGGGCGCAATCTTCGCCAGATCAAGTGCCGCTGATCACGGTTGCGAACCTGCAAGGGCAATTTCCTGGGGTAAAGTTCGTTGCGCTCAGTTGCCGTTTGGAAGCGCGTGCCGAGG
>OFHG01000370.1_pt1 | contig 18541 bp, 22 predicted proteins | sample 1521931 | NCBI WGS metagenome assembly OFHG01 (sample SAMEA2468438, study PRJEB22500) | soil metagenome | biome: Glassland; feature: Farmland; material: Clay | place: Australia | collected 2013-01-31 | depth 0.55 m
TCCAGCGCGTGCACTGCCTCGGTCTGCCAGGTCGCCCCGGTCCGGCCCGCCAGGCAGCGCTGCTCGATCACACCGAGCATGCGTTCGGCATGGAGGCTGTCGACCTGCCAGCGCCGCAGGCCCTCACGGGCCAGCGGCAGCAGGCGGCGCAACGTCAGTTCGGTCACCGGCACCTCGCCCAGCCCGGGCCAGTAGAGGCTGGCGTCGATTCCGCGCCGGGCGGCCTCCATCAGGTTGTCGCGGGCGACGGCGAATGACATCTGGGTCCAGATCGGGCGCTCCGCCTCGGCCAGCATGTGGACCAGGCCGTAGTAGAACGCGGCGTTGGCGACGACGTCGGTAACGGTCGGGCCGGCCGGCAGCACCCGGTTTTCCACCCGCAGGTGGGGCTCGCCGTCCTCCACCGCGTAGACCGGCCGGTTCCAGCGGTAGACGGTGCCGTTGTGCAGGGTCAGTTCGGCTAGCTCAGGAGTCCCGCCGCTCTCCAGGACCGCCAGCGGGTCGTCCTCCTCACACAGCGGCAGCAGCGCCGGGAAGTAGCGGAGGTTCTCCTCGAACAGGTCGAACACCGAAGTGATCCACCGTTCGCCGAACCAGACCCGGGGCCGGACCCCCTGCACCTGCAACTCCTCCGGCCGGGTATCGGTGGCCTGCTGAAACAGCGGTATCCGGGTCTCGCACCACAACTCATGGCCGAACAGGAACGGGGAGTTCGCGCCGACCGCGACCTGGATCCCGGCCAGCGCCTGGGCGGCGTTCCAGTAGTTGCCGAACGACTCCGGGCTGACCTGAAGGTGAAGCTGGACGCTCGTGCAGGCGGCCTCGGGCATGATGCAGTCGACGTGGGTGAGCAGCCGCTCCGGGCCCTCGATGCAGATGCGCATCTCCTCGCCACGTGCCGCGCATATCTGCTCGTTGAGCAGCCGGTAGCGGGGGCTGGGCGACATCGCCCGTTCACCGGCATCGAGCTCACGCAAGGTGGGCAGGATGCCGATCATCGCCAGCCGCGCGCCCTCGGTGCGTGCCTGCCGGTCCGCGTGGGCGAACCGCTCTGCCAGGTCGCGTTCCAGCCCGGCGAGTGCCTCATCGGCCAGCGGGCGGGGCGCAAGGTTGACCTCGAGGTTGAATTTCCCTAATTCGGGCGCCCAGTCCTCGTGATTGATCGCGGCGAGCACCTCGGCGTTGCGCATAGACGCGCTGCCCGCCGCGTCCACCAGGTGGAACTCGACCTCGAGCCCGACCTGCTGTGGGGCCTCCTTGAACCGTGCTTCCTGCAGCATCCTGGCGAAGACATCCAGGCACCGGCGTACCTTCCCCCGGTATCGGCGCCGGTCGTGAGGACTGACAATGATCGCCGGAACGTCCCTGCCCATGCGGCCCTCCGCCTCGTGACCATGGGAGATGGCCTCCCCCACAGCCTTACATGCGGTCCGCATCATGAACAGACAGGACATTCCTTGCATAACGGAAATTTCTTCCCAAGCCCCGCACCCACCAGGCGGCTTCTGCCGGGCGGCGGGAAACCATCTGCCACCCAGTCCCCGCGGCGGCTGGCCGCCATCATGGTCCGGGCGGGGTGCTCACCGTTGAGGGGGGCGGATCCGATGCTCGGCGGGCAGACCCTCGATGAGGACACGCTGCACGTTCGCCCAGGCCTGCGTATAGAGGGAGCGCGCCGCCTCGTAGGCCACCCCCGCGATGTGCGGGGTGAACAGGACCCGCTCTGCCGCCGCTGACGGCAGGGTGAGCAGCGGGGAGTCAGCTGCCGGGGGCTCGTCGCGGTACACGTCGACGGCGGCGCCGCCCAGGTGGCCGTCGGCCAGCGCACGGGCCAGTGCGTCCTCGTCCACGACGCCTCCCCGTGAGGCGTTGATCAGCAGGGCGCCACGCGGCATTGCGCGCAGGCGGTCCTCGCCCAGCAGCCCCCGCGTGGCGGGCAGCAACGGCACGTGCAGCGTAACCACGTCGCAGCGGGCAAGCAGGTCATCGAGGTCGAGCCGGGCCAGCCCAAGCTGCCGCGCGGCCTCCGGGTCGGGCGGGGCGGGGTCGGCGTAGATCACCGTCGCGCCCGCGGCACGCAGCAGACGGGCCACCGCCAGCCCGATCTGCCCCAGGCCGATCACCCCGACGGTCCGGGAGTGAATGCTGCGCACGGCCGCTGGCGTCAGCCGGGCCCGGACTTCGCCGTAACGGCCGGCCCGGATCTCCCGGTCGGCCAGCGCGAGGCCGCGCAGCAGGATGCCGATGGCCAGCAGCACATACTCGGCCACCTCACGGATGTTGGCGGCGGGCACGTTGGCGACCGCCACCTCCGGCCGGTGCGCGCACGAGTCACCGATCCGGTCCACCCCGGCGCCGGTGAACTGCACGAGTTCCAGCCGTCCTGCCCGGTCCAGCCACGCGCGGTCCAGCCGGGGGCCGACCGAGGCGAGCACCACCGCCCGGGCGGTGGCGAGGTCGGCGTCGCTCACCTGCGCCGGGCCGGTGAAGCAGATCCGCAGGTCCGCCGGTGGGGCAACGCCGACCTCATGGAAGTCGGCCGCTGGCCGCAGGCAGATGACGTCCGCGCTCACCGGCCCTGCCCCGGCTGCTCGGTGGCCACGCGGGGCGACCCGTGCCCGGCGCTCACCTGGCGGGCCCGGGCTGCTCGGTGGAGACCGCAGCGAGGTCGGGCACCGGGAAGAAGCACAGGCTCACCAGGTCGCCGCGGCCGGTGTTGCGGGTGCGGTGGGGCTCGCCGGGCGAGACCACCACCACGTCACCTGGGCCGACCGGGGTCGCGGCGCTGCCGGTCACGAACTCCCCGGTGCCTTCCAGGATGAGGATGACCTCCTCGCAGCCCTGGTGGATGTGCGGGCCGCGGGCGGCCACCGGGCCGGCCAGGCCCGCACCCGCCTGGCCCGCTTCCCCCGCCTGGCCCGCTTCCCCCGCCTGGCCCGCTTCCCCCGCCTGGCCCGCTTCCCCCGCCTGGCCCGATTCGGGCGGGATTGTCACCCGGCGGACGGTCACGCCGTACCCGCCCTCGGCCGCCGAGACAAGCTCGACGGAGGTGCGGCCGGGCAGGGACAGCCGCCTGCCCGCGCCGGCCCGGATCACCGCCGTCATGCGGGCAGTCCCGGGCTGCTCACCGCTGCGCCTGTCGCTGCTGGCGTGGCAGCGGCCGGGGCCGTCCCCGGTGGTGGCAGCGGGCCCGGCGCCGGGGCGCCTGGTGACCCTGGCTGCACCTGCGCGAGCGCGTCGAGCACACCGGCCAGCCGGCTGGCGATCTCTGCCCCGAGGTCGGCGACGAATTCGCGGGCCTCCTGCTCGGTCGCCCCTTGCGGGTCGCCGTACCAGCCGGTCGGCGACATGGTCAGCACATCCGTGAGCATGGGCTGGAATGAGCGGTCACGGCGCAGCCGGTCGACCAGTTCGCCCTGCCGCCGGTCGCCGCCGCCAGCCGCCCGGTCCAGGCGGACAAGGTCAGGACGGCAGCTCAGGACCGACCACGCCTCGATCTTCCCGCCATGGGTGAGCCCGCCGGCCCGGGGGCCGAACCTCTCCTCCGCGACGTAGCAGGCCTGCACGACGACCACCGCCAGGCCCAGGCCGCGATGCAGGTGCTCGGCCACCAGGGCCAGCGAGGGGATGTTGCCCTCATGCCAGTTGAGGATGACGAACTCCCGGCACCCATGCCGGGCCAGGGATGACCCGATGTCGGTGACGACATCTTGCAGGGTCTGCGGCCGCAGCGACACGGTCCCGGGGAACGGCATGTGCATCGGTGTCACCCCGAGCGGGCACAGCGGCAGCACCAGCGCGTCGAGATGGCCGGCGACAGCCAGCGCGATGGAGGTGGCCGCGAAAAAGTCGGTCCCGGTGGGCAGGTGCGGGCCGTGCTGCTCGACGCTGCCCATTGGCAGGATCACCCGCGGGCTGCGGGCCAGTGCCGCCGCGATCTCGGGATCGGTGAGTTCATCGAAACGACGCCGGGGCATCTCAGCCGTCATCGGGGTGGCTCTCCGTTCAGTCTCCTGGTCCTCTGTCTCTCAGGCTTCCTCGACCTCGGCCAGGATCTCACTGACCTCGACCGGGCGTGTGCCAGCCAGTGACCGGGCCGCCGCCTGGAGCACGGCGACGTTGGACACCGCTTCCGCCAGCCCGACCTCCACCGTGGCCGGGCCGGCGATCGCCCGGCCGAACTCCTCGATCTCTTCCCGCAGGTGGTCGCGCGGCGGGAGCGGCACCTCCTCCTCGCGCAGCACCCGGGCGTCCGGGTCGGCGCTGTCGGCCGCGATGACCGTCCGCGTCAGCCGGGTATGCGCGTCGGTCTGCGCGGACTTGCTCCACCAGGTGAAATCCAGCTCATAACGCAGGCGCGCGCTGGTGCAGTACATATCGATGGTGAAGCTGCCCGGCGAGAGCCAGTTGCAGCCCAGGTAACCGAGCGAGGAGTCGAATTCCAGCAGCACGCCCACCGCCAGTTCGTTGGCGATGCCCGGCCGGGGAGCCTGGCCCATCGCGACCGCCCGGCGGGCGGGCCCGAGCAGGTACTGGAGGTTGTCGATCTGGTGGATGCCGAGCTGGGTCAGCGGCCCACCGGGGCTTTGCACCGGGTCAGCCCGCCAGTCGCCTACCTTCAGCTCCAGCCCGCGCTCGTTCCCGAACACGGCCTCCACCATGGACGGCGAGCCGGCCGTCCCGGTGTCGAGGATCCGCTTCATCTCCCGCAGCCCGGACAGCCGGCGGGCACTGTGACCGCAGGCGAACACGATCTGCGAGCCGAGCACCGCCCGGCGGATACGCGCGATGTCGGCCAGGCTGACCGCCACCGGCTTCTCGGTGTACACGTGCTTGCCGGCCGCGGCCGCCGCCTCGATGATCGGGGCATGCTGGTCGTTGGGCGCGGTGATGACCAGGCCGTCGATGTCGTCGCGGGCGAGCAGCGCCGCCAGTGACTCATCCTGCTCGCACCCGAAGTCGGCGGCGAACGCCGCCCGCCGCTCATCGTTGCGGGTGTAGCAGCTGCGCAGTTCCACCACCTCGCTGCCGGTGTAGGCGCGGGCCATCACCCGCGCCCACCGGCCCAGGCCGACCGCCGCCAGGCGGACCCGGGCTGGGCCCGGGTCCGCCTGCGCCGTCGGGCTTTCCGCCGACGTGGGGTTCTCCAGCGTCACGATGATCCCAGCTTGGCCGCCGCCTCGTTGGCGTAGGAGGGGTCGACGATCTGGCTGAAGCTCGGCTGTGACGGGATGTCCTTGTACTTGGCCAGGATGCCGGCAGTGTAGTTGACCTGGGCGGGGTCGAGCCCGGCACCGTTCGGCCAGGTGCCCGAGGCCCGCAGGAAGTTGATGGCGTAGGCGACGGCCGCGGGGTCCTCCTGGGTGGTCTTGGTGGCCAGAGCGGCCAGGGCGGTGCTGTTGGCCGGGTTGTTCATCCAGCGGTCCGCCATCATCATCGCGGTCAGGAAGCGCACGACGACATCATGGTTGGCCTTGCCGTAGGAGTCGAGCATGCTCACCCCGCCGTACCACCACTGCGGGATGGTCTGGTACTCCGACTCCAGCACGGAAGCACCCTTGAGCTGATGGGTGATCACATAGGCGTCGTCGGCGTGGAACACCGCCGCGTCGATCTTCCCGGCGACCATGGCCGGCACGAACTCCGAACGGGTCATGTTGATCGGCTTCACCTGGTTCAGGTGTACCCCGGCCGGCTCAAGGCAGGCCTGCAGCAAGGTGATCGAGAACCCGTCAGTCCCGGTGGATCCCACCGGCCTGCCGATCAGGTTCTTGGCGGTCTTGATGCCCGGCGCGCCGATGCACTGCGTGTCGAGCTTGGTCCCGTAGGACCAGATGGCGTGGATGGGCGCGTGCTGCGCGGCCGCCTCGATCGAGTCGCTGGCGGAGCTGAACCCGAAGTCGATGCTGCCGGCGGTCGTGCCGAGTTCGGTCTGCAGGCCGTTCGGCATGCTGATGAACTTGACGTGCAGGTGCTCCTTGGCGAAGAAGCCCTGCGCCTGGGCCACGTATGGCCCCATGAAGATGGCCTTCGGGGGGGACAGCGCGATCCCGACGTTGACGCTGGCCCAGGCGTTGCCGCCGGAGCCGCTGGAGCCGGATGAACTGGTCGGGCCAGACGAGCCGCACGCGCTCAGCGCGAGCGCACTGGCGACGGCCGCCGCTACGGCCCAGGGCGACCTGGCCGCCCGGCCCAGCCGGGCCGGGGATCCCGCGTGGCCCAGCCGGGGCGCGGTGAAAGAGCGAACTTTCATGGGAACCTCATGTCGTTATGCCGGATGATCTTGAGGCGGATGGTGCGGGGACTGGAGTGGATGGGTGATCCGCTGGTGGCGGCCACCCGTTGCGCCCGGTGAGCGGGTCTACCTCGCCCAGGGGGCCACTTTGCGCTGGATGAAGGTGATCAGGGTGCGGAGCAGGACACCCAGCGTCATGATCACCAGGACGACGGCCAGCGCCTGATCGGTGTGATAGGTCTGGGCCGCGGTTTCGAGCAGGTTTCCGAGCCCGGACAGCTGGGTGAAGATCTCCGCGATGAACATGCCGACCAGGCCCATCGCCACCCCCTGGGCGGCACCCGCGGCGATGGGGGGGACCGTGCCGCGCAGCAGGCCGGGCCTCCAGAGGCTGAGCCGGCCGATGCGCACCGACCTGCGACCTCCAGCAGGTCGTTGTCGAGGTTGCGGACCCCGTAGGAGACCGTGACCACGCTGGGGAACAGCACGAAAAGGGCGATGATGAGTTCCTGGGTGAGCACCCCGAACCCGAGCCAGATGCTCAGCAGCGGAACGATCGCCACCATCGGGGTCGCGTACAGCGCCTGCAGATACAGCCCCGCCGCGGCCTCGGCCTTCTGGTAGGCGCCGATGCACATCCCGATCACCACGCCGGCGATCAGGCCGGCCAGGTAGCCGATGGCGAAGGTCCACAGGCTGTACCAGATGGCGCTGCCCAGCCCGCCCTCACGCCAGAGGTGCCACAGGGCGGCCATGACCGCGGTGATCGGGTCGAAGATGATGGCGATCGAGTGCATGCCGTACCACTGCCAGGCGGCCAGGACCGCGATCAGCGACCCGATCCGGATGGCGAGGTAGACGCGCCGGCCGCGGCGGGCCCGGCGGCGGAGGCGCTCCGCGATGGCGGCCTCGATCTGTTCCCGGCTGCCCCCGGCTGCCACGCCAGCGCCGGCCGGGCTCATCGGGCCAGCCAGGCCCGCAGCGCCGGCGGGCGTGCTACTGGGTTCGGTCACTGGTCACCTGCCTGATCGATGGCGGACTGCCGGAGCTGGCCCCAGATCTCCTCCCGCAGCCCGGCGTAGGCGGGATGGCGCCGTACCTGGGCGATGGTGCGGGGCTGGTCGATGGGGACACTGACGTCCCGGACGATCCGGCCCGGCCGGGTGGCCATGACCAGGATCCGGTCGCCGAGGGTGATCGCTTCATCGATGCTGTGGGTGATGAACACGATCGTCTGCTTCAGCCGGTCGCGCAGCGCGAGCAGATCTTCTTGCAGGACCTCCCGGACCTGCGCGTCCACCGCCGCGAAGGGCTCGTCCATGAGGAGCACGTCCGGGGCGGTGGCCAGCGCCCGGGCGAGCCCGGCCCGCTGTTTCATCCCGCCCGACAGCTGGGCGGGATACTTGCGTTCGTGGCCTGCCAGGCCGACGGTGCGGATGGCCTCGCTGACCCGCCTATCCAGTTCGGTGCGCTCGACCCTGGCCAGTTGCAGCGGCAGGGCGACATTGCGGTAAACGCTCTTCCAGGGGAACAGCCCGAAGTGCTGGAAGACCACGGCCACCCGGGGATCCGGCCCGGTCACCGCCGCACCACCGATGGCGACCCGCCCGTGATCGATCTCCGCGAGCCCGGCCATCATCCGCAGCAGGGTGGTCTTGCCGCAGCCCGAAGGCCCCACGATGCAGACGAACTGGCCCGCCTCCACAGTCAGGCTGACGTCCTCGAGCACGATCCCGCCCGGGAACCACTTGTAGACGCTCTCGCATTCGATGCGGCCGTCCGCTGACGGGGGGCCATCAGCTGCGGTCCCGGCGCGCGGCCGAGCCTTGTCCGCCACGTGACCGTCTCCTTTGCCTTCGGTAGGACCGGTCATCACAGGTCTGACCACAGTGTTCGGGGACAGTAACGGCAGGCCTGCGCAGCTGTCAACGACTTGCCCGAATTTAGCGATACCTACGCAGGTCAAGCACCAATCAGCGAACCCGCGGTTGACACCACCGAGGCCGGCCCCTACGGTACCGCTCGTAAATAGAAGAGGTCTGACCACGGAGGTTAATGTGCCCGATCCCGCCTCTTCGCCGCCTGCAGGCGACCTCGCCTTCCTGGTTCACCACGAGGGCGATGACGTTGCGGTGGCGGTGCGCGACACCGATCCCGGCGGCACCACCGGCGCCTACCTCGCGTCCGGGGAACGCTTCGCGATCGAGGCCCGCGAGGCCATCCCACTCGGGCACAAGATCGCGCTGCGGGACCTCGCCGAAGACGAGAACGTCACCGAGTATGGCGTTCTCATCGGCCTGACCCGGCGCCCCATCCAGGCCGGAACCCTCGTCCACACTCACAACCTGAGGAGCGCGCGGTGGCGCAGCAGCGTTTGACCGGCTACCGGCGGGCAGACGGCCGGGTCGGAATCCGCAACCACGTCCTGATCGTCCCGGTCGATGACCTGTCGAACGCGGTGGCCGAGTCAGTTGCCAAGGCCATCCCCGGCACCCTGGCCCTGCCCCACCCCTACGGGCGGCTGCAGTTCGGCGCGGACCTCGACCTGTTCTTCCAGACGATGATCGGCACCGGAGCGAACCCGAACGTGGCTGCCGCCATCGTGATCGGCATCGAGCCGGCCTGGACCGAGCGGATCGCGTCCGGGATCGCCGAGACCGGCAAGCCGGTGGCACAGTTCTCCATCGAGCGCCACGGCGACCTGCGCGTCCTGGAGATGGCCGCGCGCCGCGCCGCGCAGATGATGCAGGACGCGAGCGAGCTCGCCCGGGTCCCCATCGAGCGGGGCGAGTTGCTCATGAGCATCAAGTGCGGCGAGTCCGACACCACCAGTGGCCTGGGCGCCAATCCCGCGACGTCGCAGGTCGTGGACCGCCACATCGCCGCCGGGGGCACCGTCCTGTTCGGTGAGACAACCGAGCTCACCGGTGGCGAGCACCTCATCGCCGCCCGCTGTGCCACCGACGAGGTGCGCGGCAAGTTCCAGCAGTTCTTCGACGACTACCTGGCGATGGTCGAGCGCACCGGCGCGAACCTGCTCGGCTCCCAGCCCACCCAGGGCAACATCCGCGGCGGGCTGTCCACCATCGAGGAGAAGGCACTCGGCAATATCGAGAAGACCGGTACCGCACCGGTGGTGGACGCGCTGGCCCCCGGGGAGCGGCCGACCGTGGCCGGCCTGAACTTCATGGACACATCCTGTGCCGCCGCCGAGTTCATCACCCTGACCGCGGCCGCGGGTGCGGTGATCCACCTGTTCCCCACCGGCCAGGGCAACGTCGTCGGCCATCCGGTCGAACCGGTGATCAAGCTGTCGGCCAACCCGGTGACGGTCTCGACGATGAGCGAGCACATCGACCTGGATGTGTCCGGCTTGCTGAATCTTGAGTACAGCCTGACCGAGGCGGGCGACCGGCTGGAGAATGTCATCGACCGGACCGTGAATGGCCGGCTCACGTGCGCGGAAGCCCTCGGCCACCGGGAGTTCGCGCTCACCCGCCTCTACCCGAGCGCGTAGGAGTCCATTCATGCCCGAAGACCCCGCCAGCCAAGCCGCGGCGCCCACCGCCGGCCGTGCCGCGGTTGGCTGGCGGTGGATGGGGTCAGGCGAACCTTTGTTCCTGCGGGTAGCCGACCAGATCGAGGGCTATATCAAGGGCAACGGGCTGTCCCCCGGCGACCGGCTGCCCGGCGAGCGGGAACTGTGCGAACTGCTGGGAGTGAGCCGGGCCTCGGTTCGCGAGGCGCTGCGCTCCCTGCAGACCCGCGGTGTGGTGGGCGTTCAGCACGGCAAGGGGGTTTTCGTCGCCTCGCCGGCCGAGGGCGAGCGCGCCATGCAGCGCTTCGCCCGGCTGCGGGAAGTCGGGATGGAAGAACTGTTCGCCATGCGCGAGGTGCTGGAAGTCCCGGCCGCGGGCTGGGCCGCGACAGCGGCCAGCGACGAGCAGCTCCAGGAGCTGGTGATCACGTTCGATCGCCTGGAGCAGGCCGTGCTGGCCCGCCTCCCACCCGCTGAACTGCAGGCGATGGATGCCCAGCTGCATCTGCAGATCGCGGAGTTCGCCAACAACCGGTTCCTTGCCATGACCCAGACCGTCCTGCAGGAGATGCTGGCCCGGAGCATGGACACCACACTGGCGATCGCCGGGCGGCCTGCCAGGTCGGTGCGAGAGCACGCCGACATCATCGAGGCACTGCTGGCCAGGGATGCCCAGCGGGCAAGGACCGCGGCCCGGCGCCACATTCACAGCGCACGCCGGGCCGCCCTCCGGCGGGTGGCGAGCGGGCGGGCGCAGGCAGCTCCGCTGATCACACCCGGCCCGGGTAATCAGTGAGCCCCCCACCGGGCTGGTCGTAACAGCCCGGCCCGGTGGTGGGGCTGGATCTTCGGCGAAGGCTTCTACATCTTGTGCATGCGCCGGAACCGGACGATGTCGCTACGTCCGGTCAGCAGCAGCGCAGCCACGCCAACCACTGCTACCCCGAGCGCCAGCTTCCACCATTTCATCTACGATTCCCCCATTTCTTACCGTCTCAGAACGCGCGGTCCATCGTGCGTTCCCCCATCGGTCATTACCCCGCACACAGCAGGTCTAGGCGTTGTCACCAGATACCCAGAAACTCTCCGGTGGCCGGTGCGGCCATTTGCGGAACTGGCTTCCCCCGCGCGCCTGCGCCATGATGGCCCGGTGGGGATAACAGCATCCGCGATCGCCAGCTACGTGGACCGGGCGGTCGACAGCATGACGGACATCGTCGGCGACCTCGGCGACGAGCTGGCCAACCTGCGGCCGGGACTGCCTGGCGCGAACTCGGCCTATGTGATCCTGCGGCACTGCCTGGGTGTCATGGAGTACTGGGGCGGTGAGGTGGTGGCCGGCCGCGAGGTGGAACGGGACCGCGACGCCGAGTTCCACGCTTCGGGCCCGGCCGCCGATCTCATCGATGCGGCCGAGCACGCCAAGCGCCGGTTCCGCGCTGACATCGCGACGGCCGACCCGGCAGCCCGGCCCCGGGCCACTCGTCCGTCCATGGCCCCCGACGAGCTCGAGTTCACCTCCCAGGGGCACGCGCTCCTGCACGTTCTGGAAGAGGTCTGCCAGCATCTGGGGCAGATGGAGATCACCCGCGACCTGCTGCGCCAGTCCTGATCCCAGATCCCGGACCGGCGCAGGCCGGGCCTACTGGCCACCGGCCGCCGACGTGAGCCGCACTGCCATGGCCATCCGGCGCACCGCATCGGCGATCAGCGCCGGCGAGGTCCCGATGTTGAGCCGGACGAAGCCGCGGCCCCGGCTGCCGAAATCGGGGCCGCGGCTGACCGCCACCTTGCCCTTGTCCAGGAAGGCAGCCGAGGGGTCGTCGCCGAGCCCCAGCTCCCGGCAGTCGAGCCAGGCCAGGAAGCTTGCCTGCGGCTGGGCATAGCCGACGCCCGGCAGCTGCTCGCGCAGCAGGACAGACAGCAGCGCCCGGTTCTCATCCAGCTGGCCAACGACCGCGTCCAGCCAGGGCAGCCCGTCGGTGAATGCCGCTACCGACGCGAGCACACCCAGGTGCCCAGCAAGCAGGGCCTCCCACCGCTCCTCCAGTAGTGCGGCGCCGTAATCAGAGCCCGCCACCGCCACGCCGCACTTGAGGCCGGGGATGTTCCAGCCTTTTGACGCCGACGTGAAGATATAGGCCTGCTCGGCCATGCTGTGGTCGAGCGAGCCGAACGGCACGAAAGCGGTGCCCGGCAGCACCAGCGGGGCATGGATCTCATCTACCAGCAGCGCGACGCCCCGGCGCTGGCACAGGCCGGCGACCGTCTCCAGCTGCGCCGCAGACCAGACGTTGCCGGTCGGGTTGTGCGGGCTGCACAGCAGGTAGGCTGCGGCGCCCGGGTCACTCAGGGCCTCCTCGATCGCCGCTGGGTCCAGGTCATACCGGCCCGCCGCGTCCCGGGCCAGCGGCGCCTCGATGATCCGCCGCCCATAGAAACCGAACCGGAACCAGAACGGTGGGTACACCGGGGAGTTGATGATGATCCCCGAGCCCGGCGGGGTGATTGCCCCGATCACTTCAGCGAGTCCGGTCATCACATCCGGGATCGGGAACACCCGGCCGGGATCGGGTGCCCAGCCCAGCCGGGCGGCGGCGAACGCGGCGTATGCCTCACCCAGCATGCCCTTATGGGCATAACCGCAGTCACCGATGGCAAGCGCGGCGGTGACCGCCTGCGTGACCGGCGGGGCGAGGTCGAAGTCCATCTCGGCCACGAAGGCCGGCAGGACATCGCCGGCGTGGGTCCGCCACTTGAAGCTCGTGCGCCGCCTGAGTTCCGGCAGTGAGCACGTGCCCAGCAGAGCGTCCACCCGACGGATGGTAGCCCACGGCCCCTCGCCCGCGCCGTGGCCGGCCTGACCAGCGGTGCCGCCGTAATGGCAAATGCACAGTTATGCTGCGGGTGATTGGCATTGAAGTGGTGACCGGGAGGGCGGGCCTGGATGGCGGAGAGGCCACGGCGTGGCGCCAATCTGCCCGGGAAGGACGCCCGCATCGACAGCGGGACCGCCCATTCGGCCCGGGTCTACGACTACTGGCTGGGGGCAAGGACAATTTCGCCGCTGGCCGGGAGGCGGCGGAACGGGTGCTGGCGGTCTCCCCCGGGCTCCGGTTCCGGGCAGACGGCATCCACGCAGCCAGGCGGAAGCCCAGAGGTCGATTCGGGCTGGGATCCCGACCCACGTCGACCACGTCGCGGGCGATCGACCTGGTGCGTGCGTGAGCGTGGTCGGCTTGGGCTGCTATCACAACCTGAATCGACCACATCCGCGGGGAGCCGGCCCGCTGCGAGACAAGCCGTGGTCAGAAAGGGCTGCTATCACACCCCAAAACGACCACGCCAGCCGATCCCGGCTCGCCACGTGATTAATCTAGGCTGCTATCAGCCCAAACTGACCACGTCCCGGCAGACCCCACGCCCAGCGCAGCGGGACGTGGTCACTAAGGACTGCCCTTAATGACCACGTCGTAACGGCGCTAGGTCGGGATCCTGGCAGGGCATGCCGGGCTGGGCAGGCTCGTCAGCGTCAGCGATATCTGGCGGAGCCTGCCGATGGATCAGACCATCTATGCGAAGTGGCGGATCCCGGTGGGCGAGGTGCCTCGTTCACTCGACCATGAGGCTCAGGTGCGCTGGCTCTACGGCTGGTGGGAACGCATCGACACGTGGATCCCGCAGAGCCAGCAGAGCACCGCAGCCGTTCAGCTGCCGCTCTTGCGGCGGAACGAGCGCCGGCTGCGGGCCGGGCCGTGAGCGGGGGCACCGTGGACTTTCCCTGGCTCCTTGCCCCCGCGCACCATGTTCGTGTCAGCCTGCCTGGCGCGCTTGCGTTCCAGCGCCTCCCGGAACTTGCGCTTCATCTCGTCCTCGGAACCCTCAGGTTCTGACGCGTCGTCAGCCATCCGCACTCCTGCGCTCGGACTCAGTACATCCACAGCCTCGCACATCTGGCACCACCCGGTTACCGGTGGGATCAGGCTGGCGCCGGCCGGCTGTCCAGTGCCTCCAGGAACCCAGCGATCGCCGCCGAGACCACAGACGCACCACGGCGGGGAAGGTGGTGACCGATCCGGCTGACGAGCTGAACGCGGGCATCGGGCAGGGCCGCCGCGAGCTGATAGGTCGCGCTGATGGGGACGAGTGTGTCCTTCGGATCAGCGAGCAGCAGCACCGGCTGCTCGATGCACGGCAGTGAAGCGGTGAGCTCGGCGAGTTCGCCGGTCAGCGCGCGCTGCTCGGTGAGGAAGGTGCGCCACAGCGGCCCGTGATCATGGCGCGCGGTCCCCCAGATCTGCCAGTTCACGTGCTCATGGTGGGCGATGGGCCGTCGCTGCCGCCGGGCGATGCGAGCAAGCCGGGCCCGGGCCGCCCACGGGGTCAGCCACCAGGCGGTGACCGCGCATACCTCCCCCGCCACCGGCGCGGCCAGCAGCCGGTCCCAGCCGGTCAGGCAGCCAGGCCCGACGCTGGCCAGCAGGACCAGCGCCGTCACACGTTCTGGTGCCAGCTTGGCCAGCGACAGCGCGACGCCTCCGCCGTAGGAATGGCCCACCAGCACTGCCCGCTCGATGTGCCGCTCGTCCAGTTCGGCCAGGACCGCACGGGCGTTGAACGCGAAGCCACCGGCGTGCAGGCGGCTGGCTCCGTACCCGGGACGGTCGAGAGCGGTAACCCGCAGCGCGGGCGGCAGCAGATCCGCCACCTGCTGCCAGTCCGCGCCAGAGCCAGGCTGGCCATGCAGCAGTACGACCTCGCGTCCCATACCTGATGACCCTAGCTCCTGTTCATTACCGGCCGGTAAAGCGAGCACTGTCAGTTCTCTGCTAGCCGCTCCCGCCTGAGTGAGAGACATGACGGGTGGCCGGACGGTAGAACAAGGGGCGGTGCCGGACGATCGGGCCGGCGCAGGCGGATGCGCCATGGGTCGAAGGGATACATCATGATCGAGCCCTATCAGGCCATCGGCCTGGTCCCCACCATGCGTGGCATCAGCCACCGCGACCAGATCCGGGCAAACCTCGAGCACCTCTCGCACCTGATCAAGGCGGCATCGTGGCTGTCCAGCCTCGACCTGCCGGTGCGGCTCATCGCGATCCCCGAAGGTGCCCTGCAGGGTTTCAACGACGAAGTCCTCGACCTCGACCACGAGGAGTTCGCCCGGGAATGCGCGATCGATATCCCAGGCCCGGAGACCGATTATCTCGGTGGGCTCGCACGGCAGTGGAACGCATTCGTGATGGCCCAGGCGAAGGCCCGTCATCCAGAATTCCCCGGGCGGTTCTTCAACGTTGGATTCATCCTCAGCCCGGATGGCGAGGTCATCCTCAGGCATCACAAGGTGGTGCCATTGCTGCCGGTGGAGCACTCGATGACGCCGCACAACGTCTGGGACAAGTGGATCGAACTGTACGGCCGGACCCTGGATGCGTTCTATCCCGTGGCGGACACCGAGATCGGGCGACTGGGGTTCCTGATGGCCAACGAGGGCTCGTACCCGGAGAACGCGCGTGGCCTGGCGATGAACGGCGCCGAGGTCGTCTACCGGGGCCCGTACCCGCATCCGCACGTCGGCAACGGCCTGTTCGAGATCCAGAACCGCGCACGCGCACTCGACAACAACTTCTACCTGATCGCGTGCAATGTCGGCACGTATTACCTGACCGCTGAATCCGATATCCCGATCGATACTTTCGGCGGCGGATCGCTCGTTGTCGACTACCGCGGGCAGATCGTCGGGCGGCACGACTACAGCGCCGGGTCATCCTGGGTTGCCGGGACTGTCGACATCGAGGCCCTCCGGCGCTTCCGCGCGAACGCGCAATGGGACAACTGGATCAAGGACCTGACCACTGAGCAGTACCAGCTCATTTACGAAAAGCCCATCTACCCGAAGAACATCTACCTCGACCGGGCCCCGTACGGGCACCAGGACTACCGCCGTGAGGTGATAGCCAGGCAGATCGGGCTCATGCACGAGCGGGGGGTCTGGGTACGGCCGGAGGCGCCGGCGGGCGAGGAGGACTAACGGGAGCCGGCGGGCCGGCGTTGCTGATGAACGCCCAGTTCAGTGGGTCGGTGCCCACAGAGTGTGTATGGGGCTCATAATTGGGGAGGTTGCTGGCGCTACGGGGTCAAAGGGTGATTGGTATGCGGTTGCGGGAGGGCGTGGCGATCGATCTCGGCACGGTCAACACGCTCGTCTGCGTGACGGGCCGTGGGACCGTCGTGGACGAGGCTTCAGCGATTGCCTTGGACCGGGCGAGTGGCAGGGTGGCCGCAGTCGGCCACGCCGCGGACGCCCTGGCGGGGAAGGAGCCTCAGAACATCGAGGTCATCCACCCCTTGCGTGATGGGGTCATCGCCGACCTGGATGCGGCGGCGGCCATGCTGCAGGCGTTCCTGCGCAAGGCCCAGCTGCGCCGGGGCAGGCTGCGCGCCTCGGCGGTGGTCTGCGTACCTGGCGGCGCCACCTGGGTGGAGCGGCGGGCCCTTGGAGCCGTGGTCGGGGCGATCAGACCCCCCCGCGAGGGGCGGGTGATCGACGAACCCGGCGCCCCCCCCCCCCGCGCGGGCTTCGACCTCGCTGATGGATCAGGCGCCTTCATCGTCGACATCGGTGGCGGTACCACCCAGGCCGCGGTGATGGCGGGCGGCCAGCTGGTCCGCGCCCAGTCGCTGCGCCTGGGCGGGAACGCCATGGACGAGGCGATCATGAACACGGTCCGGGCCGAACTGGGCCTGCTGATCGGCCGCAACGCGGCCAGGAACCTGAAGACGACGCTGGGGCTTGCCGGGGGTGAGGGCACCCCCGGCTGGGTCGAGGCCGTCGGGGTCGACGCGGCTCGCCGGACGCCCCGGGTCGAACGGGTGCAGGGGAAGCTGGTGGCCGGCGCCCTGGAGCACACCGTCGCCGCGATGATCACCACGGTGGAGGAGATGCTGTCGGATATCCCGCCGAACCTCGCCGAGGACGTGGTGCGGGGGAAGATCCGCCTCGCTGGCGGCGGGGCGCTGCTGCCGGGCCTGGCCAGCCGGATCGAGTCGGCCACCGGCATCCCCGTCGTCGTCGTTGACGACCCCCTGCGGTGCGTCATCCGCGGCGCCGCCGCAGTCATTGAGCGCGGCGACGGGCTGGTACCCACCCAGGTGGCCTGAGCGCGATGCTCCCGACCGGCCATCTGCTCGCCTTCGCACTCGTCTCCTTCGCGCTGATCGTCGTCCCCGGGCCGAACGTGCTCTTCGTGATCAGCCGGTCCCTGATGCTCGGCCGGGCAGCGGGCGTGGGCTCTGCCCTGGGCGGCCAGGGCGGGGTCTACGTACAGGTGGCAGCGGTGGCGTTCGGTATCGGGAGCCTGGTCGAGCGGTCGGTGGCCATCTTCACCGTCATCAAGCTGGCGGGCGCCGCTTACCTGGCCTGGCTGGGTGTGCAGGCGGTACGGCACCGCCGCTCGCTGGGGGCCGCCCTCGGCGGCGCGGTGGAGCGCAAAACCTTCGCCGCCATCCTGCGGGACGGTTTCGTGGTGGGCGTGAGCAACCCGAAGGCGATCGTGTTCTTCGCCGCCGTGCTGCCACAGTTCGTGGACCGGGCGGCCGGTCACGTCCCGGTACAGATGCTCCTGCTCGGGATGGTCTTCGTTGCCATCGCCGTGCTGTCGGACAGCACCTGGGCGCTGGCCGCCGGGACGGCCCGGGCGTGGTTTGCCCGCTCACCGCGGCGGCTGGAGCTGATCGGCGGGACCGGCGGCCTGGTCATGATCGGTATCGGGGCCAGCCTGGCCTTCACCGGCCGCAGACAGTGACCCGGCCGGGGCCGCCCACCATCCTCAGCGCACCGGCGGCGGGGTCCCGTCGGCGCTCGCGGCCAGGCCCGGATCCCACGCGCACGCCAGGCAGGCATGACGGAACGCCGAACGGGCGAATTCCAGCGCCATCGCCCGCGGATCCCGGCTCGCCCGGACGTCGTCCCAGTCCAGGATGTACTCCCCCAGATCGGTGTGCCAGCGGGCGGCCGGTGGCGAGATGGCGCCGTGCCCGAAGCTGTCCGGCGCCGGGTGGGCGTAGGCATAGAACGCCGCCCTGCCGTAACGCGAATCACCCGGCCACCAGCCGACGGCGACCTCCTGCGCGTCCATCGCGTTGCGCATGATGAAGCCCGGTGCGGGTGGCTGGGCCGGCACTCCGGAGAACATGTTCACCGCGAGGTCGAAGGAGCCCCACCACGCATTGACCGGTGTCGACCGCCCGCGGTAGGGCGCGCGGAACGCCGCGAGAACCAGGGCGGCCTGGGTCGCGGCGGCGAAGTAGTCGGCCACCTGGCCACGGTCGTAGCGCGCGTGCTCATCGTCCTCGTCGAGCGGCACGTCCCACGGGACCTCCTGCGGGGCCGGGTCGATCGTCACGGCCCCACCCGCGTCGCGCACCGCCGCCAGCACCTCGCGCGTCACCAGCCCCACCGCCCGGTCGGGCGTGAGCATCACCCGCCGGACCAGGCCCGCGCTGTGCTCGACCACCGCCTCGTGCGACCGCAGATCCAGCGCGACGACCAGTGATCCCGAACCGTCGGGCGCCGGGAGCGGCGGCGTCTCCCAGCCCCGCGCGGTCAGCCGCAGCGCCGCGTGCTGCAACTGCGGCTCGGGTGGGGCGAGCCTGACCGCCAGCTTGCCCAGCACCTGGGTATGCGCGTGGAGCGTGTCGCAGGTCTCCTGCCACCGCTCATACGACGTCGCTGGCCAGCCCCCGGGCATGACCGAACACTATAAGCT
>OFHG01000371.1_pt1 | contig 18532 bp, 20 predicted proteins | sample 1521931 | NCBI WGS metagenome assembly OFHG01 (sample SAMEA2468438, study PRJEB22500) | soil metagenome | biome: Glassland; feature: Farmland; material: Clay | place: Australia | collected 2013-01-31 | depth 0.55 m
CCCGGCCCCGCCCAGGCCGCCCGGCGACACCCCCCGGGACCGCCCGCCCCCCGGCGCCCCCGCGCCCCCCCCCCCCGGGCGGGCACGAAACCACCGGGGCCCCCCCCCCGCCCCCCCCGTCCCTCCGCCGGACCCCGGGCCGCAACCCACCGCCGAACCCGGATCGGAGCCTGAACCGGCACCGGAGACGCCGGCGGCACCGCCCCCGCCCCCCGAACCCTCCGAGGGCCTGGCGGCCCTCTCCTCCGAACTGCGCGAGATGAAGGAGGAGCTCCAGCAGGAGATTGCGAAGGAGCGGGAGAGCGTCCAGGCCTGGATCCGCGAACGGGCGGGCGACATCGCGTCGAAGGAGAAGACGCTCCAGGAGAAGGAGCAAACCCTCGAGGCGCGAGCCCAGGCCGTCGAGGTGGCCCAGGCCTCCGTCACCCAGCGCCTCCAGGCGCTCGAGAAGGACGAGGCCCGCCTCGCCGTGCTCCAGTTCCTCGACACCGTGCCGGGCATGACCGAGGACGCGGCCCAGACCCTCGTCACCGTGTTCCCCGACCTGGCGTCCCTTCGGGCCGCGGATGCCCGGGCGCTCACCCAGTGCCAGGGCGTCACGGACGCGCTGGCTAAGGCGATCCGGTTCGAGCTCGTGCCCGGGGAGGTGGAGGACGAGCAGCGTGCCATCGATCTCCGGGAGGAGGCCCAGGCGTTCCTCGAGGAGGGCGACTACCGCGCAGCCCTCCAGTGCTACGACCGCCTCCTCGCGGAGCACCCCGGGGACAAGGTGTTCTGGTTCGACAAGGCGGAACTCCATGTGCTCCTGGACGAGCGCGAGGAGGCCCTCCAGTGCTACACCCGGGTCCTCGACCTGGACCGGCGCGACCGCCAGGCCTGGTTCGAGCGCGCGAACCTCCTCTTCGGTATGGGCCGCCTCGCGGACGCCGTGGACGCCCTGCGCGAGGCCGTGCGGGTCGAACCGCGCCGGTCGGGGGACATCCTGCTCAAGGCGGAGCAGCTCCGCCGCGACGGCCACCCGAACGAGGCCGCCATCCTGTACCAGACCCTCCTCGACGTGGACCCGGGCAACGGCCGGGCCGTGCTCGGCCTGGGCGACACGTTCCTCGACCTGGGCGACCACGATGCGGCGGAAGGTCTCTTCTCGCGCGCCCTCGGCAAGGAGGGGAAGGACCCCGAGCTCCTGTTCCGCAAGGGGGAGCTCCTGAACCGGAAGGGGCGGTGGGGTGCCGCGATCCAGTTCTACAACCGGGCCCTGGCCCTCAAGTGGGACCTGTCCGCCGCCTGGCTCGCCAAGGGGCAGATCCTCCTGGCCCATGATCGGGCCCAGGAAGCCCTGGAGTGCTTCGAGAAGGTCCTCGCCCTGGATCCGGAGAACGAGGAGGCGCAGGGCGGGAAGCGCGGGGCCGAGGCCCTCCTGCGTCCCGTCCGACGTCCTCCGCACCCGCCTGCGCCCACGCCGCCGGCCGAGGAGCACGCGGAGGAACCGACGCCGCCGGAGAAGCCCGTCGAGGAGGAGCTCGCGGAGCTCCTGGAGGCCGAGGAGTCCAGTTTCGCGGAAGCTCTCCATGGCGCCGTGGGCGAGGAACCGGGGCCTGCGAAACCCGTGGACGAGGTCCCCGCGGACTTCAAGTCCTTCGTGGAGTCCGTGGAGCCCGAGAAGGAGGACACCCACGTCCTGATTCAGCTGGCCGAGCTCGCCCTGGAGGGCGGGGACGCCGACATGGCTCTCCTCCGGTACGAGCAGGCCCTGGCCCAGGATCCCAAGAGCGCCGCAGCCTGGACGGGCAAGGGAACGGCCCTCCAGCAGCTCGAGCGGTACGAGCAGGCCCTGGCCGCGTACGACCGGGCGCTGGAGCTCCATCCCGGGGACGAGCTCGCGAACCGGTGGCGCGAGACCTGCCTGCGGCATCTCCACAGGAGCGGAGCGCCATGAGCGTACCCCGGGAGGAGAAGGAGCGGTTCCTGCCCAGCGTGGACCGCCTCGAGGCCACCGTGCACACGGGGCGCAAGGCGCTCGACGGGGGCCGCTACGACGACGCCCTCCGGGCGTTCAACGAGGCGCTTCGGCTCAAGCCCGAGTACGACGTGGCCTGGCTCCTGCGGGGGCACACGCTCCGGCGGATGGGCGACTTCGACGGTGCGCTCCAGAGCTTCGCCCAGGCTCTCCGGAGCAACCCGGAGTCCGAGGAGGGATGGCTGGGCCTTGCGGCAGCCCTTCACGAGCTCCGCCGGGCCCAGGAGGAGGTCGAGGCGTACGACCGGCTCATCCAGCTCCACCCGCGGTCCGTCGAGGCGTGGATCAACAAGGGCGCGGCCCTCCATGAACTCAAGGACTACTCGGGCGCCCTCGCGTGCTACGACAAGATCCTCTCCTTCCGTCCGGAGCATGCGGCGGCCTGGAACAACAGGGGGGCCGCGCTCCTCCGGCTCGGGGATGAGGCCCGGGCCGCGGAGTGCTTCGACCGGGCGCTCCACTTCAACCCCGACTTCTTTGATGCCATGGTGAACCGGATCTTCCTCGGGGAGAGGCAGGGCCACCACGGGGAGGTCGCCTTCTGGGCGGACCGCGCCTTGCGGATCCGGGAGGCGGGATGGCTCTGGTACGTGAAGGGCCTCGCCCACCTGGGCCTTCTGGAGGCGACCCTGGCCTCCAAGGCGTTCGAGCGCGCGCTGGGCCTCGACCCGTCCCTGCGGGACGCCAAGGCGGGCCTGCGACGTGCGAGGTCCCTGCGGGAGAAGGTGGACTTCTACCGCGGCGTGTACGAGTGCTTCGGCATGCATCTCCCGGGCGACCCCGGTTGTGCCGCGTGCGAGATCGCGGCGAAGTGCCGGGAGGTGACCAAGTGAGCCTTCCCTCCCTCGCGGAGGTCGAGCACGCGGACTGGCCCGCCCTGGAGAGGATGTGCGCAGACCTGGGCCTGAATCCCAAGGGACGCAGCTCCGTGGTCCGGATGCGGGTCTTGGACCACGTCCGACGGCGGGTGCACGCGGAGGCGTGGCGCCCCGACGTGGCGCACCAGGCCGCCCTCCTGACCCGGCTCGGCCACCCGGACACGGCGGCCCGCCTGTGGGAATCCACCATCCATCTCGACGAACCCTCTCCCTGGATCGGCCTGGGGCAGGCCCATCTCGGCTCGGGCGACCTCCGGGAGGCGGCCAAGGCGTTCGACCGGGCCATCCAGATGGGGAACGCCGCGGCGAACCTCCATCGGGCCGAGTCCCTCGCGGCGGCGGGGGACTACGAGGGCGCCGTGCGTGCCTGCGATGCCTACCTGGTCGCGCGACCTCGGGAGTTCCGCGGGCTCCTGCTCAAAGCGAACTTCCTCGCTCGCGGCGGATGGGCCAGCGAGGCCGCCACGGTGATTCGCGACGCGTTCGAGTCCCATCCGGACTCTCGGGAATTGTGGCGGGGCCTGGGGACCCTGCTCCTGAGGGCGGGTCGATGGGAGGCTGCGGCGGAGGCCTACCATGAGGCCCTGCGAGCCGATTCCAAGGATCTGGAGAGTTGGATCAATCGCGGTGCGGCGCTCCTCCTTCAGGGCCGGACCCGTGAGGCGGTCGGGGCGTTCCGCGAAGTCCTCGAGACGGACTCCCGCCAACCGGTCGCCCTGAACAACCTGGGCGTGGCCTATCTGCGCGAGGGTCGGATGAAGTCCGCGGCGGTCAACCTGGAGCGCGCCGCGAAGCACATGGAGACGCCCCAGGTCCTGCGGAACGTGGCGAAGGTCCAGGAGGCGACCCATCGGAGCGCCGCGGCGGCCGCGTCCTACGGGCGCCTCCTGGCTCTGAAGCCGAGGGATGCGGAGGCCCTCGCGGCCCGGAGGCGCCTGAAGCCCGCCCAGCGTCCCCGTCCGAAGCGGCCGCGGAAGCGTACGGTGCGGCCCCGGAAGAAGACGCCCGCCGCGAGACGGCGCGCGATGAAACCGCGACCCGCGTCGCCCCGTCGAGCGAAGACCCCCGCGCAGCGTCGGCCGTCCAAGCCTCGGTCGCGAGGGAGGACGCCGCGGCGGTCGCCGAAGCGCAAGCCTCCACGCCGGCGCAGGTAGCGGGGCTCGCACAACCCTCAAGCCTCCGCTCCCCTTCCGTCCCGCGTGGCCATCCGCGAGACCAAGCAGACCGGGGTGTACACGGACGGCGTGTGGCTGTACACCCGCAACCTCGTGCCCGGCCGGTCCGTGTACGGCGAAGGACTGACCACGCAAGGCGGGGTCGAGTACCGGAAGTGGGATGCGGAGCGGAGCAAGCTGGCGGCCTACCTCAAACTCGGAGGGCGGGTCTGGCCCTTCCATGAAGCGTCCTCCATTCTCTATCTGGGCGCCGGCAGCGGGACAACCGTGAGTCACCTCTCGGACATCTGTCCGAAGGGCAGCGTCGTGGCGATCGAGATCTCGCCGCGCGTGTTCCGGGACCTCGTCTCCGTCGCGGAGGCGCGTCCCAATCTGATCCCCGTCCTCGGAGACGCGAGCCGTCCCGAGTCTTACCGCACCCACGTCCCGCCCGTGGACGTCCTGTATCAGGATGTGGCCCAGCGCGACCAAGAGGGCATCTTCCTCCGGAACACGGAGTTCCTCAAGGACGGGGGCACGGGCCTGCTCATGCTCAAGGCAAGGTCCGTGGACGTTGCGGCGCGCCCGTCGGACGTCTACGCGCGCACGCGCCGCGGTCTCGTGCAGCGGGGGCTCGGGGTCCTGGATGTCCGCGAGCTGGAGCCGTTCGAGCAGGACCACGCAGCGATTGTCGTGAAGACGCCGTAGATCCGGGGTCTGCGCGGCGGCCGCGGCGGCGCCCGATCTCGCGGTCCCCATGGCGGTCAATCTTAAATACCGGCACGCGGTATGCGACTTTCCCTCCGAGGAACTTCGATGGCACGCCTCCATGCAAAGCGCAAGGGGAAGAGCGGTTCCACCCGCCCGTTCCTCAAGACCAGCCCTGAGTGGGTCCCGATGGAGAAGGTCGAGATCGAGGAGACGATCCTCCGCCTTCACCAGGAGGGGCTTTCGACGGCCGCCATCGGCATCCGCCTCCGGGACGCCTACGGGGTGCCCAGCGTGCGCCTCGCGACCGGCAAGAGCTTGACCCAGATCTTGAAGGAGAAGAACGTGAAGTTCGCCACGCCGGAGGACCTCGAGAGCCTGATCAAGCGGGCCGCGTCCCTCCAGTCCCACTTCCAGGAACACAAGAAGGACATCAGCAATCGGCGCGGCCTCCAGCTCATCGAGTCCAAGATCCGCCGCCTCTCGAAGTACTACAAGGAGGAAGGCGTCCTCCCGTTGGACTGGGACTACTCGGCGAAGCTCGCGGAGCTCCAAGTGAAGTAGGTGCGCGGATGGCCAAGCGCCTGGAGGACCTGGCGCCCGAGGGCCTGCTGGACCGCGCCCGCCGCGGCGTGGCCCTGGTGGACGGCGTCTCTCGCGTTCGCGTCCTCTGCCACTACGATCCCGACGGCACGACCTCCGCGGCCATCCTTGCGCGCGCATTGATGCGTCGCGGCAAGCGCGTGCACGCGACCATGTCCCATGCGCTGGACGCCGCCATGGTGGAGCGCGTGAAGGCCGAACCCAACGAGCTCCTCGTCGTGAGCGACATGGGCTCCGCCCAGCTCGATCTCCTGGAGCCCCTCCCGTTCCCCGTGATCGTCCTGGACCATCACAAGCCGCTCCGGGATTCCGAGCGTGTCGTCCATGTGAATCCGCACCTGTTCGGCGTCGACGGAGCCCGGGAGATGTGCGGCGCCACGACGAGTTGGACGTTCGCCCTCCTCCTCGACGAGGCGAACTGGGATCTCGCCGGGATCGCCGCGGCCGGGGCCATCGGCGACAAGCAGGACCTCGGCGGATTCGTGGGTTCGAACGCCGCGCTCTTCGCCGAGGCCGTGGACCGGAAGGTTCTGGTTCCCGAACGCCGGCTGGCCCTCCGAGACCGGCCCCTGGCTCAGGCCCTCGCCCTCTCCATCTCGCCCTACTTCCGGGGCATCGGCGGCCGGCCCGACCAGGCGGAGGCGTTCCTCCGCTCGGCGGGGATCGACCCGAACACGACCCTGCGGCAGCTCGACCCCGCCCAGCGACGCCGGCTCACTTCCGTCCTGGCCACGCGCCTCGTCGAGCAGGGCGCCGCGCCCGAGGCCCTGGACGTCCTCGTGGAGGACCGTTACTGGATCGAGCCGGACCAGATGTACGCGCAGGACCTGGAGGCCTACGTGAACAGCTGCGACCGGCTGGAGCAGATGGGGCTGGGCATGGCCGTGTGCCTGGGCGACCGCGACGCCCTCGCCCGCGCCGAGGCCCTCCTCGACCAGTACACGAACCGCGTGCTCGAGCACCTCCGCACCTTGGAGAGGGAGGGGCTCTTCACGAAGAAGCACATCCAGTTCTTCTACTGCGAGGAGGCCAGCCTCGCGGGATCCGTCGCGGGCGCCGGCATCCAGTTCTACTTCGACCAGTCGAAGCCCGTGTTCGGCCTCTCGGTCATGGAGCGGCAGACGAAGATCTCCGCCCGCGGGACCCGGAGCCAGATCGTGCAGGGCGTGGACCTGGCCGCCGTGTGCCGGGAGGCGGCCGGGGCCCTGGAGGGGGACGGCGGCGGCCACAACATCGCCGCGGGCGCGACGGTCCCAAAGGGCCGGGAGGAGAAGTTCCTCACCCTGGTGGACGACCTCGTCGGACGCCAGGTGTCGAGCGCCGATGCCTAGCCGCCGCCCAGGTTGCGGCCCACGTCGGCCGTGTCGAGGGCGTCCCGGAGCTCCTCCTCCGCGATGCTTCCCGTGAACCGGTCGAGGCGCGCGAATTCCTTCGGGTCGAAGCACTCCGGGTCCACGGGCACGAGCATGGTCGCCCGACGCTGCATGACGAACTCATTCAGGTGCTCCAGGAACAGGAGGGTCTTGGTGAAGCCGAGCTGGATGGCGATGAACTCGATCCCGTCCAGGACGACGAGCCCTCCGTCGGGGTGGTCCTTGATGAACCGCTCGATGGCGCCGGACAAAGTGCCCACCGCGGTGGGGTCGAAGTGCCCATCGCCCGGGCTGTTCGAAATCCACCAGAGGGTCGCGTGGCCGAGCCCGTACTTCCCACGCAGGCGGTCCGGGAAGATGCGGCTGATGCACAGGACGGGCAGGCCCTCCGCGGCGTGGAGCTGAGCCAGACGGTACGCCGAGTCGGCGGTCTTCCCCTTCACAAGGTAGCAGACGCCTTCCTCGAGGGAGAGGGGCGATCCAAATCCCGGAGGTTCGCTTCCGTAGGCCTGGGGCACGCGCATCCTGACTCTATAAGGGCCAGATTCCGTTCTTCAGACTTGGTACTCGATTATCAGTTGGCCGTGTTCGTCCTACAATCGTCCGCACGAAAGCAGGCCTCGTTGGCCGCCGTGCGGCCGAGGACCCGGGAGTTGCGCACTCGTGCTCCCGAGGACGCGGTCAGTACGTGTCCAGGAGCTTGCTGACCTCTCGCGTCTCGAGATCCGTCTTGAGCGCGGGGGACTCGAGCACCTTCACGTTCCGTTCCAGGAGGGCGAGCTCCTTCTCCTCGAGGGTTTCCGGGCTCACCGGGAGGAGCAGGATGCCGTGGTGCTGCATGATGAACTCGTTCACGTGCTCCACGAACATGAGCGTCTGGAGGAAGCCGTTGTTGATGATCAGGAATTCCAAGCCGTCCAGGAGGATCACGCCCTCGCCGCTGTGATCTTCGATGAACTTCTGGAGGACCTTGGCCAGCGTCCCGATCGCCGTCGGGTTGTGGAAATCCTCGCCGGGCGTGTGGCTCAGCCAGAGGATCCGCACATCGGAGAGGCCGCGCTCGCGGCGCACCCGCTCGGGATACTGCCGCGTGACCACGAGCCCCGGCAGCTTCTGCTCCATGAGGACCTCGAAGAGGCGGTAGCTGACCTCGGGCTTCTTTTCCTTGACGAGATAGCAGACGCCCTTCTCGATGTCCATCGGCAACCCCGTTCTCACAACGTCGTCCTCGGACCCGTAGCTCTGGTCCTGTGCGTGCACCCATCCCATGCTTCACGCAAAATCGGTCATCGCCTCTTTAAACCTCTTTCGAGATTATCAGCCAGGATTTTGGACGGAACCTCCGGGAGGTAGATGAGCGTCGTCTTCCCGACGACGCCCTCACCGCTGAGTTTCGTGTCGATGAGCCCGAGCGCGTCCAGGTCGCCGACGTACTTCCAGAACTGGGTGTGCGCGCGGCGCTTTTCTCCGTACTCCTCGCAGACGAGCTTGTACGCTTCCTCGGCTTCACCCATCGTAATGTAGGCCTTCCTCCGGATCTTGCGGGCGATGGCCAGGAGGACGAGTCGCTTCGGCGTGTCCAGGAGGCCCAGCCGTTCCTCGAGTCCCGTGGGATGGACCTGGGACTTCGCGCCGCGGATGTCCTCCGCGGACACCGTCTCGGACGCCTCCTCGTCCGCGAGCATCCCCGCCTTGTCCAGGAGCTCGATCGCATAGCGCGCATCCCCAAGCTCCGAGGCGATCTCCGCGATCATGTCGACGATGTCCTCGTCCACGGTCCCCGGATGCATGGCCAGGCGGACGCGGTCGGCCATGATGTCGTGCAGTTCCTCGTAGCTGTACCTGGGGAACTCGACCACGTTGGAGCGGCGGAACGTGCTCAGCGCGGCGGCATCCATGTAGTCCAGCGCGTTGGACCGCTGGGAGATGAGCATCATGGAGATGTTGCCGCGGGCCGCGGTGCTCTCCTCCGCGATCCGCGCGAAGGAGTAGATCAGGTTGGCCCCGCTCTTCTTCAGGAGCGCGTCCACCTCGTCCAGGATGACGATGAAGTGGAGCTTGTTCTTCTCCAGGTGTCTCCGCAGGGTCTCCAGCTTCTCCGAGATGGAGAACCCGCGATCCGGGAAGTGGGCGTCGAAGTGCCGCACGAGGGTCAGGAGGACCGCGTCGTCCCCCAGGCTCTTGCGGCAGTTCACGGGCATGTAGTCCAGCGCGCGCCCCTTCTCCTCCGCGAACTTCTTGAAGTCCACGCAGAAGCGCTTCGCGCTGTGCGTCTTCCCCGTGCCCACGGGCCCGTACAGGAACGCGTTGCTCGAGACGCCCGCCTCGACGATGGGCCGGAAGTAGCTGAACATCCGCTGCATCTGGGCCTCGCGGTGCACCATCTTCTCGGGGACGTAGTCGAAGGAGAGCTTCCCTTGGTCTTTGAACACGGAGGGCCCGGCCCGAAACGACACGGACGCTCCATCGCGGCCCCGTTCAATAAAGCCTTTGCCCGGGGGAGGAGCCCAAATCCCATGAGGGAGGACGGGCATCCCGCCCCGTGGCGGACCGGTTCTTCTGCTTCGCCTGCGGCCGGGATCATCGTGCGGATTCCGCGGCGGGTGCCGCCCACAAGCGGGACAGCCTCGAGGGTGGCCACGAGTCGGGCGGCATCTTCGACGACCTCCGGGAGTTCTACCTGCAGACGAAGGGGATCGACACGGCCTTGCGGATCCTGGGGTTCGACGAGGTGCGGATCCATCCGCCGCGATTCGGGAAAGGATGGCCGAGCCGAGAGGCCGTGGAGAGGGCCTTCCGGGCGCGGGCCAAGCGCTTCCATCCCGATGCGGGTGGCGATTCGCGCGAGTTCCGCAAGGTGCAGTGGGCCGTTGAGATCCTCCGCCGCTATCGGCCGAGAGACGGATGAGCCGTCCCCGCAACGTTTATCGAGATTCCGGGGCTTGGGCTCGGATGGGTGTGTCCATTCCCTCGGAGTCCGATTTTGAGCTCCTCCGCTCCGCGCGCTGGAGGGACCTCCGCGAGCTCGCGGACCGGCATGGCGTCCGCGTCCGCGGCCTCAAGAGGAAGGACGAGGTGGCCGCGATTCTCCTGGCCAGCCCCGCCGCGGACGACATCGTGCGGGAGATGGAGGTCCGCGCGGGTCGGGGAGCCGCTGCGGATTGGGCGAGGGACCGTCTCGCGGCGACCCGCGATGTGATCCGGGAGGCCGCCGACCTCGGCGCGGCCGTGGGCGCCGCGGAGGATGCGTGGAAGGCCGCGGGGAAGTCGCTCGAGGAGAGGGACCTGTCCCGTGCCGAGGCCGAACTGGGCCGCGCCTCGCGGCTCGCCACGGAGGCTCGCGAGCGCCGTATCCGAGAGATTGACGAGGCGCTGTCCGCGGTCGAGGACCACATCACGGCCGCCCGCAAGGTCGGTGCCGACATGGCCGGGGCCGAGGACCTCTGGGTCCGCGCCCGGTCCGCGGTCTCGGAGCGGGAATACGTCGCCGCGGGCGAGCTGATCAAGCAGGCGGAGCGGGCCGCCATGCAGGGCCAGCAGCGCCAGATCGAGCAAGCCATCCAGCTCCGGGAGAGCCAGATTGAGCGAGCCCGTTCCATCATCGCGTCCTGCGAGCCCCTGCTCCAGGAGGCGGAGTCCTACGACCTGAACGTGGCGGACGTCCGGACGCTCCTTCGGCAGGCCCGGGACGTGCTCGCGAAGGGCGACTACCTCGCAGGGCTCACCTTCGCCCGGAACGCGGAGGAGGCCGCGTACCGCCTCGCCTCCCAGGTCGAGGAGGAGCGCGCACGTCGCGGAATCGTCCGTCCCGCCCGGGGGCTCTGCGGCGTCTGCGGCTCGGACCACCTGACCTTCTACGAAGACGGATGGGGCACGTGCACGGACTGCCGGAGCGAGTTCCGGTGGCGCGATCCCCTGGGCATCCGCGAGCGGCTCAGAGGACTCCTTGGTACCTAGGCTGGCCTACCTGGCGGAAGAAGCCCCGGAGTACGTCCCCGCGGGTGACGATCCCCACGATTTTGTCGCCTTCCACGACGGGGATGCGGTGGATCTTATGCTGGACCATGAGGCGGATGGCTCGCTCCACGGACTCGTCCGGGCCGACCGCGTGGATCTCCTTGGTCATGATGTCCTGGACGAGCCGGTTCTCCACCTCCTTGAAGGCGGCCAGGGCCTCGCGCTCCTTGATGATCTCCACGAAGGAGATGCCGAACGTGATCTCGGGCGGCATGAGCATCCGCAGTTCCTTGTGCTGGGTCTTCAGGGCCTCCAGGATGTCGACCTCGCTGAGCATGCCCAAGATGCGGCCCCGGTCGTCCACCACGGGGCAGCCGCCCACGCTCTCGTCCGCGAGGGTGATCGCCGCCTCGCGGAGGGTGGCCGTCGGCTTGAGTGTGATGGGCTCCTCGGACATCACGTCCCGGATCTTCAGGGCCATGGCGGGTCCGATGGGACCCCGGCCTATAAATGACTCTCCATAGGTTTTTACCGACTCCTCGGAATCCCCGCGGGATGGCCCGTTCCAAGGTCCTCCGACGGAAGGTGGAGGACATCGACCTCTCGCGCGCGGCGACCCTGGACGCCCTCGTGGCCCAGATGGAGGCCGCAGGCGGCTTCACGGCGAAGAAGATCGCGGACGGCGTGGGCATCCTTCGGACCATGTTCTCCCGCCGGGCGTGCCGCACCTTTCTCTCGTTCCCGGCGGCCCTCATGGCCACGGGCGTCCGCGGCGTCCTGCGCACGCTCGTGGAGCGGCGTCTGGTCGACGTGGTCATCACGACGTGCGGGACCGCGGACCACGACCTGGCCCGTGTGTGGCGGCCGTACTACCACGGCGAGTTCGAGATGGACGACGTCATGCTCCACCGTGAGGGCGTGAACCGCCTCGGGAACGTGCTCGTCCCGAACGAATCCTACGGCATCATCCTGGAGCGGAAGGTCCAGCCCATGCTCCAGGACCTGTACGATTCCGGGAAGCGGAACGTGTCCACGAAGGAGCTCCTGTGGGAATTCGGCCGTCGCACGGAGTCCCAGGAGTCCCTCCTGTGGTGGGCGTGGAAGAACGAGGTGCCCGTCTACGTGCCTGCGCCCTTCGACGGGTCCGTCGGATACCAGCTGTGGTCCTTCTGGCAGGAGCACAAGGACTTCCGCCTCGATCTGTTCCGGGACGAGCAGGACCTCATGGACCTCGTGTTCACCGCGAAGGAGGCGGGCGCCCTCATGATCGGCGGGGGCGTGTCCAAGCACCACACGATCTGGTGGAACCAGTTCCGCGGCGGCCTCGACTACGCGGTCTACATCACCACGGCACCGGAGTGGGACGGCAGCCTGAGCGGCGCGCGCGTGCGCGAAGGGATTTCGTGGGGCAAGGTCAAGGAGGACGCGCGCCAGCTCACGATCGAGGGCGATGCCTCGGCCATTCTGCCGCTCATGATCGGAGCCGCGATGGCCCCGAGACGACGCCGCTGAGGCGGGCTTATCGCACGAGGTAGTAGCCCGCGGCCTTCTCGCGGGCGCGGCGCTTCGCATAGCCCTTGGACTCGAGCTCTTGGAGGGCAGAGAGGACCATCCCTTTGGGTAGCCTGGCCATCTTGGTGATCGCGTCCGCATCCCGCATCTTGTCCTCTGAAGTCGCTCCTGCCGACTTCATGACATCGTAGACCTTGCTGGCCCGGTCCGACACGTCCTCGGGGGACATCCGTCCGCCTCCCTGTCTTTCGCGGGTAGTCGAGCCGATGTTAAATAAGCTTGCTACCTTGTTGTGTCGATGGCCCGGGTCGGGATTTGCAAGGACCGCCTCGCCGAGGCGTTCGACCGTTTCGGCCGGGTCCCCGTGATCAAGAAGACGGAGACGGTCCCTGCGTCCCATCCCATCTTCCGGCTGAACGAGTCGGTCCCGTGGTGGGCCGCGGGCGGTCTTCTCCACGACGGACGCGGCCGGGTCCTGCTTCTCCGTCATGTTCCGTCCAAGGGCTGGGGCGACGTGTGGCTCACGCCTGGCGGGAAGCTCGAGGAGGGCGAAACGGTGCTGCAGGGGTTCGAGCGGGAAGTGCGCGAGGAGGTCGGGGCGCGGGTCGTCGAGCCTGTGCTGACGAAAATCCTTCAGCAGAACCTCACGGACGGGAAGCGGGTGCGCCACGGCTACTTCGCCCAGTTCCTCGCCCGGATCGACGGCGACGTGCGTGCGGGGCCCGACGTCCTCGAGGCCCGGTGGTTCGACGAGCTCCCGCGGGACATGGCGTTCCGTGAGGACTACGTGGACGACTTCCGACGGCTGGCGCGCATCCGATGACCCGCGTCCCGACGGAAATCTCTATGGAGCCTTCCTGACTTATCCGGGAGGGATATGTCGCGCAGGCCGGCTCTGCTCGTGGTCGACGTGCAGAATGACTTCTGCCCGGGTGGCGCTCTCGGCGTGCCCGAGGGCGACCGGATCATCCCCCGCATCAACCGGACCATCAAGTTGTTCGTCCGCCGCGGGCTGCCCGTCCTCGCGACGAGAGACTGGCATCCCCGGGTCACGAGGCACTTCAAGGAGTTCGGCGGCGCATGGCCCCCCCACTGCGTCCAGGGGACCAAGGGAGCGCGGTTCCATCCGAAGCTCACTCTCCCGGAGGGCGCCGTGATCTTGTCCAAGGGTATGGATCCAGACCAGGACTCGTATTCCGGATTCCAGGCGCTGAGTCTCCAGGGCCGGGATCTCGAGTCCGTGATTCGCGATCTCGGGATCGACGAGGTCTTCCTGTGCGGTCTGGCCACGGACTACTGCGTCCGCGCCACCGTGCTGGACGCGCTGCGCAGGGGTCTCCGAGTCCGTGTCCTGGGCGACGCCATCCGGGGCGTCGACCTACACCCCGGCGATTCCGAGCGGGCCGTCAAGGAGATGCGGCAGGCCGGAACGCCCTTCGTCGAAACGAGGGGCCTCGCGTCCTCGCTCCCCGGGTGAAGGCGATTCGGGCGGTCACGTGAAGGAGACGACAACCGCCGTCGTGATGGTGATGGTCGCGGGAGGTACTGCGCAGAACCAGGTCAGTTCCGCATGCCACACCGGAGGAAAGTACTCGTCGAGGGTGCCGTTCATCGCCAAGGGCCCATACGTGGGGGGCGAGGGGGGAGGGCACTCCCCGCGCGTGTCCGTAGGGTAGTCCCCATTCAGGAACACGGACATGATGCTGTCGTTGGACCGCCACGAACCAGTCACGTGGCCCGTGGTGGTGGTCACGTTGAAGAAGTATGCCAACGGGTCGCCCCCCGAGGACTCGATCCGGAGCACGCGTCCGGCCGGAATCAGGACCACGTACGCCGGGGGCGTCGACGCGATGACCTCGGCCGCGAAGCCCGCCGCGAGGACGAGCCCTGCGACAAGGAGGACTTGGATTGCGCGTGTCTGCCGCCGGCGTGCCTGGCGACGGCCGTCCCGAGGGGAGAGGAGTCCCGCGAGGACGAGAAGCGATGTCCCCGCCAACCAGGCGAGTATCCCTGGAATCCGATACGGGAAGATCGCGTCCTGCCAGCCCCCCATCATGGCAGGCCCCGAAAGACCAGGGGTGTAGGGCAAGCCCCATGACCGGTACACGGGGGTGAAGGCCAACAAGGGACCCATCACGAAGAGAGCGACGCCGAGAAGAACGAGACGTCGGACCCGCTCCTGCGTTGACGACGTTCGGGCGGGAACCGAGGACCGAAGCGAGCTGCGAGGCATCTCGTGGACAACGGCGAACACGGCCATGGCTACCATCGTGTAACCCGCGAATTCGAGGACGGGGCCGAAGACGTACCACGCCGTGGGCACCGAGGAGAAGCTGGGTTGGAGCTGGACAAACGTGTCGAGTGTCATCGCACCTGTTGCGACTATGAAGCCGAAGAACGCCAACAGGCTGCTCTCCCGCGACCCGCGCGTCATCGTAGAAGGAGCGAGCGCGTCGCCTAATCGCCGCGCCGCCCGAGTGCCGATCGCAGCGAGGCCGAGAAGCCCTATCGTGGACACCCTCAGCTCAATGACGGGGGTGCTAGCCGAACCGCCCGCGAGAGCCAGGATCGCCGCCGCTCCAACGACACCCAGACAGACGAGCGCCAACGGGGTTGTGCGGTTCATGCACCGCCTTCTCTAGGGGGCCCGGTCCGAAGGCTCTCCTCGAACTCATGGATGGCGACGACGATGGCTACCCCGATCAGGGCGAGTCCGACGAGGAATACCTCGAAAGATTCCGCGGGGGACAGGTACGATGGAGTGCACACACTGTACCGAACCGTCGTGCAGGTCGGGAAGACGAAGGGTAGGACGTAGACGATGGCACCCAGGGCCACGACGATGAGACCGGCCGCCGTGAAGACCGTGCTCCACTTCAAGGCAATCCCTCGTGGTCGGCGAGGCGCGTAGGGCCTTACAATTCTTTCCTATCTGTTAGGCCCCAAGAGTCGGCGTCGTAGGGGCGCGCCTCGCTTTACATACAGTTAAATAGCGTGACTGCCATACGAATGTCAGACAAAACTATCGAGTCCGTCGGACATAGGCCAGGGACCTGCATGCCCCAGGAATCCGAGCGCGTCACCATTCGCATCCCGCCCGAGAAGATCCAAGCCCTCCAATCCCTCGTGAAGAGCGGCACCTATCCGACGATCTCGGACGCCATCCGCGCGGCCATCGACCGCTTCATCGACGTCCAGTTCGCACCCGATTACATTCGCAAACTCATGATCGAGCTGCCCAAGGGAAACGTGGTGGACCTGCAGGCGCTCGTGAAGTCGGGCGACTCCGTGTCCGTGGAGGACGCGGTCCGCAACGCGGTCCGGGAGTACGTCCGACGGCGGCTCCACAAGGCCATCGAGGGAGCTGACCGCTGAGAGAGATGGCGCACCCGCCACCGCGGGTGCCGCGCACGGCCGACCGCCACCGGTCCAGGATGGGAACCAGGGATGGGCATCGAGACGGTCCAGCGGACGGGGAACCAGGCGTTCCTCGACTCCTTCGACTTCGGGAAGCCCAAGGTCCTCATCATCGGATGCGGAGGAGGCGGCGGTAACTCCGTAGCGCGGCTGCACCGCCTCGGGATCCATGGCGCGCGGACCGTCGTCGTCAACACGGACGCGGTCCACCTGGATTCCATCGCGTGCGACCGCAAGCTCCTCATCGGTGCCGGCGTGACGCGCGGCATGGGTGCGGGCGGGAAGCCCGAGATTGGGGAGCGCTGCGCGGAGATCGCGGAGCAGGAGCTCCGCAACATCATTGGCGACGCGGATCTCACCTTCGTAACCGTGGGCTTAGGCGGAGGGACGGGGACCGGCGTCGCCCCTTATATTGCGGAACTGGCCCAGGCCGCGGGGAGCGTGGTCATCACGATGGCCACGACACCGTTCAAGGCGGAGCGCGGCCGCATGACGAACGCACTGGCGGGCATCCAGCGCCTCAAGGCGGTGTCCGACAGCCTCATCGTCCTGGACAACAACCGCCTCCTCGAGCTCGTGCCCAACCTCCCCGTCGAGCAGGCGTTCGCCGTCATGGATCACCTGATTAGCGAGGTGATCAAGGGCGTCACGGAGTCGATTACCCTGCCCTCCCTGATCAACCTGGACTTCAACGACGTCCGCACGATTCTCCAGGACGGAGGGACGTCGACCATCTTCTACGGGGAGAACGCGGAGGACGACCCCGGGAAACTCGTGGCGGAAACCCTGGACAACCCCCTCTTCGACGTGGACTACAAGGGCGCGCGCGGCGCCCTCATTCACATCAGCGCGGGTCCCGGCCTGCGGCTTCGCACGGCCCACGAGGTCGTCGAAGGGCTCACGGCGAAGATGCGCGCGGACGCCAACGTGATCTTCGGCGTGCGCGTGGACCGCAAGTACGAGGGCATCGTCCGCGTCCTCGCCATCATGACGGGTGTCCGTTCGCCGCTGCTGGAATCCGTCGACCCCGCGGTTGCGTGGGCGGACGATCCGAGCCTCACCTTGTCCAGCGTGACCGTCCCCGTCCCCCTTGCTCCGTTCCCGCGACGGCCTTGAGTCCGCGCCGCGCTCAGCTAGAACGATCCCGCGTGAGGGGCTCCCTCGCCCCTCTTTGCGAGACGATCAGGCCTGCGGTGGCGGGGGCGGCGGAGCGGGCGGCATCTGGGCCGCGGGCTGAGGCTGCGACGTCGGCGGAGTCGTGTCCTCTTCCACGGCTTGCTGCAGGTGCTTGGGCTTGAGCCGGATGCGAATCGTCTCGGGACGAGGGCGAATGAGGTTCCATCCGGCCTTCGTGATCATGCCTCCGACGATCGCCATGGCCAGGTAGAGGCCGATCGTCAGCAGTCCGACCCCCACGGGAAGGAGGATCTCGCCGAGGTTGAAGTCCAGGCTGGGAATCTGGGCCGTGATGTCTCCCACGCTCTGCCCGCTGCGCATCTGGCCGGGGACGATCTCCACCGGGGAGAACGTGATGCTCGCCTGGTTGTTGGCATCCGTCACGGTGAGCATGACCGTGTAGGGACCGGGGTTCGTGTACACGTGGACGCCGGGATTCGGACCGTTGACCGTGCCGCTATTGTCGCCGAAGTCCCACTGCCAGCTGGCGATGGAGGCACTCCCCTGCGAAGAGTGGTCTTGGACCGTGAGATTGAACCCGTTGCTCGACCAGCTGAACGAGGCCGAGGGGCCCTGGGTCTGCTGTTGCTGGCCCGGAAGCTGGTTCATGAGGAACGGCCCGGGGTTCGTCGCAAGGGCGAGGGCGTTCACGAAAGTGAACAGGAGGAGCCCGACTCCCAGGGCGAGGACGCCGAGTCCGAGCAGCAGGTCGAATGTGTCACGCTTCACGAGGTCACCGGACGCCACCCGGCCCGGTCCCGGATAAAGGGCATGGAGCCGTTCTCACGACTGAGAATGGGATTCCGGACCGCGGTCAGCCGCGGAAGATCGGCCGGGCACTGATGAGGACGTTCTCGGCCAGAGGCCGGAACGGCCTTCCCGCGGTGGCGTCCACCACGAGCCGGCGGAGCCCGTCGGACGTCATCTCCTCCTGCGCCTTGGTCGACCGCACACGGACGTTCAACTTCCCGGACTCGATCTCCTTCTTGCCCACGACGACGATGTAGGGCACCCATTCCTTCTCCGCGCGGCGGATCTTCTTGCCCAACGTGTCGTTCGTGTCGTCCAGGTCCGCCCGCACGCCGTCGAAGGCGGCGAGCAGCTTCCGGGCGTGCTCCAGCTGGTCCCCGCTCACGGGGATGATCCGCACCTGGGTCGGCGAGAGCCACAGCGGGAACATGGGCGGCTTGCCCGCCTTGATGTCCGCCGCGGCCTTCTCCAGGAGGGCGTACAGCACGCGCTCCACGGCGCCGCTGGGCGACAGGTGGAGGATGTACGGGAACTGCTTCTCGCCTTTCTCGTCCGCGTAGGTAATCCCGAACCGCTTGGCGTTCTCCGTGTCGATCTGGTCCGTGGTGAGCGCCGCGGCCTTGTCGTTCGCGTCGACGAAGTTCCACTCGTACTTCAGGACGAAGTAGAAGAACTGCTCGGACCACATCTCGATCAGGATGGGCTTGCCCCACCGCCGCGCGTACGCCTTGACGAAGTCCCCGTGCTCCTTCCAGAAGGGCTCGGTCACGCGCATTCCGACCTCGAAGTCGTCGGGCAACGAGAACCCACAGTCCTGGAGGAGCTTCCACGCGACCTCCATGCGGACCATCATGTGCTCCTTGGCCTGGGCCACGTCGGTCACGAGGGCGTGGCAGTCGGGCATGGTGAAGGCGCGTAGACGTCGGAGTCCGGCGAGCTCGCCGCGCTGCTCCGCGCGGAAGGAGTACCGGGTGAGCTCGTAGAGGG
>OFHG01000372.1_pt1 | contig 18525 bp, 18 predicted proteins | sample 1521931 | NCBI WGS metagenome assembly OFHG01 (sample SAMEA2468438, study PRJEB22500) | soil metagenome | biome: Glassland; feature: Farmland; material: Clay | place: Australia | collected 2013-01-31 | depth 0.55 m
GTACAAGGAGGGGACCGAGGGCAAGAAGGACAAGGACCTGACCGCGGACATGCTCAAGGCCGTCGTGGAGGAATACAAGGCCCTCTACCGTTCCGAGCTCCACGAGGAGTTCCCGCAGAAGCCCAAAGACCAACTGCGCGAGGCCATCGGCGCCGTGTTCCGCTCGTGGAACGGCAAGCGCGCGGTGGACTACCGCAACTTCAACAAGATCCCGCACAACCTCGGCACCGCGGCGAACGTCCAGATGATGGTCTTCGGGAACATGGGCTCCGACTCCGGGACGGGCGTCGCGTTCACGCGCAACCCGAGCACGGGCGACAAGGCCCTGTACGGCGAGTACCTGGAGAGCGCGCAGGGCGAGGATGTCGTCGCGGGCATCCGCACGCCGCTGAAGATCGCGGACCTGAGGGAGAAGTCCCCCGCGGTCTACGAGGAGTTCGTCCGGGCCGCGCAACTGCTCGAGAAGCACTACCGCGACGTCCAGGACGTCGAGTTCACCGTGGAGCAAGGCAAGCTCTTCATGCTCCAGACGCGGACGGGGAAGCGGACGGCCCAGGCCGCGGTGAAGGTCGCGGTCGACATGGTGGGCGAGGGCTTGATTTCGAAGGAGGAGGCGCTCCTGCGCGTCGAGCCGTTCCACGTCATCCAGCTGCTCCTCCCCCGGTTCGACGAGGAGGCCAAGAGGGCCGCAGCCAAGGAGGGGCGGTACCTGGCGAAGGGCCTGAACGCCTCCCCGGGCGCGGCGACCGGCTACGTGTCGCTGGACCCGGACGAGGCGGAGCACCTCGGCCGCGACGAGAAGAAGCCCGTGATCCTCGTCCGGACGGAGACGTCCCCGGACGACGTCCACGGCATGCTGCACGCGAAGGGCATCCTGACGGCCCACGGCGGGGCGACGAGCCACGCCGCCGTGGTCGCCCGCGGCCTCGGCCTCCCGTGCGTAGCGGGCTGCGAGTCCCTCCGGATCGACTACCAGAACGCGCAGTTCCGCGTGGGCGACAAGGTCGTCCGCCGCGGCGATTTCGTCTCCATCGACGGCACCACGGGCGAGGTCTTCGACGGGCCCATCCGCACGATCGACCCGGACTTCGAGAGGGAGGTCGACCTGCGGACGCTCCTCTCCTGGGCCGACGACGCGCGGCGGCTGCAGGTGTGGGCGAACGCCGACTACCCGCGGGACGCGCAGCGTGCGCGGAAGTTCGGCGCCCAGGGCATCGGCTTGTGCCGGACGGAGCACATGTTCTTCGAGACCGACCGGCTCCCGATCGTCCACGAGATGATCCTCGCCGCGCCGGAGTACCGGCGCGTGAACGCGGCGGTGCGCGGCCTCCGGGCCGACCTCGGGTCCGCGAAGGAGGAGAGGAGGGCCGAGCTCTCGAAGCACCTCGCGTCCCTCGAGCCTTCCCTGGACGACCTCTCGAGCCGCTACCTGGGATCCCTCGAGAAGCTCGGCCGCCTGCAGAAGGAAGACTTCGTGGGCATCCTGCGCACGATGGCGGGCCTGCCCGTGATCATCCGCCTCATCGACCCGCCCCTCCACGAGTTCCTGCCCAGCTACGACACGCTCCTGGTCGAGATGACGAAGCTCCGGCTCGGCCGCGGCAACCCGGCGCTGCTGAGGTCGACCGCGTCCTCCCAGGAGGACCGGGAGTTCGTCGAGGAGATCGAGAAGGCCGGCGGGGGCGACCTGGCCAAGGGCATCGAGGCCCTGCTGCCCCAGAAGGAACGCCTCCTCGCGGCGGTCGCCGCGACGAAGGAGGCGAACCCCATGCTGGGCCTCCGCGGCTGCCGCCTCGGCATCATGTACCCCGAGATCACGGAGATGCAGGTCCGCGCGGTCTTCGAGGCGGCCTGCGAGCTGAAGAAGGAGGGTGTCGATGTGCACCCGGAGGTCATGATCCCCCTCGTGGGCCACGTCCACGAGCTCGAGGACCAGCGGGCCGCGCTCGAGGCCGAGGCCAAGAGGGTGATGGACCGCGAGGGCGTGACCGTGGACTACAAGTTCGGCACGATGATCGAGATCCCCCGCGCGGCGCTGACGGCGGACGAGATCGCGCGGTACGCGGAGTTCTTCTCCTTCGGGACGAACGACCTCACGCAGACGACCTTCGGCTACAGCCGCGACGACGCGGAGGGCAAGTTCCTCCTGCAGTACGTGGACAGCAAGATCCTGCCCTTCAACCCCTTCCAGACGATCGACCGGGAGGGCGTCGGGCAGCTCATGCGCGGCTGCGTCCAGAAGGGCCGCAAGGTGCGTCCCGACCTCGAGATCGGGATCTGCGGCGAGCACGGCGGCGACCCCCAGAGCATCGAGCTCTGCGAGGAGATCGGGCTGAACTACGTGTCCTGCTCCCCCTACCGCGTCCCCGTCGCGCGACTGGCCGCGGCCCACGCGAAGCTGCACGGGGCCACGTCCTTCGCCAAGGACCGGTGACCTGAGGCCGGCCATGGCGGAGCCCACGGTGCCCCTGACTTTCTTCGCGGTCATGGCCGTCTCCGCCTTCGCCATCCCCCTCCTGTTCGTCTGGTGGGTGCGGAACACGCCGCGCTACGGCCGCGAGCCCATGCGGGTGGTCCTGCGCGTCTTCGGCTGGGGCGCCTTCGTGAGCGTGGTCATCGCGCTCATCCTCGAGTTGCTCCTCACCTCCGCGGCCATGGAGATCGGCCCCCTGTACCAGTACCTCGCCACCCACTTCGTGATGCAGCCCCAGGACGTGTTCGGGTTCCTGATCGCCGCGCCCTTCGTGGAGGAGGCCGCGAAGGGGCTGGGCGCGAGGACGGCCCGGTTCTCCATGCACACCCCGACGGACGGCCTGGTGTACGGGGCCGCGGCGGGCTTGGGCTTCAGCGCGATGGAGAACCTCCTGTACGGCCTGACCGCGTGGGTGACCTTGAGCCAGCAGGGGTTCGACCCCACCGCGTCGCTCCTCGTGATCGTGTTCCGGTCCTTCTCCTCCTCTCTTCTCCATGGGAGCGCCACCGCGGTCACCGGGTACGGGATCGCGAAGGCCTGGCTGTCCCGACGGCAGTACGCCTACCTGCCCTTCTACCTCGCCGCGGTCCTCATGCACGCAGCGTTCAACTTCACGGTGAACCTGAGCACCCTGTACCCCGGGTCCCTCGGGGGCCTCATCGACTACGTCGGGTTCTTCGCCGCGGTCGCCTTCGCGGTGACCGCGATTACGATTGTCCGGTTGAAGCTGGCCGTGCGCCGGCCCGCCCCGGCGAGGTGAGACCTTGGCCCACACCCTGGATGTGGATGGACAGACGCTGACCGTCTCGAAGATCGTGTGCATGGCGAGGAACTACGCAGAGCATGCGAAGGAGCTCGGGCACGCCCTGCCCAAGGAGCCCGTGTACTTCCTCAAGCCCCCCTCGTGCCTCATGCCCGGCGGCGGGGAGATCCGCATGCCCACGGACGCGGGCCGCGTCGATGTGGAGACGGAGCTCGCGGTCGTCGTCGGGGGGACGGGCCGCGACCTCACGCCGGTGGAGGCCGCGGAGCTCGTCGCCGGCTACGCCGTGTTCTTCGACATCACGGGCCGCGACCTGCAGCGGGCCGCCGCGAAGGAGGGCAACCCGTGGACCGCGGCGAAGGGCTACGACACGTTCGGGCCCATCTCGCCCGTGGTCCCGGCGCGCACGGTGCCCGACCCGGCCGACCTCGACCTGCGCCTGCGCGTGAACGGCACGGTGCGGCAGGACTCGAACACGAAGCACATGATCTTCAAGATCCCGGAGACCCTCGCGGCCGTCTCCCGCGTCATGGCCCTCGAACCGGGGGACGTCCTGGCGACGGGCACGCCCGAGGGCGTGTGGCCCATCCACCCGGGCGACGTGCTCGACGCGGAGATCCCCGGCGTGGGCGGCCTCCGGTGCACGGTCGCGGCGCGAAAGCCGTAAATGCCGGCCCGCGCTGTCCTACGGGCGCATGCGCTTCCGGTTCGAGCTCGACGGGGAGGCGTACTCGAAGCACAAGGACGCGTTCAAGCGCGTCCTCGCGAAGCACGGCCTCCGGTGGCAGGGGAGCTTGGAGCACCCGCTCTGGGCGAGCCGCGCCGAGCGCGTGTCCGCGGTGTTCGACCGGGACGAGGCGCATGACGTCTTGCGTTCCGCGACCCTCGTGTGGCAGGGGCCGAAGAAGTCCGAGCTCTTGGAGGAACTGAAGCGCTGGGCGTGGGAGGTCGGGGGCCGCGCGGCGGAGGAGACCGGGCCCGCCGCCGACGAGGTCTCCTCCGAGGTCGAGGACGCCCTTCGGTACTGGGACCTCGTCTACAAGCCGAACGTGGACTGGCTCGCGTCCCAGGGCCGGCCGCGCGCCTGGATTGAGGAGGACCTCAAGCGCTGGAAGCACCAGCGGCAGACGCGGCAGCGTGAGCTCACGGCGCAGGCGACCGACTAGAAGGCCGCCTCTCTCCGAAGCTCGAGGGGATTGTAGCAGTCGAAGCAGTATCCCTGGCGCCGGTCATCGGGCGAGAGGACGATCCGCGCCTGGCAACGGCGGCAGCGCGCCTCCCGGTCTCCGCCCTGCGAAAGCCTCCGGGTGTCCGGCTTGAGCTTCCACGCGATGATCTCCGCCCCCAGGCAGCGAGGCCACGGAGCCGTGGAATTCTATAAAAACATTGGGTCATGCGTCGCGCGACACGGACGGCCGACGCATTCATCTGCGCCTCGCCCATAGCCGCGGCCGTGCTGAGGGGGTTCGTCACGTTCGAAGGCATCGACGGCTCCGGGAAGACCACCGTGAGCCGTCTCGTCGCGGAGACGCTCGCGGCCCGCGGCGAGAAGGTCTTCTGGACCGGGGAGCCGACGCATCTCTGGACGGGGGAGGCGGTCCGGCGGGCCTACCACGACGACGTCGGACCGGTCGCGGAGTCCTTCCTCTTCCTCGCGGACCGTGCGGCCCACCAGGAGGAGATCCGCCGCCACGTCGGGGCCGGGGAACTGGTCCTCTGCGACCGCTACACCGATTCGACGTACGCCTACCAGGGGGCCCGCCTCGAGGGCGTCGTGGACCGCCCAATCGCCTTCCTCCGGCAGGTCACCCGTCCGTGGGCCGTCACCCCGGACCTCACCCTCCTCCTCCGCGTCCCCCCGGAAACGGGTCTCCGCCGGCTCGCCGGCCGCCCCGACCGTGTGCGCTTCGAGGAACTCCGGTTCCTGCGCAGGGTCGCGAAGAACTACGACGGGCTCTCGAAGTCGCGGCGGTACGCCATCCTGGACGCGCGCGAGACGAAGGATGCCGTGGCCGCCCAGGCGATCGTGGTGATCGAGCGTCGACTGCGCGCGCGGCACCGGTGACTCAGTTCTCGGACTCCGCAGACGCCCGCTGCTTGAGGAAGGCGCGCGCGAAGAGCGTGGCTCTCTCCAGGTTCCCGCGCTCCAGCTCCAGGAGGAAGGCCCGACTGAAGACGAGCTGCAATCCCGAGTCCCCCGCCTGGGCCGGCATCACGGGAGCCCAGCGTGCGTGGCGCCTATGAATCGGATGCTCCAGAATATCAGGGGCGATTATCAACGCCCCGACCGAGCGGCCGGCCGGCGGCCGCCGCTCCGCGGTGGACAAATCTTTTTAAGAGGACCCCTGGTTATCGCGTCGTCCATGGGATGCACACATGGAATCAACGGTCCATTCTAAGGTATCCTCTCACCATGGCGAGGAGGGTTTCATCGGCGTCATCTACGGCGACGTCGGGGCGACCTCCTTCCGTTGCTCGGTGATGTATCCCGTCGACCGATACGACTTCGTGCAGGTGCAGCACCAGACGTGCGGCACGGTCCTGGGCCGCGTGGACGAGATCGAGCGCAAGACCGACTTGTCTCTCGACCGCGCGATGGCGGAGGACGCGGAGGCCGCCGAGATCCAGGAGCGCGTCTCCGCCCAGGTGTCCGTGATCGGCTACCGTGACGACCGCGGGCTCCTCCAGGTGCCGCGGACCCCCTTTCGCGCGGGCGAAGCGGTCCGCAAGGCCGAGAAGGATGTGATCGAGGAGGTCATCGGGCTCACGGAAGACAAGAAGCACGGCGCCTACGTGGGCCTCCTTGCGGGACACAACGTGCCCGTGTATCTCGACATCAACGCGATGGTGCAGAAGCACGTATCCGTCCTTGCGAAGACGGGCGGCGGCAAGTCCTACATCGCCGGCGTGATCATCGAGGAGCTGATGAAGCACAAGGTGACGACGGTGATCATCGACCCGCACGGGGAGTACGACACGCTCCGCGAGCGGGGCAAGGTCGGCGAGGGCGGCACGCGTTTCCACGTGGAGCCGCGCGGGTACGCGGACCAGCTGCAGATCTTCTCCCCGGACACCAAGGTGAACAGCGGCGCGCGGCCGCTCAAGTTCACCCTGAGCAACCTCGACGCCCGTGACATCCTCTCCCTGACCGGGTCCGGGAAGGTCCGCACGCACCTCACGAACCTCCGCAAGGCCCTGGACACCTTGCGCGCCGCGACGAAGAGCTACACGATCCGCGACATCATCCGCGTCCTTGAGCGCGACGACGATCCGCAGAACGCCTCGCTGATCGACGAGCTCGAGTACCTGAGCGAGGTCGAGATCTTCGCCCAGGAAGGCACGCGGATCGACGAGCTCGTCGTCAAGGGCAAGACGACGATCATCAACCTCAAGGGCGTGGCCCCGGACATCCAGGAGCTCGTGGTGAACCGCCTCGCGACGGCGATGTTCGAGCTGCGCAAGGTCGGCCGCATCCCGCCCATGATGCTCGTGGTCGAGGAGAGCCACAACTTCTGCCCCCAGGTGGGCCAGGTGGCCTCCTCGAAGATCTTCCGGACGCTGGCTTCGGAGGGGCGCAAGTTCGGCCTCGGCCTCCTCGTGATCACGCAGCGCGCCGCGAAGATCGACAAGAACGTGCTCAGTCAGTGCAACACGCAGATTATCCTCAAGGTCACGAACCCGAACGACCTCAAGGCGATCATCGCGAGCGTCGAGGGCCTGACGACCGCGATGGCGGAGGAGATCTCCCGCCTGCCGATCGGCGTGTCCATCATGACGGGCGGCGGCCTCCAGATGCCCCTCATGGTCGAGGTCCGCCCACGCGAGACCAAGCACGGCGGCGAGAGCGTCAAGGTCATCGAGGACTGAACGCCGGGCGCCGAGCCCTCGAGGGCGGCACAACCTTATCCGTCCACGAGGGCGTGAAGCCTCGGCCCCACTGAAGGGGCGGGAGCCTGTCATGGTGTTCCCCCAACCCCCCGGGACCCAGTCGCCGTCCGAGGTTGTGGCCTGGCGTTCCTCCCTTGGTGGACGGCGTCCCCCTCCGCTCGGCCCGCATCGTGCGACGCACGTGAAGGGATATGAGGTCGAGCTGCCCGTCGCCCAGGAACCCCGGCTCCTCGCGCGCGTGGCGCGCCTTGGCATGGGTCAGCTCCAGGACGGCCGGACCTATCTCCCCCATCTCATCACACGCCTCGCCCACCACGCCCCGCCCGAGGTCTTCGTGGGGAGGTTCGGGGGCGCCCGCGTGGAGGTCCGACTGCGCAAAGGCGCTCACGTCGAGGTCCGCGTCGGGTTTGTGCCGCCCCTGGTGTTCCGGAAGGCCTCGCGGTTCATCGAGCAGCTGGGCCTGCCGGAATCCGACGGGATGTGGCGCTAGGCGCTCCGGACGGGGGGCGTCGCCTGCGGCAATTCCCCGGGGGGGAGCCGAGCTAGGCCTTCGCCCGGAGCATGTACCGAGTTCCCAGAATCCCGACGAGGCCGATGACGAAGAAGAACACCGAGTAGGCGTAGTAGCCCATGCCGATCATGACAAGACCCAGGAGGAAGCCGACGACCGCCGCCGCAACGAAGTGCAGGGTCCAGTCAGTCGCCATCAGCCCTGTTAGCCCGCCCTTGTCGAGGAGGCGTTCGTCTTGGGGGGCCTCGTCGTCGAGACCATCGACCTCGGATCGTTCAGCTGGGCGCTGTACGTCGGGGACCAGGGGCTCGCCGCAGGAGTCGCAGAATAATGCGCCGTCTCGGTTCGTGGCGCCACACTTCGGGCAACTCATCGCTCCACGTCACGAAGATGCCTTCTCTGCGCATATATGTGTTGCGCGGGCCTGCCGCCGCGCCCGTGTGAGGACAGTCGAATCCACATCCCGAGAACCCGATGGCCGCACGTGCGCCCTCCACTGCACCGGCGCTGAGGCGAACCCATTGCCTCGCCCAGCATGAGGGCGTCGCCCGTGGCCGCGGTTCTTCCCGGTGTTGAGGTCCCGCGTCCGCGAGCAAAGGCTATAGCTCCCCCGGCCCATGAACGGACGTGGACTTGCGCGCCCTCGTGGACAAGGACATCGGATTGACGGAGCGGGCCCTCGCGAAGATCAAGCTCGCGCCGCCGAAGCGATCCCACCTCCGCAAGGTCGCGGAGGACTTCCTGACGATGGCGCGGTCCTACTGCGAGGACGCGAAGCATTTCCGCGACCAGGGGGAGCTGGACAAGGCCCTCGCGAACATCAACTACGCCCACGGCTGGCTGGACGCCGGCGCGCGCGTCGGCCTCTTCGACGTCGGCGAGGACGACCAGCTCTTCACCCTGAGCGAGTGAGTCAGAGGACGCGCGCGCCTTCGTTGTCGACCTCGCACCGCTGAATCGTGCCGAACTTGCGGTAGAGGGTGGCGAGTTCCTCGCGCCCGGCCTCCGCGAAGACCGAATTGCCGAGCATGGCCATCGCCGCACGGCCGAACATGCGGCTCGCGCGGACCACCTCGAGGACGGTCTTGCTGGCGACCCCGGTCTCCTCGGCGAACCGGTTCCCCAGGTCGAAGAGCCTCTCCAGGGTCGGCTCCTTCGCGAACGCGTCGACGCACGCCCCGCCATGGCGGTTGATCGCGGCCACCTTCGCCGGGTCGCGGATCACGGACCTCGTGAGCAGCTCCGGCCCGACCACCGCGAGGAAGAGGTCGCGTCGTACCTCGAACTTCCGTACCTCCGCATGGCCGGGCGCCCCTGGCTGCAGGCGCAGGTCCATCCCGCCGAGGGAGGCGGGGACGACGTCCCCGAGCCCGGTGCCGCACTCCACCTCGGCGACGTGGGCGAGGGCCACGAGCTCGTCCCGCGGCAGGCCCATGCCGAGCGCGTCATCCAGGGCGAGCGTCGTGCTCAGCGCGGCCGCGGCGCTGACGCCGAAGCCCTGGGAGACGGGGAGCGGCGTGTCGGAGAGGAGCTTGACCTCGTACGCGCGGTCCCCGAGGACCTTGCGGGCTGCGGCCTCCGTGACCTCGGCCTTCGCCCGCCGGCCGTTCACGAGGATCTCGAGCGAGGGCTTCGTCGACTCACGGACGCGCGCGACGGTGGTCACGCCGAGGGAGAGGGAGAGGCCGGCGCCGCGGGAACCCTTCCTCCGCGGGTCCGCGTCCTCACAGACCTCGAAGAACGCGGTCACATGCCCGGGGCAGAACGCCTCACCCTGGGACACCATGGAGGACGGCTCTCCACACCTGCTCCGCGGCGAGGGACTTCGATCCCGCGAACGTCACGGAGCGGCCCTTGCGGTCGAAGACCGTGATGGCTGTGGCGTCGCGCTTGACCGCGGACACGTCGTTCGCCACGACGAGGTCGAGGTCCGCCTCCTTGAGCAGCGCCATCGCCTTCGACTTGAGCTCCCCCGGCGTCACGCCGGACTCGGCCTTGAAGCCCACGAGCGTGCCCTTCGTCGCCTTGCGCAGGGCCGCGAGGACCTTCGGGGTCGGCTCGAGGTCCAGCGTGAGCGCGCCCTCCCGCGAGGGGATCTTGCCCTTCCGCTTCTTCGGCGAGAAATCGGAGATTGCGGCGGGAACGAGGCAGACGTCCGCACGGGCCCCGGCCACCATGGCGGCTAGGTCCGCAGTCGTGTCGAACGCCTTCGTCGGGAGCCAGGAGGGCACGGCCACCTCGTGGCGGCCCATCCATAGCTCGACGTCGGCGCCGTGCTCGAAGGCCGCGCGGGCGAGCTCGACGCCCGTGGCCCCACTCGAGCGGTTCGACACCACCCGGATGTCGTCGATGGGCTCGACCGTGGAGCCGGCGATGACGAGGACCCGCTTGCCCAAGAGGTCCCGCGGCCCGAGCCGCCGGACCACGCGCGCCACGATCGCGTCCAGGTCCGCGAGCTTCGCCTTGCTCTCCTCCCGCTTCGGTTCGATGAACTCCACGCCCAGGGCCTCGAGCCGGCGGACGTTCTCTAGGACCGCGGGGCTGTCCATCATCGTCTCGTGGGCCGCGGGGGCGACCGGGATCGGGATGCCGGACCCCAGGGCGTTGACCGCACACGTCGCCACGGTGGGGCCGTCCATGCCGTTCGCGACCTTGCTGATCGTGTTCGACGTGCAGGGCGCGATGAGCAGGAGGTCCGCCTTCCCATCCTTGCCGCACATCTGGAGGTACCGCATGGAACCGTCCAGTTCGATGTCGACCTCGTGGCCCGTCGCGAACTGGAGCGCGTTCGGGTGGACGATGGCCGTCGCCGACCGGGACAGGACCGCGTGCACGTCGGCGCCGTGGCGGATGAGCTCGCGGGCCAGCTTGACCGTCTCCACCGCGGCGATGCTCCCCGTGACCCCGAGGACGATCGTTTTGCCGTGGAGCTTGTCGCTCTTCGCGCCGCGGATCCGTTCCGCCGGATGCATCGTCGCGTTCATTCGCCCCAGTCGATATATATCTATGGTACCGCGGGCCGGGATACCTTTATCGGCTCGGAGGGACCATCCCGGGCGCGGAGGTCTGCTTGTGCAACCGACCGTTCCTCCCGTCCCAGAGCCGCCCGTGTATGCGCCGCCGTCGACCGGCCCGTACCGCCTGCGCCATGACCGCTCCCCCTCGCAGACCCTGATGGTCGTCTTCGGGGCGATCCTGGGCCTCCTGATCTTCGTGGGCTTCGTTTCGTTCCACGCCGTCTTCCTCGTGCCCGTGCCGTGCACGACCACGTACTGTCCCACCCCGGCGCCCGGATCGGAGGGATACGCCAGCCTCGTCCAGGCCTTGGCCTGGGTCGCGGTGGTGGCCCTCGACCTGGCCGCGGGACTGAGCGTGGCGGTCGCCTTCATCCTCGGCGGTCGGGACGACCTCCCCGAGAGCACGCGCCGCTCGCTCTTCCTCTTCGCCACGGTCTTCGTGGCCGTCTGGGCCGTGTTCGGGATGCTGTTCTTCTCGTCCGTGGCCAGCCTCGTGCGGTACTTGTGAGCGCGCGGGCGAACGTTTAACCGGCGGCTCCGGTTAGCGCCGGCGCTCCCCATGGATGTCCAGGAAGCCCTCGGGCAACTCTACCGTCTTGAGCGGTTCGGGATCAAGCTGGGCCTCGACAACATCCGCCAGCTGCTCGGGCTCCTCGGCAACCCCCAGGAGGGACTCAAGGCCGTCCACGTGACGGGCACGAACGGCAAGGGGTCCGTGTCCGCGACCGCGGCCTGCGCGCTGCAGAAGGCCGGATACCGCGTGGGCCTGTACACGTCGCCCCACCTCGTCCGCTTCAACGAGCGGATCCAAGTGGACGGCGTCCCGATCTCCGACGAGGACCTCCTGCGGCTGTGGGAGGGGATCCAGCCCGCGATGCGCCAGATGGATGGCGAGCGCGCGGCGAACCGCCCCACGTTCTTCGAGGTCACCACGGCCATGGCGTTCCAGTACTTCCGCGAGCGGCGGGTCGACGTCGCGGCCATCGAGGTCGGCATGGGCGGGCGCTTCGACGCGACGAACGTCCTCGACGGTCGCATCGCGGTCATCACGCGCGTCGGGCTCGAGCACACGGAGCACCTGGGCCGCACGGTCGACCGCATCGCACGCGAGAAGGCGGGGATCATCAAGGCCACCTCGCGCGCGGTGACCGTGGACCAGGAGGCCCTCCTGGTGATCGAGACCCGGTGCCGCGACCTCGGCGTCCCCCTCACATTGGTCGGGCGGGACGTGACGGTCGAGCGGATCTCCCAGGACCTGTCCGGACAGCGGCTGCGCGTGCGGGGCCCCTTCGGGGAACTCGAGGTCGCGACGCCCCTCCCGGGCTCCTTCCAGGTCGAGAACATCGGCCTCGCGGTCACCGCTCTCACCGAGCTCCGGAAGACGGGGATCGAGGTCCCCGATGCCGCGATCGTCTCCGGGGTCGCGGCCACCCGCTGGGCCGCCCGGTTCCAGAAGGTCCGCGACGAGCCCCTCGTCGTCGTGGACGGGGCCCACAACGGTCCCGCGGCTGCGGCCCTCGCCTCCGCGTATGCCGAGCTCTTCCCGCAGAGGAAGTGCCTCCTCGTGACGGGGATCCTGGCGGACAAGGACCTCGCCTCGATGGCCGCGTCCCTCGGCCCCCTCGCCGCCCGCGTGATCGCCTGCCATCCGAAGAGCCACAGGGCCTACCACGCGGAGGAGGTCGCCTCCGCCTTCCGCCGCCACGCGCCGACGGAGGTCGTGCCCGTGGTGGCCGACGCGGTCGACCGCGCCCTCGCGGAATCCGCGAAGGACGACCTCGTGCTCATCACCGGCTCCATCTACACCGCGGGGGAGGCCCTTGAGCACCTCGGCGTCCGCCCGTGACCACATCCCCGAGATCATGCGGGACCTGCGGCGCCGCTACCTGCCGAAGGGGGACCTGCGGGACGGGAACACGGCCCTCGCGAAGATCTCCACCGCAACGGAGGACCCGTTCCGCGTCCTCGTCGGCACGATCCTCTCGCAGCGCACGCGCGACGAGATGACGGAGAAGGCGACGGACCAGATCTTCGCGGCCTACGCCGACGCCCGCGCCCTCGCGGACGCCGATCCGGCGGACGTCGAACGGCTCATCCGCCCGGTCGGCTTCTACCGCCAGAAGGCGCCCCAGATCCAGCGCGTGAGCCGCATCCTCGTCGAGCGCTACGGCGGCCGCGTCCCGTCCACGTACGAGGAGCTGATGGCCCTCCCGCAGGTGGGCTCGAAAACCGCGAACTGCGTCCTCGTGTACGGCTTCGGCGTCCCGCGGATCCCCGTGGACACGCACGTGCACCGCGTGAGCAACCGCCTCGGTCTCGTGACCGCGAAGACGCCGGAGAAGACGGAGGCGGCCCTGATGGCCGCCGTGCCGCGGCGGTACTGGCTCGCGGTGAACGAGCTCTTCATCGAGTTCGGGAAGGACGTGTGCCGTCCGATCCGCCCGCGCTGCGAGGCCTGCTCGTTCCGCCCCTTCTGCTGGTACTTCCGCACGTACGTGCGGCGTCAGGCGTGGTGGGAACGCCGCGTACGTCAGGCGGCGAGGGCCACGCCGCCCGCCCGCGGCTCGAAGGGGCAGGCGGGATCCTCGGCGAGGTAGTCGCCCGTCGTCGCGTAGGCGCGGGAGCGCGAACCGCCGCACACGACGCGGTAGGGGCAGGTCGCGCACCGCCCACGGAGGCGGGCCGGGTCGCGCAGGGCGCGGAAGACCGGGTCCTCGCGGTACACGCGCACGAGGTCGTCCTCCTTGACGTTGCCCGCGGAAAGGGGCAGGAAGCCCGAGGGCAGGATGTCCCCGCGGTGGGAGACGAAGAGGAAGCCGTTCCCGGCGTTCACGCCGGGGGCGAAGCGGCCGCCCGCCGTGCGGCTCCGCTCGAGGACCTCCGCCGGCGAGATGCCCTGCTCCGCGGCCTCGCGCTCGATCGCGACCCGGCGGTAGTGCTGCGCCTCCGTGGTCTTGATGTGGAACGGCGCGGTTTTGGAGAGGTCGTAGAGCCAGTTCAGGACCCGTTCGCCCTCGTCGGCGGAGACCATGTCCGAGGCCTGGCCGCGTCCCGTGGGCACGAGGAAGAAGACGCTCCACCGGGACGCGCCCGCGCGGACCGCCAGGTCCGCGACCGCGGGGAGGTCCGCCAGGTTGTACCGCGAGACCGTCGTGTTGATCTGCACCTCCAGCCCGAGGTCCCTGGCCACGCGGATGCCCGCGGTGCTCCATCCGAAGGAGCCGGGCACGCCGCGGAACGCGTCGTGGACCGCCGCGGTCGACCCGTCCACGCTGACCGAGACCGTTCGGAGGCCGGCGCGGACCATCGGCTCCAGGCGGTCCCGTGTCAGGAGCGGCGTGCCGCTCGGGCTGAGGGTTGTGACGAGACCTTGGTCCGTCGCGTACGCGAAGAGGTCGGCGATGTCCGGCCGCTTGAGGGGATCGCCGCCGGTCATCACGAAGATGCTCCGGCCGAACCGGCGGACCGCGTCGAGGAGACGATAGCCCTCCTCCGTCGTGAGCTGCGCGGGGTCCGGGAGGGTCTGGGCGGAGGCGCGGCAGTGGACGCACGCCAGGTCGCATGCCCGCGTGGTCTCCCAGATCGTGACGAGGGGCGCATGGGAGTAGTCGACGACGGGACGGCCGCCGGGTGGCCGCGCGGGCGGGGTCATGCGAGGGCCTCCGCCACCGCCATCTGCGGTCGGAGGAACTGCAGGGTCCGTTCGGCGGCCCGCTCCGCGTCCTCGATGCAATCCGGGATGCCGATCCCGCGGTAGGCGCTCCCCGCGAGGAACACGCCGGGCGCCTGCGCGTTCGCCGCCTCGATGGCCGCCACCCGGGCCTTGTGCCCGACCTCGTACTGGGGGTGGGCCCGCGGCCAGCGGTGGACTCGCGTCAGCTCGGCCGGACCCCGGAGTCGCATGGGCGGACCGAGTTCCTCGAGGGCGACGGCCGCGAGGTCCTCATCGGACCGGTCCAGGACGGACTCGTCGCCCGCGCCGCCGTAGAACGCGCGGAGGAGCACGTGCCCGGCGGGCGCGCGGCCGTCGAACTTGGCGGAGGCCCAGGTGCACGCCTTCAGGCGGAGGCCCTCCGACCGCGGGACCAGGAATCCGGTCCCGTCGAGGCTGCGGCAGGTCTGCCGCGGGAACGCGAGGGAGACCACCGCGGACGAGGCGTAGGGGATCTGCCGAAGCGCGGAGGCGAGCTCCGGCGCGAGTCCTCGGACGAGGTCCGCGGAGGCAAAGGTCGGTGTGGCCAGGAGGACCGCGTCCGCGGCGAGGGAGGTCCCGTCCCGGTCGATGACCTGGAAGGTGCCGTCCGCCGCGGTCTCGAGGCCCGCGGCCCCGGCCTGCAGCCGGTGCTCGACCGCCGGCGTCCGTTCCACGAGGGCCTCGGCGAGAACCCCCATCCCGTCGCGGAAGGTCGCGAAGGGCCGCGGGACCGACGGATCCGCGGACGGGGGTGCCGGGGCGGCCTTCCTCAGGCCGCGGATGACGCTGCCATGGGCACGCTCGTGCGCGACGAACGCGGGAAGGAGGCTGTTCATGCTCAGCCGCTCCGCGTCCCCGGCGTGGATGCTCGCGACCATGGGCTCGGCCATGCGGTCCAGGACCTCCCGTCCGAGCCGGCGGCGCACGAAGGAGGCGAGGCTCTCGTCCCCCGCGTCCTTCCGCGCGGGGAGGACGAGATCCATCGCCGCGCGGAGTCTGCCGCGGGTCGAGAGGAGACGCGTTCGGGCCAGGGGTCCCAGCCGGGGCGTGGCCATCATCATGAGTCCTTCGGGGAACGGCTGCAGCGTTCCGTTCCGCATGCCGTACACGCCGCGGCGGGCCATGCCTTGGAGCTGGTCCCCGAGGCCGACCTCCCGCGCCAGGGCGATCCCCTGGGGCTTCGTGGTGAGGAAGGAGTCCGCGCCCCGCTCGATCAAGAAGCCGTCCGTGCGCTCCGTGCCCAGGGAGCCGCCGAGGTCGCGCCCCGCTTCGATGAGCGCGATCGCGAGCCGCTCCGGGGACGGCACCGCCCTCCGGAGCGCGTACGCTGCAGCGAGGCCCGTGATGCCGCCGCCCACGATGGCCACGCGGGGCGTCATGGCGCCAGCCTCGGTCGGACCGCGGCGGCCATGGCGGCCACGAACTTCGGGTCGGCGTTCAGAGACGCCGTGCGCTCGAGGCGGACGCCTGCCTTCTCCGCCGTCTCCTTCGCCTCGATGTCGACGTCGTACAGGATTTCGAGATGATCGGAAACGAAGCCGAAGGGGACCACGAGGACCGCCTTCTCGCCCTCCCGGCGGATGTCCTCGATGACCTGCTCCAAGGGCGGGCCAAGCCAGGGGTCCGCGGTGCGCCCGGCGCTCTGGTAGGCCATGGACGAGCGGATCGGCGGCAGGAGCGCCTTGATCGCCTCCATCGTCTCCCGCAGTTCCCGCTCGTACGGATCGCCCGCCTCGATGACGGTCCGCGGGAGGCTGTGCGCCGTGAACAGCACGTAGGGGTCGCGGAAGCCCTCCCGCTCGAGCGCCGCTCTCCCGGCCGCGACCTTCTCCGCGAAGGCCTCCGCGAGGCCCGGGGCGTCGTTCCAGCTCTCGACCGCGGCCAGCTCGAGGTCGAGCCCCTGGTCCTTGATGGCCTGCCTCGCGGCGTCCAAGTATCCCCCGACGCTCAGGCGCGAGTAGTACGGCGTCAGGCAGAGCGCGACCGCCTTCCGAATCCCGTCGGCGGTGATGTGCGCGAGGGCCTCGGCGATGAACGGATGCCAGTGCCTCATCCCGACGTAGGCGCGGACCGGGAGGCCTTCGGAGACGAGTGCGGCCTCGAGCCCCTTCGCCTGCGCCGTGGAAATCTCCAGGAGCGGGGAGCCCCCGCCGATGCGGCGGTACCGCTCGCGGAACTCCTCGACCATCGCCGGCGGCGTCGGCCGCCCGCGGCGGATGTCCGCCAGGTACGGTCCCACGTCGTCCAGGGAGGTCGGCCCGCCCAGGGCCATCGCCAGGATCGCCGTCGTGTCCGTCGTCATGATTTAGGTCCCCCTCACTCCTTCTTGATGTTCATGAACGAATTGTACGAGTAACTTGAGTGACTCCGGGGCCGTCTGGGGCAGCACGCCATGGCCCAGGTTGAAGATGTGGCCGGGCCGGCCGTCGGCGCGGCGCAGGATGTCGGCTGCCGCAGGGCGCCATGTTTCCGGCGGTCCCAGGAGGGCGGCCGGATCGAGGTTCCCCTGGATGCCGCGGTCCTCCCCGATCCGGCGCCATGCGTCGTCGAGCGGCACGCGCCAGTCCACGCCGACCACGTCGCCTCCGGCGGACCGGAACGACTCGAGGAAGCCCGCGGTGTTCGTGCCGAAGTGGATGACCGGCACGTCTGTCTCCTCCAGCGAGCGCAGGAGCTTGCGGCTCCACGGGGCTGCGTGAGCCTCGTAGTCGAACGGGGACAAGGCGCCGACCCAGCTGTCGAAGACCTGGAGGGCCTGCGCGCCGGCGTCCGCCTGTGCCCTGAGGAACGCGCCCAGCGCCTCCGTGAGGCGGTCCATGAGCCGGTCCCACGCCTCCGGCTCCGCGTGGAGGAAGCGCTTCGTCTCGAGGAAGTCCTTCGAGCCGCCGCCCTCGATCAGGTAGCTCGCCAACGTGAACGGCGCTCCCGCGAAGCCGATGAGCGGGACCTCGGTCTTCGCGCGCACCCGGCGGATCGTCTCGAGCACGAACGCCAGGTCCTTCTCCGGGTCCAGGGGCCGGAGCCGTGCCACGTCCTCGGCCTCGCGCACGGGCGGGACCAGCCGTGGCCCGGTCCCCTCCTCGATGGAAACGCTCGCGCCCATCGCCTCGAGGGGCAGGAGCAGATCCGAGAAGAGGATGGCCGCGTCCACGCCGAGTTCGTGGAGGGGCTGCATCGTGATCTCCGCGGCGAACTTCGGGTCGCGGGCGAGTTCGAGCATCCCGTGCTTCGTACGCATCTCGCGGTAGGCGGCCGAGGAGCGGCCGGCCTGCCGCATGAACCACACGGGCGTGCGGTCCACGGGCTCGCGCCAGCACGCCCGGAGGAAGCGATCCTTCATGCGCCGCTCCTCGCCTCCCGGAGCGCGTCCGCGGCCGCGTCCACGGTCCGGTCGATGTCGGCGCGGGCGTGCGCCGCGGAGACGAAGGCGGTCTCGAACGGCGCCGGCGGCAGGTAGACGCCGCGGCGCATCATTCCCCAGAAGAAGCGGCCGTAGGCGGACTTGTCCATCGCCCGGGCGTCGTCATAGTTGCGGACGGGCCCGTCAAGGAAGAAGAGGCCGACCATGGAGCCGACCCGCTGGACGCGGAGCTTCACGCCGGCGTCCGCCGCGGCATCGACGAGACCGGCCTCGAGTGCGGCCGCGTTCTTCTCGAGCGCGGCGTACAGCGCGGGCCGGACGTGGCGGAGCGCCGCCATCCCGGCCGCCATGGCGAGCGGAGTGCCCGCGAGCGTGCCCGCCTGGGAGACGGGTCCCAGGGGCGCGACCGGTTCCATGATGTCCCGGCGGCCGCCGTATGCCGCGACGGGCAGGCCGTGGCCGAGGACCTTGCCGAGGCACGTGAGGTCCGGCCGCACGCCGTAGCGCGCCTGCGCGCCTCCCGGGGACACGCGGAAGCCGGTGATCACCTCGTCGAAGATGAGGAGGCTGCCGTAGTCCTGGGTGACCTTGCGGAGCCCCTCCAGGAATCCGGGCTCCGGCGGCACGACCCCCATGTTCCCCGCCACCGGCTCCACGAGGACCGCGGCGATCGTCTCGCCGTGGAGGCGGAAGAGCTCCCGGAGGCCCTCGAGGTCGTTGTACGTGGCCACGAGGGTGTCCTCGAGCTTGCCCTCCGGCACGCCCGCGGATCGCGGCAGGCCGACGGCCGCGACGCCCGAGCCGGCGCGGACGAGGAA
>OFHG01000373.1_pt1 | contig 18525 bp, 21 predicted proteins | sample 1521931 | NCBI WGS metagenome assembly OFHG01 (sample SAMEA2468438, study PRJEB22500) | soil metagenome | biome: Glassland; feature: Farmland; material: Clay | place: Australia | collected 2013-01-31 | depth 0.55 m
GTTCTCGGGCGTGGCGATAAAGTCCGCTCCCTGCGCCCTGGCCTCACGGATCAGCGCCGAGGCCTCGCGGATATTCTCGTCCACATCGTCGGTGGAACGGAGCTGGACGCAGGCGGCCTTGAACGCGCCCATCTAGCCCGCCAGCAGCGGATCGAGCCCGCCATTGGCCTCCAGCGCATAGAGATCGTCGCAGCCGCCGACATGAGTGTCGCCGACGAAAATCTGCGGCACGGTGCGGCGGCCGGATTTCTGTTCCATCTCGACGCGCAGGTCGGAATTCATGAAGACGTCGATCTCCTCGAACTCCGCGCCCTTCTTTTTCAAGAGCGCCTTGGCGCGGCTGCAATAGGGGCAGATCGGCGTAGTGTAGACGGTGATTTTGGGCATGGGCGTTCGCGAATCCGTAATATGGTTGTACAGCTCTCTATATAAGCTCTGCCGGCGGGCGGACAACGCGCGCCAGCGTCAACGCCAGAACCCGCGCCGCCCCGGCCCTTTTCAGCGCCTTGGCGCAGGCGTCGAGCGTGGCGCCGGTGGTGTAGACATCGTCAACAAGAAGGACGGTCCGGCCGTTCACCGCCTCCGCGCGCCCGGCCGCCACCTTGAAGGCGCCACGGACGTTGCGCCTCCGTGCCTTGGCCGAGGGCATGGCGCCCTGACTTTTGGTGGCGCGGACGCGGGTAAGCGCAAGCGGATCGGCCGCGATCCCGGTGAGGCGCGAAAGCCCCGCCGCCAGCAAGGCCGACTGGTTGAAACGCCGCTGCCACAGCCGGGTACGATGAAGCGGCACCGGCACGATCAGATCGGCCTCGGCGATCAGCTCCGCGACGCTCCTCGCCAGCCAGCGCGCAAAGGCGGGCGCGATGTCCAGCCGGTCCGCCCGCTTGAGCGCCAGGATCGGACCCTTGCTGGCCTCGTCGTAGCGCATGACGGCGCGGGCGCGGTCGAAAGCCGGCGGATGAGCATGGCAGCCCGCACCACCTCCATAGGGAGCTCGGGCCCGGTGGCAACTGCGTGGCTGAGGATCAAGTTGCGACTGAGCCGTGCCGAATCACTGGGAGGGATGCGTTGGTCAGCGAAGATACCGAAACCAGTGTTGATGCCATACACCGCTTGCGAGGAAGCGGCGATCTCCATAACCCACTGGCGGGAAAGCTGCATGCGCTGGCGAGCTTGTGAGGACAGACTCACCGGCTCCCCGAAGCGGGCCCCACGCACCACTTGCTGGATGGTTAACTGCGCTCCATCAATAATGATCATAAACCCGGGTTCCTAAAACAGCAAAAGACCTACCAACACTGCAGCCAGCGTGACGGTGATATTATCCACGTCGTGTAGGGGCAGCGATTCGACCGCCGTGCCAACCAAGGCGATGATCGTGATGGCTGGCAAGTAGGATGACATCGTTCCAGGGAAAACCCCGGCGGCGAGGTAAATCGCAATAATAACCAGTGCGAAAATCCACCCGCCCAAAAACATGCCCAGGGTGCCAAACCAGGATTTGCCCGCATTCCAGGGTAGTTTGCTCGAGCCATACCGGCGGCCGACGATATCCGCCAAGCCATCACCCCCACATAATAGCATCAAAGCAACGATGCCGACCGGCGTTCGCAGCCAGAATACAATGGTGAGAACCACGAATACGATACCGTAATAGAGGGGGCCGCGCAGGATTTCGCGGCGGTCTCCGCTGCGCGACATAGCCTTAACCGCCGATTCATCCTTGATAACCCCCACCCCGACCAGCAGGAATTGGAAAGTAATGGCCAGGGGGACCAGAGCCGCCAGATAGGGCGCGGTGGGTGTGTCCTGGAAGAGCAGCCAACACAACACGAACAACGGGCCGGTGCCCATATGGATGATCTTGCGCGACAGGTCGCTGCTCATCCAACCGCGATGGGCAGCAAAATCGTTGATGCGCAGCCAGGCCAAAGAAAGGACAAAGGTGACAATGAGGGCTAACAGGTTATTGGGCAGCATGAGCGCTCCTGGTTCTTAGGATGAGTAACTACCAGCAGCCTTGGGAGAGGTTGGTCTCAACCTCTCCGGTTGAAGTTCCGTTCGATCTCGCGTTCCATGTCACGCCGGGCGATATCCTGGCGCTTGTCGTACAGCTTTTTACCTTTGGCAAGCGCAATTTCGACCTTGGCCCGGCCGTCTTTAAGATATACCTGTAGCGGGATGACCGTCACCCCTTTTTGACGCATTTCATCCCACAATTTGCGGATTTGTGATTTGTGTAAAAGCAGTTTGCGCGGGCGGCGCGGCTCGTGATTATTATAACTGGCCTGGTCGTAAGGAGCGATATGCGCCTCGACTAACCAGGCCTCCTCACCATTCTCAATACTCACATAAGCTTCGGCCAGGCTGATCTGCCCGGCGCGGATAGATTTAATCTCACTGCCTTGCAGGACGAGGCCGGCCTCCATTTGGTCGAGGATGAAATATTCATGGCGGGCTTTTCGGTTGGTGGCTACAACTTTAACGCTCATCGTTGTAATTCTATCATGACGGGTAGGTGCTTGGAGCAAGGGAGAAGCAGGGAGAAAACATGCCACAAATTCCGGAAATCTCTTGCTTCGCACTACTGGTCAAACATGGCCTTCAAAAGCGGATTGATGCGGTCCCAGTTCGGCAGCAGGACATCGGCCCCCTGGTCGGTCACGTAAGGGGTCACCATTTCACGGGAGATAGTGCGGCTGTCGATGCCGGAGGGGCCGAGGCGCAGCAGGGCCAGACCCAGGCGCGGCCACTGCCAGATGGGCACATTGGTGTCCACCGAACGGACGAGCGCCACCAGCACAGCCGGCAAACGCGGCCATTCCAACGGGTTGAGCATCTGGCGGAAGGCCGATTTGATCACGATCTGGCCCTGCTGCATGCGATAGAAATCATCGGCACCCATGCGGCTACGCGCAAAAGCCAGGGCTTTGTTTCCCGTCAGGTGGTGCGCCCCGGCTGGATAGCCCGCCATGGGTTGGTCCAGCACAATGTTCACACCACCCATGGCATTGACTACGTCCTTAAAGCCCTCAAAGCGGATGCGCAAGAAATAATGAACGTTGATGCCGAAATCCTGTTGAATGGTGTTCATGGCGGCCAGCGGGCCCGAACCAGGCTTTTGCGCCTCGGCAAAAAAGTGGGCGGTGTTGATGCGATTTTCGCCGTGGCCAGGGATCGTCACCCACAGGTCGCGTGGGATAGAGAGCATCCCCACGTAAGGCTGAAGCGGTACGAAAGTCGACAGAATGATGGTGTCGCTGCGCCCCACGGCGTCGTTGTTGGGGGAATAATCGATGCCCAGGATCAACAGGTTGGTGCGCAGCGGCGCGAACAGGTAAATTCCCAACAAGCTGAAGAAGGCGAACAGAAAAAAGAAGAGAGGCAACCACATACAACTGCGCCGGCGTGGGGGGCGCAGGAAAGCATCCGGCGGGTGCTGACGCCAGCGAGCGTTACGCTCATCAAGATAATCCAGTGAAGATAGCGAAGGCGGAGACCCATAAGAATTGGAAGGGGGTGGCGGGTAGGGGACGTTCATGGGCCGGCGAGGCGGGGTGCGGCGTCGAAACATAAGGAATGCCGCGACTAATGGAAGAATGCCTGAATGGCAGCCTGGATATAAGGATCAGGTGTGGCATTTTCGTCGGCCGGGTTAATGGAGATGTCCGGCTGCAAGCCATTTCCACCCAGCGGGGGATTCAAGCCGGGGATCCACCAATGGGCAGAAGTGACGTGCAAACTAGAGCCATCTCTCAGATCAAAAACCAGCTGAATAGTATCTTTGCCAAAAGTGGGCACACCGATGAGGAGAGCGCGGTGGTTCACCTTCAACGCCCCGGCGATGATTTCGGCAGCGCTGGCGCTGTTGTGGTTAACCAGCACGACCAGGGGGATATTGTCCAATGGCCCGGGCTTATCTGCCCGAAAAGCTTCAACACCCTTTCCTTTGTACTGCTGCTGCAAAATCAGGCCACTTTTCAGAAACAGGCGAGCGACATCCACCCCTGTGCTGAGCAGCCCGCCCGGGTTATTGCGCAAATCCAGGATGAAATGGGTGACATGGCGCGTTTGCAGATCCTGGACGGCGCGTTGGATTTCGTCGCCGGTGGAAGAGGCAATTATATTTACCTGGATCACCCCCAGGCGCGGGTCGAGAGGCTCAACGTGCCAGGCGACAGAAGGCTCAGGGAACTGTGCCCGGCGAATATTGAACTGTTGCGGTTGGTAATCCGGCGGGCGCCCCACCGTCAGGCGCACGCTTTGTCCAACCGGGCCACGAATGGCGGATTCCACCTGGTCTAGCGAGGTTTGCGGATCGATGGCCAGGTCGTCAACTGCCAACAACCGATCTCCCTCCTGGATGCCAGATTTGGCTGCCGGGCTGTTAGCGAAAGGAAAGAGCACGTAATAACCCTCGGAATCGTGGCCCAGGCTGACGCCGATGCCGCCGAAGCTGCCTTGCAGGGCATTGCTTTCCAGCTCATGCTGGACCGGCTCCACAAAAATGGTATAGGGATCGTTATAGGCCTGCAACATGCCGCGGATCATGCCGTATTCGAGATCGGGATGGATGGGGACTGTTTTCAAACCGTTGCGTTCAAGGATGTCGTAGGCTTCATTCAACAACGGAAAGCGGTTCAAGCTGGCTTCCTGGGTGGTGCGAAACCAATAACCAGACGCAAAAGCGGCGCTTAAAAGCAGGAGCGTCCCAAAAGTGATTAAAAATGAACGCCGGAAAAGCATACTTTTCTCGCCAGATCGTTCCAAAGTGATAAGTTTATCACATCCCAGGCCGGAATCCCTGCGCCAATTCTAGGGTCTTTGGGGTTTTCCGTGAAAGGGCATTCCATCACGGCAGATCCTGAAGAACCAATTCTAACAACTGGCGAGCTTCTATTGGTTTCAGCGGCAGCCGGGGGCGGTCTTTCACCCAGCTTTGCAAGGGTGCCTGCCAGCCTACCAGGGCGCGTGCATCGGCCGGATAATGGCTGGAGCGGGCGCCAACGTTATGCCAATCCAAGCCTTGTAGCGCTTTTTCCCAACGCGACCAGGGAACCAGGTCGGGTGTAAAGGTGAAAGTGGACAAGGGGGAGAAGAATACCGGGCAACCTGGGGGGAATTCAGGGGACATTTCTTCCAGAAAATTCAGGCTATCCAATGTGTTGAATACCAACCAGAGCGGAAGCAAACCGCCTTGCAGGGCAGAGGTGGCATCAAATTGAGAGAACATTTCCACCAGCACGCCGGCCGGCTGCCGGCCCTGATCGATGAGAGCCTGGCGAGCAGCGAAAAATGCGAGGCGAGAGAAGTCGTGTGGCTCTGGCAATGAGATGCGCACGAACTGGTACCCTTCCCGGGCGCAGAACGCTTGCAGCGCCTGGCCGAGGCCCGCTTCGCTGCCCCATTCCGATTCCGGCCCACTCTCCAAGGGCAGATCTGGCAAGCGCCAGTCCAGATGGCGCAGGCCGATGCGGTGGCCATACTGGCGGATGCGCTGACTGCCCTCCAGATATTCCTGGGCGGAGATACCCCCCCAGCCACCCACCTGAAAGATCGAGCGCTCTCCCAAGCGATAGCGCAGCCAACTTGCCTGGCAATCTAAAAAGCAAATTGCGCCACCAGGCTGTAATCTCTGGCGGATGAATTCGACGTAGGTCTGCGGGAGACCGACCAGCTTGAGGCGCAGATGGTTGAGGTAACGCGTCATCCACTCATCGTGAACCGGGTCGTAATGCTGGATAGTCATCAGATCGGGGTTGCGATCAGCCAGGCCAAGGGCGAGTTGAGCCGAACGCTTGAAATAGGTTTGCACATCCCCATCCAGCGAGCCGCCGCGCAGGGTGATTACGAAAGCCTGGGGCAGGAATGGCCCTCCCAAAAGCAGTGACAGGTGGGCGCTGGCCCCGCCCAGCGCCGCTCCGATGGTGATGGCTGGAAATTGCCCTTCCAAACCGGCGTAATCGGCCAGGCGTGCGCTGGTCAGGGTGGCTGTATCCAAGCCAGTTACATTCCCAGGCGCCTGACCGTTGATCAACTCGAAGCGCGAGATTACGAAACGAGCCAGCGCCTGGGGAAAAGCGCCCAGCAGCCAAAGACCCCAACGCTGCCAGGTGGGGAAATGGTAGGTATGTGTAAATTGAGCCCGCAGGCCGGCAGCGACGGCGCGCGTGACGATAGGAGACGAGCTTTCCAAACTTTCCAAGGGAGATGATTGCGGCGACAAAGTTGAACTATTCTTCGACCTCATCATGATGAGGTGCCGGCTGGGCCATAATGCGGGCAATCGGCCGCAAATCCATCCACCACTGCTCCTTGGGACGCTGGTGCGGCAGATCCACCATGCGCGGGAAATCCTCCAGGTCGTGGAATTTGATCTCCTTACCGTGCAGACCAATGAATGCACTGAATGACGAGGCTTTCTCCGCCTGCTCGATCAGGAATTCGATGCAGCGCGTCGCCAGGCGTGTGGCTTGAATGCGGTCAAAGGGCGAAGGGTCCCCACCCTGTTGTAAATGCCCCAGGATGGACTGGCGCACGTCGAAGTGCTCGCTGCCTTCCTCCTCAAATAATGCCACCATGAAAGGCGTGGTATACACTTTGTTGGCGTATTCGTTGCGAATCATCACCCCCAGTCGCTTGCCGTGTTGAAAACCGGAGCGCAGATCCTGCACGTCAGTCTCCAGGTCGTGCAGGGTGACACCCTCTTCATTAAGGTAAACGCGCTCGGCACCGGTCGCTAAACCGCTCATCAAAGCCAGGTAACCACAATAGCGCCCCATAACCTCCACCACAAAGCAACGGCGCATGGCCACCGCCGACTGTTTAATCTTATCCACAGCTTCGACAATGCTATTCAAGGCCGTATCGGCGCCTACGCTCAGCTCAGAACCGGGCAGATTGTTATCGATGGTGGCCGGCAGGCAAACAATGGGAATGTTAAAAGCCGGGTAATTGGTGCGCAAACGCACCAGCTCATAAGCCGCCTCGTAACCCGCCCAGCCGGAAATGACCAACAAGCCCTGGATGTCAAATTGCTCGATGGTGCGAGCAATGGTATAAAAATCGCTGCCGCTGGGGACTTTGCGGTTGGTCCCCAACTCCGAGCCTCCCATGGAAGCGAATCCTCCCACACTCACCCAATCCATCCCCTGAACCTGACCAGCCGCCAAACCGGGGAATCCGTTCTGCACTCCCAACATGATATGGCCTCGATCCAGGCCAATGCGGATGGCAGCGCGCACAGCGGTGTTCATGCCGGGAGAGGGGGCGCCGGAGTTCAATACCGCCAGGCGCAAACGCTTCTGACCTGGCTGAGGTGGGTGCGGCAGGGTGCGCAGCATGGTTTTAAGCGTGGCAAAGGCTTCCTTGAAGCTGCTACCGCGTAATTCCATGGCGTGGTCATAATCGTGGGACTGGATGGCTTTGGCCACTTCGTGGGTCTTCTCCACGCATTCCATGAGAGGAGAACTGGTGATGCGGTTCCCACGCATGCCGCTCACCAGGGGCTCGGAATCCGGCTCAGCTGCCAGAATGGTTTCCACGGCTGCGTGTCCGAGCAGGGTGCCCAGGTTGCGGTCGAAGGCGCTGGGATGCCCGCCGCGTTGCACGTGCCCCAACACCGTGACGCGCACCTCCTCGCCCAACTCCCGCTCTAAAACTTCCTGCACGTAGGTGCTGCCGATGTAATTACCGAAGCGATCGCGGGCGCCCTCGGCCAGGATCACGATCGAGTCGCGCCGACCGGCTTTACGCCCGGCGCGCAGCCGGTCGCACATAACTTCTTCCCAGTTTTCCACATCCGGCGGGCTTTCAGGGATGAGCACCCAATCGGCACCGGTAGCCAGGGCGCTCATTAATGCTAGATAGCCGCAATTACGCCCCATCACTTTCACCACAAAGGTGCGCTGGTGGCTGGCAGCCGTGCTGGAGATAGCATCCACGGCCTCTGTGATGCGATGCAGGGCCGAATCAGCACCGATGGTCATATCCGTGCCGAACATGTCGTTGTCTATCGAGCCTACCAGGCCGGCGATCATCAGGTTTGGGTGGTGAGCGGCTACCTCCGGGCTGATCTCCCCTTTTTCTACCAACTCAATTAAAATGTCGCGCCATTCCTGGCGGAAGATATTGGCGCCGGTCAGGCTGCCATCACCGCCGATGATCACCAGGTTGTCGATTTCATGCATCAACAAGTTGCGGGCAGCCAGAACGCGCCCTTCATGCGTGCGAAAGGCTTCACAGCGGGCGGTGCCGATCAAAGTTCCGCCTTTATGCAGGATTCCGCCGACCGATTCCCAGGTTAGCTGGCGAATGCGGTCGCCCCCATCCACCATGCCCTGGTAACCTTCATATATCGCATAAACGTCCAAACCCTTATCCAACGCGGTGCGCACCACGCTGCGCACAGAGGCATTCATCCCCTGGGCGTCCCCCCCGCTGGTAAGCACCCCCAGGCGCTTGCGAATGGTTGAGGATGTCATAAAGAACTCCCGAGATACAAATAGATGAGACAGACCAGACTAAATACTCTCAATAAGTATAAGCGCTTCCTTGAAAAAGCGCCAAATCTATTCAGTCAATCCACATGACACCTTCACAGAAAATCCCGAAGAACCTGACAATTGACATCCTGGAGATGGGTATCACGTTTATAATTGTCTATATCAGAACGCTATTTGGAGGTGGCTGAAATGGACATTTCGATTGCAGAAGCCCACAACCGTTTGTCTTACTGGTTGAAACAGGTGGAGAAGGGAAAAACCTTGCGGATTACCAGGCGAGGCAAACCCATTGGGGTGATCATTAATCCCGGTGAATACGAACGGTTGCGCCAGGTACGAGCGTATTTGGAGATGATCAGTCTCTCTCGTGTGCTGCGCGAAAGCAATCTCACCGCCGGCGAACTGTACCGCGCCGGGCGCGACGAACTGGAGCAGCGGGCATGATCGTGGATGCCAGCGTCATCCTGCAAGCATTTTTCCCGGATGAGACCCAGGCGCAGGCGCAAGCAGTGATACGGGATCACGTGGCTGGACGGGTGGAACTCAAAGCACCAGATTTGTTGCCTTATGAGCTATCGAATGCTGTCTGGCAGGCGGAACGGCGCGGCCGGATCAGTATCGATCAGACAAACGAGATCATCCAGGCGATAACAGGATTACAAATTGAAACTCTATCGCTGGATTGGGCAGAGATGCTACCCCTAGCGCGCCGCTTTGGAAGTAGCGCCTACGATGTCGCCTACCTGGTATTAGCAGAGAAGCTGGGCGAGACAATGATCACCGGTGATAAACGCCTGTATAATACCGTGCATGCACACCTGGACTGGGTGCAATGGGTGGGAGCATATAATTGAAAGCAAGAACCGTTTCTCTATCCTTGTCAGGGAGGTAACATGCACATCGTTCTCGTTCACGTTCATGTCAAACCCGAATCTCTGGAGGATTTCACCGATGCCATCCAGGAAAACGCTCGAAACAGCATTCAGGAACCCGGAATAGCCCGTTTCGACGTCCTGCAAAGCAGCGACGATCCTACGCGTTTCATCCTGGTGGAAGTCTACCGCACCCCGGATGACGCCAAGAAACATAAGGACACCGCCCATTACCTGCGCTGGCGTGAGCGGGTTGCAGATATGATGGCCGAAGCGCGCCGGGGAGTGCCCTACCAAAACCTCTACCCTGCCGATGACGGCTGGTAAGCCTTCTCTAAAAGAGACCGAGTTTTTTAAAAAAACTCGGTCTCTGGAAGGGGAAAGGCCAGCCGCTGCGCGCAGATCCCCTGCCTTACGTGGCGATCCCGACCACCGCCGGGACCGGCTCGGAAGTGACGAAAAACGCCGTATTAGGCGTTCCGGATAAACAGGTAAAAGTCAGCCTGCGCAGCAACCGCATGCTGCCGCGCCTGGCAGTGGTCGACCCACAACTGACTTTAGAACTGCCCCCACAAATAACCGCCCAAACCGGGCTGGACGCACTGACCCAGCTCATCGAGCCCTACGTTTCCAACGCAGCCAACCCTTTAACCGACGGCCTATGCCGGGAGGGTATACAACGAGCGGCGCGTTCCCTGAGGCGTGCCTTCCAGCAAGGTGATGACCTGGATGCCCGGCAAGACATGAGCATCGCCAGCCTGTTCGGAGGCCTGGCGTTGGCCAATGCCAAGCTAGGCGCCGTGCATGGTTTTGCCGGTCCATTGGGAGGCATGTTTACCGCCCCACATGGAATGATTTGCGCCCGCCTGCTGCCTTTCGTCATGCAGGTGAACGTACAGGCTGTACAGCAACGGCTCACTGAAAGCCAGATGGTAAAACGCTATGCAGAGATTGCCCAGATGCTGACGGGTGACCCGAGAGCACCTGCCCCGGAAGGGACCTCCTGGGTCCAATCTTTATGCAAAGATCAGGCCATCCCAACTTTCGGCCCGTACTGGTTAAAGGAGGCGGACTTTAAGCGGCTGTTGTAAAAATCCGCGCACTCCAGCAGCATGAAAGGTAATCCGATTCCGTTGACAAACGAAGAGCTGCGCCTGATCCTGGCTCAGGCGATTTGAAGCATTCCTACCAATAAATTGTAAATTTCTCCCCGTGGTCGCATACGAAAGCGTTAGCCGGGAAACGCAGGATCCAGACAACCGTATAAAGGTCTCCGATCGCACCGCTGGCATTGACCGCCATAGCAAAGAGCATGAAGGTCGCCAAATTGACACTCGCCAGCGGTAGGAGCACGAATCCTCCCAGGGTAATCAGGATGAAAGGCGCCAACCCTACCACCAGGAACTGGTTGCGGGGGATATACCAGTCCGGGGCACAAGCGTAGGCATACATTTGTTTGAGGCCGAAATGCGGGCGAGAGCGGGTGAAGATCACGAAAAACAAGCCATGCACCAGCTCGTGAAGCACCAATACCCCGGCGTATCCCAGGAGGAACGCCAATATCCCCGACACAGCGGAAAAACTCGAAATGCCGAACTTGACCCCCGGGTAAATGGCTCCCGCCAGGAGCAAGAAGGCCAGGCCAAATGCAAAGAAAAGGAGCAACCCAAGCAGGTTCAACAAGATCATCAGGCCGGGCCGGCTGGCCAAATCCAGGGTACGGGATTGTTGGTAAGTGGGCGGTAGATCACGGGTAGCAGATGACATAGGCTGGTCCAAGTTGTGAGCACATTCAGGCAGGCATGACACGTTTTGAAATTTTACACCCTTACAGGTTGACAGAACCAGGCAGTGCGGCTAAAATTCTGGGCGCACTTGGCTCAACCCCCGTTCGGGGGGATTTTTTTGGAAGCGGCAAGCGCAAAACCTTTTTTTACCGGCGAAAGCCGACTCACACCGGAGGAGCGAGGGTAACCCATCCCGGAATGGGTGAGAGGCGCTCCAAGGAAGGAAGTCATGGAAGAAATTGTTCTACAGGCAAAGAAACGCAATGTCATCGGCAAGCAAGTAAAGGCCTTACGCAGGCAAGGTGGATTGCCGGCCATTCTATATGGCAGCATCGACCCCCTGGCGATTACCTTAGACGCGCATAATGCCGAGCGTGTGTTGCAATCCGTCACATCTTCACACTTAATCATAGTAGACGTGGAAGGTTCACCTCACTCGGTGCTGGTGCGCGAACGCCAGCGCAACCCACTGACCGGACACCTGATCCACGTGGATTTTCAAGTAGTGTCCCTGACCGAAAAACTGCGCGCCAACGTGCTGCTCGACCTGGTGGGGGAGGCACCGGCCGTAAAGGAACACAGTGGTGTGCTGGTTACCGGCCTGGAATCGTTGGAGGTAGAATGCTTCCCCCAGGACCTGCCGGAACGCATCACCATCGATCTCTCCATACTGGGCGAGATTGGTGACGCGATTTACGTGCGCGACCTGCATCTACCTGATGTAGTTGAGGTGTTGGAAGATCCGGATGAGATGGTTATCCTGGTCACCGCACAAGAGGCCGAACCTGTGGAAGAGGAAGAAGAAGCCGCCGAAGCCGTCGAAGAAGAACCAGAAGTGATCGAGCGCGGCAAGAGGGAAGAGGAAGAAGTCTAATCACCAAAAACTCCCAGGATTTTCAGCAGCGTCAACGTGAAGCGGGCCGTGGCTCCCCACAACAATTCCCCATCATAGGGTTGAAAATAAATCACGTCGACATGTCCTGAAAGTGGTTTCAACGAGCGCCTCCGCACCTCATGGTGGAGGGGGTCGCTCAACCATTCCAATGGGATGGTAAACACACGGCTGACCTCTTCGGTCTGGATGGCCAGGTCGAAAGGCCATGGGATATGACCAACGACGGGCGTCACGGCGTAATTGGTGATGGTGATGAAATCATTCAACCGACCCAGAATATGCACCTCGCCAGGCGGTAGCCCGATCTCTTCATGAGCTTCGCGCAAGGCAGTCGCTTCCGGGCTGCGATCGCCGGGCTCGGACCTGCCTCCCGGGAAAGCCACCTGCCCGCTGTGCTCGGCCAGGGTGCTGTTGCGGCGGGTGTACAGGATATGCCAGCCGTTTTCCTGGCGCAAGAGTGGGATCAGCACAGCCGCCGGGCGCGGCGCGTCCGGCAACAACTCCGATGGATAAAGGGCTTCGGAGCGGTCAACGCGCGGGTCAGATGCAAGGTAGGCTTGCTCCAAGCGCGCAGAAATTTCCGTCTCACTTAATTCAAGGAGGGATCGAGTCATCCGCACTATGGTTTTTCGGGGATTTGCGGGTGATCCGGGACGTCCAGTTCCCTCATTTCTCCGGTAGAGACGAAAACGATACGCTCACAGATATTGGTCACCCGGTCGGCCATGCGCTCCAGATTGTGAGCGGCCCACACCAGGTAGTTGACGTGATCGATACGTGTAGGATCCTGGATCATCTCCTGCATCAGCTCCCGGTAGATATGGTTATAGAGAGCATCGACCTTATCGTCATCTTTTGGTATTTCTCGGGCCGATTCCGCATCGCGAGCGACGAAAGCGCCGAGGGCGCGGTGGAGCATATCCAGGCCGCATTCCACCATGCGCTGCAAATCAGCCCCGGCGCTGGTCACCATTTCATCACCCAACATCAGGTTAATGCGCGAGATCCCCTTGGCGTAGTCGCCCATGCGCTCTAGCTCGGTGATGATCTCCAACACCGCCGCCAGCAGGCGCAAATCACGCGCCATGGGCTGCTGGGTGGCAATCAGGGTCAAGGCCTCGGCTTCAATCGTATACCGTTTTTCATTGATCTTCTGATCGTTGCGAATGATCTCTTCGGCGGCAAAGGCATCGCGCCGCTGCAAAGCGTCCACGGATTTTAACACCGCCTGCTCCACCATGCTGCCCAGGACGAGAACTTCGTCCATCAACTTGTGCAAATTACGATCAAAAGTTTCTCGAGTTACGACCATATCTGCCTGCCTGAAACGGGTGTCGGATAAGAAATTAATTCTACTTCCTTCAGGTGAAAAATGCAATTTCATCAACCGAATCTTCCGGTGATGTAATCTTCCGTTTGCTGATTCTTGGGTTGGGTAAAGATCTTTGTGGTGGCATCGAACTCGACCAGCTTGCCGGTGCGGGTTTGCGGGTCGGCGAGCATCATGAAAGCGGTGTAATCCGAGACGCGGGCGGCCTGCTGCATGTTGTGAGTGACGATGACAATGGTATAGTCGTCTTTCAAGGATTGCATGAGCTCTTCGATCTTTAGGGTAGCGATTGGGTCCAAGGCGGAAGCCGGCTCGTCCATCAAAATGATCTCAGGCTCGACTGCCAGGGCGCGGGCGATACACAGGCGCTGCTGCTGTCCGCCTGAAATCGCCAGGCCAGACTGGTTGAGCTTATCATTCACCTCATCCCACAAGGCTGCCTGGCGCAAACTACGTTCCACGATTTCATCCAAATCCGCTTTGCGATGAATGCCGTAAAGGCGCGGGCCATAGGCAACATTCTCGTAGATGGTCTTGGGGAACGGGTTCGGACGCTGAAAGACCATCCCAATCCGGCGGCGAATGTTGACGACATCCATCCCCGGGGCATAAATATTCTCGCCATCCAGGATGACCTGCCCCTCAATGCGCACGTTGGGGGTCAGATCGTTCATGCGATTCAAGGAACGCAGTAGAGTGGATTTCCCACAACCAGAAGGACCGATGATGGCGGTAATTTTATTGGCGGGGATATCCATCGTGATATCCCCCAAGGCCTTGAACTTCCCATAATACAGGGTCAGGCTCTTCACCTGGATCTTGATATCTTGCTGCGATTGCCGGCGATTGTCCACAGAAACGTTATCTGTCTGCGGCAGTGGCTCGACCGGGAGCTTCACCTCAATGGAAGGTCGTTTTACCTCGGTGCTCATCATCTACCCTTCCCTTGCATGCGCGCGCTCTGATACTGCACCCACAAGCGCGCAATAATGTTAATCGCTAAAACCACAATCATTAATACCAGGGCAACCGCCCAAGACTGGTTGATACGTTCGGGGAAAGGCTGCTGGGCGTATTTCCAGAGAGTCAAGGGCAGCGAATCGACTGGCTGCTCCAGGATGTTATTAAGAATGACTCCCAGGCCCTGATGGGCAGCGACCCCACTGCTAATAATGCGGCCCACTTCGTAATGCTCATTGCCGAGGGCAGTAAACAAGAGGGGGGCTGTCTCGCCGGAAGCGCGCGCCACACCTAACATAACGCCGGTGATGATGCCATTGCTGGCAGCCGGGATGACCACGCTCAACACGGTTTTCCATTCCGGCGCGCCCAGGGCCAGGGAGCCCTCGCGCAACGATTGGGGCACCAACTTGATCATTTCCTCGGTGGTACGGATAATGATTGGCACCATCAAGATTGCTAAGGCAATTCCGCCGGCCAGCGCCGAATAATGGCCTTGCTGCTTGACGATCAAGGCGTAACCGAACAGGCCTACCACAATGGAGGGCACCCCAGAAAGCACATCGGTGCCGAAGCGCACAGCTACGCCCAGCCAGGTATTCGGCCGGTAAGCGACATAAATACCAGCCAGCACGCCGGGCGGAATAGCGAACAGGCTGCTTAACAAAGTCAAAATGATGGTGCCTTCGATAGCATGCAACACACCGCCACCCGCCATACCCATTGGGCGCGGTAATTGGGTAAGGAAATCCAGGTTGATATACTGACCGCCCTTGATAACAACGTAAGCAATGATCCAGAACAAAGGCACCAGCGCCAACAGGGTTAATAAACCAGTTAGAGCCAGCATCACGACGTTGGATAGCTTACGCCGCCTGTAGCGGGTTTCCGAGCGGATGCGGCCGCGCAATGCCCTGGTATTTAGGGTCGAGCTATTGGCAGTCACGTGCGCACCTGCACAGGGGTCCGGCGAGCCACCCGCCATACCAGGAATCGGGCAACGACATTCAAGAGCAAGGTAATCACAAATAGAATTAAACCAATCTCAATCAGCGCCCCAGCGTGAAGAGCGCTGACCGCCTCAGCAAACTCATTGGCAATGATACTCGACATGGTATATCCGGGACGCAGCAGGGAAAGCGAACCCCCGATGCTGTTGCCGATCACCATGGTGACCGCCATAGTCTCTCCCAGGGCGCGACCCAAGCCCAGGATGATCGCCCCCAGGATACCGGACAGGCCGTAAGGGATCAGCACCTTCCAAATGGTCTCCCAGGTAGTGGCCCCTAACGCAAACGAGGCTTCCCGCTGCGCGCGGGGAATGGCCAGGAACACATCGCGAGAGACCGAGGCGATGGTGGGGGTCACCATAATCGCCAGGATCAACCCGGCCGCCAGGCGGCTGGCGCCACTGACCGGGACAGGACCCTTGAAAAAGGCATCCAGACCCGGCACAGCGCCCAGCGTTCCACCCAGAAAGTTTCCGACGGGAGTGACAACCACGGGCAAGAAAACGAAGATGCCCCACAAACCGTAGACAACGCTAGGAATTGCCGCCAGCAGCTCCACCATCCAGCTCAACGGTGTGCGCAGCCACGAGGGGCTTAACTCAGCCAGGAAAACCGCGATCCCAAGCGAAACCGGTATGGCGATCACCAGCGCAGCAAATGAAGTGACCAGGGTGCCGTAGATAAAGGGCCAACTCTGGAACTTGTTAAAAACCGGACTCCAACTGGCGTTCAAGGTGGGCAGCAGAAAATTCCAACCAAATTGGGCGCGGGCATTGGAAGAATCGTTCCACAAGAGAAAACCAATAGCCACCATCACCAGCAGGATCAACAACGCAGCGGCGATCAACAACCCATTCCATGGGCGGTCGCCATAATCCAACAACAAACGCAAGCGCTGTAGCGGGCCTGGATGGGCTCCTGGCTTTCTTATCGTATTCTGCATGGCCCCTCCTGAGCACTGCATATATACCACAAATTAACGTAGGTGAGGCAGGAGAGGATTCTTACCATCCTGCTCCTGCCTGCTTAGGTGTTTCTCAGCCAACGCCAGGCTGTCTCGTCGATTACCCCCCTGGTGCAATGCTGAGCGCTGGCTGGGCAGGTTATTGCGACATCTGCATGACCGGCTTGCCCTGGCAGGTCACCTGGGAGAGCCTGGTCAAGACTACCTTTTGGACATCAGGGGGCAGGGTAGCATAACCCAGGTCGCTGGCGCGCTTGGCTGCCCCGGGATCGGTAAGAGCCCACTGCATGAACTCGAGGATGGCTTTCGCCTTCTGGCAATCCTGCATGCTGGTTTGGTGCAAGACAAAGTAGGTATAACCGGCAATCGGCCAGGACCTGGCACCGGGGCCATCTACGATGATATTGGTCAATTTATCGGTAAAGGCGTTGGAAAAATCTGACATGGCGGACTGCAGGGATTCGGCGTTGGCGGTCACCGTATTGCCAGCCTTGTTGATCATCTGAGCGAAGGTAATCTGGTTGGCCACTGCATATTGGAGCTCCACGTAGCCGATGGAATTGGGGGTGTTTTGCACGGCGGCGGCGACGCCCTGGTTGCCCTTGCCGCCCACACCGGTTCCGGCTTTATCCGCCGGCCATTCGACCGAGGTGCCAAAACTCACGCTGCTCTTCCACTCCGGGCTGAAGGAAGACAAAGCGCGGGTGAACAGTTCCGTAGTGCCAGAGCCATCCGAGCGATGCACCACGGTGATGGCTTTGTCGGGTAGTTTGCTGGCCAAGTCAGGGTTGAGCTTAACAATGGCCGGGTCATTCCACTTGGTGATCTTAGCCAGGTAGATATTGGCCAGGGTATCGCGATCCAGAACCATCGTGCTGGTGATGCCTTCGATATTATAAATCGGGACGACCGCCCCGGCTACCATTGGATACATCTGCAGGTCTTTGCCGGCGGTATATTCGTCATCGGTTACCAGCGAGTCCGAGCCGGCGAAATCGACGGTGTTGTCGATGATGGCTTTCTTGCCACCGCCGGAGCCGATGCCTTCGTAGTTGATGGTCACGGAGGGGTTTACGTACTGATAAGCGTAGATCCATTCGGTATATACCGGCAGCGGGAAAGTGGCGCCAGCGCCATTGACTTGTACCGAACCGGCAGCCACCGGCTGAGTAGTTTGAGGAGCCGTGGTTCCGGTAGCGTTACTGGCACAGGCGCTTAAAACCATCGCCACGATCATTACCCCAGCAACAATAGACCAAGTCTTGTGTTTCATAGCGATTTCTTCTCCCTCATAAGAATTATGATTAATTTCCTTTTCACGCTTTCTATTGTCACATAGCAAGTTTAAGGGGTTGGTAAGGCGATGTTAACAACAGGTCAACGTTTGTTAAATTCTGCTTTAATGGGAAATATGACAAAAATAGGATGAAAATCAATTGGCAAACTAATATTTACCCGCTAAACTATTACAGGCTGGAGGGAGCCCACGGATTCCGTGGGCTTCGTTGCAAAAGAAACCAGATTTTTATTTTTACGTATGCAATAATAAAGTTATTCACAACCCAATCGAGGTATAAATGACCGCTATCAAAATCATAGCTTATGTTGCAGTTGCCATTCTGATCTTCTTCGGTGTAATGTTCATTTGGGGTGCTTTCAGTCCTCAAGGTTCTACTGGCTGGATTCTGATAGGCTTGATCAGCGTCGGCATCGGTTTCGGGCTGATCTGGTTCGGCTCACGGCAGAAACCAGCTACTCAGGCAGGCGAGCAAAACGTGACACTGAACATCGACCTGCCGGCAAACGTCAATCTCGATTCGCTAAAATGCAAGTCTTGCGGGGGAGCCTTGACCACGAAAGACATCAAGATGGTAGCGGGCGCGCCGGTGGTCACCTGCCCTTACTGCAATTCCACCTACCAACTCAGCGAAGATCCCAAGTGGTAAACGGCTGCGGAATGCACCGATAACCTTTCGCCAACCCAATGGAGTCAATATGAAAATCAGACGATTGGTCCCCTTTTTACTCACCCTGATCCTGTTGGTGCTGCCTGCCAGCGCCATGGCCCAAACCTATTCTTTCAGCCTGGACAAGGAAGTGGTCCATGTCTTCTGGAATGAGGACGGCACCGCTTCCATCGATTACGTATTCAATTTCAGCAATGATAATTCGGCCTCACCCATTGATTACGTGGACGTAGGCA
>OFHG01000374.1_pt1 | contig 18504 bp, 14 predicted proteins | sample 1521931 | NCBI WGS metagenome assembly OFHG01 (sample SAMEA2468438, study PRJEB22500) | soil metagenome | biome: Glassland; feature: Farmland; material: Clay | place: Australia | collected 2013-01-31 | depth 0.55 m
GAGTGCACCCGGCGGTCATCGGTTTTGCCGCGGCGCTGGCTGTGGCGACGGCCGTTGGCCTGGGACTGGTGACGGCGCTGCGCGCCTCCTCCGGCGACATCCACGAAAACCTGAAAGGCGGCGCCCGAACCCAGACGGGCGGGGCGTCCAGCCATCGCTTGCGCATGGTGCTGATGGGCGCACAGGTGGCCGTCACCGTGGTGCTGCTCGCCGGCGCCGGGCTGCTGGTTCGGAGCTTCTTCCAACTGCTCGCGGTCAACCCCGGCTTCCGCACCGAACATGTGGTGACGATGGACCTAATGAACGTCGGGGCGAACGTGAATCCCCTCGACCCGAAGCCAGGAGACAAGGCACTGTTGGCGCAGCAGGTGGAACAGTTCAGCCGACTCTTCGAGCGGTTGCGCTCGATGCCGGGCGTCGAGCACGTGGGAGGGATCAGCGTGCCGCCGTTCAGCGGGGAGGGCGGTGATGGCGACTTTCTGGTGATGACCGGCAACGAAAAGATTGCGAGCCTCGACCAACTCGCCCACATGATGAACGCGCTGCAGGGAGACCACACGCGGCTGGGGCACGCGGATTACCGGGTGGCGAGCGCCGGCTATTTCCGGACGATGCGGATCCCGCTGCTGCGCGGGCGGCTGTTCGACGAGCGGGACGGGCCGGATGCTCCGCAGGTCGCGCTGATCAGCCAGTCGCTGGCAGAAACGCAATGGCCGGGACAGAATCCGCTGGGGCGCGTGATCGATTTCGGCGGAATGGACGGCGATGTGCACCCGATCACGATCGTCGGCGTCGTGGGCGACGTGCGCGACCAGAGCCTCGATACGAAGCCGCGGCCGACCGTCTATGTGGATTTTCGGCAGCGGCCGCTGGGCATGCAGTATCTGACGGTGGTCATGGATACCACGCGGCCCGTGGCCGCCGTCGTACCGTCGGCCCGCGTGATCGCGAGCGGGTTGTGGCCGGACGTGCCGGCGCAGTTCAGCACGATCGAGAAGGCGCTCTCGGCTTCGGTGGTGGACCGGCGATTCAATCTGCTGCTGCTCGGCGCGTTCGCCCTGCTGGCGCTGGTGGTGGCGCTGATGGGCGTCTACGGCGTCGTCTCCTATCTGGTCTCCCAGCGCACGAAGGAGATCGGCATTCGCATGGCGCTTGGCGCCCAGACCGGCGACGTGGTGCGCATGATCGCGGGCGAGGGACTGCGCGTGATTCTGGCCGGCGCCGTGGTGGGCGTGGCCGGCGCATTGGCGCTGGCGCGCTTGCTCGAGAGCCTGCTCTTCGGCGTCTCCGCGGCCGATCCGCCGACGTTCATAGCCGTGGCGGCGCTTGTCGTGGCCGCGGGCCTGGCGGCCTGCTACTTGCCGGCGCGCCGCGCCGCCCGCGTCGATCCCATCGCCGCGCTGCACGAGCAATAGCCTTCGGGCCTGATTATTGCCGGGCGAACCACGGCGTGGCACTGCGCCATTCCGTGCCCAGGCGTTGTGTTTCCTGGCTGCCTCTCCAACCCTCACGGCCCCTCCGGCTGCCGACCCGATATCCCCCTCACGGTTCACAGGCTACGGGCCGCGAACCACGGTGTGACCTAGGTCATCGGCGGGCGGACTGCAACGAGGCAAAGTAGCTGGAGGAGGAACGGAAATGGCGCAACCAACGGCAATTTTGCGACAGGAACACGAAGCGATCACGCGAATGCTCGAAGCCGCCGAGCTGACCGCCGAAAAACTGGAACGGAACGAGGCGGTGCGGACGGAATGGCTCGACGGGATGAGCGAATTCTTCTCGCTGTTCCTGGATCAATGCCACCACGGGAAGGAGGAGGAGCTTTTTTTCCCGGCGCTGGCGAAAAAGGGCATGCCGGTGGACGGCGGGCCGATCGGCGTGATGTTGCACGAGCATGACGAAGGCCGGGCACTGGCGCAGCGGTTACGCGAGCTGGCACAAGCGTACGGGAAAGGCGAGCAGGAGGCGGGAACGAAGTGGGCGGCGACGGCGAGGGAATACGCACGGCTGTTGCACGACCACATCCTGAAGGAGAACAACGTGCTCTTTCCGATGGCCGAAGGGATGCTATCGCCGGCCGAGGGAGAGGCGCTTGCGGCTCAATTCGAGCAAATGGAAGAGGAGAAGATGGGCAAGGGCACGCACGAACGCCTGCACGTGCGGATGGCGGAGATTGTGAAGGGCGTCAGCGAAGGCGCGGCGAGGCGCTGAGGGGGCGGACCGGCGCGGTGCGTCGCGCCGGAATACCCTTCAAAACCGCGCGGGCAAGAGTGCCCGCGACACTCGAACCGTCGCGCTCCTCGTGTGACATCCCGATCACGAGGACTGGGCTTCGGCCTCCAGCGAATTCCGATCGGTGACGAGCACCTTGCGGCCCTCGATGTGGATGGTGCCGGTGGACTGCAAGCGGCTGAGGTTGCGCGAAACCAGCTCGCGCACGGTGCCGATTTGCGCGGCGAGTTCCTGGTGCGTCCATGGCAAATCGAATTCGACGCCGCGGGGCGTGGTGCGCCCTCTCGCTTCGGCTTCGCGGACCAGCAATGCGGCCAGGCGCTGGCGGACGGTGGTGAAGGAAAGCTCCTCGATCATTGCGACCAGACGCCGCAGCCGCGCGCCAACCACGCGCAGCAGTTTCAGGGCGACTTCAGGATGCTCGAGGCATAGCTGGCGCACGTCGTCCTTGCGGACCTCGAGCAGAGCCGCTTCGGTAACGGCGGAAGCCGAGGCGGGATAGGGGCCACCGTCGAACACCGGCAACTCGGCCACGGTGCCGCCCGGCCCAGTGATCAGGAGCACCTGCTCGCGGCCGTCGGGAGACGTCTTGAAGATTTTCACCTGGCCGGACTGGATGACGAAGAGGCCGTGGCAGGGCTCACCCTCGGAGAAAATCATTTCGCCCGCGTCGCGGCGCTGGGGAACAGCGCGGCGGGCGATGAAGTCGAGTTCGACCTCGGAGAGATTGGCGAAAAGGGCGACGCGGCGCAGGGTTTCGACGGCGGTTTGGGGCTGGCTCATGGCCCTTTATTTTAGGACAGCAGGTCCCCTTTCCGGAAAGGCACGATAGGGCAATTTGAAGTTGACCGGAACAGGCCCCGTGATACGATTCCCCCGTTTGCCGCTCCAGAAGACCCCACCCGCTGGCGACGCAGGCGCCGGGGTGTGTCTGCCCGGCGGCATCAGGTTGCACGGGCGGGCGGGAACTTCCGAGTGGCGCAAACAATTTTTTGAAGATGAGGTGGAAGTAGAAGTGAGAGAGCAAGGTGTCGTGAAGTGGTTTAACGCCACCAAGGGATATGGTTTCATCCGTCGCGAGACGGGTGAGGACGTTTTCGTGCACTTCTCGGCGATCCAGGCGGATGGCTATCGGACGCTCGCCGAGGGTCAGGCCGTGGAATTCGAGGTCCGTACGGGCCCCAAAGGGCTGCAAGCCGAAAATGTCCTAGGGCTGTAAACCAATTGCGGGGCGGGGCGCCTCCCCGCTGCTCCGCCCTCCCATATGCAGGTTCCCTCCCAGCCGCATGCGCCGTGTGCCCGCTTGTAGTGTGCTCCCGCTAAAATGGTCGACACTCGGGTGGCGCTAACCGGGACGCGCTCTCGATCAATTTTGCGAAGAAGTCGTATGTTTTCAATTGGGTGCAAATTCCTATCCGGGACATTTTGACGGTCTTTGAATTTGACGCCTTGCGGGGGCAACGGCACAATCCGCCGCCGGGAGCAAGCGGTGGCTCTACGTGGACACTGGGAATCAGCTCCATCGCCGCGACGGGGTATAAAGACTGGCGGACGAAACTGACCGTCGCGGGCGGAAAATCAACCGGCGCGTTGTTGTTGACGAAGGCTGTCGCGGATATCGCGGAGAAGACGGACGGCGGAAAACCCCAGGAAGATATAAATGACAGGGACCGCAACGGCGATCCCCAAGGCGAACACGACCAGCACCAAGTGCATCAAGGATATGTCCAAAATAATGCCTCCTTCCGGCTGCCATTGTGAATTACCCGGGCCAGCCTGCCCTGCGCTTGCTGCTTTCTATTCCCTCCGGCCCCTGGAGTCAAGAGCCATTTCCACCGGCAGAAAACGGGAAGGGGGAATCGACAGGTACACCCCGGCCTTTCGAGCGGAAGGAATGTCTCCAGGGGCCGGGACGGGAAGGGCTAGAACAGGCCGGACATGGCGGAGCGGATGGCGTTCAGGATGACGTGGGGATAGACGCCCATCCAGACGAGGACGAAGGCGAGAAGTCCGAGCGTGACGCCGCCCATGGCCGGGACGGCCGGGAGCGGGTGTTCCGCGTCGGTGGGAATCTTCTCGGTGGAGAACAGGGCCACGACCACCCTCAGGTAGTAGAACAAGCCGATCACGCTCGTCACCACGAGGACGAAGAGCAGCACCCAGATCGAGGAATTGGCGCCGGCGGCAATCGTATAGAACTTGCCGAGGAAGCCGGCGGTGAGCGGGATGCCGGCCAGGGAGAAGAGCATGGCGGTGAAGATGGTGGCGAGCACCGGGCGGCGCCAGAAGAGGCCTCGATAGTCATTGATATCTTCGGCGTCGCGCTCGGAAGACGAGAGCGCGGCGATGACGCCGAAGGCGCCCAGCGTGGTGACCATGTAGGCGGTCAGGTAGAACGTGCCGGCGGCGGCTCCGACCGGCCCGCCGGCCTCGAAGGCGACGAGCAGGTACCCGAGGTGGGCGATCGAGGAGTAGGCGAGAATCCGCTTCACGTTGTTCTGGAACAGCGCGAGCAGGTTACCGGCGAACATCGAAGCGATCGCGATGATGGTGAAAATCAGCAAAACGGCGTGAAGATCGCGGGCGCCGGCCTGGTAGAAGAAGCGAAGCAGAATGGCGAACATCGCGCCCTTCGAAACACTGGCGATGAAGGCGGTGACCGGAGCCGGGGCGCCCTGGTAGACGTCCGGGGTCCACAGGTGGAAGGGAACGACGGCCAGCTTGAAACCGAAGCCGGTGACCATGAAAGCCACGCCGGCAAGGACCCAGATGTGCGCGGCGCCGCCCGAGACCAGGTCGCGCGCGATCGCCGGAAATTCCATCGTGCCCGTCTGCGCGTAGACCAGGGCCATGCCGAAGAGCAGGAAGGCAGCCGAGGCGGCGGCGAGAACCAGATATTTCATGCCGGCTTCGAGCGCGATCTCGCGATCGGCGAGATAGGCCGAAAGGGCGTAGAGCGTGACGCTGAGAATTTCCAGGCCCAGGAAGAACGAGATGAAGTGGTCGGAGGCGACGAGAACAGCCGAGCCGAGCGAGGCCACGAGCAGCAGGACGTAGAACGATCGGGGGCGGACGCGGGGGCGCGCAAGGTAGCCATAGGCCAGCATAACGACGGCAGCGGTGAGGGCGGTGAACGAGCTGAAGTAGTGGGTGGCGAAGGGGGCGTGAATGAGGGGCGGGTTGCCGGGGTGCGTGGGTACGTCCGCCGCGGGCCAGAGCGGCCAGAAGGCGACGGCGAGACCGGCCAGGCTGAGCCCGGCGGTGAGGGCGTGGCTGCGGCGCAGGGAAATCGCCAGCATCACCACCACGGATGTGGCGCTGAGAACGATCAGCGGCAGCAGAGCAACAAGATCAGCCGAACTCAACACTTACCTCCGGAAGGCCACGGTCGGGCCGTTGACGACCTGCTCGATCCGCTGGGCGGTGGGCGCGAACGTATTCAGCACCGGCTGGGGATAGAGCCCGAGCCAGAGCAGGATCACCATCATCGAGCCGACGAGAGCGATTTCCCGGGCCGAGAGGTCGGCCAGCTTCCACTGGTTCGTATTCGAGCCGTGGAAGGCACGGGCAATGAACTTCAGGCCATAAAACGTGGAGAAGAGGACGCCGATCGTGGCCAGCGCGGCGAGCAAGGGACTCGAGCGGTACGTGCCGAGCAGCACTAGGAACTCGCCGACGAAATCGCCGAGGCCGGGCAGGCCGACCGAAGCCAGGACGAAGAACAGGCCGGAGCCGCTCAATCGCGGAATCGTCTGCCAGAGTCCGCCGAGGCGCGACATCTCGCGGGTGTGTGTGCGCTCCTGCACCATGCCGACGAGCATGAACATGGCGCCGGTGCTGATGCCGTGGGCGACGACCGTGATGAAGGCGCCCGCGATGGCGAGCGGCGTGCCAATGAAGATGCCCAGCAGGACGAAACCCATGTGGCTGACGCTGGTGTAGGCGACCAGGCGCTTGAGATCGGTCTGGCCGTAGGCGAGCAGGGCGCCGTAGAGGATGCCGGCGATGGCCAGCGCGGTGGCGATCGGCGCGAAGCGATGAGCCGCCTGCGGGAAGAGCGGCAGCACGAAGCGCAGCAGGCCGTACGCGCCGGTCTTCAGCAGAAGGCCGGCGAGGACCACGCTGCCGGCGGTGGGCGCCTCGGTGTGTGCGTCGGGCAGCCAGGTGTGGAACGGGAACATCGGCAGCTTCACGGCGAAGGCGACGAAGAATCCGAGCATCACCAGCAGCGCCGTGTGCGGGGCGAGCGGCGTCCCCATCAGATCGCTGTATTCAAAGGTGTAGACGCCCGTGGCGGCATGATGGGCGAAATAGAGCGTCAGGATCGCCAGCAGCATCAGCAGGCCGCTCATCTGGGTGAACAGGAAGAATTTCACCGAGGCGTAGATGCGGCGCTCGTGACCCCAGATGGCGATCAGGAAATACATCGGGATCAGCATCAGTTCCCAGGTGAAGTAGAAAAGGAACAGATCCATCGCCAGGAAGACGCCGACGATGCCGGCCAGCACCCAGAGCAGATTGAAGTGGAAGAAGCCGACGTTGTGGTGAATCTCGCGCCAGGAGATCATCACGCTGGCGATGCCGAGAAGGAACGTCAGCGCGATCAGGACCACGCTCATGCCGTCCATCGCGAGATGGAAACGGATGCCGAAGCCGCTGATCCACGGCACGTTGAACTCGGCGAGCCACCGCCCCTGGGTGAGCAGCGTGAAGTGGGCATAGTTCTCGACCCACAGCCGCACCGTGATCACGAAGCCAGCCACCATCGCCAGAAGCGAGATCCAGCGGGCGGTGAGCTGGCTACGGCGCGCCACCAGGCCGGCGATGATGCCGGCGGCAAGAGGAAGAACGATCAGCCAGACAAGGATCATATCAGCGCCACAATCAGGACGAAGATCACGGTTCCGAGCACGAGGGCCGCGGCGTACCAGCGTACGCGGCCCGTTTCCGTCAGGCTGAGCGAACCCCAGCCGGCGCGGGTGAGTGCGGCGGTGCCCGTGTAAATCAGGTCAACGGCGTCAGACTTGTTCGTGCGGCTGATCCAGTTGACCGGGCGGACGAACAGACGGTCATAGAGCCAGTCCATGCCCCAGTCGGTGTACCACCAACGATGCAGCAGGCGACCCAGGCCTTTCGCAGCGAGCGATTCGGAGATATCGCGGCGGACCAGGAAGAAATACCAGGCCGCGCCCAGGCCGAGGAAGACCGTGAGAATGACCAGGCCCTCGGCGCCCATCTCGCCCATGGCGGCGTGTCCCTCGGCCGTGGCCGGGAGCGCCGACTGGAGGAAATTGGTGAACCAGGGGTGATTACCAAGATAGGACGGCAGCTCGACGAAACCGCCGACGATCGAAAGGGCGGAGAGCACGACGACCGGAACGCCCATCAGCCAGCCGGTCTTGTGGCTGGGCGGATGATGACACTCGCCGTGGAAAGTGATGAAGATCAGCCGGAACGTGTAGAGCGCGGTCATGAACACGCCGACGGCGCCGAAGAACCAGAGCGTGGTGCTGCCGACGGGCGAGCTGAGCGCTCCCCAGAGAATCAGGCCCTTGCTGTAGAAGCCGGCGGTGATGAGCGGCAAACCGGCGAGCGAGCTGCCACCAATGACGAACGCCCAATAGGCGAGGCGCAGATGCTTGCGCAGGCCGCCCATCTTGAAGATGTTCTGCTCGTGGTGCATGGAGGTGATGACCATGCCCGAAGCGAGGAAGAGCAGAGCCTTGAAGAAGGCGTGGGTCATGAAGTGGAAGATCGCCGCGGTCCACGCGCCGACGCCGAGCCCTAGGAACATGTAGCCGATCTGGCTGACGGTGGAGTAGGCGAGGATGCGCTTGATATCGTCCTGAACGAGGGCGGCGAAACCGGCGGCGACGAGCGTGACGGCGCCGACGACGGCCACGGCGAACTGGGCCGTGGGCGCGAGCGTAAAGAGCACGTGGGTGCGGGCGATCAGGTAGACGCCGGCGGTGACCATGGTGGCCGCGTGGATCAGGGCGCTGGTCGGCGTCGGGCCGGCCATTGCGTCCGGCAACCAGGTCTGCAACGGCAGCTGGGCCGATTTGCCGCAGGCGCCGCCGAGCAGGAGCAGACCGGCGGCGGTGGCGTAGATCGAGCCATGGGGCCATTGCATCTGGGCCGCGTGCATCAGCGGCTGGATGGTGAGCGTGCCGAGCTGATGGAAGAGCAGGAAGAGGCCGAGCGCCATGGCGGTGTCGCCGACGCGGGTGACGATGAACGCCTTCTGCGCGGCGAGGCCGTTTTTCGGGTCGGTGTACCAGAAGCCGATCAGCAGGTAACTGCAGACGCCCACGCCTTCCCAGCCCAGGTAAAGGAGCAGGAGGTTGTCGGCCAGGAGCAGCACGATCATCGAGGCCACGAACAGGTTCATGTAGGCGAAGAACCGGCTGAACCCTTCGTCGCCCTCCATGTACTCGACCGAGTAGACATGGATGAAGAAGCTGACGAAGGTCACCACCAGCATCATGATGACCGAGAGCGCGTCGAGATAGAGCGAGATGCCGGGTTGGAAGCCCGCGACGCTCATCCAGGTCCAGAGGTGCTGGGTGTAACTGCCGCCGGCGGGCGGCAGGGCGAGGAACCGCCAGGTGATCAGAATGGAAATGATTGCCGAAAGGCCGATCGACCCGCAGCCAAGGAAAGCCGCGGTGCGACGGTCCATGCGCGGGCCGAAAATCATCAACAGGGCCGCGCTGGCGAACGGAATTGCCGGAACCAGCCAGAGCAGGTGGAACATCAGCCTCTCATCTCGCTTGCAGCATCAGCGTCGAGCGACTTGAAGCGGTGGTTGAGGCGCAAAACCAGCGCCAGCCCAACCGCGACTTCCGCCGCCGCGACCGTCAGAATGAACAGGAACATCACCTGGCCGTCCGCCTGGCCCCACCGTGCACCCGCGGCGACGAATGCCAGGCCCGAAGCATTCAACATCACTTCGATGGACATCAGGATGAACAGCAGGTTACGCCGCACCAGAAGGCCGATCAGCCCCAGTGCGAACAAGATCCCCGCCAGAAGCAACCCGTGCTCGATCGGAACCGCTGCCACCGGTCCTCCCTTGGGCTCTCCGCGAGCCCACGTGATAGGCGCCCACAAGGGCGGCCAAGAGCAAAATCGAAGCCAATTCCACCCCGATCAGGTACGGCCCGTAGAGCGACATGGCCACCTGATGAGGCTCGATCTTGGCGGCCGGGGGCGTAAGCGACCCCGAGCGCGCCAGCAAATAGGAAACTTCTCCCACCAGAATTGCCGCCAGAATGGCCGGGCCGGTGAACATGCCCGGCGAGACCCAGGTGCGCTCGGTTGCCACCGTGTGCGCGCCCAGGTTCAGCAGCATGACCACGAAGACGAACAAGACCATGATGGCCCCGGCGTAAATGATGACCTCTAAAGCGGCCATGAACGGGGCGCCGAGCGTATAGAAGACGACCGCCACGGCGAGCAGGGAAATGGTGAGGTAGAGCAGGGCGTGAACCGGGTTCAGGCGCGTGAGCATGAGCACCGTCGCCAGAATCGCCACAATCGCCGCGATGTAGAAGAGCGCTTGCATCATTTCCCTCAGGGCAACAAGGTGTGCAGATCGGCCGGCGGCGCTTCGTTTTCCGCCTGGCCCTTGTCCTTGTCCTTGATCTTCACTCCGGCAACCCGCCAGAAGTTGTAGTCGGGATACTTGCCGGGGCCGTTGATCAGCAGATTTTCCTTCTCATAGACGAGGTTCTGCCGGTTGTACTCGCCCATTTCGATATCCGGGGTGAGCTGGATGGCGTAGGTCGGGCACGCCTCCTCGCACAGGCCGCAGAAAATGCAGCGCGAGAAATTGATCCGGAACCAATCGGGATAGCGGCGGCCGTTCTCGTCCTCTGTGGCCTGGAGCGAGATGCAATCGACCGGGCAGGCAACGGCGCAGAGATAGCAGGCGACGCAGCGCTCCTCGCCGTCGGGATCGCGGGAAAGAATGATGCGGCCGCGATAGCGCGGGGCGAGGTACGGCTTCTCGTCAGGATACTGGACGGTAATTCGCGGCTGGAACATGTGCAAGAACACCAGCCACAGAGATCTGAGAACGCTCCACATCGCTCGTTACCTTCGCATCGCGAGAACGACCGCGCCGGTGACGGCCAGGTTCGCCAGGCTGAGGGGCAGCATCCACTTCCAGCCCCAGGACATCAACTGGTCGAACCGCGGCCGCGGCATCGCCGCCCGCAGCAAAATAAAGAAACAGATGAAAAACATCGTCTTCAGCACGATCCAGACGATCGGCGGCAGAACCGGGCCCAGCCAGCCGCCAAAGAACAGCACCGACATCAGCACCGAGATCAGAATCACGCCGAGATACTCGCCGACGAAGAACATGCCGAATTTCATGCCCGAATATTCCGAGTGGAACCCGGCGACCAGCTCGCTTTCCGCCTCGGGGAGGTCGAAGGGCAGGCGGCGGGTTTCGGCGATGCCGGCGATGAAGAAGAGCACGAAACCCAGGAACTGCGGCACGACGAACCACATGTGCCGCTGCGCCTCGACGATGCCGCGCAGGCTGAAGGTGCCAGCAAGAATGACGGTGCCCATCATCGCCAGGCCCATGAACACTTCGTAGCTCAGCATCTGGGAAGCGGCGCGGACGGCGCCGAGCAGCGCGTACTTGTTATTCGAGGCCCAGCCGGCGAGCACGACGCTGTAGACACCGAGCGAACTCATGCCGAGGAAAAAGAGCAGGCCGATGTTCGTATCGGAGATCTGGATGGTTGGCGTGAACGGGATCACCGCGAAGGTGAGCAGGACCGTGATCATGATGATCGACGGCGCGATGACGAAAACCCATTTGTCGGCAAACGGCGGGATCCAGTCTTCCTTGAAGAAGATCTTGATCATGTCCGCCAGCACCTGCAGCAGGCCGAACGGGCCCACGCGGTTCGGGCCGTAGCGGTCCTGCCAGAGAGCGAGCAGGCGCCGCTCGAGCCAGATCAGCCCCGAGGCGAGCGTCAGGACAACCAGCAATATGCCGACCAGGACGATGATCTTTAAGAGCACCGGGTTCATCGCGTCACTTCGATCCGTCCCCAGATGGGAAGTGTGAAACCGTCAAGCGGGCCGAGGCCTGCCGGGAGCGCAGCCACGCCGCGCGGCAAGCCGGGCTCGATGCGTAGCGGCAGGCGAGCCGCGGCGCCATCGAGCTTCACTTCGACCGGCGAACCCTCGGCGGCGCCCAGCGCTGCGGCGTCTTCGGCGCCGAGCGCGACGTAGGGCTTGGGCGAGAGCTCGGCAATGGCCGGCGCGCGGGCGCTCAGCTCTTCAGAGCCGAAAATGTGGTGGCGCGGAACGACCAGCCATTCGCCCTGGCGCGGCGCGAAGGCCGCCGGAACCGTATTCAGATAGCCGGCCGCGGAACCGGCCGCCGTTTCGAACAGCCGGACGCCGGGATCACCGCCGCGAAGCGGGCCGGCGATCTCTTCCTGAAACTTGTTGAGCGACTGAATCGAATTCCAGCCCCCGGTCCAGAAGAAGGGTTGCAGGGCCGCGGGCGGCTCGACCGGCGCGCCTTCCATGGTGAAAGAGAGCGGCGAATCGGGATCTTCGGGCGGCTTGGGCTCGCTGACCTGGATATTGGCGAGCATCGAGGTGCGGCCGCTGAAGCGGTGCGGCGCGCGGGGAATCTTCGCGCCCGCGATGCGGAAACCGGAGCCGGGCGCGGCGTCGCGGATGCGCTCGAGCGCCGGAAAGGCGCGGGCAACGGCCTCGACTACGTTGTCGAGATTCTGCCAGCTCAGCCCCTCGGGCCGGGTAAGCAGCCCGAGAATGTCGCGCAGCCAGCGCCAGGCGTCCTGAATGTCGCCCGCGGGCGGATAGACACGGAAAAAGCGCTGGGCGCGGCCTTCGCTCGAAACCAGCGTGCCGTCGGCTTCGGAGAACGGTGTCGAGGGCACGACGAGCTCGGCTTTTTCCGTGGTGCGCGTCTCGAGCGAATCGAGAACAACCACGTGGCCGGCGGCGCCGAGGAACGCGTCGATGGCGGCGGCCGGAGCGCGGCGATAGAGATCGTTTTCGAGGATGATGGTGGTCTGAACCTGACCGCCCTTGGCAGCATCGAGCGCATGGCCGAGCGGTTTCGGCTCGAGCATGGCGAGACCCAGGCTGTTGGCCTCCTCCATCGCGAGGAGAAAGGCGACGGGCTTGCCCGCCTTGGCGAGCGCGCGCGCCACATCGGCGGCGGCGCGGATGACGGCAGCATTTCCGGTGCTCACACCGCTGACGACCGCCGGGCGAGCCGCGGCCTTGAGCGTCGCGGCAATGCTCTCGGCCCGCGCGCGGACATCAGCGGGAAGGCCGGGAACGTCGGGCGAAGAGGCGTCGAGGATGTGCGCGACGGCGAAACCGAGCCGGGCAATGTCGTCGGGCGCGGCGTGGTAGGTGGCGCTGGCGACATCGTCGAGCCGCGTAGCGTAGGGGCTGGCGATGAAGAGCGGGCCGTGGTCCTTCTGCGCGAGTTCGCGCACGGCGTGATCCTGCCAGCGCGGCACGCCCATCTTTTCGGCTTTTTCGAGGAAAACCTGGCGCACGGTCTGGCGCAGGGTGAGCGCCATGCGCGGTGCGACGCTGGTGACGTCCTCACCGAGAACGAATGCCGCGTCGGCGTGCTCGAGCTGGCGGAGCGAGGCCGGAGCCGGTCCCTGGCACAGAATCCCGAGCATTTCACCGAGCAAACCGTACTCGCCGTCGGAGACGCCAGCGTAGAAATTCTCCGCGCCGACCAGAGAGCGGAGCGCGAAATTGGCTTCGAGCGAGGCGCGCGGCGAGCCGATGCCGATCATCTTGCCCGCGGCGGCGAGCGAAGAGAAGCGGTCGAGCGCGTCGGCCTTGGGGATTTCGGCGAGCTTCGCGTCCTGGCGGGCGCGCGGGGCGCGGATGCGCTGCTGGCTGCTGACGTGCTCGTAGCCGAAGCGGCCGCGATCGCAGAGGAAATAGCCGTTAATCTCGCTGTTGTAGCGATTCACCACGCGGCGCAGCGTGCCGTAGCGCTCGGCGGGACTGATGTTGCAGCCCAGGGCGCAGTGCGGGCAGACCGACGGCGCGAACGTGAGGTCCCACTTGCGCGTGTAGTGCTGCTTGGCGGTCTTGTCGGTGAAGACGCCGGTGGGGCAGACCTCATCGAGGTTGCCGGAGAACTCGTTTTCGAGAACGCCGTCCTCGGTGCGGCCGAAGTAGACCAGATTGCGCAGCTTGAGAGGCCCGAAATCCTCGCCGCCCGCGTATTCGTTGTAGAACCGCGTGCAGCGGTAGCACTGGATGCAACGGTTCATCTCGTGATTGAGCAGCGGGCCGAGGTACTGATTGCGGAAGGTGCGCTTCTCGAACTCGTAATGGCGGTAATTGTGGCCGCTCATCACGGTCATGTCCTGCAGATGGCACTGGCCGCCTTCGTCGCAGACCGGGCAATCGTGCGGGTGGCTCATCATCAGGCCTTCGATGATGCCGGCGCGGAAGTCGCGAACCTCGGGATCCTCGATCGAGACGATCATGTCCGGCGTGGGGACGGTCATACAGGCCATCATGATGCGGCCGCGGGTGTCCTTTTCGTCGCGGTAGACCTTGACGGCGCACTGGCGGCAGGCGCCAACCGAGCCGAGCGCCGGATGCCAGCAGAAATAGGGCAGATCGAGGCCGTGACCGAGGCAGGCTTCGAGAAGGTTCTGTTTCGGATTGATCTCGTAGGGCTTCTTATCAACAAAAATGCGGGTCATCGCCCATCTCTCCACGGACACCGCTTCTCACGGATATGGCGCTCGAAATCCTCGCGGAAGTATTTGAGGCCACTCTGGAGCGGCTCGGCCGCTCCTGGCGCCAGCGCGCAAAAGGTGTTGCCGGGCGCCACCATCTTGCAGATGTGCTCGAGGCGGGCCAGATCCTCCATCGAGCCGCGGCCGGCCTCGATGGACGCGAGGATCTCCTCGGCCCAGTGCAGCCCGCTCCAGCAGGGCGTGCACCAGCCGCAGGATTCCTGGGCGAAGAAGTGCTCGAGGTTGTAGACCATGCCGACCGGGCAGGTCTTGTCGTCGAGGACGATCATCGTTCCAGTCCCCATCCGGCTTCCGGCGGCAGCCACGGTCGGAAAATCCATTGGAACATCCAGGTGTTCTTCTACCAGGAAATCTGTGGATGCACCGCCCGGCAATGCGCCGCGGAAACGGTATCCGTCAGCCATGCCGCCGGCGTGTTCTTCGAGCAGTTCGCGCACCGTAACGCCTATGGGAAGCTCCCACAAGCCGGGGTTTTTTACCCTGCCACTGACTCCGAAGAGCTTGGTGCCGCCGGTTTCGGTCAGGCTCAGGCTTTTAAACCAGTCCGCGCCATGTTCCACAATGTGTGCGATCCACGAAAGCGTTTCCACATTGTTCACCGCCGTAGGCCTGCCAAACAGGCCGCTGGCAGCAGGAAACGGTGGCTTCGTACGGGGAATGGCCCGTTTTCCTTCCAGCGAATTCAACAAAGCCGTTTCTTCACCGCAGATGTATCTTCCGGCACTGACGTGTATGTCGATGTCCAGATTAAATCCGGAACCCAGAATGTTTTCGCCCAGATAACCGGCTTCATAGGCTTCAGCCAGGGCCTTCCTGAGTATTTTTTCAGCTTTTTTATAGGCCCAGCGAAGGAAAATATACGCCTTTTCAGCCTGAATGGCATAAGCCGCCACGATCATGCCTGCGATCAGCTGATGCGGATTGCCTTCCAGCAGATAGCGGTCTTTGAATGCACCGGGCTCCATTTCATCAGCATTGCAAACCAGATATTTAGGTCTTATATCATTCTTATCCATCGGAACCAGGCTCCATTTCACGCCTGTGGGAAATCCGGCGCCGCCGCGACCCAACAGCTTGGCATCTTTGACCAGAGTTGTCACCTCAACCGGTGACAGCTTTTTCAAAGCCTTTTCCACGCCCGCATAACCGCCAACCTTCCGGTATTTGTTAAAATCCATCGGCGGTGCACCGGGCTTAATATGTTCTGTCAAAGGCTTTTCCATGACAATTTATTTATAGTTTTCAAGCAGTTCATCGATCTTTAGCAACGTCAAGTCATGATAGTGGTCGTCGTTGATCATCAGCGTCGGGGCATGATCGCAATCACCAAGGCACGAAATGGGAAGCAACGTAAAACGATCGTCCGAAGTGGTTTCGCCATATCTGATCCCCAGTTTTTTAGAAATGTGTTCATACAGCGATTCATATCCCATGATCATGCAACTGATCCCGTCGCAGATCAGTATGACATTCCTTCCGACCGGCTTTCGGTAAAGGCGGCTGTAAAAAGTAGCCACGCCGTCCACCTCTTCATCCGACATTTTCAGTATTCCGGCAACATCCTTCACCGCGTCATCGGAAATCCAGCCACGATGCTTCTGTACCACTTTCAGGGCATCGATACAAGCTCCCTGCGGAGCAGGATATTGCTTCGTTTCGTCCAGAATCTCTTTTTTTTCTTCTTCAGTCAACATTGCAATTCATTTGTTTTCATCTGTTTATATTTTCATTGTTTAGTACATAATTTGTTCACTGCGTAAACGCTAAGAGAGTAAAAATTTCATCTTCATGCTCTATGGCAATAGTCGTGTGTGCTTAGCGTTAAGATCAGTTTCATTTTCGGGGTTTCAAGCAGATATTCTCTATTTGATATTTCAACCTCCAGAAAAAATCGACCTTTATGCAGCGTACTGCGAGACATCTACTCCTAAATCTCTTAGCCTTTGCAGATGTCTCTTAATTTGTTTTTCCCTGTTTCTTTTATCCAAAAAATCGCCTCCTAATTCGTTATAGGATTCCTTGTTTTTTAGGATAAAGTAGGCCGCAATTATTATTTTATGGCCTACGGCTACCAAGGCCCTTTTTTTGCCCCTTCTTCCTACCAAACTGTCGTACTTACTCCGTAAATAGGTCCCCTTTGTCCGCGTTGCCGCCCATGCACATTGAACAATCATAACTTTCAACCATTTATCTCCATGCGTGATTCTTGAGCTTTTTTTTTACCTGCACTTTCATTGTTCCCCGGACATAACCCAGCCCAGGAAGCCAAGTGCTGTTCATCAGCAAAACGCTCCATGTTGTTACCTATTTCGGAGAGTATATAAGCAGCGGCTTCTTTGTCAACTCCCGGAATAGTAGATAACAACTCGGCATCAAGTACCATCTCGTTTTCTTTTAGTTTGTTGTCTATCTGTTTATCCAGTTCGTTAATTAGAAGCTCCTTGTCCTTTATCGATTTCTTTACCATTTTAAGCATGAACCTGTGGTGCTCTGTCAGGTTGCCCGTAAGTGCTACTATTAGTTCCTGTTCTGAGGCTTTCATCTTTCCGTGACGCAGTTTTGCCAGCTCTTCCGGGTTACCTTCCCCTTCTATCATAGCGTCTATTATTTTGGTGGCTGTGGCCCCCGAAAGGTTGCTCACAACTGAGGACAGCTTAATATTGGCATCCTCTAAAAATTTGTGTATCCTGTTCTTTTCCGATGCTATTTGCTCGATAATCCGACGTTTATACCGGGTCAAATCCCGCATCTCCCGTATCGGCTTTGGAGGAATAAAACTACCTTTTAATAACCCGGCCAGCAAAAGTTTGGCTATACGCCTACTGTCCTTTTTATCAGTTTTGTTTCCTGGTATGTTTTTTATGTGCCGGGCGTTGACCAGAACAATCTCAAAATCTTTTTCCAATATGTTGTACACTGGCTTCCAGTACACACCCGTACTTTCCATTGCAATATGGGTAATCCCCAATGACTTCAACCAGTCCCTGAGCTGCTCTATTGATTCCGTAAAAGCATCGTAGCTCCGTGTTTCTGTTTTGATACCTTTGCCCCGTACCGTCGATACCAAAAGCGATTTATGGATGTCTATCCCACAACCCCTTTCTATTACCTGATCAAATTCTATTTTTTCCTGCATCTTTGTCTTTGTATAGTTTTTTACCTCGAAAGTAACACCGAAGCCCTATAATCATGCTCGTGTGTGTCTTTAAAATCGTCATGGGTGTTTCATTTTATTACAGAAGTTGAAAAACGTTAAATTAATCCTTACAGCTTAATCATCTAAAAATCAGCCAATAAATAGCTTTTTGATGAACCTACCCCTACACCCCTTCCAAAAGGGGATTAGAGGTATTTATTGGCTGATTTTTAGCCATCCTGCATTGAATTCAAAAAAATGATTTCCACTATTCCCCTCCCCGGAGGGGTGTAGGGGTGGGTTATATTTAAATTCTAATCATTTTTTTGAATTCTTCATATTTACATTTTTCAACTTCAAAGAACTTTATCTATCCAAATCCGCCAGCACGAAATCCATCGCACCGATGATTGAAAGCAAATCGGGGATCGTATATCCTTTGCTGATAAACGGCACCATCTGCATGTGCGGAAAAGATGGAGTCCGTATCCGCGTGCGGTATGACGATGTGCTGCCGTCGCTCACCAGATAATATCCATTGCTGCCTTTGGTGGCTTCAATCGGAACCATCGACTCTCCCGGTGGAATGACAGGTCCCCACGAAACGCCCACAAAATGGGTGATCAACGTTTCGATATCAACCATGGTTTTATCTTTCCTTGGCGGGATGGCCAGCGGATGATCCGATTTATAATGTCCGGCAGGCATGTTGTCGATACACTGCTGAATGATCCTCAGACTCTGGCGCATTTCTTCCATTCGTATTAAAGCACGGTCGTAACAATCGCCGTTTTTACCAAGCGGGATTTCAAACTCAAACTGGTCAATGCCCGAATAGGGTCTTTTCTTGCGGTAATCCCAATTGTAACCCGTAGCCCTGAGTCCAGCGCCAGTAACACCCCATTCGATGGCTTCCTCTTTGGTAAACACTCCGATACCCACCGTTCGGGCTTTGATGATCCCATTTCTCATGATCATCTTGTCGAATTCCTTAAGTCGTTTGGGGAGATAATTCACAAAATTCTGCACCATCTTATCCCAGCCATCGGGCAAGTCGTGAGCCACGCCTCCGATTCGGAACCAGGAAGGGTGCATCCGGGCACCGGTAACAGCCGAAACGATATCGAAAATTCTTTCCCGGTCGCTGAAAGTGTAAAATACAGGAGACAACTGCCCCAGATCCTGCGCAAAAGTTCCCAGCCACACCAGATGACTGGCAATCCGGAAAAATTCGCTCATCATCACACGAATCACCTGTGCCCTTTCGGGGACATTGATTCCGGCCAGTTTTTCCAGTGAAAGCAGGTACGCCAGGTTGTTCATCAC
>OFHG01000375.1_pt1 | contig 18482 bp, 15 predicted proteins | sample 1521931 | NCBI WGS metagenome assembly OFHG01 (sample SAMEA2468438, study PRJEB22500) | soil metagenome | biome: Glassland; feature: Farmland; material: Clay | place: Australia | collected 2013-01-31 | depth 0.55 m
CTTCAACCCCGCCCCGGTGCTTCCACTGGTTGAAGTTGTACGCGCGGCCCAGTCAGGCCACTCCGCCATTCAGGATCTGGTAGATCTGGCAAAGATTTTAGGGAAAACAGCCGTTGTCGCCAATGATACGCCCGGTTTTATCGTCACCCGGGTGGCACGTCCCTTTTATGGGGAGGCGCTGCGCCTGGTGGCTGAGAAGGTGGCCGACTTTCGCCAGGTTGACCAGCTAGCGCGCCTGGGAGGCGGCTTTCGCATGGGACCCTTCGAGCTCATGGACCTGATCGGCATTGATGTGAACCTGGCGGCTATGCAATCCATGTATGAACAAACCTTTGGCGAACCACGCTACCGGCCCCACCCCATTCAGGCGCGCATGGTACATCAAAAAACATTGGGGCGCAAGACCGGTCGTGGTTTTTATGTGTATACTCCGGCGACAGAACCGCAAGAAAGGATCTTACCCGAACTTCACCAAAAGAAGGGCGTGGTGAGGTTTTCCCCCGGGACCTGGGCGCCTGGCGTGCTCAAGCTGTGCCGCAAAACCGGCTACTCAACCGCCGAAAATAATGTGCACCGCCCCGAAAAACCGGTGATCGGCATCGTGCGGGCGGGACGCCATGAAAACCTGGAGCGGCTGGTGGTCATCATGGACAGCGATCTGCCTGCCGACGTCCCATTGTTGTGCCAATGTGTGGATGTGACTCTCACAGAAATTGCCACCTGGGTGCGGCGGCCCGAACGCCTGGCAGGTTTTGACGGTTTGTTTTTGGCCAATGGCCCAATCGCCACCCTGGTCCCCAGCCCCACCTTGAACCCATTCACACGTGCAATTTTAGATGATTTCTTCAAAAACCTGGGGTATCTATCCACCTGGGTAGCCGATAGCCCTGCGCTGGTTCTGCCGCGCATCATTGGCATGCTGGCGAATGAGGCGGCCTTCGCCGCCGGCGAGGGGGTGGCCGATTTCGATACGATCGATAAGGCTATGCAGTTGGGAACCAATTTCCCACATGGTCCGCTGGCCTGGGCCAAAGAACTTGGCTTCACGAAAGTCGTGACCCTGCTCGACCACCTTCACCGCGAATTTGGTGAAGATCGTTATCGCGTTGCGCCCATCCTGCGACGTTGGAGTCGCCTGGAGCAAGTGACCGCCTGAAGCGTCTGGTACGCGCAGAGCGCCTCGATGTCATCCCGATCACACATTTCCCTCCGTTCCCGCACGCTGCCCGCGTTGGTCTTCGTTTTCCTGATCCTATACATCCTCAGCCCATTTGATGGCTGGTTAATCCTGCTTGTAGGGTTTGGCGGCGCCTGGTTATGCGGCTATTATTGGGCACGCAGCCTGGCCAATAAATTACGCCTGCAGCGAGAGATGCGCTTCGGCTGGGCGCAAGTTGGAGACCGCCTGGAGGAGCGCTTTACCCTGCAAAATCAGGGCTGGCTGCCCGCTCCATGGGTCGAAGTGGTTGACCATTCCACCCTCCCCAACCACCAGGGCTCGCGCGTGACCGGGGTAGGAGGCAACACTGAAAACCGCTGGACGACGCAAAGCGTGTGCACCCAGCGTGGCTTGTTCACCTTGGGACCCACCAGCTTGTGCTTGACAGACCCGCTTGGCATTTATCAGGTACGAATCGAAAACCTTCACAGCACCACCCTTATGGTCACTCCGCCGGTCATCCCCCTGCCGGCGATTGAAGTTGCTCCGGGAGGGCGAACAGGGGAGGGAAAGCCGCGGGCGAACGCGCTGGAACGCACCGTGAGCGCCTCCGGCGTTCGAGATTACACCCCGGGTGACAGCCTGCGATGGATCCATTGGCCCACTACTGCCCATCACGATGAGCTCTTTGTGCGTCTGTTCGATGGAACGCCGGCCGCCGATTGGTGGATCCTGCTCGATACCGACGATAGCGTCCAGGTTGGAGGGGGTGCGGACTCGACCCTGGAACATTCAATAACCCTGGCAGCCTCCCTGGCCGACCATGGCCTGCGCACCAGCCACGCAGTTGGCCTGGCGGCCGGCGGGGAGCCAGCGGTGTGGCTGCCTCCACAAGAAGGAGGTGGGCAACGTTGGGCGATCCTGCGCAACCTGGCCCTGGTTTCCTCTACCCAATTGCCTTTTCACCAATTCCTGGAACGTCTTAAGCCATCTTTCGGCAAATATGCCAGCTTGATCCTGATCACACCCAACGTAAGTGGTAGTTGGTTGAAAACATTGCTTCCACTGATCTGGGCTGGCGCAGTGCCTACCGTGCTACTGCTAAACCCGCTTTCCTTCGGCGGTGAAAGTGATCCCGGTGGGCTCCAATCCACCCTGGTCAGACAGGGCATCCGGCACTACATCATTACCCGCGACCTATTGCTCCATGCGACCGAGCACCTGGGTCACCAGGGACAATGGGAATGGCGCTTCACTCCGACCGGAAGGGCAGTTGCCATTCAGCAGCCCGGCGACTTTACCTGGAAGGAATTATGAGTGGCGAGGAACTGCTGCTGCGCGCTTTGCGCTGGAGCATCGGGAGATTAGGCCGGCAGAACCTCATCACCTGGTCGTTGATGTTGGTTACGGTTATGATTTTGATCCAGGGTCTGGCCGAAAACGTGCGCAATCTGGATACAGGCCTGCTTTGGTCGATTGCGCTCCCCGGGCTTTTGCTGGGATGGGTCATTTCACGTTGGCGCGAGAAAAATCTATATACATTGTCAATCGCCTTATTAGCAGGTTGGGGGATCATCGTGCTGCGCGTAGGGAACCTGGAAAACCTGGTATTGCAGGGCCTGTACGCCTTGGCCGACCTGGTCGTCCAAGCTATACGCTGGAGAGCTGGCCTGCCTTATCCGAACGCCGGCCCATTTTTGGAAATCCTGGCCGAATTTTTGCAGCGCGCAGGCGTACTGACAATACGCGTGATTCATTGGGCGAACCTGGTGTTGCAGCGACAAACCCCTAACGATCCGGCAGCCATCGCCGCCTCCTGGTGCGTGGTGATCTGGTTGGTGACGTTCTGGACTGCGTGGCATTTTTGGCGCGGGCGGGTCATCCGGGGATTAATTCCCTCCACAGCACTCTTGGGAGCGGTGCTTTCTTTCAGCGGGCAAAATGGCTTCCTGCTTATCCCACTATTTTGTGTCGCGCTGGTGATGAGCGCTCGCAATGCCTTCATCAGCCAGGTATCGCGCTGGCAAAAAGAAAACATTGATTATTCGGAGGATCTCAATTTTGATCTGACCCTTTCTGTGACGTTGGTCCTCTCAGTGCTGGTGGTCGCCATGGTATTGGCACCCTGGTTCTCATACCCCAGGGTGGTCGATTTCGTACGTGAAGTGTCCCGCTCACGCCAGGAAAGCAGCGCCGGCCAACCAGCCAAAAACAATCCGGGACCACCCATTGGGTTGGCATTTGGCTTGCAACAACATCCCTCACCTGCTCCTCCGAGCGCCATCTCCCGGCTGGTATCGACCGGCATGCCTCAAGAGCATCTGTTGGGCAGCGGTGCGGAATTGAGCCACACGGTGGTGATGGTCGTTTCGGTTATCAGCCAGACTGTTCTCAACCCTTCGCCAGAAGAAGCCCGCCTCAGCCAGGCCACGCTGGTCGCTCAGAAGCCCTACTGGCAGGCAGCCGCTTACGATCAATATCTCGGGTATGGCTGGGCGACCAGTTCGGCGACGCAAATTCGTTACACCGGGGGTCAGGCCGCTTTGACCACCGCTGCCCTTCCGGTCTCCAGTCTGCTGCTCGAACAACACGTCCAATACGTGGGCGACAGCTTTCAACCGGGCGGAATAATTTATGCGGCCGGGGATCTTGTAAAGGCCAGCCAGGATTACCGGGTAGCCTGGCGCAACCCGCCGGACAACGCCTCGAAAAATGCTCCTGTCGACATATTTACTGCAGCAAGCCCGGCCGTGGATTATCAGGCCGTTTCCTACCTGCCCCGGTCTACGATCGACCAGCTACGCAAGGCTGGCAACCAATATCCGCCGTGGATAAGTCAACACTATCTTCAACTCCCCAATACGCTCCCCGCCCGGGTTCGCAGCCTGGCAATCGAACTCACCGCCACCGAATCGACGCCGTACGACCAGGCACACGCTATCGAACAATACCTGCGTACCTTCCCTTATACGCTGCAGCTCCCCAAACCACCCAGCGGCGTGGACCTGGTAGATTATTTCCTGTTCGATTTAAAAAAGGGGTATTGCGATTATGATGCCTCCGCCATGGTGGTGCTTGCCCGAGCAGCCGGTTTGCCAGCCCGGCTGGTCATTGGCTACGCCACGGGCACCTATGATGAAGCTCACCAGCGGTTTGTGGTCACCGAGGCCGATGCTCACTCCTGGCCGGAAATCTACTTCCCGGGTTACGGTTGGATTCGCTTCGAGCCTACCGGCGGGCGTTCCGGCCTCGACCGTCCCGCCTCTACTGCCGGCTCAATCGAGGTACCGCAGGTCGATCTGGCACAAACAGTTAGCCCATTTCCGGGCGGTATTTACTTTAAGGTGGCTTTATTTACCCTGGCAAGCCTGGTGCTGCTGGCTCTGGGCAGCCTGCTAGTTTGGAACTTCAGCGAATCCTGGAGGCTGGTAAAGCTGCCAGCCGGCGCAGCAATCCGGCAGGTATATCATCAAATCCACCAATATGCCCACCGCCTGGCAGACCGGCCCTTGACCGGCGCTACACCCGCTGAGATCAGCCGGTCATTGGTCGATCAGATCGAGCGGCTGCAGGCTGAGACTCAATGGGTTGCTTACTTTGAAAACGCCCGCTCAGACCTGGAGGGCATCACTGCGATTTATAGCCAGCACATTTACAGCCCCCACCCTGTAAACCGCCAGAGCCAACAAAATACGATTCACGCCTGGAGCGCCCTTCGCAGGCGACTATTGTTGGTGCAACTGGCCCACAAACTGCCCATTATGCGAATATTAATGCGACAATTGACCAAATCGGGTACAATTAGTACACACAGAAGTAGCTGAGTCCGGCGTGGGGAAACACAGGAGGCTTGAACTTGACAGACCGGCGGTTCGTGGGAAAAGACCCAATCCAGTTCGATTTTAAATCCATCGTTTATCAAAAGAACGGGCCGCGCGCCACGCTTACCATCAACCGCCCGGATGTGCTCAACGCGGTCAATGCCGACGTTTTGTACGAGATGAATATCGCTCTGAAAGATGCCAGCTGGGATGACGAGATAGCCGTGCTGGTGCTGACGGGGGCAGGGGATCGCGCATTTTGTACCGGGGCTGATCTTAAGGAACAAGAGCAATTCTTGCAACGCCCCCGCGATTACTGGAAATGGATGGGCGAATTCATCGAATGCCATGAGCGCCTGCGCAACCTGGGTAAACCCACCATCGCCCGCCTGAATGGCATTGTGGTCGGCGGCGGAAACGAGTTCAATATGAGCTGCGATCTGGCGGTGGCAGCCGATGACATCTATATTCGCCAGGTGGGAACCAGCCATGGCAGCGTAGCGCTTGCCGGTGCAACCCAATTCCTGCCATTAATCGTAGGCGACCGGCGGGCGCGTGAAATCCTGCTTTTGAACGAGGAAATTCCGGCCGGTAAAGCCCTGGATTGGGGATTGGTGAATTGGGTGGTCCCTCGCCACCAGTTGGACGACAAGGTGGACGAGATCGCGCAAAAATTGGTGGCCAAGTTTCCGGAAAAGACACGCTATACCAAGCAACAACTCAATTTCTGGCGTGATTTTAGCTGGCATCTTACCATCGGTCATGGTCGAGACTGGCTTTCAATTCATAATACCAGCCCTGAAACCTGGGAAGGGGTAATGTCCTTCAACCAAAAGAGGTCGCCGGATTATTCCGAAATTCGCCGGCGTTGGGTGGAAGACGATGCTCCGGAATGGCTCGACGGGCACCGGCCGAATGATCGGGAGGGAGATTCTTGATGCCATTCGGAATTGGATATGTATTCGTAGCAAACAGCGCTGATGGTGGATATTCCACCGTTGATTTCGCCAGATCTTAGATCACGAAAGGATGCAATGAGTATAAACATACCCGCTGAAATTTCCCTCCAACTGGAAACCCTCGATTTCTTAAGCTCCGCACCGAAACGATTGTTGATCGATGGTGAATGGGTGGAGGCCACCAAGGGAGAAACCTTCGACAGCTACAATCCGGCGACCGGTGAATTGCTCGCCAGGCTGGCCCTGGCGGATGCCGAGGACGTGGCGCGTGCCGTCCAGGCCGCCCGGGCGGCGTTCGAGCACGGTCCCTGGAGCCAGATGACGGGTGAAGAGCGTGCCGGTTTGCTTTGGAAGCTGGCGGACTTGATCGACCAGCACGCCGATGAACTGGCCGAGATCGAAACGCTAGACAACGGCAAGCCATTGCGAGTTTCCCGAAGAGGGGACTTGCCGCAAGCCAGCAAGCACTTTCGTTATTATGCGGGCTGGGCGACCAAGATCGAGGGCAGCACCGTACCCGTTTCCATCCCCAACCAGTTCGTATATACCCTTCGTGAGCCCGTCGGAGTCGTCGGGCTCATTATTCCCTGGAACTTTCCGCTGCTGATGGCGGCCTGGAAGCTGGCTCCGGCGCTGGCAAGCGGGAATTCGGTGATCTTAAAACCGGCCGAAGAAACGCCGCTCTCCGCCTTGCGCCTGGGGCAACTCATCCAGGAGGCCGGCTTTCCGCCAGGGGTGGTCAACATCCTGACTGGCCCCGGCGAACCCACCGGAGCAGCGATCACCGCCAACCTGGGCATCGACAAAGTCGCCTTTACCGGCTCCACTGAAGTGGGCCGCAAGGTGATGCAAGCTGCCGCGGTTAGCAACCTGAAGCGCATCAGTCTGGAATTGGGGGGGAAATCGCCTAACGTGATCTTCGCCGACGCCGATTTGAACCGGGCGATCAAGGGCTCCACCTGGGCGGTCTTCAGCACAGCCGGACAGGAATGCGTGGCCGGCTCTCGTCTTTTCGTCGAGAGGCCGGTTTACGATCAGGTACTGGAAAGCCTGTCGGCTGAAGCCCAACGCATACGAGTGGGCAACGGTTTCACTCCCAAGGTCCATATTGGACCGTTGATTTCCGACCGCCAATTGGAACGCGTCATGGGCTATGTTCACAGTGGCCTGGATGAGGGGGCACAGATCATCACCGGTGGAGAACGCCTGGGAGGCGAGCTGGCCAACGGTTATTTCCTGAAACCCACCATTTTCGCTTACCAGGACGACCAAATGGCATTGGTGCAGCAGGAGATCTTCGGCCCGGTTGCCGCGGTCACCGCTTTTGACGAGTGGGACGAGCTGGTACAACGTGTGAACGCCACTCAATATGGGCTGGCAGCCGGGGCCTGGACGGAAAACCTGGGCAAGGCGCATCGCTTCGCTCAGGCGGTGAAAGCAGGCACGGTGTGGATCAACGGGTATGGCATGTTTGATCCGGCCGCGCCATTTGGCGGTTACAAAGAAAGCGGCTTTGGCCGGGAAATGGGCAAAGAGGCCCTCGAGCTATTTACCCAGGTGAAAACGGTTTGGGTTGGCTTATGAGCGTTGAACCTGACAGAATAAAGGAATTCGAAGCCCGCATCGCCCGCGGCGAGAAGATCGAACCGGGGGACTGGATGCCCGATGAATATCGCCGCCAGCTTATCCGCATGATTTCACAGCATGCTCATAGCGAAGTGGTCGGGATGTTGCCGGAAGGGGGCTGGATCACCCGTGCTCCCAGCCTGCGCCGCAAGATGATCTTGCTCGCCAAGGTGCAAGATGAAGCTGGCCACGGCGAATATCTTTATCACGCCGCTGAAACCCTGGGAGCAACCCGTGAAGAAATGCTGGAGGCGCTTTTAAGCGGCAAAGCCAAGTATTCCAACGTGTTCAATTATCCCACCCTGACCTGGGCGGATGTTGGCGTGATCGGTTACCTGGTCGATTTTGCCGCCATTTTGAACCAGACGATGCTGGCGCACTGCTCGTACGGCCCGTATGCGCGTGCCATGCTGCGCATCTGCGCCGAAGAAAATTTTCATAAAAAGCAAGGACAGGATCAGGTCATCCGGCTGGCACGCGGCACCCCCCGGCAGCGAGCCATGGTTCAGGACGCCATCAACCGTTGGTGGTGGCCAACCCTGATGATGTTCGGCCCGCCGGACAAGGACTCGCCTAACAGCGCCGTGCTGATCCGTTGGGGGATCAAGACCCGCACCAACGATGATCTGCGCCAGTCTTTCATCAATCAGATCGTCCCGGAGCTGCACGAACTGGGGTTGAGCCTCCCGGACCCCGACCTGCATTATGACGAGGCCGGTGGCAATTGGATTCATGGCCCCATTGATTGGGAGGAATTTCGACGCGTCATTCATGGGAATGGGCCCTGTAATAAAGAGCGCATGGAAGCGCGCCAGCAGGCACATGAGGATGGTCGCTGGGTGCGCCAGGCATTAGCGGCCTACGCCGCGCGACCCGCCGGAGGAAAGCCATGACCTCCGGCGAAGACACCCAATGGCCGCGCTTCGAGGTCTTTCTTCAAGAAAAGGAAGGCGCCGCCCATCAGGATGTCGGCTCCGTTCACGCCCCGGACGCAGAATTGGCGCTCATGAACGCCCGTGACGTTTTCGTCCGCCGCCCGCAATGCACCAGTCTATGGATCGTACCCGTTGCAGCTATCTTTTCGCGCACCCGCCAGGAGTTGGATGCCGTTAGTCTGCGAGCAGAGCCCCAAGCGGATGAAAAGCAAGCCAGTTATTACGTGTTCGCCAAACACAAGCCGGCTGGCACACAGATCCTGGCCGGAGAAGTCACTGCTCCTTCGCCAGGCTCTGCCCTAAACAAGGCCCGCCGGCAAATACACGATTTGGAGCAGGCGCTGGTCATTTGGGTTTGCCCGGTAGATGCAGTGTATAAAAGCACTGCACCGGAAGCCGAAAGCCTGTTCTCGCAGGCGCGCGACAAACCCTATCGCATGGCAACTGATTTTCACACTGTCACCGCCATGCGTGAAATCCGCAAAGAAAGCTGAAATCGTCTTTAGGAAGCAGGAATGGATCAACAGGTTCTGAATGCATTGAGCGCCTATCTACTCGCCTGGGGCGATGACGAGCTAATCCTGGGCCATCGTGATTCTGAATGGTGTGGACACGCCCCAATTCTGGAGGAGGATATCGCTTTCGCCAACATCGCCCTGGATGAAATCGGCCACGCGCAAACCTGGTACATTCTCCTGGCCCAGCTACTGGAAGAGGATGTCGATCGCTATCCAGATCGCCTGGTTTACCGGCGACCGGCGGCCGAGTTTCGCAACGTCCAATTGGTGGAATTCCCCAACGGTGACTGGGCGTTTAGCATGCTGCGCCAATACCTGTTCGACCAGTCGGAATCCATCCGGTTGGAAAAGCTAAAGGACAGTCGCTATCAAGCCCTGGCTGAGACCGCACGCAAGCTGAGCAAGGAAGAAACCTACCATCTGCGCCATACGCGAGCCTGGGTAGAGCGATTGAGTGGTGGTACGCAAGAAAGCCATCGCCGCATCCAAGACGCATTGGAGCAGCTCTGGCCGGCTGCCTGGCAGCTCTTCAGCCCATTGCCAGGAGAAGAACGGCTGGTGGAGCCCGGGTTTCTTCCCTCCAGCAGCGAACTGCGGTCTGCCTGGTTGGAAGAAACGCAAGCATTGCTGAATTCGTGCGGCCTGGCGGCACCACAGGACCCACAGGATACGCTCGAACGACAAGTACACACCGCTTCCTTAAGCCCATTAATCGCCGAATTACAATCGGTCAACCAGCTGGACCTGGAAGGCGAATGGTAGTTGTTTGAGGTTTCTTATGAACGCTGAAAAAAGAGTCTGGGAAACGTTGGAACAGGTTCATGATCCTGAGATCCCTTACGTTTCCATCGTAGAAATGGGGATGGTACACCACGTGGAAGTAGACGCGGAGCGCGTGCGTGTGGTCGTAGTGCCGACCTTCTCCGGCTGCCCGGCGCTCGACATCATCAAGGAGCAAGTGGCATCTACATTACGTAAGGCGGGTTTCACTGTAGTAGAAGTTCAAATGGATCCCTCGATTCCCTGGAGTTCGGATCGCATCCAACCCAGCGCTCTTGAGAAGATGAAGCAAATTGGCCTGGCCCCTCCCCCGAGGCATGCCGGACATTTTGAGCGTTATTTGGACGGTCCCGTAGCCTGCCCTTACTGCGGTTCAACGGATACCACAGAGAAAAACAGTTTTGGGCCGGCCTTATGCCGCTCCATCTACTACTGCAATCACTGCCAACAACCTTTCGAGCGCTTCAAGCCAATTTGAGCTGTGTCCTACCAACGACCAAAATTCATTCTTAAACGAACACATTTCCCGACAAGGAGCCGATAGATGAAGCTAATCGCTTTATACAAACAACCACCCGATGCGCAGCGATTCGAGGAAGCCTATTTCCAAACCCATCTCCCGCTTATGAACAAGGTCCCCGGCTTGCAAAAGACGGTGATCACCCGCTTCACGCGCACGTTAATGGGTGAGGGTTACTACATGATGGCCGAAATGTATTTTCCCGACCAGGCTGCCTTAAAGACAGGGATGAGGAGTCCCGAGATGGGAGCTGCCGGCGAAAACCTGAACGGCTTCGCAGAGGGCCTGGTCACATTGATGTACGGCGAAGAACAGCCTGCGGACGAATAACATGGAATACCGTAATTTAGGAAACACCGGATTAAAGGTCTCCGAGCTTTGTTTAGGAAGCATGCAATTTGGCTGGACGGCCGACGAGGACACTTCAAAGCGCGTCTTAAGCGCAGCTTGTGAGGCAGGCATCAACTTCATCGACACAGCCGACGTGTATTCCCGCTGGGTTGAAGGCAACCCGGGTGGCGTAGCGGAGACCATTATTGGAAAATGGATGCAGGAGAGCCACATTCCGCGTGACCAGGTGGTCATTGCAACCAAGGTGCGCGGCGCAATGGGCAAAGGGCCCAACGACCAGGGACTGTCGCGTACCCACATCTTTAATGCCGTCGAAGCTTCCTTGCGCCGCCTGAATACGGATTATATCGACCTTTACCAGACCCACTATTTTGACGATACCCCGATTGAAGAGACCCTGATCGCCCTGGATGACCTGGTGCGGCAGGGCAAGATCCGTTATGCCGGCTGTTCCAATTATCCCGCCTGGCGGCTGATGCAGGCTCTGTGGGCGGCAGATAAATCAAATATCCGCGGATACTGTTCGCTACAGCCGCATTACAACCTGGTTCACCGGGCCGAGTTTGAGCGCGAGCTGGCGCCTGTCTGTCGCACGTATCAGCTGGGCGTCATCCCCTATAGCCCACTGGGCGCGGGATTCCTGACCGGCAAGTACCGTCGCGATCAGGTTGTGGAGAGCCAACGAGCCAGGGCCGCAGGCCGTTACTTCAACGAACGCAATTGGGCCCTGCTCGACAAAATGGAAATCATGGGCAGCCAGAAAAATGGGGCTTCAATTTCACAAATTGCGCTGGCCTGGCTGCTCAGCGACCCCTTGATCACCAGCCCAATCATTGGCCCGCGCAATCTGGAACAGCTGAAAGACAACCTGGGTGCCGCCGGTTTGCGCCTGACCGCTGAGGAAAAGGGACAATTAGATGAAGCCAGCAGCTGGAGTGATTGAACGAGAGTTTTTGGGAAATCCAATGGAGGCACCAGAATGGCAGTAGCCAGTTCACAATTAAATACTCGCCCGATTACCGAAGAGGGCGATTTCCTGCAAATTAAGAGCATCGACCACCTGCATTTTTGGGTGGGAAATGCCAAACAGGCCATGTATTACTGGTGGAAAGGCTTCGGGTTTAAACCGGTGGCCTATTCTGGCCTGGAGACCGGCAATCGAGAGTTCGCCTCTTACGTGCTTGAATCCGGTCAAATCCGTTTCGTCGTTTCCGCGGCTTACGGGCCTACCAGCGCAATCGCGGCCCACCAGCTCGTTCACGGCGACGGCGTTAAAGCCATCGCTCTCGAGGTCGAAGACGTCGAGAGAGCCTACCGGGAGACCACCAGCCGGGGCGCAGTGGGGGTATACGCGCCACGCGAAGAAAAAGATAGCCACGGCGTCTTGCACACCGCTGCTATAAAAACCTACGGCGAAGTTCTGCATGTTTTCGTCGATCGCTCAGCTTACCAAGGAGCGTTCGCGCCGTCTTACCGCCCTTTGAACCTGGATAGCTCATCAACCGGCCTGGCTGCAATCGACCATATTGTGGGGAATGTGCAGTTAGGCAAGATGAATCATTGGGTCAACTATTACCACCAGGTGATGGGTTTCCGCCAACTGATTCACTTCGACGACAAAGATATCAGCACGGAATATTCAGCGCTGATGTCAAAGGTCATGCAAAATGGCTCAGGGCGGATCAAGTTTCCGATCAACGAACCGGCTGAGGGGAAAAAGAAGAGCCAGATCGAAGAATATCTCGATTATTACCTGGGGCCAGGCGTGCAGCATATGGCTCTGATTACGGGGGATATTATTTCCACCGTTCAGGCTTTGGTGGCGAATGGCATCGAGTTTCTGCGAGTGCCTGAGGCTTACTACCAGCAGCTTCCCGAGCGCGTCGGCGAAATCAAAGAACCCCTGGAAGCCATCCATGAATTGGGTATTCTGGTTGACCGGGACGATGAAGGATATCTGCTGCAGATCTTCTCCAAGCCGCTACAGGATCGCCCAACGGCTTTCATCGAGGTGATCCAGCGCCGGGGTAGCCGTGGCTTCGGCAAGGGTAACTTCAAAGCGCTGTTCGAGGCTCTGGAAAACGAGCAAGAACTGCGCGGCAACTTGTAATGTATCTGGCCACCTATTCTTATCCAGGCCTGGGCTCCGCACCGCAGCCTGGCATCTACCTTGACGGTGCCATCCTCAACCTGCAAGCGGCTCAGAGCTGGGCTGCCGCGCAGCGCGCCCTGGCGGGTGAGCTTTTGCCTGGTTCGCTCTACGAGCTGATCGTCGCCGGGCCAGAGGCCTGGCAAACTGCCCGCAACGTGGTCCTGTCCCTGGAGGGTGAAGATGCGGCAGTGATCCATGATCTGCACGGTGAACCAATAAGTCTACCCATCGATCAGGTTTTCCTTCATCCACCCCTGCCGCGCCCGATGAGCTTGCGTGACTTTTACGCTTTTGAAGGGCACGTAGCTACGGCGCACGCGGTACGTGGAAAAACTGTGCCAGAGGAATGGTACCAGTTTCCGGTTTTCTATTTCTCTAACCCGAATGCCATATTCGGCCCTGGTGAATCGATCCCTCGCCCTTCTTATACGGAACAGATGGATTATGAACTCGAGGTAGCTTGTGTTATCGGCCAAACCGGGATCAATATTCCGGCCGAAAAAGCCGAGTCTTACATATTCGGATACACGATTTTTAATGATTGGTCGGCACGTGACATCCAACGACGAGAGGTAAAAGTCGGCCTGGGCCCGGCGAAAGCCAAGGATTTCGCCTCATCACTAGGACCCTGGTTAGTCACCCCCGACGAATTGAAAGATCGAGCTACCGGCCGGGCTGGTGTTTACGACCTGGAGATGACAGCACGCCTCAACGGACGGAAAGTGTCCCAGGGCAACTGGCAGAGCCTGCATTATTCTTTTGGGGAGATGATTGCGCGTGCCTCCCAAGACACGTACTTGTTGCCCGGCGACGTGATCGGTTCAGGGACGGTGGGCAGTGGCTGCCTGCTGGAAACCACCGGCGGTCGTGGACCGTGGCTGGCGCCAGGAGATGTGGTCGAGCTGGAAATCGAGCGCCTGGGCGTCTTACGGAACACGATCGTCGCACCCAAGCTGTAAAAAAGTTAGCGAATTGTCAGAGAACGAGTTTTTGATGGAGGCATAGATCAATACCATAGGCTTGTTGGCTGAATCCATATGCCATCACAGGTTCGGTGAAAAACCCGGTCTCTCTAGCAGACAATAAAGGGAGGTACACATGCCATATTATTTTCACATGGGGCAAATTCCCCACAAGCGGCACACCCAATTTCGCAAGCCAAATGGAGAGCTTTACCGGGAAGAGGTGATGGGACTGGAGGGTTTCTCGGGGCTGGAATCCATCCTTTACCACCACTTTCTTCCGCCGCGCGTCAAGCAGTACGACGATTTAGGCTCCTCCCAGGTTTCGTATGCAGATTATGGGGCGATCCGCCATCGTGCTTTTGCTACCGGGACAATCCCCAGTGGCGGCGATGCGGTTTCGGCGCGACGTGTTTTATTGGGCAACCAGGATGTCACCCTGGGTGCCAGCCGGCCTACCCACAGCATGGATTATTTTTATCGCAACGCGCAAGCATACGAAGTCTGGTTCGCCCACGAAGGGCAGGGGATTATGCATACGCAGTTCGGGCAGCTGTCTTTCAGCTCCGGAGACTATATGGTCATCCCCTATGGTACTACCTGGCAGATCCGGTTAGACTCGCCGGAAGCCAGGTTCTTCGTCATCGAAGCTTCATCCCAAATTGAACCACCGACACGCTACCGCAACCGTTACGGCCAACTACTGGAAAACTCCCCATATTGCGAACGCGATCTGCGCCCTCCGGAGAAGCTGGAGACGATTACCGAGAAGGGTGAATTCGAGGTGCGAGTCAAAATTCGGGACCGTATAACGCGACACACCCTCGACCACCACCCCTTCGACGTGGTCGGTTGGGATGGCTACTTGTATCCCTGGATCTTCAGCATCCACGATTTTGAACCAATCACCGGCCGCCTGCACCAGCCGCCACCGGTGCACCAAACCTTTCAGGGCAACAATTTCGTCGTGTGCTCCTTCGTGCCGCGCCTGTTCGATTACCACCCACAGGGCATACCGGCCCCCTACAATCATTCCAACGTAAATTCTGATGAAGTGATTTACTACGCCGAAGGTAATTTTATGTCCCGGCGTGGCGTCAACCAGTACGATATCACCCTGCATCCATGCGGATTGCCGCATGGCCCCCAACCGGGGGCCACCGAAGCATCGATTGGCAAAGAACGAACAGAAGAATTGGCAGTGATGGTCGACACGTTTCACCCATTACAGGTGGCCATGGCCGCCCTGGAATTGGAAAAAGGGGATTATTGGGCATCCTGGTTGGAAGGGAATGGAGCATAATCCTCCAAGTCACCAGACCACTTCAAAAATAAGAAACCGAGATTTTCAACTGATTCCTCAATCGTCTTCGTATTTCCGCTTGAAAAAAACTCGGTTTCTCGTCAGGTCAGCATATGGAAATCGATCCCATTTCTCTACCCTGGAAGTCCGTATACAAAATCCTGATTGGCTCGGTCGTGCCTCGCCCGATTGGTTGGATTTCGAGCCTCGATCCAGAGGGACGCGCCAATCTGGCGCCTTTTTCTTTTTTTAATGTAGTATGCGCAAACCCGCCCCATATCCTTTTTTGCCCCATGATTCGATCCACCGACCGGCAACCTAAGGATACTTTACGTAACGTCCGTTCCACAGGTGAATTCGTGGCGAATATCGTCACAGAGCAGCTGGCGCAGGCGATGAACCTTACCTCAACCGAATTGCCGGCCGAGATCAATGAGTTTGAAATCTCCGGCTTAGCTTGGCAGCCCTCCATGTCGGTAAAGCCACCGCGCGTCGCCGAAAGCCCGGTGCACTTCGAATGTAAGGTAGCAACGATTTTCGATTTAGGGGATCAGCCGGGCAGTGGGAGTGTGGTCATCGGCCGGGTAATCCACATCCACGTTCGCGATGACGTGTTGATGGAAGGGGACAAGATTGACCTGAAAAAGCTCAAGCCAATCGGCCGGTTGGCCGGTAATGATTATTGTCGAGTGACGGACCTGTTTCAGATGATCCGTCCGCCGTCTGCGATTCAGCCCCCTCCGTCATATTGAGCAATTCTTTCATGAGAGGCAGGATCTTACCCCAGGCATTTTGAAAGGCCTGCACGATCATCGGATCGTAAAAGCTGCCGGCACAGGCGACGATTTCATCGTAAGCCTGCCTGGTCCTGGCGGGAGTGCGGTAGGCGCGAGGGGAAGTCATTGCATCCAGGGCATCGGCTACCGCCACGACGCGCGCCATCAACGGAATCTCTTCCCCAATCAGGCCGTCCGGATAGCCTTTTCCATCCCAGCGTTCATGATGATGCCGGATCACCGGTATGGCAGGCGCAAGGTAATCGATGTTTTTAACCAGTTCAGCACCTACTACGGAATGCCTTTTCATTTCTTCCCAATCGCCCGGGCTCAAGGGTCCAGGACGGCTTAATATGGTCTCGCGAATATAAATCTTGCCAATGTCGTGCAAAATGCTACCATATTTCAGGTCTTCGATAAGCCGGTCACTCCAGCCCAATTCTCTGGCGATGATCACTGCATATTGCATCACTCGCTCGACATGCCCGCGCGTGTAATCATCTCGTAGCTCAATAGCATTGGAAAACATGATCAGGCTGGCCTGGTAGGCCTGGGATAATTGGGCCAGCATCAGCTCCTGGCTGCGCGAGAGGCGCGCACGAATCGTTGACAGCAATTCTTCCCGATCGATTGGTTTAACCAGGTAATCCTCGACCCCCAACATCTTCCCCTTGTAGATTTCTTCTCGCCCACCACGCGCGGTCAGAAAAATGAATGGGATCGTGACCCATTGCGTTCGCGCCCGGACGTTATTATAAAATTCATATCCATCCATACCCGGCATGGCGATATCGGAAAGGATAAAATCTGGGGTACTCTTTTCCATTATATCCAGGGCTTCAATTCCATCCGAGGCGGCTAATACGCTATAACCCCCATTTTCTAAAATAATCTGCAACCCTTGGCGTGTAATATCATTATCTTCGACGATCATGATGATTTCATCGGGCATCATGAACTCAGCCGCTCTGGAATGGGAAAGTTGACGTTAAAGATTGAACCTTTTCCAACCTGACTATGGATTTCTATTTTACCTTCGTGAAGATCAACGATCTCTTTGACGATTGCCAATCCAAGACCGGTGCCATGGATCTTCGATTGTCTCACCTGCTTGCCGCGATAAAAGCGATCGAATAAGTGCGGCAGGTCTTCAGGCTCGATGCCGATACCGGTGTCTTCAACAGATAGAGAGATGCAGCCATTTCGCCCCACGGTTCGAATGATTACAGTTCCATGTAACGTATAACGCACAGAATTTGTTATCAGGTTGGTAATCAAACGCGCCAACTGGTTTTGCTCGCCATTCATGCAGGGCAATCCATCTTCAGGGATAAAACGCAACTCCAGGCCGGCAGCGTCTGCCATTGGCCGGTGGGCGTTCACCACCTGTTCGGTAACCTGGTTCAAATCCACGCTGGTGAACTCGACCTTCCTGGTTCTGCCAATCGCCAGCCGGGAAAGATCCAGAACGTCTTCAACCAGTTTGCGCACTAATTGTGCTTGCTCCCTCACGATGCGCAAGTATTCCTTGCCCTTTTCCGGGGGAGCGTCTTCCAGGAGCTCCAGGAACAACCCGATATTCGTTGTGGGGGTGCGCAATTCGTGAGAAACATCCGATACAAACTGGTCTTTAAGACGCTCGAGCTCTTTTTGCCGGGTTATATCACGTTGGCTGCCCACATAACTTACGATTTTACCACTTTGATCGCGAACCGGCGCCATGGTTAACTGGGTGTCGTAATTTTTCTTGAGTTTTGTTTCGACAATCATCTCTCCCGACCAGATGCGCCCCTCGGCAAGTGCAGCGTTCATCTCCTCTAAAACTACGGAATCAGTAGTGCTGGCAACCAAATCGCCCAGGTCTCGACCAATCAACTCACTTTCCGGGTAACCGGTCTGGCTTTCAAATGCCGAATTGACCCTTTGAATGTGGCCCTGCAAATCTGTAACGACCACGCCATCCCCAACGCTGGCCAGGATCGCCTCCACTCTTTCCATCGCGTCGTACAACTCGGCGGTGCGCTCCTTCACGCGCTGCTCCAGTTCCGCGGCGTGCTGGCGCAAGCGGTTGAGCAGGTGGATGTTCTCCACCACCGGCCCTAGCTGGCGGGCGACTACGCGCAAAATATCGAGGTCCTCTCCGCTGAAAATATCGCCACCGATCTTTGGCCCAAGGGCCATCAACCCTTGCAACTGGCCGTGTCCGATGATCGGGATCCATAGATAGGTCTGCTCGCTGCTCAAGAGTTGATGCTCTTCCGGTGAAAGCTCGAGTTCGGAAAGCGCCTTTCGCAGTGAGGCGCGCTCGACTTCACCAATGCGCAGTAAATAGTTCAGACTGCTGCGCGGCAACCGGGTGAAGGATAAAGGATGGTCTTCATCCAACTTCGATTTTGGGGTGACCTCGATGACCGCGAATGTGCCGTTGATATCCCGCAGGAAGATGCAGGCATCTTCCAGGTGCAGGGTATCAACCAGGCGTTCCCCCAGTTCCTCTGCCAGTGGCTGTAATTCAGTGATCTGCTCTAATCCCTGGCTGATATTCGAGACCGCCGACTTGTAATCGTACCAGCCGCCGTAAAACAAAGTGTCGACGAAGCGCTGGGCGCGCTTTTGGATG
>OFHG01000376.1_pt1 | contig 18477 bp, 21 predicted proteins | sample 1521931 | NCBI WGS metagenome assembly OFHG01 (sample SAMEA2468438, study PRJEB22500) | soil metagenome | biome: Glassland; feature: Farmland; material: Clay | place: Australia | collected 2013-01-31 | depth 0.55 m
CCGCCCTCCGCGGAGCTGGGGCGGGGCCTGGTCCTCACCGCTTTCTTCGTGGCCGCGGCGGTCCGCCGGACGGGCGTGGGCCGCGCCCTCGCGGCGAAGCTCGTCGAGGAGGCCAAGGCGATGCACGTGGACCAGATCGACTTCGAGATCCTCCCGGCCAACACGGTCGCGGCGGCCTTCTGGAAGGCGATGGGCTACCGGCCGACGGGTCGCGCGATCTACAGCCGCGAGCTCCCCTGACGGCCGTGGACGACGGCGCGGTGGACCTGGTACACGCCCTGGCCGAACTCCTTGCCGCACTCGGGGCACCGGACGCGCGGCCGCGCGCGGTTCGGGTCCTGGCGGGCGAGCGCCCCGAGGACCTGCGCCATCTCGAACGCAATCGCCTCGGACTCCGCCTCGGAGCCGTGGAAGCTCGCGTGGGCGTTCTCGCGGAGGAAGTCCACGTGGAGATCGATCTCGGACCCCTTCGGGACGACCTCGAGGCCGTGCGTCTCGAGGCGCATGTGGAACCGTCGCCCGGGCTGGAGCCCCTTGAACGCCACGAGGTCGAAGGTCTCCTGTTTCACCTGGTACCCGAGCGTCAGGAACGCCGCCTCGATCGCGTGCAGCGTCATGCGCCGCGCCAGGGAGGACTTCATGGCCCGGCCTCACTCCGGGTACGCGACGCGGGCGGGGGCGATCTCGTAGCCGAGGGGGCAGTCGAGCTCGCGGCCGATGGACATGATCCGCAGGCGGGTCCCGCGCTCGAGGCCGACCGGGTGGCAGAGGCGGTAGTTCGCGCAGGCGGCGTTCGCGCAGACGAGCGGCTCGTACGCGACGAGCGCGCCCTCCACCGCGCCGCGCGCGGGGAGGCTGCACTCCGGCGGAGCGGCCTCGACCTCGACGACGCGGGCCCGCTCCTCGTTCAGGAGGCAGGGATGGGCCACGTCCCGGACGCGGACGACGCGGTAGCGCCGCCCGACCTCCTGGTTCAGGCACGCCGCCTTCACGCGGCACTCGCGGCACTCGGGCTGCGGGCCGCGGTACACGAACTCGTGGCCCGCGACCGCCTGCCGCTCCCCGATCAAGGTGATCTGGGCCACAGGGCTCCCCGGGGCCGTTGATGCCCCCGCCCTCTCTTAAGACTGAGCGTCCCGGACGGCCGGCCGTTCCTCGGGCCCACGCGCCGGCGACGTGCCGCAGTTTCATCTCTCGGGAGCCCATCCACCGCGTCGGCCCTGCGGGCCAGGAGGTTCCCGGCCGTGATGTCCGAACGGATTTTCCGAGCGACGCCGGGAGCCCTGTGAGACCGTCCTCGGCCCTCCGGCGTTCGTGAGCTTGCATGGGCGAACGCGGTCAACGTGATCTCCAAGGGCCAGGGAATGCCGAACGCACCGTACCTGGACGCAAGCGTCCAGTGGCGCATCCGGGCGGGGACGCTCGAGCTGCACGGGGCGGGCTTCCGCTCGACGGCCGAAGCCACCCTCGCCTCCGGCCTCGCGACCGAGGTCGTGGGTCTGATCAGCGCGGGCAAGGAGGCCGATGTGTACCTCGGGCGGTACAATGGGGGCCCTCGCCATCAAGGTGTACCGCCTCTACCGCACCTCCCACCGCGGAGGCGGGCCGATCAAGGCGGACGCGCTGGGCCGGCGCACCGCGCATGAGTTCGAGATGACGCGCCAGGCTTGGAAAGGGGGCGCGCGCGTGCCCGCGGCCGCCCGACGCGTCGAGAATATGTTCTCCATGCGCTACCTCGGCGGCAACGACGGCCCGGCGCCGCGGCTCCACGACGTGCGCCTCGAGGATCCGAAGCGCTTCCTGGCCGCGGTGCTCGAGGGGGTCCGGGGTCTCGCCCGCGCCGGCGTGGTCCCGGGGGACCTCAGCGCGTTCAACATCCTCGTCCACGAGGAGGAGCCCTGGTTCATCGACCTCTCGGAGGCCGTCCGCGTGGACCGCACCGGGAAGAGCGCATGGATGCGGCTCTCGGAGGCGGAGGCGCCCCTGCGCCGCGGCATGGAGGCCCTGGGGGGCTACTTCCGCCGCTACGGGATCCGGCTGGACGTGGACCCGTTCGTCGAGGACGCCCTCGCGTCCTTCGACCGCTCCGGGGTCCTCCGGTAGGCGCACGCGGGTCCGGGGTTCCGGGCACATCTTCACCCGACGGGCCGCGGCTCCCTGGGCTCGCGGAGTGGGCTCCGCAACTCACCGTCGGCATCCTCGTCCTGGTGGCCGCGGTCCTCTAGGGCGTCGCCCGCTTCATGATCGGGGTGCCGCCCTCTCTCCGAGGCCGCGGGATCAGATGACCTTCGTGATCCGCGCGAGCCGCTCCGCCGCCTCCTCTGTGAGGCCGGTGTCCCCGAGGATCGTGTAGCGCTCCTTCGCGATCTCGTGCGCGTGGACGAGGGCGTCGATGACCTCCTGGTCCGTGACGCCGAGGGCGCGGGCGGTCGTGGGCGCCCCGATGGCCAGGAGGGCGTCCCGCACCTCCTCCCACTTCCCGCCGTGGAGGTACATCATCATGATCGTGCCGACGCCGCACTGCTCGCCGTGCAGCGCAGGCTTCTTCGCAATCCGATCGAGGGCGTGCGAGAACTTGTGCTCGCTCCCCGACGCGGGCCGCGAGGACCCGGCGATGGACATGGCCACGCCGCTGGACACGAGGGCCTTGCACACGAACCACGCGCTCTCCTCGAGGCGGGGCTTGATGTTCGCCGCATCCTGCATGACGAGGCGCGCGGCCAGCTCGCTCAAGGCGGCGGCATAGGACGAGTAGTACTCGTTCCGCAGGTTCCGTGCGAGGGCCCAGTCCCTCACCGCGGTGAGGTTCGAGATGATGTCGCCGCAACCCGCGGCCAGGAGCCGGAACGGCGACTCCGCGATGATGCCGGTGTCCATGATCACCGCGATGGGCGTCTGCGCGGCGAGGCTCACCTTCTCCCCGCCCTTCGTGATGGAGGCCCGCGAGGACACGACGCCGTCGTGGCTCGCGGCGGTGGGCACGCTGACGAAGGGCACGCCCGCGTTGAAGGAGGCGCACTTGGCCACGTCGATGGGCCGGCCGCCCCCGACGCCGAGGGCGAAGTCGAAGTCGCCCTTGCGGATGCGCTCCTCCGCCCCGCGGACCTCCTGCCACGTGGCGTCGGGAATCAGGAACTCCTCGGTCTTGATCCGCTTCTTCGTGAGGCACCCGACCGCGACCTGCCCCGCCACCTTCATCGTCGTCTCGTCGGCGACGAGCAGCGCGCGGCGTCCGAGCTTCAGGGACGCGCAGACCTCGCCGGTCTGCAGGATCCCGTCGTGGCCCACGACCACGTTGCGCGGGAGCTCCATGGCCTTCGTCTTGGAGAAGGATTCTACATCAAAGGTCGTCACGCGCCCGCCCTGGAGCGGGACCAAGGGGCTGTCCCCACTTAAATCTGACCCTCCGCCGCCTCCCGATGCTCTCAGAAAAGACCGCGTCCCCCGGAATCTTTAAGCGCGGTCCCCGGGATGGAACGTCTCCATGCCCCCTTCCCCGCCCAAGGACGTGACCCGCGGGGAGGCGGAGTTCCTCCGCGCGAACGATCTGTGCGATGTGCGGCGATACGAGGACGCCCTCGCGGCGTACGACCGCGCGGTCGCCCTGGGCTTCCAGGACCACGTGGTCTGGAACAACCGGGGCGTCGCCCTGGACGGCCTCGGCCGCGGCGAGGAGGCCGTCGCCTCGTACGAGGAGTGCCTCTCGCGCGAGGCCGACTACGAGATCGGATGGTACAACCTGGGCAACGCCCGCGCGCACCTCGGGGACTATGCCGGCGCGCTCGCGGCGTACGACCGTGCGCTCGCCCTGCGGCCCGACTACGCCGAGGCGCGCTTCGACAAGGCCGTCGCCCTGGCGCGGCTCGGCCGGGACAAGGCCGCGCTCTCCCTCTACGACGACGTCCTGCGGTCGGAGCCCAAGAACGCCGCGGCATGGGTCCGCAAGGGGCGGCTCCTCCTGGAGCTCGACCGTCCGGAGGAGGCGGCGGAAGCCCTCGACGCGGCCGTGTCCCTGGCGCCCCGCGACCCGGCCGCGTGGTCCTCGCTGGGGGACGCGCGCTTCGCCATCGAGCGCTACGAGGAGGCCATCGAGGCCTACGACCGCGCCCTCGAGATCCGCCCCGGGGACGCGGTCGCGTGGAACAACAAGGGCTTCACGTTCTTCATGCTCGGGATCCACGACGAGGCCCTGCGCTGCTACGACCGCGCCCTCGCGCTCGACCCCCGCTACAAGGCGGCGTGGTACAACAAGGGCTACACGCTCCACGCGGTCGACCGTCTCGAGGAGGCCGTGGCCTGCTACCGCAAGGCCCTCGAGCTCGACGAGCGCGACGAGGTCCTGTGGAACAACCTGGGGAACGCCCTCTACAACCTCGGCCGCTACGACGAGTCCATCCGCTACTTCAGGAAGGCCGTCGAGGCGAACCCGCGGTACGAGATCGCCTGGAACAACATCGGCAACGCGCTCGACAAGACGGGCCAGTGGGAGGAGTCCCTGGAGTACCACGACCGGTCCCTCGAGATCCGCCCGGACTTCGACTACGCGCTCTACGCGAAGGGGGAGAGCCTCCATCACCTCGGGCGCGACGAGGAGGGGCTCGAGCTGATCACGCAGAGCCTCGAGCTCAATCCGAACTACGACCACGCGTGGACGGCGAAGGCGGAGGTCCTCCGCGCCCTCGGCCGCCTCGACGAGTGCCGCGATGCGCTCAACAACGCGCTCCTCCTCAACCCCGGGTACGAGGAGGCCTGGGTCTTCCGCGGCCAAGTCCTGGAGGAGACCGGGAACCCGCTCGAGGCGGAGCACTGCTACGACGAGGCCCTGCGCTGCCTGGACGAGGCCCGGGACATGGATCCCGCGGACCCGGAGCCGAGGCTCCAGAAGGCGCGGCTCCTGGACGCGCTCCAGCGGACGGAGGCGGCCCTGGACACGTACGCGTCCGCGGCCGCCTGCGCGCGGGACGCGGAGCCGTACGTCGCGCTGGCGGACGCGCTGCTCCGCGCCGGCCACGCGGCCGAGGCGTCCGAGCCGGCAGACGAGGCCCGGACCCGCTTCCCGGAGGATCCGCGGGGATGGGCTCTAGCGGGCCGCGTCCGCGCCGCCCGCGGCGATCCCTCGGGGGCCCTCCCGTTCTTGGAGAAGGCGCTCGCCCTCAAGGACGACCCCGCCGTCCGCCGAGATCGTGCCGGGGCCCTCTCGGGCCTCGGCCGCACGGAGGACGCGCTGGAGGCTCTGGGCGAGCCGCCGCCCGGGGACGCGGCGGCCCACCTGCTGCGGGCCGACCTCCTCCACGCCCTCGGCCGCACGGAGGACGCGGTCGCGGCCTGCGAGGCCGCGGCCCGCGCGGATCCCGCGGTCCGGGACGTGGCATACGACCGCGAGGGCCGGATCCTCATGGACTCGGGACGCGCCAAGCAGGCCATCGCGGCCTTCGACGCCGCCCTGGGGCTGAACCCCGGCGAGGCGGAGTACTGGTGCGATGCCGCGCTCGCCTGGCGCGCCTGCGGCCAGGAGGCGAAGGCCCGGCGCCTGCTGGACCGCGCTCTCGCCCTCGACCCGCACCTCGAACGCGCGGCGCGCCTGCGGGAGACGAGCCCGGGGGTCGCCTAGTCCATATCGTTCCGTGAATAAAAATGACCGCCCGCGGCGCGGAAAAGGGTTATCTGCCGCGGCCCCTTCGACCTCTCGATGGTCCTCAAGATCCGCCGCCGGACGCGCCTCCGCCGCAAGGAGGTGGACGCGTGGTTCCACCGCCTCGCCGAGGACTTCGGGATGCCCATGCCGGCGGACGAGACCCCGGTCGACCGGGCGGAGGCCGGGGAGCTGCATCTCCTCCTCCGGGAGCAGGAGGCCATCGCCCTGATCCTGGGAGAGGACATCGCCCCGACCGTCCGCGGCCTCCTGGCGTTCCCCGCGCAGAAGCGCTCCGTGACCGTGGACATGGGCGCCGTGCCCTTCGTCTACAACGGCGCCGACGTGATGGCGCCGGGGATCGTCGACGCGGACCCCGCAATCCGGCCCGGGGACTTCGTGTGGGTGCGGGACGAGAAGAACCACCGCCCGCTCGCGGTCGGGCGGGCGATCATGGACGGGCCGACGATGGCCCGCGAGGAGCGGGGCAAGGCGGTCGAGGCCCTCCACCACGTCGGCGACGACCTCTGGCGCCTCGGCGAGGAGGAGACGTGAGGTGCGCGGCATCGAGGCCGTGCTTTTCGACGTGGACGGGACCCTCCTGGACACCCGGGACGCGTGGATCGCCGCCTTCGACGACGGCTTGGCGGCGACCCGTTCCGGCGGGATGGCGGGGACCGAGGGGTTCCGCTGGGTCGGGACGCCCATCGAGCGGATCTACGCCGACCGCTGCGGCCTGTCCGGCGAGATCCTGGCTCAGGCCGTCGCGGCGTTCCAAGCCTCGGAAGCGAGGTCCGTGGACCGCGGCGTGCGGGCGTTCCCCGGCATCCCGGAGATGCTCGATGCCCTCCGGCCCTGGCGGCTCGCGGCCATCACGAACAAGCGCCACGACACCACCTTGCGGGCCCTAGGCGCCGCGGGTCTCGAGGGCCGCTTCGCCGTCGTCCTCGGTGGGGACTCCGTCCCCCGGAAGAAGCCCGCGCCCGACCCCGTGGTCGAGGCCGCGCGGGGGCTCGGCGTGGATCCTGCGGCCTGCGCGGTCGTCGGAGACACGGAAATCGACGTGGGGGCGGGACGCGCCGCCGGCGCGGTGACCGTCGGCGTGGGCTGGGGCTACGGGACGAGGGTGCGGCTCGAGGACGCCGGGGTGGGCTATCTGGTCGAGGTCCCCGCGGCGTTGCCGCCCCTGCTGCGCGCGCTCACGCCCAATACGGGGCCCTGAGGTACTTGTAGACGGACATCACCGCGGTCACGGCCTCGCCGCACGCCGTGACGATCCGCTTGTCCTTCCCCGGGTACGACACGATGTCGCCGCACGCGTAGACGCCGGGGACGGACGTGGACATGTCCGCCTTCACCTTGATCAGCCGCTCCCCTTCCAGGGCGATGCCCCACTTGGGCAGGGGCGTGATCTTCGGCTCGAAGCCGATGTTGATCAGGATCGCGTCCACCTCGAGGACGGTCTTCTTCAGGGTGCGGTTGTCGTACACCACCGCGCGCTCGACGCGGTCCCCGCCCTCGATGGACGTGAGCTCGGCGTTGAACACGACGCGGACGGGCGCCTTGTTCACGGCCTCGACGTTCTTCTCCATCGCCCGGAATTCGCCGCGGCGATGGACCAGGGTGACCTCCTTCGCGGAGGCGACGATCTCCAGGGCACACTCGAGGGCGCTGTCCCCGCCCCCCACGATGAGGACGCGCTTGTCGCGGAACTCGCGGCGGTCCTTCACGTGATAGGTGACGCCCTTGCCCTCGAACTCGTCCTCCCCCGGGACGTCGAGCCGCTTGGGCTCGAACAGGCCCATGCCCATCGCCAGGATCACGGCGCGGGCCTCGTGGGTCTGCCCGTGGCGCGTGACGACGCGGAAGAGCTGGCCGTCCCGCTTCAGGTCGACGACCTCGCCGCTCGTCATCGTGGCCCCGCTCTCGCGGGCGTGCATCGTGAAGAGCTCCCCGAGCTCACCGCCCTCGATCGCGATGTAGCTCGGGTAGTCGTACACGGACTTCGTGGGGTAGAGCCAGGCGAGCTGGCCGCCCATCGCCTGCGCCTCCAGGACGAGGGTGGACAGGCTCCGGGTCCGAGCATAGATGCCGGCCGTCAGGCCGGCGGGTCCGCCCCCCACGACGACCACGTCGTAGACCATGGCGTGGGGCGACAAAGTCCGCTCCCTTAAGAATCTTGTGACCGTGGTATTCCGAGGGGCATTCCGTGGTATTCCGGGTCATGGCTATTATAGAGCTATGTCCATTTACCTGTCCATTCTGTCAACGCGGGCGCCCGCATTCACGATACCTTTAAGTTCACCCTCCTGGATATGCGCCAACCAGAAGGGATCTGGGATGGCCTTCATCAAGAAGCCGTTCAAACGCCTCGCCGAGGGGGGCGCCGCCGCCGAGGCCGACACGTACATCGACCTCGCCGAGCTCACCTTCGAGGGCGAGGGCGGAGCGCTGGGAGAGCCGGTCGAACACCTTGTCAAGGTCGCGGAGATCTACCGCTACGAGGACGTGGCGGACCTCACGACGCACGTGTACAACGGGAACCTCCTGTTGATCGACTTCACGAGCCTCGCAAGCGACGAGCTCGCCCTCAAGCGCATCACGGCGGAACTGAAGAGCGCGGTCCGCGACTGCGGCGGCGACGTCGCCGTCGTGGGCAAGAACATCCTGATGGCCACGCCCGCCGGGATTAAGATCGACCGGGCCAAGATTAAGGGCAACCTCTGAGCCCGCTCAGACCCGCCGTCCCCATCGGCGCGGTTTCGGCGTCTCGTACCGCCGCGCCGTGAATCCCCCCGACCCGTAGTTCAGCACGAGGTAGTCGCGCGAGTGGTTCGTGTGCCGCATCTTCGCGATGCGGACGAGCAGCTGGACCTTGCCCTCGCCGACGCCGCTGAAGCGCAGCTCGAAGACGCCGTCCGCGAGGAACGCCACGTCGTGGTCCACCCCGGGTCGCGCGGGATCCTGCTCCGCGAGGACGAAGGACGTGGCCCCGAGGTTCCGCAGGAAATGGAAGAGGTGGAACAGCGTCGTCCGCGCGTCCTCGATGTGCGTCAGGGCCGCGAGGGCGTCCAGGGAGTCGATGACGACCACCCCGAGGGGCTCGCGCTCCCGCCGCCGGCTCAGGTAGTCCTCGAGGACTCGGACCCAGTCGCGGATCTCCTCGGCGCCCGCATAGTCGAGGCGCAGCCGGCTCACGTCGACGATGAAGTCCTCGGCGTCCCCGAGGCCGAGCCGCTGCATCGTCTGCAGGATGGAGTCCCGGCTCTCCTCGACCGTGATGAAGACGCCGCGCGTCCCCGCGGCGCGATTTCGCACGAGGGTGTAGAGGGCGAGGGACGTCTTCATCGAGCCGCCTGGGCCGACGATCCCCACGACGTGGCCGCGGGGGACGCCTCCCTGCAGGGCGGCGTCCAGGCCCGCGACGAACGTGGGCACGCGGACGTCCTCCGTCTTCGTGCGGGCCGCGAGGGCGGCCACCTGCTCCCGGAGCCGCCGCACCTCGTCCCGCAGGGCCTGGAGGTCCGCGGCGTCGGCGGGCGCCGCGCGCGGCGGCTCGCCCTGGTCCTCCGCAGGCCGCGCGTCGGGCTCGGCCCGGTCCCCGTCCGGCAGCATGACACAGACCCCATGCGCCCGGGTTGCTTTTATCCTTTGGACCGCGTCCTTTTCGTTATCAGGTCGCGGAAAGACGTGAGAATCACCGGGGGTGCCGTCGGACAGAATGCTTATATAGCCCGCGGACCAAGTAGTCTTCCTTCGGGGCGACCCATGTCTGTGAAGGCCAAGCCTGAGCGGGGACCAGCGGGCACCATCACGGTGGACGACCTCACCCGCGCCATCAAGAACTCCATCGACCGCACGGGGATGAAGGAGGAGGAGGCCCGCGCCATGGCGACCCACGTCCTCAACTTCTTCGGGTATTCCGAGCGGATCATCGACAACGTCTTGGAGCCGGAGGACCGCGACGCCTTCTACATGCTCGAGGACTCCGGGATCCTGACGACGGAGAGGGAGGAGACGACCCTCTACGACGGGCGGGAGTGGCGCATCCACTACTGGATGTTCCGCAAGGACCGGATCCACGAGCTCGTCGAGGCCCAGCGCGCGAAGGAGGAGGCCGGGGCCGGGCAGTCCGTGTACGACGACGTGCCCGAGGACTTCTGGATCGCGCGCCGCGAGAAGCCCGCGCAAGAGCCCAAGTGAACCGCCTCAGCCGAAGGCCAGCTGCACGGTTCCTCCGCTTCGTTGCATGAGGTCCACCGCGAGGGAGTGCGGCAGGTACATCCTCCCCTCCCGGAACGGGAAGGCCCGGCCGTACTTCTCGAGGGCCCGCAGGGTCTTCGCCGCGAGTTCCTCGGCCACGTAGACATGGTCCTCCAGTTCGCCTGTGGCGAACAGGGTGATGGGCAGACGGAGGGTTTGCGCCTCCGCGGGCGTGAGCACGGACGCGAGCCGCTCCAAGGCGGCCGGATCGAACGTGTGCTCCCCTCCCCCCCGCGTCACGCACGCCGGCCGCGCCTCCGCCCGCAGCTGGGCGAGGCTCTTGCGCTGCACGACGAGGCCGGCGTTGATCCGCCCGAGCTCGAGGGCGATCCAGCGGTCGAAGCTGCCCGGGGACTCCACGGACCTCCCAGTCCGGAGGCCCACGAAAAAACCTTCGGACCGCCCGCGAAACCTTTTTCCACCGGCCTCTCCATCGGCTCGACCGGAGGCTTGACCCTGTCCGCGTCCGCCCTCTGCACGCGTTGCGGCTTCCAGAACCAGCCCGGCTACCAGTTCTGCACGAACTGCGGGGCGCCCCTCGCGGTCGCCGGGGCCCCGCCCCCGGGCGTTGCTCCGGGCTACGCCCCCGCGGCGGCGTACGGCTACGCCCCGCCGGTCGCGGACTACGAGCGGACGAAGCAGGTCGACCGCACGAAGACGGGCGTCCTCCTGCTCCTGATCGGCACCCTGCTCCTCTGGGTCCCGTACGACATCTCGGTCATGGGCGACCTCCTCATCTTCATCGGCGCGATCCTGACCATCCTCGGCCGCAAGGCGTTCGGCCCCGCGCATGCCCGGAACGTCGTGGTCTCGATCATCCTGTTCGTGGTGGGCATCTTCGTCGTGATCGTCGTCGCGGTCATCGCCCTGATCCCGAGCCTCCCCAGCCTCGTCTCCCCCGGCGGCACGATCACCCCCGCCGGCATGGCGGCCGCCCTGGGCGCGGCGCTGGCGGGGAGCATCGGGGCCGCGGTCGTCATCGGCCTGGCGGAGGTCCTGTTCACGTACGCCCTCCAGAAGCAGACCGGCCGCATCCTCCTCTGGGCCGGCTACGGAGCGAACCTGGCCGTGAACATCGCCCTCTACCTCGTCATGAGCCCGGTCTATGCCGCTGTGGCCACCCAGACGGACCTCACCGCCGCGACCGGCCTGCAGACCACGTACTCCCTCCTCGTCGTCGTCCCCTCCCTCCTCTTCGCCGGGGCCGAGTACCTGGCGTGGTCCCGGATCAGCCGGCGGGAGATCCCCTCTCCCGCGGCCCCGCCCGGCATGCCGCCGTACGCGGCGCCTCCCGGCTACCCGCCCGCGTACCCGTCGCAGGTGCCCCCGACGCCGCCCCAGGCGCCCCCGCCGAGCGGGCCCGCTCCTCCGAATCCGCCGCCTTGAGAAAGGACCGCAGGAGCCCGCGCCGCTGCGGGCTCACTTCTTCTTCGAGATCACGTGGGTGACGAAGAACCGCTCGCCGTCATGGTTGAGGGCGAGGGCGTTGTGGTCGTGGTTCATCCATCGCATCTTCACGCACCGGAGGCGCAGCTGCACGTCCGTCTCGCCGATCTCGACCTGCCGGAGCTGGAGGATGCCGTCCGCGAGGAAGTCCTCGCCCCACTTCGCCAGGCGGTTCTCCCCGAAGGAGGTCTCCGCAATCGCGAACGTGGTCAGGTCGAACTCCTTGAGCGTCGTGAGGAAGTGGAACATCTCGCGCCGCGGGTTCTTCATCTCCGTGAGCGCGTAGAGGGCCTCGAGGCTGTCCAGGGCGAGGATCTGGTAGCCCGTGGAGTTCACGGCCTCCTTGATGATCTCGAGGAGGATCGAGACCCAGTCCTTCGACGCCTCCGAGCGCTCCATGCCGCGGCGCAGCTGCGCGAGGTCGAGGATGTAGACCTGGGACTCCTTGAGCTCCCCCATGCCCATCCGCGCGGCCCCGGACCGCAGCCCGTCGGCCGACTGCTCGAGGCTCACGTAGAGGGATTTCGTGCCGTTCTCGCGGGCGTTCTCCCGCATCATCCACAGGGCGAGGGACGTCTTCATCGTCCCCGGCGTGCCGGCCACGAGGATCGTGCTCCCCTTCGGGATGCCGCCCCCGAGGGCGCGGTCCAGGCCCTCGATGTAGGTGTGGAGAAGCGGCAGCTCGTCGGCCATCGCAGGTGTCGCACGAGACCCACGTTATAAAGGGATGGTGTCCCCGTTATCGGTGTCGATACGCTCCCCTCCAGGGAGGGAACGCTTTTGTAGCGAGAGGGCCTTCCCGGGCCACAGAAGGGATGGCGAGACAGGACGAGGCAGCCCTCAAGCTGCTCCGGTGGGAGCTCGAGGGCCACGGCGACCAAGTCATCGAAGCGATGCTGCGCCATCCCGACGTCACCCTGGCGGAGGCCGTCATCCTCATCGAAAAGGAGGTCCCGAGCTTGTCCCCGCACGAACCCGCGCCCCACATGCCCGCCCCGGGCCCCGTCCGCCCCCGGCCGACGACGGAGCTGGACGCCCTCGATCAGGAGTTCCAGACCTTCCGCCACCTCCTCGCGCCCCTCGAGGCGAGGGAGTTCGAGATGCAGCTCCGCGAGCTCGCGAAGACGCGGGACCGCGAGGGGATCGCCGCGCTGCGCCGGCGGATCCGCGCCCTCTCCCTCCAGGCCACGTTCTGGTCCGACCTGGCGGCGAAGGAGAAGGAATCCAACGCGATCGCCCTCCTCATCGTGCGCCGCGGGCACGGGGTGCTCGCGAAGGCGGGCGAGACCAGCTACCTGGACGACGCCGCGGTGGCCGATGCGATCCGCCGCGAGACGGCCCAGGGCCGCGGCACGTACGTGATGCACCTGCCCGTCGGCCGGCTCGTCGTCATGAACGGCGAGACGGCCGCGATCGTCGCGCTCTTCCGCCGCGCCCCGGGCAAGGACGTCGTCTCCGTGCTCACGAAGACGGTCGAGGCGATCGAGGAGAACAAGACCGCCGCGGCGCGGACGTTCGGGAACGCGCCCCTGGCCGCGCGGTACGCAGACGCGCTGCTGAAGCTCCTCACGAAGACGTCACTTTGAGATCACGCGCGTAATCTGGAACCCGTCGCCTGTGCGCACGAGGGCGAAGTCCCCGTGCTCGTGCTTGGAGCGGCGCATCTTCACGCAGCGGATGCGCAGCTGGACATCCGTCTCGCCGATGGGCGCCTGCTTCAGGTGCAGGATGCCGTCGGCGAGGAATTCCTCGTCGTAGCGGCCGAAGCCTCCCGCCGAGCCCGAGGGCACCTCGGAGATCAGCAGGGACGTCGCGTTCAGGGAGCGGAGGAAGCCGAAGAAGTGGAAGAGCTCGCGCCGGGGGTTGTCGATGCGGCTCAGGCTGTAGAGGGCCTCGAGGCTGTCCACCGCGATCAGGTCGAAGCCGTTCACGCGGACGCGCTGCTCGATGTACTTCTGCAGGACGTCGAGCCAGTTCTTCGCCAGTTCCTCGTCCTTGTGCTCGAGCCGGATGCGGCCGATGTCCAGGATGTAGAGCTCCGTGTCCTCGAGCCCCGTCATCCCGAGGTCGGTCATGGAGGCCCGGAGGTCCTCCTGGCTCTCCTCGAGGGAGATGTACAGGGCGCGCGAGCCCGCCTTGACGTTCTCGTACAGGATGGAGAAGGTGAGCGCGGTCTTCATCGTCCCCGGCGTGCCGGCGACGAGGACCACGGAGCCGCGCGGGATGCCGCCCCCGAGGGCCTCGTCGAAGCCCTCGACGAACGTCTTCACTCGGTCCATGGAATGCGGCCGAACGAGCCGCGTCGCGCTATAAAGCGGTGGTGCGGAAATTATCGTCTTTGGAAACACCCGGCGGCGCTCGCGGGAGCGGACGGCCCGCCCGCGTCGCCCGGCCACGGGGTGGCTTATAAGGGACCGTCTCCTTTCGCCGCGGCGATGGCCCTCGAGGCGATCCCCCAGGCCCTATGGTTCTTCCTCCCGGCCTTCGTGGCCAACCCGAGCGCCGTGCTCTGGGGCCGCGGGACGCCCATGGACTTCGGGCGCACCCTGCGCGACGGGCACCGTCTCTTCGGGGACGGCAAGACGTGGCGCGGCCTGATCGGGGGCACGCTCAGCGGGGCCGTGCTCGGCCTCCTCCTCTTCCTGCCCTTCGGCCTCCTCGCGCCCTCGTCGTCGTGGTCCTTCGGGGCGCCGCAGACCAACTTCGTGGCCGCGGCGATCGCGGCCTTCTTCGCCTCCGCGACCCTCGCCCTCGGCGCGCTCCTCGGCGACCTGGTCGGGGCGTTCGTCAAGCGCCGCATGGGCAAGCCCCGCGGCGCGAAGGCCCCCGGCCTCGACCAGTACGACTTCGTCGTCGGCGGCCTGGTCCTGAGCCTCCTCGTCGCGGGCTGGTCGGTGCCGCGGTTCTTCTCGGGGGACGGCTGGTACGGCCTGCTCGCCATCATCCTTATCACGCCGGCGCTGCATCGCGGCGTGAACATCCTCGGCTACCGCATGGGGAAGAAACATGAGCCCTGGTGAGTTCGACCGCGCGAAGTTCCTGGCGGACCTGAAGGCCTGCGGCGCCTTGGCGTTCGGCACGTTCACCCTGGCGTCGGGGAAGACGTCCGCGTACTACGTGGACATCAAGAAGGCGATCACGCGGCCCGAGCTTCTGCGGGCGATCGGCGACGCCATGGCCCCGTACGCCGCGAAGGCGGACCGGATCGCCGGCGTCGAGCTCGGCGCCGTGCCCATCGCCGCGGCGGTCAGCCTGGCCAGCGGCAAGCCGTACCTCATGGTGCGCAAGGCGTCCAAGGAGCACGGGACGAAGAAGGAGTTCGAGGGCGAGCTCGCGAAGGGCGACAAGGTGCTGTTCGTCGAGGACGTCGTCACGACGGGCGGCACGCTCCGCGGTGCGATCGAGCGCCTCCGCACCCAGGGCGCGGTCGTGGACGACGTCGTGTGCGTCGTGGACCGCGAGGAGGGCGGGAAGATCGGCCTCGCGGAGATCACGGTGCGCCTCCACGCCCTCCTTACGGCGAAGGATTTGCTGTCCCTTGCCTGACGTTCTGTGCCGCGTTCGCCACTTTCGCCCACCCCTCCGCCGCCGGTTGATATACGCGCCGCGCCTTGGTCCCCCTCTTAGAGGCATCGATGACCACGGTTGCCGAACGCCCGGAGGGCGCGCCGGAGGCCGCCCCCGCTCTCACCGTCTCCGAGCTCGCCCGTCTCCTTCGGGACACGGTCCGAGGGAACCCCCTCCTCTCGCGCGTCCTCGTGCGCGGCGAGACGAGCAACGTCCAGCGCGCGGCCACGGGCATCGTGTTCTTCACCCTGCGCGACGAGGAGGCGCAGATCGCGTGCGTCCTGTTCCGGCCGGCCGCGGAGGGCCTGCCCTTCGACCTCGAAGACGGCATGGCCGTCCTCGCCTCGGGCGACGTCGACCTGTACGCGCGGCGGGGCGAAGTCCAGCTCGTCGTCGGCACCCTCGTCCCGGAAGGGGTCGGGTTGTTCTGGGCGACGTTCCAGAGGACGCGCAAGACCCTGCAGGGCGAGGGGCTCTTCGAGGCCGCGAGGAAGCGGCCCCTCCCGACGTTCCCGCGGCGCATCGGGCTCGTGACGTCGGAGCACGGCGCCGCGGTGCACGACCTCGTGACGATCCTGCGACGGCGGTATCCGCTCGCGGAGGTGGTCCTGTCCCCGAGCCTCGTGCAGGGGACGGAGGCGCCCGCGAGCCTGCGGCGCGCCCTCGCCGACGTCCAAGACCGCGTGGACGTGGTCCTCGTGGCCCGGGGCGGCGGCTCGCTCGAGGACCTCTGGTGCTTCAACGACGAGGCGCTCGCCCGCGCGATCGCCGCGTGCCCCGTGCCCGTCGTCAGCGCGGTCGGCCACGAGACCGACGTGACCATCGCGGACTTCGTCGCCGACGTCCGCGCGCCGACCCCGAGCGCGGCCGCGGAGCTCGCGTCCCCGGACGTCGAGGAGCTGCGCGCCCACCTGTGTTCCCTCGCGGAGACGGCCCTCGCCGCGGTCCACGACCTGTTGCGCGAACGCAGGCACGGTCTCGCCCTCGCAGGCGGCCGCCTGTCCCCCGCCTCCCTGCAGCAGGAGGTGCGCGAGGACGGGGAGCAGCTCCGGCGGCTCGGCCGCGACCTGCGCGACTCCATCGTCCGGACGCTCCGTGCGGCGTCCGAGCGGCTCGCGTCCCTGGAAGGCCGCTTGGACGCGGTCAGTCCGCTCGGCACCCTGCGGCGCGGCTACGCGATCGTCGAGCGCGACGACGGCCGCGTGGTCACGCACGCCCGTGCCGTGCAGGCATCCGACGCGCTCGTCGTCCGTCTGCAGGACGGGCGCCTTCACGTTCACGTGCAATCGAAGGAGGAAGAACCATGACCGAAGAACTCTCGTTCGAGGACGCCCTCGCGGCCCTCGAGGCGAAGGTGGACGAACTCTCCCGCGGCGACGTGACGCTGGACCAGGCCCTCGCCACCTTCGAGGAGGGCCTCGCCCTGTACCGCACGTGCCACGGCATGCTGGCCAAGGCGGAGCAGCGCGTGACCAAGCTCGTCGCCGCGACGGACGGACTCAAGGAAGAACCGCTGGACCTTGAGTGAGGACGGCGCGCGGGCCTACCCTTCCGCGGGAATCTCCCCAGGCTCCGCCTCGTCCTCCTCGACGCGCCAGCGGGGCGCGTAGCCCACGCCGCCCTTCGCGCGGCTGTGGCCATAGCCGCGGCCGGGGTCTCTGACCGCAATCTCCTGCGGCGCTCCCGGAGCCGCGACGTCGGAAAGGTCCTTGCACAGCCCGAACAGCTTCTCCTCCGTGTAGCCGAAAGGCGCGAGGAGGGTCTGCCCGGAGCGGCAAAGGAGGCGGATGTACTCCAGCGCGTCCACGGCCTCGTCCCCCTGGAGGAACTCGGCCACGCGGACCTTGCGCTTCGACTCCCGTGCGCGGACGTCGAGGAGGACGTACCGCACCGTCTCGCCCGGTTCGACGGTGAAGCCGCGTTTCTCCATCTGCTTCAGGGCCGCCGCAGTGGCCGTGAGGACGACATACTCGGGCAGGGCGCGGGAGACGTTCTTCGTGAGGACGAACTGGTGCACGGGGATCGCGCGGTCGAGGACGCGCTTCGCGGTCCAGCGCAGGACGTTGACCGCGCGGGGGATGCGCTCGTGGAACTCCGCCGCATTGGAGGCGAGGCTCAGCTCGCCGAGCATGGCCTCCTGGGCGATGTTGATGAACTCCGGGGTGTCGTGCTTCCGCAGCTCGATGCCGCGGAGCTTGAACTCATCGTGGTCGTAGAGACCGTAGTAGCGGTTCAGCGCGCCCACGCCGGTCGTCTTGCAGGGGAGGAACACGATCCACTTGTAGCGGCCCTCGAGCTCGATGGGCAACCCCGTGGACCCGGCGATGTGGTCCTGGACCACGTGGATGTCGTCCGCGTCGGGCTTGGGGCGGAGCCAGAGGGAGTCGACGATACCGTGGACCACCTCGTGACGGTGGGACTCCGCGATTTCCATGGAGTGGACGAGGATGTCGCGCGCGTACGCGTTGATGGCCTCGTGGCACTCGATGCGGCCGAAGCGGGCATTTTTATAGCCAGTGTAGCCGAATGAATTGCCTACCAGGAGCCCCCCAGAGATCACGAAGCCGTGGGGTTCATCCTCCGTTTCAAAACAATACACATACTTCGACTTTCGGGGAACGACCGTGATTTTTTCAACCCGCCTAAAACCCAAATTGCTCGATGCAAGGCCGCGCAAATTCCGATCTGTTGCAGGTAACGAGTTCGGTGCTCTCGCCTCGATCTGATCAAGTTTCGCTCGCACTTTCGGAAGAGAAACAAATCTGTTTGCACGTGCCTGCAAGCCATGGGCAAGATGGAATTGTCGACAGAGGTCCAGCAAACCACTCTCCATTGTTGGAATTCTCGGATCTCGGTTCCGGTTCGACGTGACCCAATTTTCCATCCGTAGCTTATGCTTGTCTTTCAACCAGAATTTCTTCTCGATATCTCGGCAAGAGAACTCAATCGTGTAAAGTGGAAATCCATGGGGTCGTTGGGACGTGAAACTGTGTCGTATTCCTAAGCTGAGTAGGAGTAGGGAAATCGATTCGACGAATTCGCGCTTGTAACTGGCTATTTGGGCTCGGTCTCGCGACGGGCTCACGTGGCCGTCACTGGCGAGTAATCCAGAGAGGAACCCATACCGGACTTCTTCGCTCCCGTTGAGGATTAAAGGTGGAACAACCAATTTTCCGAACTCTGACGAAAGTCCCACTTTGAAGACGGTCTGCAGTACCCGTGTCAGTGAGATGCTGTTGAACTGCACTGAAAGCATGTTTGCGTGCTTTTCTTTTCTCACTTGTCCGATTAGGCCGAACTCTCGATAAGCGCAGTCCATCAACTTTCCAACGATCTCCGGTTCATTCATACCAACGGCGAGTCGTACCATCCGCCCAACACCGGAACCGTCCCCGATGTAGAAGCCCAGGAAGAAAGCAAGATCTGCATCTAAGGTGATTTCAGACGGAAGGTAGAGGATATCCCCTCCCCCTCTCCGGCCCCTACCTATCTGCAGGACTCCGAGACTAGAGTCATCACCCTGCAGATCCGGCAGGAATTGGAGCGGGAGAGGTGTGCCTCTCTTCCAC
>OFHG01000377.1_pt1 | contig 18435 bp, 14 predicted proteins | sample 1521931 | NCBI WGS metagenome assembly OFHG01 (sample SAMEA2468438, study PRJEB22500) | soil metagenome | biome: Glassland; feature: Farmland; material: Clay | place: Australia | collected 2013-01-31 | depth 0.55 m
TCCACGATTTCATCGTGCAACAGAACCTCCCCTGGCAGCAATACGGAGGCTACGACCTCTATGCTTACGGCTCGGGCAGCGGCGCCCGCGACCTCTACTTTGCCTTCCTCAGTTACTCGACGGCGGCGTTTGGGCGGCTGGGCGATTTGAAGACCCTGCTGGACGTGCGGGCCGGTTCCAAACCGGCGCTGGACGGCAAAGCCGACTTTGTGAAGTACGAAAGTGAGTTGGAAGGAATCTCTCCGCAATGGGGCATCGCCACCGGAGCTGCCGCGGCCAACCACGCCGCGCCCTGGCTGGCGGGCGGCGGGAACCTTCCCTTCGACCCGCAAAATCTCCTCGCTCCGATCAGGGCGGTTCTCTATCGCATTGATTGGGACAGCGGATTCACCATGCACATGTCCGTGGTGTGCGACAGCGTGCAGTCGGCCGCGATGCTTTCCAAGCTCATCACAGCCTATCAAGGCGTCCGCCAGGCGCCGAACGCCAGCATGAATCCGGCGCTCACGAACTTCATCCAGGGTCTTCAAGTCAGCTCGGATGGCTCGCGCGTTGAATTATCGGGCTCCGCGCCCATGGAGATTGTGAGCCAAATCCTGAGCGGCCCTCCCCCTCCCCAAACCAAGCAGAATCAATGAGGCGGCTTTTGCCGGCCGGCGGCGACGCCTGTTCCGTCCCGCTTCGCTTTTGCCGTGGGCGGAAATCCCTGATTAAGGTAGAATGCACATTTCCCGGAACGTCTCTCCGGAAGTGAAACCCGTGGCAACCAAAGTCGTGCTCATTCCCGGCGACGGAATCGGCCCGGAAGTTTCGGGCGCGACCGTGCAGTTACTGGAGGCGGCGAAGGCGGCGGTGGAGTGGGAAGAGGCGCAAGCCAAACCGATCGTCGGCCATCGCAAGGAAGACACGGATGCCGATCCGGTGGTGATGGCGGTCAATCGGGTGCACGTGGCACTGAAAGGGCCGCTGACGACGCCCATCGGCTCCGGCCATCGCAGCATCAATGTGGCGCTGCGCAAAGCGCTGGAGCTCTATGCCAACTTCCGCCCCGTCAAAAACCTTCCCGGCATTCGAACACCCTTCCCCGACGTGGACCTGATCATCGTCCGCGAAAACACGGAGGACTTGTACGCCGGGCTGGAACACTTGGTGGTTCCCGGCGTGGTCGAGAGTCTGAAGATCATCACCGAACACGCTTCGATGCGCATCGCGCGTTTTGCTTTCGAGTACGCCCGCCGCACGGGGCGCAAAATGATCAGCGCCGTCCACAAGGCGAACATCATGAAGCTGTCGGACGGCATGTTCCTGGAGTCCATCCGCAAAGTGGCCGAGGGGTATCCCGAGATCGAATACCGCGAGGTCATTGTGGATAACTGCTGCATGCAGCTCGTGATCCGCCCGCACGAATTTGACATGCTGCTGCTCGAGAATCTCTACGGCGACATCGTTTCCGACCTGTGTGCGGGTCTGGTGGGCGGACTGGGCCTGGTGCCGGGGGCGAACCTGGGTGACGACGACGCCATCTTCGAAGCGGTGCACGGCTCGGCGCCGGATATCGCCGGAAAAAACCTCGCCAATCCCACCGCCATGATGCTCTCCGCCGTGCTGTTGCTGCGCCATATCGGCCAGGGCGACGTCGCCGACCGGGTCGAGAAGGCCATCCACGCCGTCTACCGCGAGGGCGTTCGCCTCACGCGAGACGTCGGCGGTGACGCCACCACCGCAGAGTTCACCCAGGCCGTCATCGGCGCGCTGAATTGAGTGCGCAATCGCTGTATGGTTCGGCACGTCAGAGCCGGGGGCAGGCTTTCAGCAGGCGGGCATCAATTTCGCGCCCAAGCTTGAGGGCTTCGGCGGCGGGCATGCGTTTCTCAAATTCCACAAACAACTGGCGCTCTTCCTTGTGCACGTGGGTGTCGAGGCGCGCAGCGAATTCGTCGAGGAGGGCAACGGCGGGAGCGGCCGCGATAGTCTGCACGAGCCCGCGCAGCGCCTTGTGTTCTTCCACCAGCTCGCCGACCAAGGTGAGCCTTCCCAGGTAGCGCTCCATATCAGGAAACAGAACTTCTTCTTCCACCTCGAAGTGCCCATCGAGTTCCGCGGCATAAGCCTTCCGGACCATGGTCGCGGTTTCCTTCAGCCACGCGGCTTCGCCCCGCTGGATGCCGTCGCGCCGTCGGATCAGGAGCGCGAGAATCAAGGCATGATTGTGCTGGCGCGAAAGAGGAATCAGGCTGTCGTGACGGCGGGCCATGGTCGGGACTACTCGAGAGGAGGCCGCGGCTCGGCGGGCTTGAGCACTCCGCTCAAGTTCCACTTCAGCTCGTCGGAGAGTTCGATGATCTGCATGCCTTCCGCGACCAGCACCTTGCAGGCGAGGATGGGCCGCGGCGCGACGCTCTCCTGCCCCGCCATCGTATAGGCCACGCGGCAGAGCTGGCATTCCTGGTTCCAGCAGAAGCGGCCGTAAGGAATCGTCTCAGGGCTCACGTACTGGAACGCGCGCAGGCAGATGTTCTTTTCGGGGACCTGGAATTTTTTCCCCATGATGGTGATTCCGACGAGTTTCTCGTAATCGCGGTAGAGAGGGTCAGACATGAAGGATCGTGGATCTTAGGTTATGGACCTTGGATTTGGAGCCGTCCCCAATCAATTGCCGTCGCGCGAGTGAAATCATCCCTCCGAAACGAAGGTGGCCAATTTGCGCAGGCGCTCGTGACGGCGCCGCAGCAGCTCGTCTGCGTCCAGAGCCTGCAATTCCTCGAGCGTCCGGGAGAGCAACGGCTTCAGGTTCGCCGCTGCCGCCGGGTGATCGTTGTGAGCGCCGCCCACAGGCTCCGCCACGATTTCATCAATCAGTCCGAACCCTTGCAAGTCCGGCGCAGTCAGCTTCAGGATGCGCGCGGCTTCCTGCTTGTGGTCCCAATCGCGCCACAAAATGGAGGAGCAACTTTCCGGAGAGATCACCGAATAGACGGAATTTTCGAACATCAGGACTTTGTCGCCGATGGCGATGGCGAGCGCCCCGCCGCTGCCGCCTTCGCCATGGATGATGACCACGATGGGCACGCGGAGCTTGGGAATTTCCTTCAGGTTGTAAGCGATGGCTTCGGCCTGGCCGCGCTCTTCCGCCCCGATGCCGGGGTAGGCTCCGGGCGTATCCACCAGGGTGATGATGGGCACGCCGAACTTGGCCGCCAGTTGCATCAGGCGCAGCGCCTTGCGATAGCCCTCGGGCTTGGTCATGCCGAAGTTGCGAAGCAGTTTCTGCTTGGTGTCGCGCCCCTTCTGGTGGCCGGCGACGAAAACCGATTTGCCTTCGAAAAACCCGAAGCCGCAGACCATGGAAGCGTCGTCGGCGTAGCGGCGGTCGCCGTGCAGTTCGGTGAAGTCAGTGAAAAGTTCCTGGATGTAGTCGAGCGTATAGGGCCGCTTGGGGTGCCGCGCCAGCAGGACGCGCTGCCAGGCGTCGGTGGATTGGCCGGAGGCCTCGCCGCGCGAGGCTTCGAGCTGCTGGCGCAGGCGGTCAATCTCCTCGCGTGTCGCCGCCGAATCGCCTGACTTTTCCAGGTCGGCGATGAGTCTTTCGAGCTCTTCCGCGATGCTGGGCTGTCGTGTTGGTTTCGCCATACCAGCCGTTTCACCGGGACGAGGCACTCCATCCCGGATTGTTATTTCCGTTCACCGAGCGAGATTGCACCTTCGCCGCAAAGCTCGCGCAAGCGCGAAAGCAGTTCTTCGTCCGCGCGTACGGCGCGCGGCCGGCGCGGGCGCAGGCGCGCCGCGAAATCCCCCGGCCGTGTCAGCTCGAATATTACAGGATTTTCTCCCGGATGCGCCGCGAACAGCCGCTCGATCTCTTCCGCCAGGGTGTCGGACGATTGCGCAAGATCCAGCCGGATACACAATTCCGGCTTGCCGTTGGCGCCGTGCACGGCGGCCTCGAGCGGGCGCGCCTCGTTGACCACCACTTTGGGACGGGCGTTTTCCTCGTGCCGCACGCGTCCCTTGACGAGCAGCGCCGCGTCGGGCTTCAGCACGCCCTTCAGCTCTTCCAGCGCCTTGGGAAACACCAGCAATTCTACCGAGCCTCGCATATCTTCCAGATTGGCCGCGGCCCACAAATCGCCCTTGCGGCTGGGCCGGATGCGCAAGCCGGTCAGAATTCCCGCCAGCGTGACGGGCGACTCGTGCGGGATATTTTCCAGCGACGAGCTGTCGTGCCGCGTCATAGAAGCCAGTTGCGCCGCGTATTTTTCCAGCGGGTGGCCGGTGACGTAAAATCCCGTGACTTCTTTTTCGCCCGCCAGGCGCTCCGCTTCCGGCCACTCGGGCACGTCGGGGAGTTCGACGGCGCGCGCGGCGGCGGGCACGCTGTCGGCGCCGAACAGCCCGTGCTGGCCGCTCTGCGTCTCGCGCTGGCGCCGCGCGCCCAGGTCCATGGCGTGATCGAGCCCGGCGGCCAGTTGCGCCCTTCTCGCGCCCAGCGAATCGAACGCTCCGGCCTTAATCAGACTCTCAATCACCCGCTTGTTCAGGAGACGCAGGTCCACATTCTCGCAGAATTGAAAGAGACTATCAAACCGGCCCAGGCGCGAGCGCGCTTCGGTGACGGACTGGATCGCCGCCTCGCCCACGTTCTTGATGGCGGTCAGGCCGAAGCGGATGCTGCCGTTCGACGGCGTGAAGTGCCGATCGCTGGAATTGACGTCGGGGGGCAGGATGCCGATGCCCAGGTCGCGGCACTCGTTCAGGTAGTGCGTGAGCTTGTCCTGGTTGCCGATTTCGGAGGTCAGCAGCGCGGCCATGAATTCGACCGCGTAGTGCGCCTTCAAATAGGCGGTCTGGAAAGCTACCAGCGCGTAAGCGGCAGAGTGCGATTTGTTGAAGCCGTAGCCCGCAAACTGCTCCATCAGCGCGAAAAGCTTTTCGGCTTTCTTCTCCGGCACCTTGTTTTTGCGGGCGCCGGCAAGGAACTTTTCGCGCATCGCCACCATTTCTTCGTGTTTCTTTTTGCCCATAGCGCGGCGCAGCACGTCGGCTTCGCCCAGCGAAAAGCCTGCCACGCTCGCCGCGATCTGCATCACCTGTTCCTGATAGACGATGACGCCGTAGGTTTCTTCCAGAATCTCCTGCAGTTGAGGCAGATCGTAGCTGACGCGCTTGCGCCCCAGCTTGCGCGCGATGAAGTCGTCAATCATGCCTCCCTGGATCGGCCCAGGCCGATAAAGCGCGTTGAGGGCCGTCAGGTCCGCCAGGCGCTCGGGCTTGTAGCGGCGAAGAATATCCGTCATGCCATGACTTTCAAACTGGAAAATACCCGCCGTCAAACCCTTGCCCAGCAAGCCGTAGGTTGCGGCGTCGTCGAGCGGCAAGGCGGACATGTCGAGCTTCTCGCCACGCGTCATCTCGATCAGGCGGACGGAATCGGAGATCACCGTCAGTGTGGTGAGTCCGAGGAAATCCATCTTCAGCAGGCCGATCTTTTCCAGATCGTCCATGGCGTACTGCGTGGTGATTTCATCCTTGTTGCTCTTGTAGAGCGGAACGATTTCGGTGAGCGGCGTGGGCGAAATCACCACGCCCGCGGCGTGGGTTGAGGCGTGGCGGGCCAGGCCTTCCAGGCGTTCGGCGACCTGCAGCAGGTCCTTGACGCGCGGCTCGCGGTCGCGCAGACCACGCAGTTCCGCAGTCTGCTTGATGGCTTCGTCGAGCGTGATGTTCAACTGGTTGGGCACCAGCTTGGCGATCTTGTCGGCCTCGGCAAAAGGCATGTCGAGCGCGCGGCCGGCGTCGCGAATAACCGCCTTCGCGCCCATGGTGCCGAAAGTGATAATCTGGCTCACGTTTTCGCGGCCGTATTTTTCCGTGACGTAATTGATCACATCACCCCGGCCGCGGATGCAGAAATCAATGTCAATGTCGGGAAAGCTGATGCGCTCGGGATTGAGGAAGCGCTCGAAAAGGAGGTCGTACTGGAGCGGATCAATGTCGGTGATGTGCAGCGAGTAGGAAACCAGGCTGCCGGCCGCGGAGCCGCGCCCCGGGCCTACCGGGATGCATTTTTCGCGCGCGAAGCGGATGAAGTCCCAGACGATGAGGAAATAGCCCGCGTAGCGCATCTGCTTGATGATTTCGATTTCGCGATTCAGGCGGTCCTCGTAGGCCTCGAGCGGATAGCGCAGGCGGCCCTCGGCGCGCCGCCGCTCCAGGCGCGGGCGGCGAACCTCAAAACCTTGGCGCGTGACCTTTTCAAAATAGCTTTCCAGCGTTTCGCCCTCCGGCACCTCGAAATGGGGGAAGACGTGCTCCTTCTTCTCCAGGTGAACCTTGCAACGCTCGGCGATTTCGAGCGTGCGGTCGAGCGCCTCGGGAATCTCGGCAAAGACCTGCAGCATTTCCTCGTAACTTTTGAAAAAGAACTGTTCGGTGGGAAATTTCATTCGAGCCGTGTCGCTCAGGGTCTTACCGGTCTGGATGCACATCAGGACTTCCTGGGCGCGGGCGTCGGCTTGCGTCAGGTAATGACAGTCGTTGGTGGCGACGAGCGGAATGCCCGTCTCGCGCGAGAGCCGGGCAAGCTGCGGATTGATCTTGTGCTCCTCTGTCACGCCCTGGTCCTGAATTTCGAGGTAAAAATTCCCCTTGCCGAAAATGTCGCGCAGGTCGTAGGCGGACTGGAGTGCCGCCTCGTAACGGTCGGCGGAAAGTGATGAGGCCACTTCCCCGCGCAGGCAGGCGGAAAGGCAGATCAGCCCGTCGGCGTGCTGCGCCAGCAGGCCCTTGTCAATGCGCGGCTTGTAGTAGTAGCCCTCGGTGTAAGCGGCGGAGGCGAGCTTGACCAGGTTGCGATAGCCGCGCTCGTTTTCCGAGAGCAGCACCAGATGATAGGGACGCTCGGCGTCGGGCGAGCGGTCAAAACGATTGGTCGAAGCGATGTAGGCTTCGCAACCGATGATCGGCTTCAGGCCGTGAGCCAGGGCGGCGTTGTAGAACTTGACCGCGCCGAAAAGATTCCCGTGGTCGGTCAGCGCCACGGCGGGCATCTTCAATTCGGCGGCGCGCTCCATCACGCGCGGGATCGCGCAGGCGCCGTCGAGTAAACTGTAGTCCGTATGAAGATGAAGATGAACGAAATTCTTTCCGGGCATGGAGGACTATTTTAGCACGGAGGACGAACGCGCGGGGCGCCGATCGCGAAACTACATCGCGGCTTTATCAAAGAGCAGGAAATAGAACTGCTTGCCGTCGTCGGTGCGCGTGAAGCCGGGTACCTGGCGAAGGAATTTGAATCCCGCTCTCAGCGCGTCCTCGCGCTCGAAGGCTTCCGGCAACTTGTGCATGCCCTCGTAATATTCGCGCGGATGGCCAACCGGCGCGGCGCCGTCAATCAGGGCCAGCAGGCCGCCGGGCTTGAGGGCGCGAAGAATTCCAGCAAGCATCGCCTGGTGGTCGGCGAACTCGTGATAGGCGTTCATCACCAGCACTGCGTCGAGACTGCCGGCGGGAAGGCGAGGATCGTTCTCCGCGCCTTGGACAGTCTCGATTTGCTCCAGATGGCCGTCATTCGCCTGGCGGCGAATCGCAGCCAAATCGTCTTCGCGAAGGTCCACTGCATAAACCTTCCCCCGCGCGCCGACGCGGGCCGCGAGCCTGAAGGTGAAATAGCCGCGCCCACAGCCGACGTCGGCCACGACGCTGCCCGCATGGACACCGAGGGCGTCCATCACGCGCTCGGGATGCTGCCAGGCATCGCGCTCCGGACCGCTGTTCTGGGCAAGCGCTGCGGGCGGGCACGCGAACAGCCCGAGCGTGACGAGCGCCAGTAGGAGTATCAGTCGCAGAAGTCCTTTGGTGCTCGGCTTCATAAGCGGATTACATCTGAATCTTAGCACCGGCAAGGCCGCAAGTCGCCTTGCGCGGCCCGAAAATAAATTGTGTCGGCTGTGTCATCGGCGTCCATCGTGTCATTTCGATCCGCTAGGCTGGTCGGAGGAGGATTCAGGAGCACGGCGCAAGGTGGAACGTTCGATAGGACATGCGAGAGTGGTGAGAATCGAAGCGATCAGTCGCGAGGCGCATGCGGCGGGACGAGCTGAAACGACACGCTCAGTAACACTACACGTGCAGCGAACCCAATGCGGGAAGATGGGCCGATCCCATTTCAGCTAGTATTTATGCTCGTGTGGTGGGAGGCGACGGTGAAAACGGGAGCGCAGGAAGGCCTGCATTTTGGCCAACGAAGCGGTTCTGTGGGCGGAGCCGTGCCCTCGCGGACGAACCCAATCGGGCGACGGTTCGCTCCATCTGTTGCCGACGCATCAGGCGGCGCGCCAAACGCTCAGCGTCGCTTGGACTTGCCCTTGCGTTTGCTTTTGCCGGCAGGCGCCTTTGTCTTCTTTGGTTTCTTCGCCGCGGCCTTGCGAGGAGGCTGGGCTCGCTTGACCGGTTTTGACGGCGCGGCGTGCTTGGCCGGTTTGGATGGCGCGGCCTGCTCAGCCGCTGCATGCTTAGCCGGTGCGTGCTCCGGCGCGGCTTTCACCTTGGGCTTGGGATGAGCGGGCTTCGCAGGTTTGGGCTCGGGAATCCCGGCCAGGCGTCGGAACTCCTTGACGAGCTGAGGATGCGCTTTGATTTTACCGTCGAGCTGATCGAAGAAAAGCTGTTGGACGATCTTCTCGAACTTCGGACCCGGCTTGGCGCCGAGCGACAGGAACTCATTCCGCGGCATGGAGGCGAGCACCTGCGGCGCCTTTTGCAGGAAATGCTTGACGCGATTCTGAACCTTGGCCTGTTGAAAATGCACCAGCACGAAGAGAAGCAGCGTAGGCGGCTGCTCCGCCAGAATGGCGCACGCCTTGCTGGGCGAGGCGGCGCGTGCGGATCCGAGCAGGCGGGCCAGCTTCTTGGCGGCTTGTTCAAGTCCCAGCGCAGTCCTGACCGCCTTGGGTTCTACAATAATTTTGCGCGCCAGGCGAGTCCTCTGGCCGCCGCCGAGCTTGGCCGCCAGGGTGTGGAAATTCAGCAGGAAGGGGTCCGAGCCGGGAACGCTCTGCGACACAGACTGAATTCTCTTGAACTGGTCAAAGGCAATCTTGCGCGCCGAGAGTTTCTTGTCGAGCCCGGCGAGCAGTCCTTGCGCTCCCAGTTGCTTGAGAATGCGGCCGGGGTCTTCCTCGCGCAGAATCGCGCGCAGCTCGTTTCCCTGCTGCACAGGATCGAGCCGCATCCACACGCGGTTCTCGAGCGTCGACGCCAGATGACGGGCGGTCCGCTCCTCCGGCTTGAAACCCAGCCGCAGGCCCAGCCGCAGCAGGCGATAGATGCGCGAAGGGTCCTCGCTCAGGCTGCGGTTGTGGAGGACGCGCAGCTCGCGCTTTTCGATGTCGGCGGCGCCGTTGGTGGGATCCAGAAGCAGGCCGCGCGAATTCGGGTGCAGCGAGACGGCCATGGCGTTGACGGAGAAATCGCGCCGGCGCAGGTCCTCGAAGATCGTGGCGGGATGGATTTCCGGCGGCTTCCCCGGCTTGGAGTAGACTTCGCCACGGCTCATGCTGATTTCCGCGCGCACGCCGTTCGAAAAGACCACTTCCGCCGAAGTGAGGCGCCGCGTGAACTGGGCCACCTCCACCTGAAGCGGCGCGGAACCGTCCGCTGCAGCCGCGCCCGGCCGGCTTACGGCTCCTGGAAAGTAACGGATAACCTTCTCAGGATTACCTTCAACGCTAAAATCCAAATCGTGGATGGTTTGCTGGCCATAGGTGAGGTCGCGCACCGCTCCCCCGACCAGATAAAGATTCAACCCTTGCTCGCCCGCCGCCCGACTGATCTGGCTGACCACCCGGAAGTGTTCGGGCTTCAGCCGTGTTTCCATCAGGAAATTGTAGTCGCTCATTGTTCAGCCATCAGTCCTCAGTTATCAGTTTAAGTTATCATTCCGAGTCTTACTGCACCTAGCAATGGCGCTACACTCGCCTTTCCTGGGATTCTCCCTTGGGCTTCCGCGGGCCGCGTCCTCAGGCGCGCGGATGATGGCTCTGGTAGACCTGTTTGATTCGCTCTTTCATGACGTGCGTGTAAATCTGCGTGGTCGAAATATCGCTGTGCCCCAGCATCAACTGGATGGAGCGCAGGTCCGCGCCGCGCTCGAGCAGGTGCGTGGCGAAGGAATGGCGCACCAGGTGGGGCGTGAGAGGCGTCTGGATGCCGGCGGCGCGCCCGTAGGCCGCAAGGATCTTCCAAAAGCCCACCCGGGTCAGCCGGGTGCCGCGCTGGTTCAGAAACAGAAACGGAACGCCGGGCTTCCGGGCGAGCTTGGGCCGGCCTTCGCGCACGTAGGCTTCAACCGCCCGCAGCGCCGATTTCCCCACCGGAATCAGGCGCTCCTTGTTTCCCTTGCCGCGGCAGCGCACCACGCCCAGGTTCGGCTCGAAATCGTCCCAGCACAAGTGGACCATCTCCGAAACCCGCATCCCGGTGGCGTAAAGGAGTTCCAGCATGGCGCGATCGCGCAGGCCGGCGGGTGAAGAGGCGTCGGGTTTAGCGAGCAGAGCGTCCACTTCACCTGCGGTCAAATACTTCGGCAGGCTGAGGCCGATCTTGGGCGCGTCCACTTCCCTCGTCGGGTCGTTCGAGACTTTGCCTTCCTGGACCATGAAGCGGAAAAGGTTGCGCAACGAAACCAGTTGGCGGGCCACGGACCGCGCGCTCAAGCCGCGGCGGTAAAGCGATGCCAGGTAATCCCGCAAGTCGTCCCGGCTGAGCTTGTCGGGTTGCTTGCCGGTGCGGGCAAGAAAGCGGCCGAAGTCCGCCAGGTCGCGGCCATAACTCGAAATGCTGTTCGCCGCCAAGCCTTTTTCTACGCGAATATAGTCGAGGAACTGCCCGATGGCCAGATCAAAGTCTGGATTGGCGGGTGGGGCGAAATCCGGCGTCTGAACCTTGGACGGCGCGGGGGGAGGTGGGCCCTGACTTGCTCGTTTCCCGGTGAGGCCCGATCCGAATTTTGCCTTGCCGGCCATTCGATTATGCTGGACAGGGGTCGAAACTGGAGGCTATTTGCCTCTCCCACGAGTTGAGAAGTAGCCTCGGGCTTTCCGCCGGGGCGCAGAAATCTCCCCACGATTTAGCTGTAAGTCGTTGTTTTATAAGACGCTTAGGAGACTTTGTCAAAAGCGCCGCTCCGGCTGGTCGCCGAGATACTTGACAGGTCCATTCCGACGCCTATACTAGCACAAGCACGTTGCAGTGGCCAAGCTGTAATCCGAAGTTAATTAGAAGCTTAGGACGGTCAGCGATTGTGAAAGCCCCACAGTCATCCACCTACAAGAAGGTGGTCGTCCGCAAGCTGGATCGCGGTGTCGTCAAGGGTTTCGTCAACCCGGGAGCCTATCTGGGGCCGGAGGGCGTCGAATTGATCGACCTCGACGGCCGCCGGATGGCGATCCCACTTGGTGAAGTCAAGGGGATCTATTTCGTTCGGGAATTTGAGGGCGACAGCGAGCGCATCGAGCGCAAGAAGTTCCTTAGCCGCCCCAAGTTGGCCGGTCTCTGGATCCGCATGAAGTTCAAGGACGCCGAAGTCCTGGACGGGCTGCTCTCCGAAAACCTGCTGGAAATTGAGCCCCAAGGGTATCTGGTGACACCGCCGGATGTATTCTCCAACAACCTCAAAATCTTTGTCCCGCGCTCGGCGCTGGAGACGCTGGAAGTGCTGGGCGTCATCGCCAACGGGGCGCGCCGCGGGAACGGCGCGTCGGACCGCGTGCGGCGCAAATCACTCTCCCCTTCCCGTCAGATGCGCCTCTTTTCTTCTTAATCCTGCCCCGACACTCGCACGAGGATCGAAATCACCTAGATGTGGATGGACGATTAACCTTCGGTGGAAGCCGCGGGAGGAGGGAGTTCCATGCGGTGATGGATGGCGTAGAGGACCAATTCCAGGCGGTCCGAAACGCCCACCTTGTCAAAAATCGTTCGCAGGTGGTTCTTGACGGTCTGCTCGGTGATGGAAAGGTGATCGGCGATTTCGCGGTTTCGCCAGCCCTGAAGAAGACAGCCGATGATGGATTTCTCGCGCCGCGTGAGCGTATCCACGGGCCGGGCTCTTGCTTCAACTGCGCCCGTGGGGGAAGATTCCTCTGTCTGCGGCTTGGGAAGGAAGCTCCCGTCTTTCGTGACCGTTGCGGCGCACTTGACGAAGCTCTCCGCCGTGGCCGATTTCGGAACGACGCCCACGGCCCCGCGCCGGACAAGTTCCCGCACCTCATCGTCGCTGATGGCGTCACCCATGACGATGATTCTGCCTTGCGGGACGGCCTGGCGTGTCCGCGCGACCAGGTCGCCCGAACCTTCCCGCGCGATCTCATATTGGATAAAGAGAAGGTCAGGCTGGAATCTCTTGGCAAGCTCGGGGACTTGCACGGCGTTATCCGCCTGCGCGACGACACGAAAATCGTCTTCCACGGCAAACAGTTTCTTTAACCCGAGGCGGAAGACCCCGGCCCGATCGGCGATGAGTATCCGGTATTTGCGGTTAGGTTTAGCTCCCGTGCGCACGTGACGACACCCTGGTGGCCGCGTTAGGACCAGCCCGCCGGCCGGCGGACAAACCGCCGGAAACGAAAGACTCCGTCATGGATACTTGGAAGCGTTTTCAGGCCTGGACGCGGCTTTTCCCGCCGGCGGGAGCGCTAGAAGCGCGCTCAATAGGCGCCGACAGCATTCAGACCTCTCGATGCGCAGGCCGGAAACGATAGTCGTCGATGATCGCACCGAGGCCGGCAGACGCGCCCGACTTGTCCTGCTTGACCACGCGTCCCTGGCAGAATAATTGGAGGGGAGTTCGGGTGATCTCCACGGGCAAGCTCACCGTGATGGAGATCGGGGTCAAGGCGCGGAGACGAACCGGAATGCTCAAGAACACCCCGTTTCCGCTCATGATCGCCGTTTTCCCTTGTGCCCGCTGAGGTCTTCCGGCGCGATTCTTCCAGCTAATTTCGACCGGAAGTTCGACCGGAATCCGAGCCCCTGAGCGTAGAAAGTTCATTTCCATTTACCGGACCTCTGAAGCGACCCTCTTCGACGCTCAGAGGTTACCTTTTTTTCGATTTCAACGCAAGTTGCTTTCTTGCCAACACCGTAAACCCGACGCGGGGGAGTTCCCATCCAGTTAATATCTTCGTTTGCCGGAGCGGCGGGGACGGTTGCCTTCCGATTGCCACGGTCACTCCGGTGTCGCCGCTCAACCCAGCTTCGGACTCAACCTGAACCGCCGTCCCCGCAAGCTTTGTGGTTCCCAAGGCCCCGAGATGGCCCTGAGAACCGGGATCGCTCAACTAGCCTCTTCCCTTTCCACCACCTGCCACCAAGGAGGTCGTTCGTGTCATGCAGCAGATTCTCTGACGAATCGTTCCCGATGGCAATGACACTGAAGTACTACGGGGTAAGCACCGGCTCTAGCCTCGCCGCTCGGCAGGCGGGCCGTGCCCCTCCCGGTTGGGGTCTTGTCCCCCTTGCAAGTGCCGCTCCACGTTGCGCTGTGAGCCGCGTGCTGATAACTTGAAGGCGCGCGTCGCAGCGAGCCGGGTTTCGTTTGCCGGACCGAAGGGATGGCGGCAAAGCCTCACGTGGCACGCTGCCCGGCTCGCGACCTCAGGAACGGAGATTCACAAAATGAGATTGGACGAGATTGCCGCCCGCCTCAATTGCCGGCTGGAGGGACCGGGCGATTTGGAAATCACGGGCGTTGCGGGCATGGACGAAGCAACGCCGAACCAGCTCACTTTCCTGGCCAACCGCAAATACCGGCCCAAGCTGCGCACGACGCGCGCGGGCGCGGTTATCCTCGGCCTCGACGAGCCTTCGCCCGGCCGGCCCGCTCTTCGCTCAGATAATCCGTATCTGGTGTTCGCCCGGGCGCTGGAGCTCTTCACGCCGCCGCCCAAGCCGGCGGCCGGAATCCATCCCACGGCCGTCATCGCTCCCGGCGTGAAGATCGGCCGCAACCCTTCCATCGGGCCCTACGTGGTGATCGAAGAAGACGTCGAGCTGGGAGACGACTGCGTGCTTAAGAGCTTCGTGGTCATCTATCGGGGGGCGAAAATCGGCAACCGCTTTCTGGCTCACGCCCACGCCGTGGTTCGCGAAAACGTGATTGTCGGCGATGACGTCATTCTCCAGAACGGCGCAGTGGTGGGAGGCGACGGCTTCGGCTTTGCCAAGCAAGCCGACGGCTCGTATTACAAGATCGTGCAGGCTGGAACCGTGATCGTCGAAAACGGCGTGGAGATTCAGGCCAACGCCTGCATTGACCGCGCAACCATCGGTGAAACTCGCCTGCACCGTGGTGTGAAGGTGGATAACTTGGTGCAGGTCGGGCACTCGTGCGACGTGGGCGAGAACACCTTGCTCTGCGGGCAGGCGGGCTTGGCGGGCAGCACCAAACTGGGCCGCAATGTTGTGCTGGCCGGGCAAGTGGGCGTGGCCGGCCACCTGACCCTCGGCGACAACGTCATCGCCACCGCACAGTCCGGCATCCCGGCCGACGTCGAATCCGGCAAGATCGTTTCCGGATATCCCGCTATTGACAATGTCCAGTGGCTGAAGTGCTCGGCCGTCTTCAACAAGCTGCCGGAGCTTTACAGCGAGGTGCGGAAATCTCGCAAGACTCACGAGAAGCAGAATCAGTGACGGCGCCGAGAGTCGCCGCGGCTGCGCTCGCTTGCCGCGTTAGTTCTTGCGTGGCGCTTCTTCCGCCGGCCACTCCTCCGGCGCGAGGCCGGAAAGAATCTTCGCCCGCACCGCTTCCATGATCCTGGGGCGATCGTCAATCGAGCAGCCTTCGGTGGGCACCGATCCGTGAATTGTGATGCGCACGGTGCCCGCGTGCAGGCTGGCCTCGCCTTTGCGCATGATCTTGTTGCTGCCCGAAATGGAGACGGGCACGATGGGCGCGCCCGCCTTGATCGCCATCATGAAGACGCCTTTCTTGAACGCCTGCAGGCGGCCGTCGGGGCTGCGCGTGCCTTCCGGATAGGCCAGAAACGATTTCCCAGCCTTCAGCGATTCCACCGCGCGCTCCACCGCCTGAATCGCGCGCTCGCGGTTCTTCCGATCCACCGGGACAAAGCCGCGCATCCGCATCGCGCGTCCCAGTACCGGCACGCGAAAGAATTCCTGCTTCACCATAACCAGGACCGGCGGCAGCACCGCCAGTACGGCGGGCGGGTCGGAGTTACTCTGATGATTGGGCATAAAAATCAGGGCGCGACCGCGAGGGATGTTCCCTTTCCCTCGAACTTCCAGGCGCACGCCCGCCAGCCACAAGGCCATTCGAGCCCCTGCGACTCCGACGCGATAAACCGTGTCGGTGTTTCCGGTGAAAAGGCCACAGAGCACGACCGGCGTCCCAATGATGAGGATGTAGGCGAGCGTGATGCCAATCACAAGAATGGAGCGGATCATAGCGTTCACCGCCCGGGAGCGGCGTCGGTCCTGCCTTCCAGCCAGCCGTTGCGCACGCGGAGCTCCTCATCGGTCGCGTGAGCTTTCTCCTGCACACGATAGGAATTGACGCTGGTTTTTTCCAGCCGATATTTGATGGTGCGAGTCTTTTCCCCGCGGCGCACTTCGAATTCCACTTTCTCGCCTCCGGTGGTGTTGGAGAGAAGTTCGTCGGGCGGATAATTCAGCGCCCGGCCGTTCATCTTGAGCAGCACGTCTCCCTCTCTGATTCCCGCGTGCGCTGCGTTGCTGTCGGGGTCAACCGACTCGACCGTGACGGGTCCGCTGAAGCCGCGCTCGGAGTGGAATCCCAGGGCGCCCTGCGCCGCCGTGGCGGTCAGGAGTTCGAGCCCCGCGTATCCGAGATAGGTGCTGTAATCGAGTTCGCGCGTTCCGGAAACGTAGTCGCGGAAGAATTCCTCACGTCTGTTGAACTCGGGCGCGACTTCGCCGATCACGTTCAGCAGGTCCGCCTGGGTGAAAAAGCGGTGCCGCTTGGCGAAATCGTCGTTCAAGCGCCGCATCACGTCGTCCAGGCTCGCCCGGTTTTGCGTGGCGTGGCGGATGGCGAGGTCGAGCAGAAAACCCAGCAACTCGCCCTTGTTGTAATACGAAATGCTCCGGCCGGGTCGCAGATAATCCAGATACTTTTCCAGCCAGGCGCAGCGCCCGGCGTCTTCAACGCTCTGAAACACGTGGGCCGGCCTGTCCTGGAGGGTTCCGATCTGGAAGGCAATGCGCCGGTAAAGTCCATCGCGCGAGGTCAGGCCGGCACGCAGGAGCGTCAGTTCTTGGTAGGTGCTCGTTACGCCCTCCGCGAACCACAAAGCGCGGGTGTCGTTGCCGTGCACGTAATCCACCGGCTCGAGTCCGGCGGGCCGGATACGCTTGACGTTCCAGAGGTGGAAAAATTCGTGCGCGGCGGTTGCCTCCACCGCCGGCCAGTTGTCGCGCGGGGCTGAGGCGGGCAGACTGATAGCCGTTCCGTAGGCGTGTTCCATCCCGCCACCCCCACCGGCGGAAAGGAAATGGAAAATGAACGTGTAGCGCGAGAAAGGCACGTCGCGCATCAGGGCGGTCTCTGTCGCGGTGATTTTCTCGAGCGAATCCAGCAAGCGCTGGGACGAGTAATCCTGCGGGCTTGCGTCCACAATCACGCGATACTGCGCGCCTCCCTGCCGGTAATCGTATTCGGCGAAATGGCCCGCCTCGACCGGACTGTCCACCAGCGCGTCATAATTCGCGGCTGCAAATTCCTCCGTCGAGCCGGTGGATGGAAGCAGCGTGGCCAGCTTCCAGCCTTGGGGCAGAACCAAACTGACTCGCGCCGGCCGGTCGCGCCCCTGCGGAAGATAGAAAAGCAGCATGGCAAGGTTCAGAAAGCTGTGGTGGTCGTTCAGAATGCTCGAGAAGGGCCCTTCTTCATTCGCATAAACGGAGTAGCGGACAGAGAGCGTCGCACAGCTCTGAGATCGCGTGCGCCAGGTTTCGATATCCACACGCGCCAACTTCAGCTTTTGGCCGTCGCAATCGGCACGGACGTCGCTCACGTTTCGGACGAAATCGCGAATCTGGTAGAGAGCGTTCCAGGCCGGGAACTGAATCTCAGTTTTGGGAGCAACGTCGGGCACGCTCATTTCGACGCCCACTTGGTGCGTGCCGGTTGACCGCAGGTCGAGCGCATAGCGCACCGTCAAATCGGCGGCTCGCCCCAATCCGGTCGAAAACACGATCACCAAGAAGACAAGACAGCACCATTTGAGGCAGGCCGTGGACGCGATGGTCACAAGCTTCCGGCTTCGCATGAAGCTGCGCCGGCGATGTGTTGCTTCCAGCCTCGTTGACCGATCAGAGATCCGGGGAATCGATTTCATGGTTAGCGGCTTAATATATCCAGAGGTGGGACGAAGGGCAATTCAATTCGCCTTCTTGAAAGGATCGAACTTGGTTTTGGGTGCGGCGCGGAATTTCCAGCCGTAAATCACCGCACCCGTGCACAGCGTCAACGCGCACGCGCCGGCGACGGCGGGTTTCGACCAGAAGGCGTAGGCGAGCATCCAAAGGCTGGCGAAGATGAAGACGGCGGGAATCAGCGGAAAGCCAAGGTCAAGAGCCGGCAGTCGCTTCCAGCCCGCCCGGCGGCGAAGCCGGATGTTCCCCGCCGTGGCGAGCGCGGCAAAAAAGACCAGCGCGCTTCCGATATAGTAGGCCAGGCCCGCAAAACTCGCCATCACGACCATGACGCCCGCCGCCAGCGCCTGGTAGAGAATGGCGTGGCTGGGCGTTTGCCAGCGAACGTTGACTCGCGCCGCGCCGCGGAAGAAGCATCCGTCCGCGGCCATGGCGTAGTAAACGCGAGGACCGACGATCACCATGGCGCTGACGCTCGAAAGAATGCACGCCGCCATGATGGCCGTGAAAAGCCCGCCCACTCCCGTGCCGAAAAGGGCCATTGCGGTTGTCGCTCCCACGCTCAAGACTCCTTTCAGCAAGCTCAGGGGTAGCGCGTAGAGGAAAGCTACGTTCAGCGCCAAGTAGAGCGCGGCTACAAGCAAGGTGCCGAGAATCAGCGCCCGAGGCAGAGTGCGTTCGGGTTGCCGGATTTCCTCTGCGACGTAGGTGGCCGCGTTCCATCCGCTGTAGGCGTACATCACGAAAACCAGTGAGATGGCGAATTGCACGGCGAGGGCGTGCGCCGAGGTACGCTCCGTCGCCTGTCCCAGGTTTTCCCAGCGCCCGTTGCCCATCCAAAACGCCAGGACGACGAAAGACCCGAGTACGAAGATTTTGATTGCGGTCAGCGCGTTTTGCACGCGCGCGGCCAGCTCCACGCCGAGGATGTTGATGGCGGCGAAAAGCGCGATGACCGCCAGGGCCACGAATTGAGGCCAACCCAGTTGCAGGTAACCCAACAAAAGCGCTGTACCCGGA
>OFHG01000378.1_pt1 | contig 18423 bp, 25 predicted proteins | sample 1521931 | NCBI WGS metagenome assembly OFHG01 (sample SAMEA2468438, study PRJEB22500) | soil metagenome | biome: Glassland; feature: Farmland; material: Clay | place: Australia | collected 2013-01-31 | depth 0.55 m
GCCTCGAGCCGCGTGACCTGGGTGCCGGCACGTCCACGGCCACGTTCGCCCGGTCGCTGGGCGGCGCGCTGGGCGTCGCCGTCCTCGGTGCGTTGATGAACAACCGGCTCGCTGCCGAACTACCGGCCGCACCCGGCGGCGGCGCGATGTCGATCAACGAGCCGTCCACGATCCTGGACATGCCGGAGCCGGTGCGGCAGCTGATCCAGGAAGGCTTCGTCAACCGGAATGCGCAGGCGCTGCGTTCGGCGGTCGCGCGGCAGCATCGCTTCCAGCGACCCGGCGGCCACGCGCTCCTTGGAAAACTCCCAGAGCTTCTCCGCATTCTTCAGATAGTCCGAGTATTTGAGTTCCAGCAGCAAGCCTTCGTCAGGCTTGCGCTCGTCGGGCTTGACGGAGGCGTCGTAAAAACGGAATTCCTCAAAGTCCGTCAGAATGCTTAAAGGGAATTTTGCAGACCAGGCATAGCGCCTGAGTTGGAAGGCGGGACTGATATCGTCCTTGAGGTTGAATGACGGTTTTTTTGCTTCAACGAAAAACTTCTTGCCGCCGCCGATGCGGAAGCAGTAATCCGGGGCCTTGGTTGCTCCGCCGATCTTGAGAGCGTCCTCATGGATCACGTCCTTGTATGCTTCGGCGTAACCCTGTTTGTTCTCAACATCCCAGCCCAAGGCAGTAAAGAACGGATCAAGAAACTCCCGTCTGAGTTGCGTTTCGTTATACTGCCCGGACAAATAGGCTTCGCGGTTCCGGTCAAAGCGTTCGATCAGGTTTTCGATATCCTTCGGAAGCCCCATGCCCCTCCCCGACTGCGGCAAATCCTTCGATAATTCAAAACATTACTACAACTCGCCGGAAAAGTCCAGCCCCGAATCAGCAATACTCTCAGTCGCATTTCGGATATCAAGCATCTTGCATCCGGGCTGTGCAACTGTTGCTGACGATGCGCTGCTACAGGGTGAAAAAAGAGACGGGTGATAGATGGGGTATGCAGTCTTTTGTGGTTAGAGGGGTATGAGCGTGGTTATTCGAGGGGGCTAGCCCCCTGTTGAAGCGAAGCGCGAAAGATTCTCCCTCAGCTCAATCAAGAATTACAGGAGGTTAGCGATAAGCGCTAATCTCTTTTTCATTTAACTGTTGATAAATTTGTGCTAATTTTATCCAGGATTTCAACGCCGTTTCGCAAACTGTCGGGGCAATGGTGGAAAGAGGCGACGTTCAAGCAGTATTCACCCAGTTACGGTCTAATGCAGGTGGAATAAACAGGCTGATTATCCATAGGCCAATGAGAATTTCCTGATCATCTCGTGGTTTAAACTGCAACGGGGTAATTTCCCTGCTCGACCCACGCATTTTCAGTGCGGCACTCTCTGTACACCCGATAATTGTGGAATAGCAACTCACGTAATGGTTTCGTCTTCGGCTTCCGGGACAGCGCGACCTATGAGAGGGAATTGTTGGAGGGTTTCAGCGGCTTCAATGATTCTGGCAATGAATCGTTCAGCATAATACTCAGAATCCTTCGCATATACTCGCGGATGTTTTCCAAATCTAGAAGAGACGGCTCGGTCCATTCGAGTTTCATCTGGAAAGGAGCCTCTTTTTCGCCTCCTCGTGAGAAACGACGCGGCCTTCCTCGGCGGCTTTAAGCCCGGCCGCTATTTTTTTCTTAACGTAGAACTCGTACATGATATCGTCCCACGTTGCCGAATCAGGCAATTTGTCGATAAGCTTCCTGGCTTCATCCTTGACAATATTCATTGTGCTTCTCCTCTGCTCGACATTCTATTGACTTTGAGATTATTTTATCATCCTTCCAATTCCAATTCCAGCGGAACTTTTCATGAATCTTTGTTCAAAACTTAGCAACCCTTCGATATCCTTCGGAAGACCCATGCCCCTCCCCGACTGCACTAATCTTATAATAATTCAGCACTTTACTACGGGACGGGAGAAATGTCCAGCCCCGAAGCAAGAACCCGTGGCAGCGACGAACGGCGTTGAAGTCGATGTCATTTTCCACGAACCCGGCGAAAATGACGCATCATTCGTGAGTGCGAGGAAACAGGAACCGGACCGTATGAAGAAGGGGCTCAGACTCGGCGGCGGGCACTACTATCGCTCGCGGGATGAGCTCCATGAGCGATAAGGTATTTATCGACACCAATATTCTTATTCTTCTGTACGCCTACGACCGGGATGCAGGCGAGAAACTTTGGCGACGTTGGTTCAATCAGCCATTGAAAAGATATTTCATCGCAAAACGCCCGTCAATGAATCTGAAGCTTGTCGGTCGGCCCGCTTTTCTTCTCTCCGCCCAGGAGCCGTTCCGCTTCCCGCATAAAACCCTTCGCGTTCCCTACTGACACTTCTGCTCCTTCAGGGCGGATTTTAACTCCTTGCCGGCAAGCGCTTTCGCGGCTTCGGACCGGTAAAGTTTCTTCTTATCGATACAATTCTTAAAGTCGGGATTCATCGACGCCTTTATCGAACAGCAAGATGCCCTTCTGCAGCTCGGCAAAAAACACTGGATCGTTCGCTTCGAGGTTTGCCCATTCCGCCGGGCTCTTAATGACCGGTTTGATTTCGGAATACCCGTATCGATGCTTCGGAGAAAACCGGGCCAGTCTGTCGATAATCTCATTCCGGGCGCCGCTCACTAAAAACAGGTCGAGATCGCTTTCCTCGGTGTTCGTTCCCTGCGCGCAACTGCCGTACAGGATGATCAGTTTGCTCGACGGTTTGAGCCGGTTCACCAGCGGCGTGATGTTCAGCACGGTATTCAGCGTCTTATATAATCTTAATTCCGGAGTAAGTTCGACAAGCGCATAGAGCTCGGTCTTTCCTTTGCGCTCCTTCTCGACAACGCCCGCCAGCAGAAGGTCGCCCAGAATTTTGCTCGTTTGGCCGATGCTGATTCCGACTTTTTTGGATAGTTCCGAGCCGTAGAAGCGCCTCGACGGATTGGCGAGAAAAAGCGCCAGGGCCTTCTGGTGCGTCGTTTTAACAAGCTGGCCGCTTAAGGCCTTTTCATTTTTCAATGATATTTTCACTTTATCGAACATGCTTTCATTATAATGAAATATGAGTCGGTGTCAAGCGTAATGAAGCAATTATATTTGCCGGACCGCTTATTTCACACAGCAGAACTTTTCATGAATCTTTGTCCAAAACTTAGCAACCCTTCGATATCCTTCGGAAGACCCATGCCCCTCCCCGACTGCACTAATCTTATAATAATTCAGCACTTGATTGGTCGGTCATACGCAAGTCCGATTGAGCATCCCCTGGAGGAAATTTTTTAATTGAAGCTGGTTAGGACAAAAAAATCCGAATGTCAATGATTTCGAAGAAGTGTGCTTCTCGGGGATGGATGACTGATCCAGGTTTTCCCACCTGTGGTATAATGCCGGAATAATAACACTCGCATTCCTGCCCCCTGAGATGAAAACGTTTATCTATCATGACGGTGCTCTTGGCGACCTGCTCCTCTCGCTCCCCTGCCTTAAGGCGATGAAGTCAGGCTCCGGCCGGGTTCACCTGGCCGCGAGAAGCGACGTCGCCCGCTTTCTGCGCGATGCAGGCGTGGTTGACGCGGCTATTTCGTCGGACCAGGCGCTTTTTTCGTCTTTATACTCCTCGATCGATTCCCGGCTGCGGGCGTTTCTGTCCGGATTTGACCGCGCCTATGTATTTTCATCAGGAGAAAATCCGGCATCTGCCGCAGCAATGCGGACCGTCATCCCTCACACCGTTGCCGTCAGGACCATTCCGCCCGAGGGGTCGCGTACGCATGCGGCCCGGTTCCGGCTCTCCCAGCTCCATTCGGAAGGTCTGCTCTTTGAAGAATCCGCGATGCTGAACGTGCCACCCGGGAAGAGAAAGGCGGCGCAGTCGCTGCTGCGCGAAGCCGGCTGCAACCCTGGAAGGAGATTGATCGCCGTGCATCCCGGGAGCGGCGGGAGATCGAAACGCTGGCCCTTTGACAGATATTGTGAGCTGATCGAAGGCCTGCAATCGGACGGCGGCGCATTCGTCGTCCTGTTCACGGGAGACGCCGAGGAGCGCGACCTTCGGGATGAGGTCCGCCGCATTGCGCGCGACAGGAAGAGCGTGCTCCATGCCGATGGCATCGAGCTCATGTCCGCGGCGGCATTATTGTCGTACTGCGGCCTTTACATCGGAAACGACTCGGGATTTTCCCATCTTGCGGGCATGCTGGCCTGTACGACGATCGTCCTTTTCGGGCCGACCGATCCTCTGGTCTGGAAGCCCCTGGGGCCTGGGGTGGAAGTCGTCTCGACATGCGCCATCGGTCCTGTGACGCAGATTACCGCGGGCGATGTGATCGCAAAGATCGAGTCCGCAGTCGCACGCGCGGCCGGACGTTGAATCGCGGCACCGTTGAAGGAGGGCTTTTCAGCTTTAATGCGGGAAGGCTAATCCGTGCCGGCAATGAGCCGTCGTGCCCGGAGATACTCCCTGTTCCTTGCCGTTTCAAGGTATATGCGAACGAGCTCGAGCACGTTCCGGTAGAGAAGGAAGTTCGTCGAAAGCTCAAGAAAGAGTTCCCGGTCGGCAAATTCCGACGCCAGGCCGTAGGAGCGCTTTCCCTGGATCACGTAATGATCATAGAGTGTGGAACCGGGAACGATGATCCTGCCGAGGATAAACTCCCTCCCCGATCTTCGGGCAAGGGCAAGGGGGAACATGCCGAGCATGAAAAGGGTGTAGTCCCCGATGTGCTTGTGAACCTCGAATTCCCGGTTGAAGCTTTGAGCGTTCAGCCGCACGTCGCCCTCGGCGAGCAGGTCGGCGATGTCCTCGAGCGGCTTGCCGGAAGCATCCTTTATCTTGTAGAGATTGTCGGTGTGAATGAATTCACAGAGGATCTGTTCTTCGATATACGTGTTGACGCCGGGCTTGTCAGCGGGGTTCTCCCGGAACCCGAAGTCGAGGGCCTTGCGGAAGAGCTTTCGAAGGGGATGATCGGGGCTGAGCGCTATCCTTCTCACCATAGTGCGTACCTCCTTCAAGAGAAGGCAATTTACTTCTACAAAAATATAATACACCGAAAAAGCGCGGCCGTCAAACCATCAGGCAGTTGGCGGCAGATCCAGTTGTATCGTTCAAACATTCAATACCCGCCTCCCGGATGCTCAGATGCTTTGAGTGATATACTTAAAAAGAAAGGTAATTTCGCACAAGCGGAAAGGCCTCATCCATGGCGGAACAAATCACAAACACTGAGGAGATCGGAAGACGGCTGATTTACTTTGCCGCCGAGCGGACGCTCATGGCATGGATACGCTCCGCACTCGGACTGATGGCGCTGGGGTTCGTCATCGACCGCTTCGGGCTGGTGCTCCGGCAGATCCTGCCGGCCGCGGGAATACCGGCCTATTCGAGAACGTTCTCCTTCTGTATGGGCGCGGCGTTTGTCCTGCTCGGCACGGTGATGGCCGGTGTGGCTTCGGTGCGGTACTATCGCTTTTCCCGTTCCTACCACCGCGAAGGCGGCACCGAACCGCGCCACGGGATCATGATCGGCGTGCTGTTCACCGTGATCCTCACCGCGCGGGGTTTGGTTGTCTTCATTTTTCTCGTCATCGAGACGGACTGACCGGAAGGAGGTTCCCTGTCTCGTGCGTGGTCCCATTTGTTCTCGGCCTGCGGCATTGCCCGCCAAATGCTCTATAATTGTAATGGGACGGAAAGGAGGCTGATACCATGATCAGGAACATTCTCGTAGCAACGGACGGCTCGCCTCTGGCAGGCGAGGCAGTGAAGTTCGCCGTGGGGCTGGCAAAACAGTTGAAGGCCGGCGTCACGGTGATCGGCGTGGTCGATCTGACGATGCTGATCGCTCCCGCATCCTTCGCTCCCGCGGCAACGAATGCCCGCGTGCTGATGGAGACCAAAGACCTCGTCGGACAGGCGACCAGGGAGCAGGTGGACCGCGCGGCGGCGATCTTTGCCAAGGCAGGTGTTGCCGTAAAGAAAACAATCAGGACAGGCAGGCCGGCCGAAGAGATCGTCAAGGCTGCAAAGGCGGCCAAAGCGGGTCTGATCGTTCTGGGTTCCCGCGGCAGGAGCGCCGTCAAAGCAGTCCTGCTCGGCAGCGTTGCCTACGGCGTGATCCACGGCAGCACGAGCATTCCGGTCATCGCCGTGCGCAGGTAGGCATCACGTCTTTCTTCGACACGCCCGCCCGAGAGGGCGGCGTGTCGGCCCGCTGTGCGTTCTGCAGCAGTATGTTTCGCTCCTAAACTAAATATACATCCGACAGCACGCTTTTCGCCTGGAGATTCAACAGATACTGATCGGGATCATCGAGAGTAAAAATATCGTCAACCGCAGCCAGCGCTAATAATTGAAAAGGCCGGAGAGAAATCTCTCCGGCTTTAATAGCTCATCCACTACGCAACGGATGCGACAACATCCCCCGTGAGAACGGATAGCACTCTGAGAACCAACCCCAAAGTTGTTCACGTCTCCGCCCGGTGTCACGGCCAAGCTCCGAACTCTGGACGCTGATTCACGCTCCATCTCCCCTGCCCGGGACCCGGGACACTTCGCCGACCTCGGCCCGAAGCCGGGGGAGGCTCTGCGGATAGTGTTCCTGGAGGAACTTGATCAGCCGCTCCCGCACGTAGCAGCGCAGGTCCCACGACGCGCTCGAATCGGCCGAACTCATGAGCGCGCGCAGCTCCACGGTTCGCTCCGAGGCATTCGTCACCTGCAAGCCCCAGGTCTTCCCGTCCCAGAGGTCCGATGTCTTGAGCACGCGCAGGAGTTCCTGCCTCACCTCGTCCACGGGGACGGTGTAGTCGGTATACACGAAGACCGTACCCAGGATATCGGCCGTCCGGCGCGTCCAGTTCTCGAACGGCTTCTCGATGAAATAGGAAAGCGGGACCATCAGCCTACGCAGGTCCCAGATGCGCACAACGACGTAGGTCGACCCGATCTCCTCGATCCAGCCCCACTCTCCTTCGACGATCACCACGTCGTCGATGCTGATGGGCACGGTCAGGGCGATCTGGATCCCGGCGATGATGTTCGACAGCATAGGCCGCGCTGCCATGCCGAGTGCCAGGCCCGCGACGCCCGCAGAAGCGAACAGGCTGATGCCCACGTTGCGGATGGACGGAAAGGTCATGAGCATGACCGACAGGGCGAACACGGTGATGCCGATCACGACCACGCGGCGCAGCACGTAGGTCCTCGTCCGTATCCGGCGCGCCTCGAGATTGTCTTGCGTATCGATCCGGAATTTCGAGAACACCACGTCGTCGAACACGGCCGTGAGGCTGATAGCCAGCCAACCCACGGCGGCGATCATTGCCAGGATGGCCCCGTGCCGGAGCGCGGCGACGATCTCCCGCGGGAGCGGCACCAGCGGAAGGACGATCAGGACAGCGATGAGGGGAAAGAACAGCCGCGCGGGATTCCGCCCGTGCCGGACAAGGGAATCGTCGATGATGCCGCCGGTCTTCGCGGCGATCCTCTTGAAGGCGGAAAAAGCCGCCAGGTGTATTGCCAGGCCGCTGATGATTGCGGCACCGATCACCCCCAGTGCCGTCATGCAGTCCTTCAGTTCCAGTTCGAAATGCCCCATCGCGCCTCCCTTTCATTTGCCTGTAAGATCTCGTGTATGCCGCGTCCCGGGACGCGCGTCCTTTCCCGCTCCATTTCTTTTCGCCTGGAGAACAAATGAAAACTGATGGGGATCTTCGCGCGGGCATTCTTTTCAGACGCAAGACAGAACAAAAATGAGAAGTCAAGCATTCAATATCTGATCCTCAGATGTGTTGTCACGTTTCTTGCGTGTCCAAGAAAGGTGAACCAAAGAAGGGCACCCGGCGGAAATCCTTAACGGCATGCTCGGTCGCCTGCCTAGATTCTCGCATGGGACCCTTGATTCCCGTCTCGTGATCCCAAGCGAGATGGTACGACAATGGTCTAAAAGGTTTTTGCTTTAAACCAACCCCACCTGTCCCCGGAGCGGCCCTACGAAATAACTCGCCTCGGATGTTCTTTAGATTAAGATTTCAGCTTGCCAAGCGCGGTGCGTGTTTCACGGATATAGTTCCTCATGTCCGAGACCATGCTGTGGATCGTAAGGGAGGAAACTTTTGTCGCATAGGCCATTTGAAGCACGCGCAATATCTTACGGATCTCAAGAAGACAGACCCTGATGATCTTTTTCTCCTGCTTACTGCAGAACTTCACGTCTTTCGATAAAAATCCGCTGATCTCTTCCCGCAGCTCGACAATGAACACACCGCATGTCAGGGTGCTCTCCCATTCGGCGGCTTTCATCTTGCAAAGGCGCTCCACGTCGGTCTCGAGCTTCATGAGAAAACGACAGGCAATGGATTTTTGGGTTATATCGGTAATGACCACGAACGTTTCCTCCTCCGCCAAATCGCACCGCAGGAGATTACCGCATCACACAGAACGATGTCAAGATAATTGATTGTGATATAATGAGAACGGCAACAGGCAATAGACGGGATCTGAACTACAGTTCTCATCCGTTTGACGTATTGCCGAGTATATCGCTAAAAGAGAAGAACTGGATACCGTGCACATGCTCATAAATGCAATAAAGTGAAAAGTTGCGAATCCCGGCAATTGACGCCGCCCTATGCCAGTGATAAATATTAAATAATCCCCGATAAAGCCGGAACCACTCATATCGTGAGGAACGAAGGTTCCCGCAATATGACCGAAGTCGGATGCGGAAGGCCGTTAAAGTACTTTACGTACCAACATCTTTAATTTTGAGTCAAGTTTTGAAAAGTCAAAAGCATTCACCGCAGAGACGCCGAGACGCGGAGAAATTATAACGAGTCCCTGGGTTTTAAAAAATTAAAAATCTGAAGTTCTCTGCGCCTCCGCGCCTCAGCGGTTCAAAAATTATGGTTTTACTTCATCGGTCTGAGGCGTTGCCTCGTTAAAATTTAAATGTCGGATTATGTCTCCCTTTTTAGCAATAAAAAAAGAAATTCAGGACAAGTCGTTCTTTCAACGAGTTTCTTGTGCAATGGCATCTGTCGGCGTGCTCGCATTCTGGGCAGGTATGCTGATGGCGGCGTGGAGGTATCCTTCGGAGTATGATTGGCGATACATGACGGTATCCGATTTGGTCTCTGCCGACCACAACCCCGCCGGCTATCTGTGGGCGTCGGCGGGCATCGTGCTTTGCAGCCTTTGCGGGTTGTGCTGGGCGACTGTATTGACCCGGCGCCGGAATCATGAGGGTGCGGAAGACGGGCCAGGCGGAATCAGGGCTCTGCGATTCGGGTACATCTCCATGATGTTCGCCGCCGTGCTGCCGAAGCGGCTGCTCCGGATACAAAAAGGGCACGAAATCCTCGCGGTACTGGCGTTCGCCGGCTTGTGCATCGGGGTGGTATATCTGACGTTCCAGCTTATTGAGCGGCTCCTGCAGGGGCGGGTACGCCGGTCCAACGGTCACGCGCGGTCGTATGCATTCATCGTGGCCGGCGTCGCGGTGTTCCCGATCTTGCTGGCCGGCCTGGCTCAGGCGTACGTCCATTATGTACTCCCGGAGCTCCCTTGGGTAAACATCTCATGGCGCGCCCGCGGGGTGCCCGTGTATTTAAGTTTTGCCTTTTGGGAATGGGTCACGTGCACCGTGCTCTCCGTATACCTGATGGTCCTCTCCCTGGCGGCACATTCGGGTTACCCCGCAGGTAAAGCCGGAGAAGAAGCCTAGACGGCACCGGCAATGATCGAATCATCGAACGTTGTGTGGCAATGGTTTAACAGGTTCATTTGAAGGAGAATGTATAATGACGGCATCCTGGAAACAGCTATTTATTGTAATTTGCATAATAAGCTTCGCCCGAGTCACTGCAGCCCGGGACCCGGCATATCATGGCTCGCTGACAGCGGGCCTGCCGGAGGTCTCTGGCAGGTCGCCTGATGTCGGCACGACCAGTCTTGGCGTTTGGGCGGGATATTCAGGATCCAATCCAACGCTGATCGGAAGAACGACAAACCGTCCCTTCTTTGAGCTCAATTTGCAGTATGCGCGCGTGATTAAAACGAGGGACGATTGGGCGTTGAAATACACGGTTGAAATCATCCCGGTAGCAATCGTCAGGCAGCCGCAGCGGGGCTTCATAAACGGTAAGCTTATGGACTTGCCCGGCAGCAAGCAGAAAGTCTATGGTGTCGGCGTTACTCCAGTGGGGTTGCAGATGAACTTCCGAAGAGGTCATGTGTTGCAGCCTTATGTCAATGGAACGGCCGGGATTTTGTACTTCAGGGACCAGGTTCCGGCGGGGGATACTTCAAAATTCAATTTCTCATTAGGGTTAGGGGCGGGAGTCCAGATCTGGTATCGTGAGAACCAATCAATCTGCCTCGGTTACAAGTATCATCATATTTCCAACGGCTTCACAGCCCCAAGAAATCCAGGTATGGATTCGAATCTATTCTACATAGGATATGTATGGAGCTGGAGACAATAACTGAGGGTATGGTCACTGCGATGTTCCTCTTCGCGGCATGAGTCCGCTCCACAGGTAAATGCAGAACATCTCCAGTCAGAAATAGACTTTGACAGGGAAGAGATTAAGTGGTATCAAATTATTGGACGCATCGAAAATTTATTCCCGACAAAGCCGATCCCTTCGCGAGAAAGGGTAGGAAAGCGGCGGGTCTTTAGAGAAGATGACCGAGCTACCGAAGGAAAAACCTCCGGCAGGCTCGGCTTTTTTATTTTGAGGCCCGGGAGAATGGAGGAAGTGAAGCGGATGATCCTCATGCTCAATGGCAGTCCCCGGAAGAATGGTGTGACATCATCGATCCTCAAGATAATCGCGGAGGAAGCGCGCTCTGCCGGCGGCGCCGTGGAGTGGGTGGATGTCAATGCTCTTTCAATACGGCCGTGTATCGGATGCCTGAAATGCAGACCCGACAAAAAGTGTGTTCTTCCGAGAGACGACGGGCATCGTATCGGAGAGCTGATAGAAAGCTGCTCTGCGTTGGTGGTCGGGACCCCTACCTATTGGGGCAACATGACCGGGCCGTTAAAGCTTCCGTTTGACCGAAATGTTCCTGCCTTTGAGTACTATGTGCTCTATACAAACCGCATTCCAAAACCGCGTCATAAGGGCAAGAAGGCGGCAATTGTTACCGCGTCCCTTTCACCGTTTCCCTACAATCAACTCCCCTTTGAAGGCCGCGGGGCGCTTCGTGCCGTCAAAATTGTGCTGAACGCGGCCGGCTTCGACATCAGGGAACAGATCAACGTCCCCGTAACCCCGGACCCCGCACACATCGGGGACCGCTGGCTGTCAAAAGCCGGAAAATTGGGAAGGTCGATGGCAGCCTGGTCGAATGAACATTGCTAGTGTTATCCGCAATGCTGATCGATTATCTTTTCCAAAAGAAACTGATCGGGACTATCGCGAAAGTTTTTTTAGGCGCAAAACCTGGCATAAACGAGAAGTCCAACATTAACGAGGCAAGCCTCAGACCGATGAAACAAACCATAATTATTGAACCGCGGAGGCACGGAGGCGCAGAGAACTTGAAGTTTCTAATTTTTTAAAACCCCGGGACTTGTTAGGATTTCTCCGCGTCTCTGCGTCTCTGCGGTAAATGCTTTTGACTTTCCAGAACTCAAAATTAAAGATCTTGGTCCGCAAAGTACCTTTGACCTAACAAAAACTGCTATATTTAGATTATTCAGTGATATCTTTGAAGATCAGTCGGCCGGTAGGATCACGTCGTCAAAGCGAATTGATTATTGGTAATGATAGGGAATAGGTGCTATGCGCCAACGGAAAGATGAAATCTGGACTTGGCTGTTGCCCGACGAGCCGGACGAGATTGACAGATCGACGTGGTTTCGCAGCGGCGGCAAATGGATCGTCTTCGATGATGAGGACCGGATAAAGAACCTGGCCAAAAAGCTGGAGCCTTATATCGATGCCGGAGAGATTAAGAGCGCGAAGTACTGGAACGGGAATCCGAGCGCGATCAACGTCTACTCGCTGGATCGCGAGCGGTGGAGGACCAGGACGATCCTCAAAGACCTCGGCGCAAGGTACGTGCTCGTGTGGGAGTACGATTATGCCTGGGGCAAAAACCTTCTCTCCCCGTTCACTTTTGCCTATTCATGGTTCTCCAAGTTCAGAACGATCCTCAACAGCCGTGGCGTCGCGGGGAGCATGCAGTTATTAAAGGAAGCGCTAAAGCAGAAGCGCGACGAAGAATGAACTCAGTTCTTCCACCAATGGTCGCCGTCCCCGCAGTGAAGCTCTATGCACTATTCTTTCTATGATTTAATTGCCATTACAGCTCTTTTGCTCTGGCCGGCAATCCCTCTTTTCTGGGTCCCGGTCCACTGTGTCCCGGGACTATTCCGCCGTCTGGGCTTCTGGACCTATATTCTTCCTCTTATAACGTGGCTCCCCATTGCGTTTATCACGTTCAGGCTGCGGTATTTTTTGCTGCAATACCGGATCGAATTGCCGGCCATCATGGACGTCATCGGCGTACTCATCCTTGTTCTGGGGGCTGGTCTTCAGGCCTGGACGCTCTACCTTCTGACCCTTCCTGTTATCATGGGCGTGCCGGAAGTGACAACTTCGGTACCCGGCAAGCTCGTTACCTCAGGTCCTTATAATCTCGTGCGGCACCCAACCTATCTTTCGCATGCATTGATGCTCCTGGGCCTTTTCTTTATGACAGGCTTAGCGGCCCTCGGCATGGTGACGATCGTTGACGCTTTCATGGTGAACGTCATAGTCATCCCCCTCGAAGAAAAGGAACTCGCGCAAAGGTTCGGAAAGAAGTATGAGGAGTATCTCCAAAAGGTACCCTCGCGGTTTCTTCCAATGCGGCGTTCTCGATGAGTGCAGGTGTAACCCGTTGAATATGTCGATGAGTTCTCGTTTGCAACAGCAACGAGCGGTGTCCCCGAGGGGTGGGCGGCTGCGGACGATCGGCCGGGAGTGAACCTCCTTCCGGACCTTTCCGGCGAAACCGTCAAACGGATTCGGGACCATGTGCAGCGCGTTAAAAAACGAGGCGATATCGTCATCGCCTCGATACACTTGGGCTACGATCGTCGATAAGAACAGGTTGTTGTTAACTTGGAAGGAATGATCCCAGCCGTTTCTAACCCGCCACTCCTGCTGCATGGGGTTCGCAGCTATGGTCCGACCTGCCGATTTTCGGAAAATATTGCACTTCACCCGCGGCGAGGCACCAGTCCTCACGGCCCCCAAGCCGCTCCAGCGCTTCGATGAAGTCGTTCAGCTGCAGATCAGGATGGGTTTCCACGCCGTTTCTCAGAAGCGGAATGCTCTTCGCAAGGAGCTTGGCTGCTCCCGCGCACTCGCGCTTCTGTGTGTGGAGCAAAGCGCCGGCGGCTGCGATCAGGCCCTGAAGAAACAGCTTTTCCTGCGCATTCCGTGCCCGGAACCACAGGCCTCTCCATGCTTCATGGGCATTGAAATACTTGCCTTGGTTGAAGAGATCGATCCCCTTTTCGAATGCGGATTCGTTTAATGGAACGACTTTCATGGTCTCACCTTCCTTCTTGTAGCGCGGCATAAACAGGAGAAGTCCGTTTTGCTTTTTTCTCCTCCCGTTCACAAAAATCGATCCGGTCGACCGGCACTATCAACGATAATTTCGCCGGTAATTACGCCGTCTTGGCCCACCGGGTCTTGCGCAGCCAGGTCTCGAAGGACATCAGTCCGGGATGAAGGTCGATCAACGCGGCGATATCGACGTGGTAGCCCTTCTCATTGAGCCATTCGAACATCTTTGCCGCGTCTTCGTCGAAACGCCGTACGTCCTCGATCGGTTGATAAATGTAGCGTATCGTCTTTCCAAGAAGCCTGCTGAAAGCGGCTGCCGCCTGAGACATGGTCATTTCATCGCCGGCCAATTCCATGGCCCTTCCGGTGTATTCATCGGGATGTTCAAAAGCTATCCTGACAAATTCTCCAAGATCTTCAACTGCAAGCATTTGCAGCGGCTTATCGGGTTTGAGGGCCATGGTCAGAGTACCCTTCATGACGGCCTCATGCATCTCGGGAACTCCGAAGTTGAACATAAAGTATACCGGCCGGAATATAGTTGACGGGAGGCCGATCGACCGGATGTAGGCTTCAATCGTCGCCTTGCTGTCAAAAAACGGTACCCCGGTTGTCAGGTCCGCTGCTGCCGCGGAACTGTAAATAAAGTGCTTCACTTCCGGGTTCCCGGCGGCCGCGTCCGCCAGCTTCTCTCCCTGCCGGACCTCGCCCTTAACACCATGTCCTTCCCACGTCTGGACGCTGAATACGCCATAGACCCCCTTCAATGCCCGTTCGAGCGAATCGCGGTCTTCCAGATCACCCGGGATCAGGTCCGCCCCTCTTCGGAAAATCGCCCGGGCAGCGGGTTTTTTCGTATCGCGTACCAGTGCCTTCACTTTCCAACCGGCTGCGAGCAGGCTGCGCGCCACAGCGCCGCCTTGATGACCGGTAGCACCGGTTACCAGGATTGTTTTTCTCTTTTTATTAAGTGGTCTTGCCATCCTGCCTTTGTCTTTCCTCATTCCTGGCGAATCAGTGCTGAACGGTGACTATACCCACTTTATTTACACCACTGCACGCGATGTAGACATCGCCATTTGAAGTTGCCGCCATATTGCGAATCACGCCTCCGCCGGACGGAACGTTTTGTTTCTCAAAACTCCCGGTCCGCGGATCGAAACGAACGATCGTGTTAGGCTCTACGCCGGATTCGCTGTACCATATCCCGCCGTCAGGCGAGGCCGTCATGCCGTACGGTCTGGAATCCCGGCCTCCGGGTGAAGGCCACTCATCGACTTTGCCGTTCGCCGGATTCAACCTGCCGAGATATCCACGACGGTAATCCGTATAGTACACCATATCGTCACGGGGAATGGCCAGTCTCCGGGGCCGGGACCCGATCGGCAGTTCGTATTCGGTGATTTTCATCGTCCCGGGGTCGATGCGTCCGATTTTATTCGTCCCGAGTTCGCAAAAGAAGGGAATTCCTTTTGAGTTCACGGCGATTCCGTAAGGCTTCGCATCCGCTGTGGGTACCTGCTTTAACGTAACCTTCCCGGTGCGAGGATCAAGACGCCCTACAAAATTGCCCGTCTGCACGGAGAACCACAGCGTTCCCTTGACGTCGAATGCCAGAGAGTGCGGGTCCCGCGCTCTGGAATCAGGCATGGGATGCTCGGTCACCTCGCCCGTCTGCGGATTCAGCCTGCCGATGTAGCCTTTGTAGTTGGCGGTGAACCAGATGTTTCCGTCCTTGTCCGCCGCAAGTCCGTGCGGCCCGGAATCAGCAGTCTTGAGAGAATATTCCTTTATCTTCCCTGTTGCCGGATCGAGCCGGCCAAGAGTATTGGACCTAATGCCCGTGTACCAGAGTGAGCCATCCGGCCCCACGGCAGGATCGTGAGGCAAGGAGCCGGGCGTCGGCACATCCCATTCTTTTACCGAGAACCTCCCCTCTCCGGCTGCAGCCACCAATAACGAGACCATGACAATTGCGAGAAGCTTTAATTTTCTCTGTTTCATAATCCGCTCCTCTCGAGATTCTTTATCGTTTGATCATGCAATGGTGCGCGGAGATATGAAATTCGCTCAGGTGGGTTCACCGCTATCTTATCAACAGGGCGACTGGCCATTGAAATCCCATGACCCATTCAAGATCGTTAAAAAGATGGCTCGCCGTCACTCACTTCTTTTCTGAATGTTGATTCCCCTACCCCGTATCATCTGATATCAGCGATAAACGTTTAGTTTAAGAACAATTTAAGTTTATCACTACCCGGGACACTGTCAATGCACTCAAAGTATTATGAGAAACGTATCAAGGGCATTTTTTACTTCACTGCATCACTCGATCTTAACAAGCTCACCGCGATCTCCCGGATTCTATAAGCTCAACGCCCGCCGAGGACGGCAGCGCGTCGGCCTGCCGTGCGCTCTGCAGAGGCACGTTTCGCTCCTGGTCTAAGAACACATCCGGCACACGCTTTTCGTCAGGAGATTAAAAATAAACTGATCGGGGTCATCGCGCGGGAAAACATCATTACCCGAAGCCAGCGCTAATAGCTAATAATTGAACAGGCCGGAGAAAATCTCTCCGGCCTCGATCGTACAGCCGCGCAATTTCAACAACAGTGTCCCCTCCGCTCCCTGAGCTGAGCAAAAATAGTTCTGCCGATATTCATGCAGGGTTGTCTCCTTCCGCGGTGCTGCGGAAGTATGACAAATCGCCATAAATGATTTCAAATCGAAAAGTTGCATTTGAGCCGAAAAGTTCATGTTTTTCTATGTATTAATCAATGTTTGTATTTCAACGTTGGGACACGAGTGATAGTGATAGCCAAATCGATATAGTCTTTTACTCTCCGTTCCTCAAAGCTGTGCCTGCCGTGGTATCATTAGAGGTATTAAGAGTTAGAGGATGGGAGGTCAACATGGGATGCCGGAATTGCAAAGGTACCGAATGGGTATGCGAAAACCACCCGGACCGTGTCTTGGGGGAACGGGCTGGGAGAATGCGAGAGGGGGTGTCTTCGTGCCTAGACTTCTGATCATTCAAGCGGCTACCTACCGTTCTCGCGACGACCGCCGCCCGCTCCGGATCCGCAAGCGCAAGCTGGTCGGTGCCGTCATGCCTTACCTGGCAGCGATGACTCCGGACAATTGGCAGGTGACGCTGTGCGACGACGCGATCGACGAGCCCGATTACGACGGTCGATACGACGTTGTCGCTATCACGGTGCGCACGGTGACCTCACTCAGGGCCTTCGAAGTTGCCGACAGGTTCCGCGAGAGGGGGGCCAGCGTTCTGATGGGCGGGCCCCATGCGACCTTCTACCACGAGGAGATGGCCGACCACGCCAACGCCGTTTGTATCGGCGAGGGCGAGGAGATCTTTCCGCAGATGCTCGAGGATGCCGCGGCGGGGCGCCTGCAGAGGTTCTACAAACGCAAGGAGGCTGCGAGCCTTGACGCCCTGCCGACACCGCGCTGGGATCTGCTCAACCCGAAGCACCACGTCTTTTACAGTCCCTACGTCATCCAGCAGTCGCGTAGCTGCCCCTACACCTGTGACTTCTGCGCGGAGCGGCGACTGAACGGCGACTACGGCTGGCGCGGTCGCCCGGCCGACGAGATCGTCGAGGAGATCAAGAAGTGCGGGTCGCGCCACATCTTCTTCGCCGCCAGCCAGTTCGTGGGCCACAAGGCCCGCACAATGGAGCTCCTTGAGAAACTGATCCCGCTCAAGATCCATTGGTCGGCGCTGTTCTCGCCGCGCTTCGGTCTCGACGAGGAATTCATCGACCTGGCGAAGCGCTCGGGGCTGCTCCACGTTAACATGGGGATCGAGAGCGTTTCCCAGAAGACGTTGAAGACCATGCACAAGGACTTCAACCAGGTCCAGACCTACGTGGACATGATCAAGAACCTGAACGAGCGCAACATCAGCTACTCGTTCAACTTCGTGCTCGGCGGCAACACGGATGATGACGAGGTGCTGTCCACGACGCTCGAGTTCGTGCAGAGACACAAGGTTCCGGCCGCCTATTTCAACCTCCTGGCGCCCTTGCGCGGCACGCCGCTCTACGAGCGTGAGCAAGAATGACACTTCTATCAGCATCAATGTGAAAACGTGTAACTAATTCGGAAAACTTGTCCCCGATGACGGGCGTAACAGACTGGCCGTTATAGACAATTATATGCACTGGAATATTTACATCCGAAGTCGCCCCTATCGCCTCGTCGGGCGCAATTCGTGCTCGTAAGGTGGATGCAAGGGCACAGATGGGGCGGCTGCACCGAAAATTTCCCGTTAGGCTGAGGCGATCAGTGGCGACATAGGTTTGCTGAAACTCACAAAGTTTCGCGGGATTTCCATGACGGAATCCATAGATCGCTTGATCGATATCAGAAACGATTACCACGGGCAGCCCGTGGCTTCGCAACCACTGCAGTATCTGAAGATCAAGTGGATTGCAGTCTTGGGCCTCGTCTACGATCACCTCATGGAAGCGGCCCGCAAGCGCGCGTCCCAGACAGCGGGACCAGTCTGAGCTTTGAAGCTTTGCCCAGGCTTCGACCCTCGCATCCGCAGCGGTAAGGTATCCATTTCTCCGAAGACCCAGGCGCCATTGCTCCGCTGCTCGAACATAGTCTGCCTGATTCGCCACTACGTGGCTTCTAAGATCGGGGCGGCCAATCCTGTTCAGAAGGATTTGATTATTTTCTGGATCAAAGTCGTCTAGACTAGCCCCAGGTCCACGAAAGGCGTTTCTTCCCCGAAGGCGAACTTCGATCCCTAGTGTGTTCCAACTATCGACAATAGCCGCACAAACCGAGATTCGCGACA